>JACCEB011220866.1_pt1 | contig 31876 bp, 20 predicted proteins | sample 7454761 | NCBI WGS metagenome assembly JACCEB01 (sample SAMN15323454, study PRJNA562643) | freshwater metagenome | isolation source: river surface water | place: USA:Blue River Watershed | collected 2017-08-18
ACCTTATTATCAAAATAGTCTAATCAGTATTATCACTGAAACTAACTATTCTGATGCAGAGGTCACATTAACTGAAAAGAGTTTCAAACCAATTAAAGAAAAACATCCGTTTATTATTGTAGGTGTTCCGGGTGCATTAAAAGCAATGCGTAATATGGGATTCAAAACGTTCAGTGAATTTTGGGATGAAAGTTACGATGATGTAGAATGTCCTAAAGTTAGAATGCAACGTCTGTCTCATCTTACCGAACAAATTGGTGCATGGACACCAGAACAAATTTTAGAATTTAGAAGAAAAGTTAAACCTATCATTGAATATAATTATGAAAGGTTACGTGTTCCTAGTTCAGAATTAGTGATTGAAAATTTAGTAGATCATATTAAAAAGAATACTGTAGCGGGAGTATAATAATGAAAAATATTTTAGTTTGTGGTGCTGGTGGATTTATCGGTACTTATCTTGTAGAGAGTTTAAAGGCTCAGGGTCATTTTGTAGTGGGTGTCGATTTAAAATACCCACTATACAGTGAAACAGTAGCAGATCGTTTTTATGTTTTAGATTTACGTGACCAGTTAAAAGTCAAGTATCTATTCAACACTCATAAGTTTGATGAAGTATATCAGTTAGCGGCCGACATGGGCGGCGCAGGCTATATCTTTACTGGTGACAATGATGCAGACATTATGCATAACAGTGCCACCATTAATCTTAATATTTTAGATTCTATGCGTGAACATAAAACTAAGAAAGTGTTTTATAGTTCAAGTGCATGTATGTATCCAGCACATAATCAAACAGACCCTAACAATCCTTTACTAAGTGAAGATAGTGCATATCCTGCAAATCCGGATAGCGAGTATGGTTGGGAAAAGTTATTCAGTGAGAGATTATATCTAACCTATGCACGTAATTATGGTATTGATGCACGTGTTGCACGTTTTCATAATGTGTTTGGACCTAGAGGCAGTTGGAATAATGGTAAAGAAAAAGCGCCGGCTGCATTGTGTCGTAAAGTAGCAATGACTACCAATGAAGTTGAAGTATGGGGCCCAGGTAACCAAACACGTAGTTTCCTTTATATTCATGAATGTATTGAAGGCATCCATAGAATTATGGAAAGTGATTGTAAAGTTCCTATCAATTTAGGTAGTGAGAGAATGATTAGTATTAATGATCTTGTATTATTGATTGCTAAACTCAATGGCAAAAACGTTAGCATTAAGAACATCGATGGTCCTCGTGGCGTTATGGGACGTAATAGTGATAACAGACTAATTAAACAATTAATTGGCTGGGCGCCTGCTGATAATTTAGAAGTAGGGTTAGAAGAGACATATAAATGGATCAGTGAACAAATTCAATTAGGTAAGCAAGACGTAGAATGAAAAAGAAATATATCATTGGTTTAGGATGTAGTTGGACACAGGGCGAAGGCGGGTATCCTGAACATATTTGGCAAGAATATGGTGGCAGAGTACAAATTCGTCATGGGCCTGATTATCATTTACGCAAGTATGAACATGAAAACAGTTGGGTAAATGTATTAACAAGGGATTATTTTCCAGACCACACTCCAGTAAATTTAGGTGTTCGAGGTATCGGCAATCGTGCCGCCGTTCACCAATTACATTTTTGTGATACTGTCGATTGGGAAAACAGTGAAGGTATCATTGTATTGATGATGAGTGGATTTGAACGTTTTGACTTCTTTCAAGAACACCCTAGAAAATTTCATGAAGATGAACCGGATGGATATTCTAATAACAAATATTATCACACTAAGTGGCGAACAATATGGCCCTTGCCCGGCAACGGAGGTCCTGAAGAACCGTTATACAATGTTTATGGAAAAATGCTATGGAGCGAAGAGTTTGTTGCCTGCGAACAAATGATGGCTTTGTTAGATTTACAGGCATTTGCTAAATTGTATGGTTTTAAATTAGTAATTGCCAATGCATTCAATCAGAATAACGTTAGGGGTATTAAAGAATACCTACATGAAAATGCAGGTCCGCTAGTAGAAAAATTTGATTGGACTGGGTATGTTCATGCTGAAACTCCGTATGTAGCATTTATACAAAAACTTGTAGAATTAGATGGAATATTAAAACCCGAAGATTGGGGAAGATATCACAATACTTACAGAGAACGTAATTGGCCTGCTAAATATCTTACAAACTGTGAAGGTGCCCACCCGACTATTGATGGTTACAAAGTCATTGGTGAGGAACTTGCACAGTTCATAAAGTTAAGAGGCTATGCATAATAAAAGAGTTGTCAGTTTTGTCAATCCAAACTTCCAGCAGGGACCAAAAGAATTTAATGCGTACTACTTACCGTATAGCGCAGGAGTCTTGTGGAGTTATGTTGTACAGGATCCTATCATCAATGAAAACTACGAACTTGGTGAATTCATATGGCGCCGAGATTTTATCGAAGATGCTATTGAAACACTAAAGCATAGTGACGTAGTTGGATTCAGTACCTATATTTGGAATCGTGCATATGCACAAGTATTAGGGCGTGAACTAAAGAAAGCGAATCCCAATATTTTAATTGTTGCAGGTGGTCCTGAGTATCCCATTGAAAAACCTGACTTCTTTAAAAAGTACCCCTTTATTGATATTTGCGTTAAGCAAGAAGGTGAGATCAGTTTTAAACAAATCTTACTTGAGCATTTAAAACCTAATCCTGACTATACAAGCATCAAGGGTTTATTGATTAATAACAATACTGAAACTATCGACACCGGATCACAAACCCGCATCGATGATTTAGACATTATTCCTAGTCCATACCTTAGCGGTATCTTTGACAAACTGATGAAGAGGCATCCAGAAATTCGCTGGAATGCTACGTTAGAAACCAATCGTGGTTGCCCCTATGCATGTACATTCTGTGACTGGGGAAGCCTTACATATAATAAAGTTAAGGTCTTTAACTTAGAGCGTGTATTTGATGAACTAGAATGGATCGCTAGTAATGGCATGGACTTCATTAGTTTCACTGATGCTAACTTTGGTATCTTTGCTGAACGTGATAGTCTTATTGCTGATAAACTTATTGAAGTGCAAAAAAAACACGGCAACCCACGTGCATATACAATTGCATGGGCAAAGAATCAAAAACAAGAAGTTGTTGACATTGTTCGTAAATTGATTTACGAAGGTGGCAGTAAGATGGGTCTTAACCTATCAGTGCAAAGTATGGACGACAACGTATTAGACATTATCAAGCGTAAGAACCTTGAAATGAACAAGATTGAAGAAGTATTTCGTCTATGCGAAGAATACAATATTCCATTGTACACTGAACTAATTCTTGGATTACCCGGCGAAACTATGAACAGTTGGAAAGAGAATTTCTATAAACTGTACAAGAGTGGTAACCATACAGGCATTACAGTATATCAAGCGCAGTTACTTGAGAATGCTGAAATGAATCTTAGCCAGCGTAAACTCTATAAACTAGAGGGCAAGATCGTTTATGATTATCTAGTCGGCACATACAACGAACATGAACTAAAAGAAGGTATTGAAGTTATTGTCAGTACTCGTGACTTACCTCGTCAAAAGATGATTGATGCACAAGTATTCAGTTGGTATATGAATACTTTCCACATCAATGGCATTACCAATTATATTAGTCGTGTATTGTATAAACAGCAAGGTCTAGAGTATAGAGACTTCTACGATAGACTTTGGAATTATATTGTCGAAGATGAATGGCTAGCGAGTGAAATTAAACGTATCGAAGTTCACTATGAAAAATGGACTACTGAGGGTCTAATCAATCACGAACCTATTCAGGGTATGGAAATTCACGGTTGGAACTTAATTCACAGTACTGTAATTAACTTGCACAGTGCAGGTAAACATGGTCATATTTTTGACGTAGTTGAAAAGTTCTTACGTAGTGAGTTTGACATTGAAGAAAGTCTATTACAGGACTTGATGACATTTCAGCGCACATTCTTAATTGATTACAACGAGATACAGAACTATACAAAGAAAATCAGTTTCAAACACGATATTCCCGGATATGTGCAAAATACACACGAACTTGACACTCCATGTACATATGAGTTTGAATTTCCCGAAGATCATAATATGAGTTTACAACGTTTCTGTGAACAGATTTTCTTTGCAAGACGTAGAAACTTTGGTAAGAGTTGGATCAGTCGTAAATGAAAACAACATTGTTTACCAATGGATGCAGTTGGACTTACGGTGGGGGACTAGACAAAGATTTTCCTAGTGAAAGTGAATTAGCAAAAAGAGTTTGGCCATATCATTTACAATTGAGTATGGGATTCGATGATCATGTTAATTTAGCAAGTGGTTGTGGTAGTAATCAACGTACAGTAAGAACAACCATTGAATGGTTGAATAAACAAGATAAAGAAGTACTGAAAAATACTGTAGCAGTAATTCAATGGACTGAATGGTCAAGATATGAATATTATGTTCCTAAAACTAATAAACCCTTTGACAATGAACCTGAAAGATGGGCATTGTGCAAAATAGGAAATTGCATTAGTAAAGCAGAAACATCTACTGACTATGTTAATAAACGCAACAATATGAGATTTGAAACCTATTCAACACTTGAAGGCTATTACACTCATTTAATGCAATGTGAAACGTTAGCAAGTATGTTTAAAAAGTTTGGAGTCAAGTACTATTATTGGAATTTTGTTACTCCTATGTTTACTTTACCTGACGATTTAAAATCGTTATTATTAGACAATTATAATTGGTTGGAACCAAATGGCAGACATACATGGATCTATGATCGATTAGACAATGACCCGCACCCTAGTTTAAATGGTCATATTCAACTTGCAGAATATATAAAAAATGCAATAACAGGGTTAAAATATTACACACCAGTGGTGTAAACTAAATTAGTTTGGAACAAGTTTGTAGACAATAAATATCTGCATACTTAAGGGTGAATGATGAAGAAAGTTGCAATGATCGGCGTGGGTAAGTTAGGAGAGCCCTGCGCAGAAGTAATGTCTAAACATTACGATGTGGTTGGATACGATTTAGAAAAACGTAACCCAAAATTCCCAATGAAATCTACTATCAAAGAAGCAGTAACAGGCTGTGATTTGATTTTTATTGCGGCTCCTACCCCTCATGATCCTATCTATGGTGGAGAAACACCCACTTGTCACTTACCCATTAAAGACTTTGATTATACCATTGTCACTGAAATTTTAAAAGAAGTCAACAAGCACGTTAACAAAAATCAATTAGTAGTTTTGATTAGTACCGTATTACCAGGCACAGTCAGAAATAAACTTTATAGAAATATTACCAATGCACGTTTTATTTACAATCCATACTTGATTGCTATGGGTACAGTAGCATGGGATTTTGTGAATCCTGAAATGGTAATCATTGGAACAGAAGATGGATCACTAACTGGTGATGCTAAAGAGTTAATTGACTTCTATAAGCCAATGATGGAGAATGATCCTCGCTACGAAGTTGGTACATGGGACGAAGCAGAATCAATTAAGATTTTCTACAATACCTTTATTAGTACAAAAATTGCATTAGTCAATATGATTCAGGACGTTGCTGAAAAGAACGGCAACATTAATGTTGATGTAGTTACAGATGCACTGAAAAAGAGTACGTATAGAATTATGGGCCCTGCATATATGAAGGCGGGTATGGGAGATGCAGGCGCATGTCATCCCAGAGATAATATTGCATTAAGACATCTAGCATATAGATTGAATTTAGGATATGATTTGTTTGACAGTATTATGAATGCTAGAGAAATGCAAGCAAAGAAACTAGCAGAAGCATGTTTGAAACATGGCGATCAAATTACAATTATTGGTAAAGCATACAAGCCAAACGTTCCTTATATCAATGGAAGTTATAGTTTGTTAGTTGGTCACTATATCACTGAGTTGGGCGGCGAAGTCAGATATCACGACATTCATACCGGCGACAAAGACTTGCATGCCAATTGGACACAAGTATATCTAATCGGTTACTGGGAAAAGTGGGTCGAAGATATTAAATGGGATGCAATTTATAAAAAGCACAGTAGAAGTTATACCTTCATTGACCCTTGGCGACTAATGCCTGATATGAAATTTCAGAATGTTATTCATTATGGTAACACTAGATTAAAAGCCAGTGAAAACAAAGCACTTGTATTAAAATTAGACGGTGGTGTATCAGTAAAAGTGTTACATAAACACGATAATGATTCTATTAGTTATAAAGATGATGTTGTAAAATATGTTGCAAAAACTGGAAAATACTGTTACAATAAAGCAATTGAATGGACTAGTGGTTCAGGGGTATTGGGATATGAATTATTAGGTATGGGTTTATGCAACAATATGACCTTCGTAGATACTTCAAAAGATGCTATTGATCATTGTTTAGAAACTGCAAAGACAAATAGACTCTCTAATTATGTAAATGGATATACGTATGATAAGTTACCTAAAAGTCAAAAGTATGATTTAATTGTTACTAACCCGTCACATATTGTTGATGAAGAATTTATTCAAACAATTAAAAACCATGCTGAATTGGGAGCATCAATTTATATGATAGTCGAACATAATGTTTCATCATTGATTCATTTTGCTAAAGTATACGGATTGCAATATATAGGTAAACAGGCACTAACTACCCCAAAATATCCAAATGGGGTTGTATTGCACTTTAAATCTTAATTTATAAATTATGGCGACCCAGTTGCCTATCTAAATATAATAGACAAGGGAGTTACCATTGGATTTCAATTTAAAATCTTTGGCAGTTGATGAATTAAAACCCAAAGAAAGACCAACAGAAGATATTTCAGACGCACGCCATCGTAGTATGATGGAGGCCATTGCACCTTATGCAAAAGCAACAGTACAAAAGAATTTAACTCCTGTCTATGTAGATTACAAAACACGTAAGACTAAAATGGCACTAGTATTGTGTCCTGAATGGAGCCCATATATGCCTCCGTTTAGTCTTGCACGACTGTCAGGTGTTGCTAAGAGTTCAGGCTACGAGACACATATCATGGATTTGAACGTTAAAGCATATAATGCTTTCCGTGATGACTGGTGGCCTAACAAGAAAATTCCATTTAGATTATGGGATCCGTCAAGTAGTTGGCACTGGTTAGGTGATACGTACATGAACGATATTCACCCTGTACTAGAACCTATTCTTAGCGAAGCAGTAGATAAGATTATTGAAATGAATCCTGACGTAGTGGGCTTTAGTGTTTACTATATCAGTGAAGAGCCTACTAAGTGGATGTGTCAAGAAATCAAGCGTAGAGCACCACACATGAAAATTGCAGTGGGCGGGCCCAACGTACACAAGAGTTGGTTCAAGATTGAACCTTACTATGATTATGTTGTTATTGGAGAAGGTGAACAGAACCTTCTTGTCATGCTAGATGAGATTGAAGAAAATAAAGAAGTAGAATACCCACGCATACTGAATCAGCCTGAAGATGAACGAATCAACATCAATGGTTTGCCTATGCCAGATTATGAAAGTATTGACTTCTCATTATACGAAGTTCCTAACGGAGTCAATTCAGAGATTAGTAGAGGTTGTACTGCTAAATGTACATTCTGCGAAGAAACACACTTTTGGAAGTATCGCCAGCGCCAAGCAGTTGACTTGATTACTGAAGTTGAGTGGCTATACTATAATAAAGGCACGGATATCATTTGGTTCATTGATAGTCTTATCAATGGTAACGTAAAAGAACTTAGAGCATTTGCTAAAGCATTGACTGCTAAAGACTTGAAGGTTCGTTGGACTGGTTATGCACGTTGTGACGGTCGCATGGACTTAGAATATCTACAAGACTTAGCCGATGGTGGTTGCATTATGTTTAACTTTGGTTGCGAGTCAGGCAGTCAAAAAGTACTTGATGATATGCACAAAGGTGTTACTATCCGTGAGATGGAACAAAACTTTATTGACTGTAAGAAAGTAGGCATTTGGTGTGCAACTAACTGGATCGTTGGCTTCCCTACAGAAGATTTCCAAGACTATAGTGACACAATGACATTCTTATGGCGTATGCGTAATAACAATATCAATAACGCAGGTCTTGGCGTAGGCTATGGATTGGGTCCAGAAACAATTGTTGGACAAAATCCTCACGCATATAATGTAAGTTGGCACAAGTATCAAGGTCACTGGATCTCAAATGACTTTAAGATCGGCGGTCCTCACGTTATGTCACGTGTTAAAACAATTCACATGTTCTTAGATTTCTTTAAGGGAGTAACAGAAGTTCCTGTAAGTTATCCAGTGCGTACATCATTGGCTGAAAGTCACTATACTATTCAATTGAATCATCCTGATTTGCAGAAAGAAATGCATTACGAAGAGTTTGATTACAATATTATTAAGCCCAACATCAGTCCTTTTGCTGACACATTAGTAAATGAAATGTGGCCCTTCTTTAGAAATCTATGGAGAGCAAGAGGGGGCTATATAGCAGAAGTTCGTTTTCATCCTGACTTAGACTTAAAAGAGTTTGGTACTCAGTATGGTCCTGGACAATACTGGGCTACATATAAGTTCAAGATTACTGATGAAGGTCAGTGGGAAGCAGACTTTGATATTAAATTTGAGCAAGTTGACAATCCATATGATGATAGACTTCCACCTCCAGAAGGTCGTAAAGGTCCGTTCTATGCACAAGACTATTCACGTATTCAAGCAAACACTGCTAAACGTGCTAGAAAGATGGCTAAGACAACTTGGGACAGTGAAGAAGGGCGTAGTGGTCAAGACTTTACTGACTTGTTAAACGAAGAAGCCGCACTAAACGCAAGCATCGATTTTTCATTCGAACTTAAGTGGCAAGGAACAGGAGACTGGGGTAACTACATGGATTATGTAGTTACATTGGAAGAAAAAGAACTTAAGCGTGATAATAGTAAAGATTTAGCAATGCCTGAAAAAGAAGCAGATACTTCTACTAAGAAAGTTCAAAGTTCTGTTAGTATCTCATTAGATAGTATTAAAAAGAAACCTAAGCCAATGTTGCCATGAAACAAATTAAAGAATTTGAAAGTTTAGTTGCTAGATTTTATGGCGCAAAATATGCTATAGCAACAGACTGTTGCACACACGCCATTGAGTTATGTTTACGTCTGTATAAACCTCAACGCACTATTAACTGTCCTCGTCACACTTATCTAAGTGTACCAATGACATTCGAAAAATTAAACTTGTCATGGGAATTCTGTGATGCGCATTGGAGTAACTATTATTATATAGGTAATACAAATATCATCGATGCCGCAGTATATTGGAAAAGTAATGGCTATGTATTAGGTTCATTAATGTGTTTAAGTTTTCAATATAGAAAACATTTGAATTTGGGTCGGGGCGGCATGATATTATTAGACAATTATGAACAATATGAAATATTGTCAAAGATGCGTTATGATGGGCGCACAGATGATAAGCCTTGGGCAGAACAAAACGTAGATACAATAGGTTATCATTATTATATGACTCCCGAAACAGCACAGATGGGTATAGATAAATTTAGTAATGCATTGAACACGCAACCTAAATTGTGGTCATATAAAGATTATCCCGACTTAAGGACAATGAAGGTATTTCATGACAAGAAATGAATGGGACAAGTTAACAAAAGTTGTAGTGGGAATCGCTGATGATGCTAAGATTCCATTACTAGATCCTAGTCTAAGACTAATCAATTACGCACACGAACAGCACAGTTATAACATTCCTAATGGTCCTTATCCTAAACAAGTTATAGATGAAGCCAATGAAGATTTAGAAACATTATCAAATTTCTTAGTTGGCGAAGGTGTAGAAGTAGTACGACCAAATAAAAAATTTGTACCTGAGTATTATAATTATTGCCCTAGAGATACGATCTTAACTTATGACAAGTATGCTATTGCCGCGCCTATGTCATTAGTCAAAAGACGCAATGAGTGGCAAGCATATAGTGATATTTTCAATTCAATGATAGTTATGGGTGTACCACAAAACAATCAGTCATTGTATAATAGCAATTGCTTAGGTAATCCTGACATTTTAGCATTGAATGACACTGAACCTTGCTTTGATGCAGCCAACGTATTGAAGGCAAATGATGATTTGTATTATCTAATCAGCAACACTGGTAACAAAAAGGGTGCAGAAAAACTACAAGAATTCTTCCCTAAATCTAAAGTGCATACTATTGAAGGTGTGTATAGTTACATTCATATTGACAGTACAATTGCATTACTACGTGAAGGGCTAATGTTATTAAACCCATCACGTGTAAAATCACTAGATCAATTGCCTAAACCATTAAGAAAGTGGGACGTTATTTGGGCACCCGAACCAGTAGATATTGGTCATTATCCCGGCTATTGCAATGCAAGCACATGGGTAAGTGTTAATCTACTGTCAGTTAACCCTAATCTAGTTGTATTAGAAGAACATCAACACAACCTAAGACTTGAATTAGAAAAGCATGGTATTGAATGTGCTATGTTACCTATGCGGCATGCTAGAACATTGGGTGGTTGTTTTCACTGTGTCACTACAGATATAGAACGCATATCATAATTTATACACCAGTAAATCATGAGTTAAATATAAGAATACTAATGGAACTAACAAATGAACGATAGAGTTGAACGCGGACATTTAGGGGTTATGTGGGATGATGACTATAAGTTTTTACCCTATGTAAAACAGCCCGTAACAGATCATGAAATGCAAACTTGGATTAGTCAGGGTTATGACTATGTAAAGAGTTTTACCGGTAAGATGTATGATAATAGAAATCCTATGCCCGAATGGGTAAGCAGGATCAATCATACATTTGGATTATTTAATCAATCATATACATTCTACAAAATGAGTACATTGGATATTATGCCAGTTCATTCAGATCATTTTAGAACTTATGCTAGACTTAACAATGTTAACCCTGCAGAAGTCTTTCGTGTTATACTGATGCTAGAGGATTGGAAACCAGGTCACTATTTTGAATTAGATGGTGTGGGTTATACCAATTGGAAAGCAGGTGATTGGTTCAAATGGAAGGGCAATACCCCGCATGCGGCAGCAAATATAGGCATTGAAGATCGATATACATTGCAAATCACTGGTCTTTCAGTATATACTGGGCAATTAGAAGAACTATTCTCGTTTAATATTCCAGGTAAAAACATGAACAGTTTTTCTGCACATCCCTTTGTCAAGTACACATTAGTACCTAAGATCAATCCTTTAGGTAATCACAACCACAGATCATTCATTTATATGAATAATTCATATATTACTGAATTGAACGACATTACGCATGATCCACAAACTGTAAAACTTTTGAACACCGACGGAGTTCACTTTTATCTATATGAACCCATGTGTAGTTATTTGAAAGATGCAGAGCCTAAATATGAGGCTGGCACAAAGCACACACAAGGCTTTTATTCAGAGTTTACCGCTGATGTAAATCCTGAAGATTTACGTGCTGAAGAACTTGATAGTATCTATCATTATGCTCATCGCAATGGATTAAACAAGGTTATAGTCCATACAGGTGACCACGATGCTGATAAATTCTATCCATATTACAGTGATAGATTAAAATTGATTTGTGATGATTTGTTCTTACGTTCACAAACTAAAATCATTGGATTAAATGAAAGCCCAAGCCCCGACTTTAATAAAAAGTTTATTTGTTTGAATTGGCGATACACAAAGCACCGTCAATTGATTTCTACATTCTTAGCGGGTGAAGATGGTTACTTGAGTTGGTACTTTAAAACTGATCCTAAAACACTATACGAAGATATGTACTTTGATGTAGAAAAGTGGAAAGAAAAGTATCCTAAGTTCCATGAAAAATTGATGTTGGGTGTACAGCGTATTCAACAAAACGGCCCTTATGAAGTAGATAAAAAAGCATATAAGCCAATCAACATTGATCATCCACATCATGTTAACATGTGGCCAGATGTGCCTGATTTTGATCCAGGCGTAACTCCTGCATTATCTAATAGCCCTAAGAACGTATTGCAACAATACTATCGTGATGTATTTGTCGATATCGTTAATGAAACACGATTTGGACAACCTACTGCAAACTTTAGTGAAAAGGTATTTCAGGCAGTACAATACTTGAAGCCATTCATTGTCGTTGGACCACCTAAGACATTAGAATATGTTCAGTCATTTGGATTTAGAACTTTCAGTGAATTTTGGGATGAAAGTTACGATGACGAACTTGATCACGGCGAAAGACTAGCAAAGATTTTTGCAGTAATCGATGACATTTTACGTAAGCCTATCGGCGAATTGCGTGAAATTTATCACCAGATGACTCCTATTTTAGAACACAATTTAGATGTATATAATAGAATCTTAGCAAACCCTAACTATAATTGGAAACCCTAATGGAAAAAATATTTTTAATTGCTGGATGTAGTCATGCAGCCGGGTCTGAGATTAACGGACAAGAAGATAGTATCTATAACAGACAACATGCGTTTGGCGCATTAGTTGCAGAACACTTTGGATATAGATCAGTCAACATTGCGCAAAACGGCATGAGTAATTCAGGAATTGCTAGAAGTATTTTGAAATGGTTTCAAAATAATTACGATCCTACACGAATGAAAGTATTTGTACTTGTTGCTTGGACGGAAAGTACTAGACTTGAAGTTCCAATGGAGAGAGATTATTACTACAATCATTGTAGCAAAGCGGCTGATTGGTTTGATGCATCGGCTAATCAGTATATGCGTGTGACTTTTGGTTGGGACGGGGGAGACCCAGAAGAAAGAGCAATTGTACCATATTATCACAAGTTTATGGCACAGAATGAATCATTTTTAGAAATACAATCTATACAATTTGTACTACAGATTCAATATTTCTTAAAATCATTAAACCTCAACTACCTAATGTGTAATTCATTATACATGTTCAACAAAAAAGTTAAACAAGTTGAAGAGTTCATTGCATTGGTAGATAGTAATAAATATTATAACTTAGACAATAACGAGGCTTCTTTTTATATCAAATATAAAAATTTAGGTTATGTTAATGATCTTGCAAAGTATTGGCATCACGGAGAGATGCCTCACATCTGCTATGCAGATGAATTAATCAAATACATAGAGGGACAACAATGGGAATTATAAACTTTTTTAAACAACTTTATTACAAAGTCAAGCGTGAGATTCAATATCGCAAGAGATTGAAAGAATTAAAGAAAAGGGATCCATTCATTTACAAATGAACTACGTAGGAATAAGTTGCGGCTTTCATGATGCCGGTTTAAGTGTTGTCAATGACAAGGGTGAAATAGTATTCGCCGGTCATAGTGAACGTTATAGTAAGTATAAGCATGATAAAGACCTATGTGTAGACTTTATCAAAGATGCATTGCGTCATATTGACGGCTCATTTGAATTACACTATTACGAAAAGCCTTGGTTAAAAGCAATCAGACAGTTACGTGCAGGTCAACGACCCGGCCCATTTTCAATGAGTAACATCATTGGTCCAGCCAATATGGATGCTATGGCTATTAAGCGTACAGGTAAAATTCATACTCATGTGCATCATAAAACACATGCGGCAGCAGGCTTTCAAACAAGTCCGTTTGATAGAGCAACTGTTGTTGTTATCGATGCTATTGGTGAAATGGATTCTATTAGTATTTGGGACGCTACATACGATAGCAATGGCTATGCTCAATACAAGAAACTATGGGGACGTAAGTATCCAAACAGCATTGGCATGATGTATAGTGCCATGACTAAGCGTGTAGGTTTACATCCAATGGATGAAGAATATATCTTAATGGGCATGTCTGCTTATGGTAAACCTATCTATAGTGATAAGATCAGTGATGAATTCATTGCCGATCATAATAACGTAGAATTCATGCGCAATCTGCATGTTGGCGTAGAAGATGACTTCTTAGGAGCCGATGCGGATCACATGGATATTGCGGCATCTACACAAGTATTGACAGAACATCTTATTAAGACTATCATGGCTAAAGCACGTTACTTAGGTCAAAGTAAGAATCTAGTATATGGTGGCGGTGTAGCATTAAACTGTTTGGCAAATCGTGTACTCGGTGATTACTTTGAGAACATTTGGATTATGCCTAATCCAGGTGATGCAGGCAATAGTCTTGGTGCAGCCGCATTGGGATACGGTAAAAAACTAACATGGACTGATGCATTCTTAGGTCATGACATTAAGGGTGAATATCCTATTGACGATGTAATGAAAGAACTATACACTAACAAAATGGTAGGTGTTGCAAGTGGCCGTGCAGAATTTGGACCACGTGCATTGGGTAATCGTAGTTTGTTAGCAGACCCTAGAGGGCCTGAGATTAAGGACAAGGTAAATGAAATCAAACGTAGGCAAAAGTTTAGACCCTTTGCACCAATCATTTTGGAAGAGCATGTTGATGATTATTTTGATATGCCTCGTGGCTTCAGTAACAGTAGGTATATGCAAGTCATCGCTCGTTGCAGGCATCCTGACTTATTTCCTGCTATCGTTCACGCTGATAATACTAGTCGGGTACAGACTGTGCCAAAAGACGGATCCGGAATACGAAAACTACTAGAACGTTGGTATGACGAAACAGGATGTCCAATGTTACTTAATACGTCATTGAACATTCGCGGTGAACCAATGGTAAATGACCGCAGTGATGCAGATAGATTTGAAAAACTTTACAACCTCACTGTCTGCTCATAAGTAGATGTATGTTGAGAGATGTTTTTTATTACGGCAAAAAACCAAACGTCCATCCTAGAGAAAGATACGCAGAAAACTTAGAACATGCTCGGTCAATGGCTACGACTGAGCATTTTTGGGTAATCAATGAATTCTGTGATTATACTAATTTCGATTGGGATTTTGACTTTGAGTTCCTTCCAGATGAGGATGTATGGGCAGAAGCCCATAACAATGTATGGCCTAGCCAGCACCAAAAAGATAGTGGCACATGGCTTTGTGCTACAGAACCTAGTGATATTATTATCTATAGAAACGATGTTGAACTTGTTCATAGAAAGAATGAGAAACATGATGCATGGGTGATAGTTGATAATGTTGATGAAACTAAATTTGATTTTAGTTGGCATCCAGACCCGACTGATCCTCCTTATATCTATCGCTGGGGTGGGAAGTTTTTTCCAGTACAGTTAAAGCATGTATTAGAATATAAAGTCGGTGATGCAACTGAAGTTAAGTACCTTAATTCTATTGTAGAATTATTACCGGAAACTGACCGCTGGGTAGAATATCAAACCGTTGACAAAGAAAAATTCGATATGTCATGGCGTCCTGATCCAATGGAGCCACCTTATATCTATGTGTGGGGTAATAAGTATATCGATGGTAAACTCAAGCCAACACTAGAATATCATGCACCCGGTGCAACTGAAAAGAAATATATGCCTGAGTTACTACCCGTAGTTCCCGAATGGGACAAGTGGGTAGAAGTACAACCTGTAGATAAAGCACGTGCGATCAAAGAAGGATTCGATTTTAGTTGGAGACCAGATCCACGTGAGCCAGAATATATCTATACTTGGGGTAACAAATATATTGACGCAGAATTCAAACCTACATTAGAGTACCACTGCGAAAATGCAACTGATAGAAAGTACATGAGTCAAAAAGTTGCAGTACTACCTGAATGGGATAGATGGGTAGAAGTTCAAGCAGTAGATAAAGCACGTGCTATCAAAGAAGGATTTGACTTTAATTGGAGACCTGATCCAAGAGAGCCTGCATATATCTATACTTGGGGTAACAAATATATTGATGCTGAACTACAACCCACATTAGAATATCGTTGTCCTGATGCGACTGACAGAAAATACATGACTGAAAAAGTTGCAGTATTACCTCAATGGAGTAAGTGGAAAGAAATTGTACCCGTAGATAAGAAGAAATTAATTGAATCTGGGTTCGATTTTAGTTGGAGACCTGACCCTAGAGAGCCGGCATATATCTATACTTGGGGTAATCCATGGGTAGCAGCCGAATTTGAACCTACACTAGAGTATCATTGCGAAAACGCAACTGATAGAAAGTACATGAGTGAAAAAATTGCGGTACTACCTCAGTGGGATAATTGGGTAGAAGTTATTCCAGTAGATAAAGACCGCAGTATTAAAAATGGGTTTGACTTTAGTTGGAGACCTGACCCTAGAGAGCCGGCATATATCTATACTTGGGGTAATCCATGGGTAGCAGCCGAATTTGAACCTACATTAGAATATCGAATGCCGGGTGCAACAGACAGAAAATACATGAGTGAAAAACTTTATGTGTTTCCAGACTGGAACAAGTGGGTAGAAGTACAGTCTGTAGATAAAGACCGTAGTATTAAAAATGGATTCGATTTTAGTTGGAGACCTGATCCACGTGAGCCGGCATATATCTATACATGGGGTAATAAATTCGAAGATGCTGAAATTAAACCTACATTAGAATATCATTGCGAAGGTGCTACTCAAAGAAAATACATGAGTGAAAAACTTGATGTATTTCCAAATTGGGATAATTGGGTAGAAGTTATTCCAGTAGATAAAGAACGCAGTATTAAAAATGGATTCGATTTTAGTTGGAGACCTGATCCACGTGAGCCGGCATATATCTATACATGGGGTAATCCGTGGGTAGCAGCCGAGTTTGAACCCACATTAGAATATCGTTGCGAAGGTGCTACCCAAAGAAAATATATGGGAAATAATGTTCATATATTACCGGACCGCAGATATTGGCACATCATTCATCCTATTGACGACTCTACTTTTGACTTTACATGGAGACCTGATCCACGTGAACCTAACTTAATTTATGTGTTTGGTAACAAGCAACATGTAGGTAATATTATGCCTACTGTTGAATATCGCATGCCAGGTGCAACAGAACGCAAGTACATCAATGATGATAATTTTAGACCTGCATTGTTACCTAATTCATATTTGTTTAAACATTTAGAAGATTCATTTGGTATTGATTATAGTTGGAGACCTGATCCAACTGCGCCTCCGTATATCTATGCATGGGGAAATCAATGGAACAAAGCAGAAGATAAAATAAGTATTCAATATGTTGTACCAGGAGCAACTGAATATCAGTACATGAGTCAACGTGCTACCCGTAGACCATGTTTGGATAACTGGGAAATTCCTAATAACATCGACATTTCAGGTTTTGATTTTAGTTGGGAACCTAGTCCTGCTGAGCCTCCCTACATTTATGAGTTTGGCACACAATGGCAAAAGACAGGCGGACCTCGCTATGTAGTTCCTGGTGCAACAGAAACAAAATATGTAGATATTCAAAAGGTAAAAATTCATACTAATACTAAGAACTGGATTGTTCCTAGTAATTGTGATGTAACTGGATTCGACTTCAGTTGGCATCCTGATGCAACTAGTCCACCTTATATCTATCACTTTGCTACACAGTGGGCATTAACAGGTGGCCCTATCTATCAAATGGAAGATGCTACAGAAATTAAATATTTGGAGCATCCTAGCGCAATTGCGTTGCCTGATAAAACTAACTGGGAAGTACCAGAGGAAGTTGACGAAGATAGTTTCGACTTCAGTTGGCACCCATATGTAGAAGATCAGCCGTATATTTACCAATTTGGCACACAGCATCAAAAGACAGGTGGTCCTCGTTATATCACACCCGGTGCAACTGAAACAAGCCCTATCAAATATATTGATAGACGTATTTTAAAATCAAAGCGCAAGCCCTCTACAAAGAACTGGTCTGTATTGAGTAAGTTAGTAGTAGAAGAGTTTGACTATAGTTGGCATCCTGATGAAACTGAAGAACCATATATCTATCAATTTGGTAATAATCAGTATAGTGCCGAAGAAATGCCTACTGTGCAATATAGAGTCAAAGGTGCAAGACAAGTAAAATACATTGACAATGTTATTGCTAAGTTAGGAAAAGACTTGACTAACTGGGTAATACCTGATAACTTAGATACATCTGAGTTTGATTTTAGTTGGAAGCCGAATCCAAATGATCCGCCTTATATCTATGAGTTCGGTACTCAGTGGCAAAAAACAAATGGACCTCGTTATGTAGTACGAGGTGCAACAGAGGTTAAGTATGTAGATGGATCAAAAGCCAAAGCACTACCTAATGAAGAATACTGGACGGTTCCTAGTAATATTGATATTACTGGATTTGATTTTTCATGGCATCCAGATAATACTAGTCCTGCTTACATTTATGTATTTGCTACTCAGTGGGCACTCGGTGGCGGACCTGTATACACTGTTCCAGGAGCAACTGATGTAAAATATGTAGAAGATCAAACTGCTGTTGCATCACCTGATAAGAGATATTGGGAGTTTGACAATACATTAATCGATGAAGATAGTTTCGACTTCAGTTGGCACCCATATGTAGAAGATCAGCCGTACATTTATCAATTTGGTACACAGCATCAAAAGACAGGTGGCCCGAGATACATTACGCCTGAGGCAACTGAAACAAGTCCTATCAAATATATCGACCCTCGTATTCTAAAAGCAAAACGTTTGCCGCAGAAATCTAACAATTGGAAGATATTAAATGATTATGATGTAGTAGACTTTGATTACAGTTGGCACCCTGATGAAACCGAAGAGCCATATATCTATGTGTTCGGTAACAAGTATTATCCGGCTGAAGAAATGCCCACTGTTGAGTATCGCATGCCTGGTGCAAAAATCATTAAGTATGTAGATAAGCCAGTAGCAACATTAGCACCTGACACTACTAACTGGGTCATTCCTGATAACTTAGATACAACTGACTTTGACTTTGGTTGGAAGCCTAGCCCATTAGAACCTCCTATGATTTATCAGTTTGGTACACAGTGGGCTAAGACACGTGGTCCAAAATATATTGTACCTAGTGCATTAGAATCAAAGTATGTTCAAACAAAATACATAGATGTAACAAAATCTAGAGCATTGCCTGGAACAGAACATTGGGATATTCCTCAGGGAATTGACATTACAGGCTTTGACTTTAGTTGGCATCCAGATGATACTGACCCTGCATATATCTATCAGTTTGGTACACAGTGGGCATTAACAGGCGGTCCTCGCTATGTAGTACCCGGCGCAATTGAAGTAAAGTATGTTGAAGGCATTACTGCAAAAGCACAGCCTAATTTAGAAAACTGGGAAGTTCCTGCTAGTATTGATGTTAAGACATTTGATTTTAGTTGGCATCCCTACGCAGAAGATGATCCATTCATCTATCAGTTTGGTACACAACATCAAAAGACCGGTGGTCCAAGATATGTTGTGCCTAACGCTACTAAAGTCAAGTATGTTGATGTGCGTGTTCTAAAAGCAAAACGTATTGCTGATATGACATATTGGCAAATGCCTGACAATGTTGACCTAAGCAAGTTCGACTTTAGTTGGCATCCTGATGATACGGCTGATCCTGTTATCTATCAGTTTGGTAGTGTAGTAGGTCAAGATGATGGTCCACGTTATATTGTACCCGGCAATAGTGGTAAGGTATTGTACTTAGAGAATATTGAAGTAGAAGATACCGGTACTAAAGAAATTCCCAAGTACTTTATTGAAACAACATTAGAAGCACTCATTGATAAACACAAGAATGAAGTTTTCTGGGCATTGAACAAAGACTTAGATTATTCTAAGTTTGATTTTGAATGGCGTCCAGATGTATACCAATCAAACTATATTCATGCGTTTGGCTTGCGCAACAACCTAGATACGCAAACATATTTTGTTAATGCAGTTATTTGGGAAAAGGGATTTAGAAATATCAACTATGTAGAAGATGCTACAATTCAGATTAAAGCAAATCTTGACATGTTCTATGTTGACAAGGGTAATCCTGAGGCGCAAGCACGTTTTGAAGTATTGAAGGCACGTTTCCCTAAGATTCAAAAGACACGATATCTTAATAGTTGGGTAGATACAGTTAATCGTTGTACTAATCGTGCATCAACAAGTTTGTTGTGGGTACTAAACAGTGAACTAGATTATACAGACTTTGACTTTGATTATTATCCTAACGCATGGCAGATGAAGATGGTTCATGTGTTTGGTACTCAATGGAGTCATTGGGGAACTACATTCATGGTTAACCGTGAATCATTCCCAACAGACACAAAGTATATCAAAATCATTGAACACTTAAACAATCTAAACTTTGTTAAGGATAACCGCGCAGTAGCAACGAAGTGTGTTTATGATATTGTATTGATTGATCATGGTAACAGTGAAACTGCCTCAGTAGTAGAACAATTAAAACAAAAGGCACAAGACAAATCAGTTATTACCGTAAAGTATAATCAAGATTACTTGCATACGTTGAAACAGATTATAGATAAACAATCTGAAAAGAAAGAACATTATCTTTGGATTTGTAGCAGTGTTTGTGACTATCGTGATTTTGATTTTTCATATGTATGCGATCCTTTTGCTAGAGATCAATTGCATGTATTCCCAAGTGGTAAGCAAAAGTTTGGGGACACGTTCTTTATTGATGTAAACAAAACACGTGAAATCATTGAAGGGATGAAGGTATTGGAAGACTATCACAAAGTCAATTACAATTCTACAATGCGTGTACAAAGATTACCAGAACCAATTATCGTATCAAAGGATGATACAATGGTTGATAGTGTTAATGTTGATTTTGATTGGCCTTACGCTACTGTTGTCAATGCAGATAACAGAGATATTGAACAAGTTGAAGTTGAGCCAATGAATTTATGGGATGCTAGTACTAAGAATATTTTAGTAACTAGTACAGGTGCAACTAGAATCATTGTTCCTCGTGAAGCAAAAGACTATGTAAAGAAAGAATTGTACGACTATCCATATATTAAAAAGTCTACAAAACTTGCAAAGAGTAATCCACTTGATATTGTATTCTTAAGCAATGGCGAAACTGGTGCAGATGAAAACTATGAGCATCTATTAAAGGTAACAAAGGGACTTAGGAACCGAGTTGTCAGAGTAGATGGTATAAATGGTCGTGCAGCCGCATATCATGCCGCGGCAGAAGCAAGCAACACACCTTGGATGTTCACAGTCTTTGCTAAGTTAAAGGTCAGTGCTAAGTTCGATTGGAACTGGCAACCAGATCGTATGCAGATTCCCAAACATTATATCTTCCAAGCGAAGAACCCGGTGAATGGACTTGTATATGGTCACCAAGCAATGATTGCTTATAATAAGAAATTGACTCTCGCCAATGAAGGTAAAGGCTTAGACTTTACCCTTGACGATGAACATGAAGTAGTAGAACTATTATCGGGTACAGCAATGTACAACACGGACTCTTTCTCAACATGGCGTACAGCCTTCCGTGAAGTATTGAAACTGAAAGCCGAAGATAGTGATATTGCCCGTGCGCGCCTTGATGCATGGTTGAATAAAGCCGAAGGTGACTTTGCTCAATACAGCATCAAAGGCGCGGTCGATGCTGATGAATTCTATGATGAAGTAGACGGGGATTTTAACGAGTTGAAGAAGTCATATGAATGGGCTTGGTTGCGTGAAAGATTTGACCAACTATGATGCGTGTATTGGTATTCGGTGACAGTTTCGCCGCTGATTGGTCTCAAAAGTATTACGATCATTATAGAGGATGGTCTAACATGCTTAGAAAAGACGTAACCGTAACCAATCTAGCACAAGCAGGTGTTAGTGAATATAAAATCTACAAGCAACTTGAAAGCGTGAAGTGGTTGGATTCGTATGATGCGTTTATCGTAAGTCATACGAGTCCATACCGTGTACCTACTAGAAAGCATCCAGTACATAGTGAAGACCTATTGCATTACGGTGCAGATTTAATTATGTCTGACATTGATTATCATGCAAGTAAATTTAAAAACCTTTTTAATTTTTCATTAAGGTCTGCATCTAATTTTTTCAAGTATCACTATGATCAGGAATACTTTGAAACTACCTATCGTTTATATCGCAAGGCAATCAACGATAGACTAAGTGGAAAGAAAGTAATCACACTTAATTTCTTTAAAGACATGGATGATTACCTAGAAACAAGTGTTGTTGATCTTAGCAGTATGCTTCCTGAACACAGTGGGCTAATCAACCATATGTCATATGAAGGTAACAGACTAGTCTATGAAAAAGTTATGGGTATTTTAGAGTCCCAATAAACTTGCATTTTGGTTCAGAATGTAGTACATTACATAATGCCTAATCAGAATCTTATTGATTATTTTAAAAATCATGCCGATGCCAATGGCGTTCCATGCATTGCAAATAAAAAGTGGAATGACTTCATTACCAAACATAGTTTGTCGGACATAAAAGAAGCACTAGCAGAATACATCATTAATAATAATGTATCTTTTCCTATTAAAAATATTACTCAGGAAGAGTTTGAGGATAATTTTCTAAAGTTTTGTAAAACTTCAATGCTAGGTGAATACAAAGACTTTGACACAGTGTTTGAAAAATATAAGTATTCATACAAGTATGAAGATAATCCACTCGGTGTGATTGACAAGTCACATGTTTATAATAAGTCCAGTGATTACTTTCAGGAACTAAACCGCATGAAAAGTTGTATTACTTTAGTTGACAGTCCATATAGTATTTGGACTACTAAACCTAAACTTACTAAAATGAATTGGCACTTTTGGCGTAAAGGTGCATTGGGAGATAGCGATATTTGTGCGGCTACGTTCCGTAGCGCATTTCGTTTAGGTACATATACCGCAACACAATTCAAGCCCAGCGTTGCAAAGGCATTATATGAAAAGCATAATGCAGTAAAAGTACTAGATACAAGTTGTGGCTGGGGCGATAGGCTTGCAGGCTTCTATGCTACACCTAACACACGTTTATATGTAGGCTGCGATCCTAACCCAGAAGTATTTGAAGTATATAAAAAGCAATGCTTAGAGTATGAACGCTTATTGGGTAGCACTCCAAAAATTGTAGAATCTGTCAACTATTTCAGTTGCAAGGGCGTTAAACATGTAGAGATTTATAACTTGCCTAGCGAGGATGTTGATTGGAAAAAATATGAAAATGTTTTTGATTTCTATTTTACTAGTCCTCCTTACTTTGAAACTGAAAAATATGCTGAGACAACATCATTGGTTGATAACCAATCTTGGAAGAGATATCCCAAGTATGATGATTGGAAGAATGATTTCTTTTTCAAGGTCAATCGCATGGTATGGGATACACTAACAGATGATGCATATATGATGATTAATATTGTTCCCCCATTGAGAGTAAGAAGCAAGACTAACCTTTGCGATGAAATGGTTGACGATATTAAAACATATCCCAATGCACATTATTTGGGTAAGATAGGTATGAGATTGCAAGCAAGACCGCATGTGATTGGAAAGACTAAGAACGGTATCTACATTGAACCCATTTATGTGTTCAGAAAAAATAACGATATTTACCCAAAATCAGATGATTTCCATCATTTGTTCAGTTTTAGGGCTTGACTTTAATTTAAAGACTAAATATAGTTATGAACATGACAGAAACACAAAAACAAAAAATCGTATACGGTCTGCTATTTGCACCAGTAGCAGCCTTTGTGCTACATAGACTAGCACTAGAAGCATGGTGCATTATATATGGACTCATTTATTAAGGAGATATCCATGAAGAAGATTATTGGTAGTTTAATTATCGCTGTGTTAGCAACAATGACTACTCCGGCAATTGCTGGTGGTCGCCATGACCATCGCTGGGGTGTTGATAGTAATCGTCACAGCCCATATCATCATGTAAATCGTCACCATCATCACAGACACAGCACTGTGATTGTTCACCGTGATAATTGGGTAGCACCTTTGATCGGTGGTGTAATTCTAGGCGCAGTTATTGCTGATGCTAAAGAAAAAGAAGAAAGAGTTATCATCGAACGTACTCAGCCAGTACAAGTTTGTACTGAATGGAAAGAAGTAATGACTGATGATGGTAGAATCTACAAAGAGCGTATTTGTCGGTAATTGAATGACATTACGTTGTTTTGATGTTTGGGATTATGCAAACACGGAATCCTTTGTTGCAGACATACTTAATAATAGTTATGATCGAATAATTATTTTTGCTCATAGAGAGATTGAAGTATTACCATTAAGAAGATATCCTGAAATACGGAACTTACCTATTGAAACAATAACCGGGGCCGGAGAGTACATTAATGAAATACCCTATAATGTAACCCACACTTGGAAAGAATGGTTCTTAATGCAATCGTTGTCTCACTGGTGTGCAAATAAGTACCTACCTAGTGATTACACTAAACATCAAAAGAAATATCATTTTATTTCCATGAACGACAGAGGTCACAGGCATCGTTGCTACATGGTAGATCAGTTAGCAAAATATAATCTCATTGAAACTAATCCAGTTACATGGTCTAACAATTATTACAGTCCAGAATTTAAATTTGATTGGCAATTTTTTAATCCTAGAAAAATTACATTAGATGGTCCCGAAGGTTATGAAAAACATAGGGCTTGGTTTATACTACCTGAACAATACAACCAATCTTGTTTTCAATTAATTAGTGAAAGTGCTATGGATGCAACTTTCATCACTGAGAAAACAACAGGTGCTTTGTTTAATTTTATGCCTTTTATTACATATGGTTCTAAACATTTCTATAAGCAACTTAGGACTTTAGGAATTGTTGATTATAATGAATTGTTCGACTATTCTTTTGATGAAATTGATGATGATAATGTACGTGCGGATATGATAGTTGATAATGTTAACAGATTAGCCCAAATGCCCTTGCATGAGTTAGAATTATTAGTAGACTCTATCAAAGATAAAGTAATTTATAATTACCATCGTGCAATTGAAGTTGCTAGATCATATCATACATGGCATCCATTAGCATTAGAAACTGTTGATAGATATAAAACAACAGGTGAAATATTGAATGATTCAATAGTGGGAGTTTATAATACATTAAACATTTATTATAAATAAGAGTTATTGCTGTATGAAGCAAGTCCAAAGGCGGACAAGACCCGGGGGCGGTACCCGGCAGGTCCACCATATACACATTGTTTAGTTATGGGCGTGGCCCCGGGGTTTGCGTATGCGAGCCGGCAGTGTGTATATGATGGGCCTGAACTAGGATCGATTGACGGACGAGTAGATAAGTGGACAGCACGGGAATGTGAAACCCGTTAGGATTGGGATAACCCGGTCGTAGAAGCAAAAAACATAATTGCAAATGACAATTATTACACTGAGGAACTACGCCTAGCGGCGTGAGTCTCACGGGGTTGACTACCTTGTAACCAAACAGTTAGGAAAAGGCACTTAGGTGCCTTTTCTTTTTATAAATATATTGATGACACCTGACTATATTGAAACATTACCAGACTATAACTTTGATTTAGGTAAATTACTAGATGAATACAACATAGTAAAACATTTACTATCTGATCGAAAGCGCCCTAATAGTCCAGTATTAATACAACGTGCATTGAATTTAGCACAAGGTTCAAGACCAAGTGATACACTTGAGTCATTGCCCTATACATTATCGGTTGTCAAAAATCTAATGGCAAAGCATCACTTTAATACAGTAACTTACAGATGTATCATGCCTGACACTTGTTATAGTTGGCATACTGATTTTAGTCAAGTGTGTTTGCATATTCCATTAATTACTAATGAAGGTTGCAGATTCGTGTATGAAGATAAATCATTCCACATGCCAGCAAATGGATCAGTATATGTCGTAAACAACGAAAAACCTCACTCATTTATGAACGGCGGAACTGAACCTAGAGTACATTTAACTTTTGAAAATTTTGGGTCAAGACCCTCAAGATAAACTCAAAACTTGTATTCTTTTATGCTGTCTCATGCGTTATTATAAGTACACAGTCATATTTCATACTGTGTATTTTATAAAGGAAAAATCATGAAATTAGCAATTGTAACTTTAGCATCACTTTTCGCAGTAACTTCAGCATTCGCACAAGCGCCTGCTAAGAAGGAAGAAGCAAAACCAGCCGCAACTGCTCCGGCAGCACCTGCAGCCAAACCCGCTGACAAAAAGGCTGAGCCTGCAAAAAGCGAAGCAGCCAAACCAGCCGCAAAAGTTGAGGATAAAAAAGCCGAAACTGCTAAGAAGTAATCCAACACGATTAACTCTCTATTTCAACGAAAATCCAAATTGGTATTACGTAGATGATGAGGACATACTCACTGGATATAGAACACCAACTGGACCTCGTAGACCTAAAGAAAGTAATCTTGATGACGACCTTAGTGAACATGTCAAGTTTAGGCTTTGGCTAGCGAGACAATTAGCATTGAGGAAGTATATCGAAAAGTGGGGCTAGTCCCCACTTTTTTCCTTATCTAGTTCTTAGATAAATATATCTATGGACATCAAAGAACTCAATTCCTTTAAATTATCAGACGCCGTGAAGTTTCACGACAAGTTGAACCCGCGACTATGGATGGGTAATAGATTGGATCCTGCTGTAAAAAAGCAGTTATTGTTAATTGCTAAGGATTTCGTCACTGAGTTGGGTATTAAAGATTTAGATGTAGAGGATGTAACAGTTTCAGGGTCAAATGCGGCTTATACATATACACCGCATAGTGATTTAGATTTACATATCCTCGTAGATATGGATAAATTTCCTGCTGATGAAGTTTATAGAGAACTATTTCAGGCAAAGAAAACACTTTACAATGACAGTCACGATATTAGTATTCACGGAGTTCCAGTAGAATTATACGTGCAAGACGTTAATGAACCTGTTGTTAGTTTAGGTGAATATAGTTTATTGAAAGACAAGTGGATCAAGTTTCCAACCAAACGTAGAGCAAACTTAGATCAAAATGCAACTAAAGCAAAATACGAACGACTAAAAGAACTTGTAGAACTTGCATTAAAGACACGTGATTTAGAACGTGTAAACAAGGCACTGTCATTAATCAAGCGTTACAGAAAAGCAGGACTTGATGCAGGTGGCGAATTTGGTCCCGAAAACTTGGCATATAAAGTTATTCGTAAGCAGGGTGGAATTCAGAAACTATATGATTTGCGTAAACAATTACATAGCGAAGAGTTGACTATTGAGGAAATGTATTCAGGTCCCAAGATGAAGTTTCTAAAGCCCGGCGAATTAAAGGGTTCTTATAGCGATTATCAATTATTAGGCATGGGATTTAAGAAATCTCAAAATGGTAGTTGGTATATTCCACAATTCAAATGGGACAAACTAATTGCATCAAGCCAAATCGGTGAAGATGATTTAAACGAAAAATACGCAAAAGAATTTGAAGATTATCACCCCAATGATAAACCCAAAGGTCCTGAGTTTAAGCCCACAATGCCTAAAGGCACAGTTAGGGTAGACGTTAGTGATGTATACGATTGGTATAAGTTAGGTCAGCACGTAAGTAACCTTAAGGGTTTAGGTAAGCATGACTTTGGTAAAGGACCACCTAGTACAATAATGTCATTTGGCGATGAAAATTTAGAACACAAGTATATCGATGCATTGAAGAAGACTGGCCTTGATACAACTGATATCGATCCGCCAAGTCATAAAAAAATCAAAGGACAAAAAGTCGATCCTACGTACAATGTAGGTGAAGCAAGAAGCAATCCAGAACAAAATGTCAAAGAAGAGTCTGGCAAGAAAGAATTATTATATATTGCTAAAACTATTAGCGATCCTGAAAACTGGGCTATCAGTATGACTAGTCAGCCTAAGTTAGGTGTCAATCCACAAGCGGCAGTTAGTGAAGATACACCAAAAGGCATTTACTTTTATCCATTAGATTATGCAGTGAGCGAGATTAAACGAAATAAACCTTTGCCGTGGGGTGATAACATGCCCTATATTCAGTTGTTTCAATATGATCGTTCAAATCAAATGACACAGCAGACTAAAGTTGATAGTGCTAAACTAAAACAAGCATTGCTTCAATATTGTCCTGAAGATGTAATTCAACAGGCCATAGACGAACCCGAATACGATGGTACGCCATATTACTTTATCTATGATTGTTTAAGTCGATTAGGTAAGAGTGACGAAACTAATGTTATTCGTTGGAATAAAGTATTGCGTGACTTAGGCTTTACTAGCGTATTTGATCCGGGCAATGGTTGGATTGCTTATAATGAACCAACACAAGGTGTTGTATTAGATCCAAGAATCATCAAACAACATAAAACAATTAGCAATCGTAAAGAATCAAAAGTAGTTACACCTGCCAAGATTGAACAGTTACTATTTGACGAAATAGATATGGAATTGACCAGCAATAGAATATGGCAAAAGTATGATCCAGATGGTAGTAAACTTAGACAGGCTGTTAAGAAATATGCCATGGACCCTGAATTCAAACCATACATCGGTAAACCAGGCAGTCAAGAATTAGAAGATAAATTAAAGAGTTATAGATTGTACGGGGCAAGACAATTATCAGATGTTGCTATGGAATGGTATAAAGCACAACAGCAAGTTAATGAAGCAAGTGGTTATATCCCAAGCGAAAAAGAAAAGAATGATCCTCGCTTTAAGACTGCTCTCACAGTAGATGTAAAGCCAAACAGTATCAAAAAGAATGCTAAGGCATTTAGTTGGCTAACATCACGTGCAGGCATTCCACCTGATGCACGTCCTGACGGTAAAATCTGACTTTAAAAACCCTTTTCTTGACTAAATAAGAGATCAGAAGGGTCTTTTATGCCAATAGCAAATTCATACGTCACACCAACACCGCCTTATACAGGGCCAACTGTCAACACACCGACAGATATTACACCTGGCCCCGCTACAGGAACTACTGTAAATGCTCAAGTCGCTGTCAATACTGTAAGTAACACAACCCCAGTTACACCAGGTGTTGCTACTAGCACTGAACCTGTTCCACCATTACCAAACCCAGAAGATTATAATTTAACAATTGCTATTGCTCGACCTCTTGCAGCCAGTGAACCAGTAGCAACTGCTACTGAACCTGCCGGCGCAAATGGACAGATTCAATTTAACTTTGCCGGAACATTTGGTGCAAGCGCAAATCTAACATTTTCTAATACCAAAGGTCTAATAGTAAGTGGCCCGGTCGGACGAACCAATGCTGATCCTGAACTTGTGGGTAACAGTGCATTGACTGTAAATTGGACAAACGTTTATGCTGGTAATTTCTGGGCTAACTTTAATGAAGGAAGGGCTTGGATCGCCGGTGATTACAATGCATCCGCATCATTTGTATTAATAGATAACGAAGAATCAGTAAAATATCCTAATACTATAACTAGAACTTATGAGCAACACCCGGCCGCTATATTTAAACCCAATCAGTTTTTAACAGGTATTAGAATGCAGAATAAGCCTGTTACAGGTAATGCATGGGCAAATATATTAGGTCCTAATGGTATGGGCCGCCCTGATTTGGCTGCTACGGCACTAAGTTTTTCTAATGATGCGAACTTAAGAAACCCGATGCCAATATCTAGTGGCGCAGTATTTGGCAATGCAACTATCACAACTAACCCTGCGTTTTGGCCTTCATGGTTTAGATTACCTTGCGCAGAAGAAGCATTGGAAGCAGAAAACGATCAACCTATATTCGAAAGTTACAACCCTGCTTTCGCATACGTATACGGTGCATTGCCACAAGTTCAAGGCGGAGGATTACAAGTCTATCACCCACGCCGTGATACTATGGTTCATATTACTGGTAATACTATCATTGGTATTAACAATGTATATCACTGGGCTAGTAATGCGTACTATACAGATAATCCGGGTCCACAAGGAAATCTACAAGGTGACTTGAGACTTCAAGGTTATGGTAATGGTAATGTTATCATTAGTAAGAATGATTATCGTGATGGTTGGAACCCGTCAAACCCTGCTAATACTTGGCCTGGCAAATACAATTATAGTAATATCTATAACTATCAAACCGGTGTACACAATGGCGAACAAAATAACTTATTGATTGAGTATGGTAACGTTGTTATTCAACCAGTAGCGAATGTAGCAAACAATACGTTAGGTATTAAGTTTGCTGATGGAACTTTTCAATACACTGCCGCTAATGGTGGCGGTGGCGGTTCAAGTTCTATCGCAGTACAAGAAGAAGGTACTAATGTCGTAGCCTCTGCTAATACAATTAATTTTGTGGGTTCAGGTGTTACAGCAAGTAATGTAAGTGGCGTAGCAACTATTACAATACCCGGCATCGCTGTACAAGAAGAAGGAACTAATGTATTAGCAACAGCAAATACTATTAACTTTGTAGGTTCAGGTGTAACTGCAAGCAATGTTGGTAATGTTGCAACTATTACTATTACAAGCGGTGGAATCTCAGGTGTTACTGTACAAGATGAAGGAACTAATGTATTAGTAACAGCAAATACTATTAACTTTGTAGGTTCAGGTGTAACTGCAAGCAATGTTGGTAATGTTGCAACTATTAATATTACTAGTGGTGGCATTAGTGGCATTGACATTTTGTATGATGCAAGTCCTGTAACTGCAAATGCTACTACTATTAACTTCACTGGACCTCTAGCCAATGTAGCCAATGTAGGTTTTGGTAATGCAACAGATGTTACTATTGGTCTAACTGTACAAGATGAAAGCAATGTTGTTGGTGGAAATTCAACTTTTGGCACACTTAACTTCTTAGGAGCAGGTGTTACTGCAACATCTGGACCAAGTGGTGTTGCAAACATTACAATTCCGGGAGTAACACCCGGCGGTGCAAATACACAGTTACAGTTTAATGATGCGGGATCTTTTGGTGGCATGCCGTTAGTTACCTATTCGAATGTCGCCAACGGAAGATATCTGAACGTTTCTGGTAATGCCACAACTAATGCTGCCGTGTATTATACATACGCAAATGCATCAAACATAGCAGTTACTGGTATCAGCACCCAAGAAGGCAATGCGTTTGTGTCCGGTTGGTCTGGTAATACTGGATCTAAGATAGCAATATATCCCGGAGACGCTGGTAATATTGAACTGGCTTTGGGAAATAGTGCTGGTAGAATTTTAATGGGCGATGTTGGAACCATACAAATTACAGGTGGTTCTAATGGTCAAGTATTGACAACTAACGGCGCCGGCAACTTAAGTTGGACTACTGTTTCTGGTAGCGGAGGTAGCGGTTTGCCAGGATATTTAAGAACTTATACTGGTAATGTGACAATCTCAAACGGTAGTAATGTTTATTTATGGTATCCTTTGACGTTAGATAATACAGCCATTATTAATACAATCAATGCAAGTGACTATCCTAATGGTCTGATAAGTTTGCAAGCAGGTACTTATTTGTTTGAAACAACTGTACCTATAACAAACACCGGCTCTGATTCTATTATAAATGTCTATACTGCTTTCATTGAAAATACTCCTGCAAATGGTCTTACTCCTATAGACAGCACTCCTGGAAATATTGCATCAGTTGTAGCCAGATGCAGTACTATGCGATTAGGAGACTTCCAAACAGGTAGCGTATATGGTATAGGTACATTCACACTTGCTACAGAGACCAAAGTATCACTAATGTTTGCACAATACGGTGATTTGAATCCTGGAGCAACAGTATACGGAAATCCATACTCCGAAACGGGAGCATATGGTACATCATTGGTAGTGAAACTTTGGAAAACTGCATAATTATTGGTTGACATTCAGTGAGTTTGGGTATAGAGTTACTGAATGTCTACTAGATTTAATACTGCACTTGAAGCCCGAGAAGTTGCTGATGTTGTATATAAGCAACTTAAGGAATGCCGTTTTAATCCTGAA
>JACCEB010918022.1_pt1 | contig 31873 bp, 33 predicted proteins | sample 7454761 | NCBI WGS metagenome assembly JACCEB01 (sample SAMN15323454, study PRJNA562643) | freshwater metagenome | isolation source: river surface water | place: USA:Blue River Watershed | collected 2017-08-18
TAAGTTACTGGTGTTTAAGAACAAGTGGTATATGTTGTTACCAGTCTTACTGTGCTCAAAGTTTTTACTGTCCCAGATGTCACCGTTCCACCAACGCTCATTGGTTTTCCAGTTAATACGCTGACTTACCAGTCCTTGTTTTTCTCGTTCGTGACAGGTATTACAACCTGGAAGATTCCATACTCCATCCACCATGTCTGTACGTAGCTGTACAAATTTACTGTTATCCCAGACATTAGCGTCTGTCATAGATCCCATGGGTGCTGAACTCATCATGCATCTACTGATAAATCCAGCAGGATGAGTTGCTATGCTTACAAATGGTATTAGACAGACTTTATCAGGTATCATTGTTTAATTCTGGTACCAGAGAGGATATAGACTCGTCCCTACTAGTGTCCAGTGTTGCGGTATACTTGATAAAAGCAGGCCATTTGCTATTCCAGTCCTCTGCCATCATATAGTCTATTACTGATGTCACTCGCTTAATATGTAAATAAGGCTGTAAACGTTCTATGGCCAGCTTCTTTAGGTTTTCAGGAAGAACTCGTACATTTAAGTAATCAGGATGATCCAGTATGTTTAAATGTATATCTGTTATTGCTAGATCATTGAGATAATTAAACAGTCGGTCTAACTGCAATACATTGTATATTTGAACTGTACAATGTACTTGAAGATCGATCTTTCCCTGTTTACTCATTTCCACAAATGTTGCAAGATTCTTTTCCACTAGAGCCCAACCGGTAGGGTATCTAATATATCTATTAAGATCACCCAGTGCATCTATACTGGCATTAATCTTAATCTTTTTAAAATGCTGCCAATAGTTAACTAGCTTTTTAGGTAAGTTAGTACAGTTGGTATTATACTTTAATGTTATGTTTTTAGCAAGATCTAATTCAATCAACTTATCAAATAGCTTGTACTGACTAAGTGCCAGTGTTGGTTCACCGCCTGTGAGATAAATCTCATCTATGGTATTAGCCAATTTTAATAAGTTAACTGCTACTGCATCATCGTTGGGCCAGTCCATGCTACTCAAACGTTTGATTTCAGAATCATTTAATTGCTGTTCAACCAGATGCCATTCGTCTACCCATTGATTACTGGCGTATGGGTTACACATACGACATTTTAAGTTACACAAGTTACCCAGTCTGATGTCAATATATTGAACTGTGAGTTCAGGTGTAGTTGTTGGCTCATAGTCGAACATGTACTTTTCGTTCCAGGCCATTCTAGCACTGCGAACACCACTGTCTTCTTCTCTAAAGCATCGCTCACACATTGCAGGGCGTTTGTCAGTTAACAATTCATTGCGAATTATTTTCATTGTATCACTGTGCCAGAAATCCTGCATATCATGATCTGTTATCTTATATGCTTTGTTAGTGCCGTTTCTTAGAATAAAGTTTTTACCTGGCGTACTGTTACAACAGACACGCAGGTTGCCACTGGCATTGGTTGCTAGATGCATCCAGGGTAGGATGCAGAATGTTTTACTTTGCATTTAATTCTTCTAATAATTTGTCGTAACTTCTGCACATGACTTCTGCATGTTTCTCACCTGGTGCACCATGTATAATCATATGTATTCTAGGTTTAGTGCCAATATGTCTTACGCTGTGCTGTCTACCTATGTCAATTGCTCTGGCATCGCCTGGTTGCCAGGGTATTAAGCCTGCATCTTCCATGACAAATTCGACACCCTCTGGGTTATTGATTGCAACGTTATACGCTGCCATTTTACGAACTTCATAGTCTGCATGTTGTTTAATATAGCCACCTGGCATTAACAACATAAACCTAACACGATCAAAATGTGTAAAGTTCCAAGTATTCTTTAACCAATCCACTGTTACTGGGCAGACGTCTGCAATTTCTGTCCAGGTATATTCAGGTCGTTCAGTAAAATTATATGCTTTACTGCTCCAGTCGTCTGTGGTGTATTTGTTATAGCCATGTATTACAAGACTATGCCAGCCGGGATGTTCTTCGCCTCTATGCTTGACAAACTCATCCATTAAAGCCAATGCTTCTGCTTCCATTTCTTTTTGTGGTACAGGCAAGTCTAATTTTAAACTAGGGCAGTTACTTTCTTTTTCTATCCAATTGAAGTAATCCCTCATTACTTGCCTGTCAGCTTTCCAGTTAGTGAATCTATCAGGGCGATCTCGTAATGTACTGTAATGCGGGAAGTCTTTCCATTTATCGAAAAATTCTGTTACTTTGATATCTGTGTTATCCATGGTAAGATCTCCAATGTTTTGACTCTATATAAAAGTTTACCTGGGCTGGTAAAAATTTGTCTAGGAGTTTCATTTCTCCAGTTTACTTTCAGTCCTGGTCTATTTTGATATAGTTGAAATGTATCCATGCCAACGGCGGCGAATTTATCTAGTATATCTCGCTCTAGTCTATATCTAGACACTGCACTGAATAACCACGCAGTATTTTGATAGTGTAGAATGTTGGTTAAATGCACGTATGTTTTCTCACCGGCATGTCTGGCGGCCAGTCTATTTTTTACTTGACTGATATCAAATAAGTTACATGGTACAAATACAACATCTAAGTGCGGCCATACGTTTTTAATAAAATCCTCCAGACCTTCTGGCATCATTTCATTTATAAGTTCCTGCATCCTATCTATATTACGATGAGCTTTAACCATGGGTTCCAGGTCTAAGCTAGCGAATAAACTGTAGAATGTCGTTTTAAAGTCTGTATAATCACAGTTAATTTCACGTAGTTTTCGCTGTATAGCCAATGACACAGGGCTAAAATCAAACACTGTTAATTTCCCACCGGGTTTTAATCCTGCTGTATATGCTGTTAGCAATGGTGTTATACCGCCTGCTGTGCATATAACACCCTGCATATCAGTGTCTAATAATTTGTCTGGAGGAGCCTCTGTGTTTGCCGCAAAGTGGCCATAGCCCTGTAAACCTTCCAATACGCCAGAAATCTTTGAATGGAAATCACTGGCGACTTCAGGGTATATATAATACTTGCTGTCTCTCATAACTTCATCAAAACTAACCACGCCGGCGCCAGACTTTAATGCCGTATCAATTATATTCCAACCAAAGCGTCTACCAGTATAGTTTTCAGAAGTTGTACCCTGAGCAATCCAGTGAGGAGTATAATTATCATGCCAATTTTCTTCACTGCGAATTGGTTTAACTGTGGTCCAGGCTGTACTGTATTCTTCTTTGCCGATCAACGGACGGCCATTGTTCTTCCACCAATCTATATTGATAATAAAACACTGGTGGTGCAATTCATAAAATTTGTCGTCTTTGTCTAGAATATGGCCTGCTATTGCAAAGCCTGGATTATTTTCTAGAAAATGCGGTATCTCATGATGTATATTGTCTCGTTTACTTAGATTTGTACCTATGGCGGCAATCATCACATATTTTAAATCTTGATCCGCTGCCCATGATAATATGGCGTCTGGGTCCTTATTGCATGTAGTTGCTAGACGATAGTTTTCGTTTTCTTGAACCCAATATTCTGTTATATTTCTTGACAAAGCTAGAGCAGTAGTGTCTGTGATCTTATCTGTTATATCTAACCATGCAATACCAAAGCCAATTGTATGCAGAAATTCGTAATCGTAATATGCCATTTAATTATTTTCCTATAAACTTTTCTTTTCTTTTTTCATCCAATGTTTCATTAAATTTCTGAAACTTTTCAAAATTAACGTCATATTTATTTGTAGTTATACACTCGTCTACCCAGTTGATGGCGTCTAATATATGGCGCTTGTTATTGATTTCCCTAATAGAATTTTCTTCCATGGTTTCTGCTTTTGCCAATAGTTTTTCCTTGGCGGCCTGTAATCTATCCACGGGCAGCACATTGGCATGTAAGAAGCTAGGCCACTGTAGGCGGCTTGTATGCCACATTACATCAAAATCAGTGTCAATTGCTTCAAAAGTTTCTACAAGGTATTCTATATTAAGAGCAGATATACAAGTACTGGCCTTTATGTAATCTAATTTATCACCCAAGCGTTCTTTGGTTGCTCTTATATTTTCTTTTATATCGGCCCAAATAGATCCGTGTCTAATATACGCATTAAGTTCATCATAGCCATCTATGCTAATTGTTAATCGTATTGCTTTAAACTTTTCCCAGAGATCTAATACGTTTCTACCCTTCTTGGCTTCAAGATCTGTTAGGTTTGTGCTGTATTTTAAAATAACATCGCTGGGATCTTTGATGCGTTCCAACATGTTATAGTGCAAGGGATCCATAAGTGGTTCGCCACCAGCGAACTCGAATTCTTTAATGTCATCGATGATCTCATATAGATCTCGTACAAATTTGTCATGTGTTTCATATAAATTTAACACTGGCTTTTTACGCATATCATTGCTGTCAATGATATTATTAATATAGTCTTGTTCGCCGGGTTCGTAGATTTCTTTAACAGAGTCCCAGTCCTGTAACCATGGTGTGCTATCCTTGGGCCAGCACATACGGCATTTTAAGTTACATAGATTGCTTAATTTAAACTCAACAATAGGAATACTCCATGGCACTAGCTCAGTGCGATACCATTCATCGACAATATGTGCATAGGTTTCTGTGCGCTCATAGTTTTGACTTTGCCTAAGACTGGTAATTCCTTTGTCTTCCATTTTCCAACAGGCATTACAGTGCGTATCACGTACACCTGTGGTCAAGTTATTTCTAACTGTTTTATATTTTCTATGATTCCATAGATCACGCAGTGGAATATTTTTAATATCCCACATCTTTGTACTTCTACAGCATAATCTAAAATCACCGTTAGTCGTAGTACTTGTATGTATAAATGGCATTATACAAAATGTTTTGTCGTCTACTGTAAAACCAAACTTTTCTTTAAACAACTCACTGGGCTTGTAGTTAGTTAAATGTTTTTTGCCTAAGCCTTTACTCATTGCCGATCCTTAATCTTTTAATATTGTTTATTTCTGCTTTACTTAATTGTATGTCTGCGGCACAGGTACAGTTCTCTTTGGTACAGATAATAGGTTCTGTTGGCACAGTAAACCCAGTGTTTATGTCACCCAGTTTGCCACCTACTTTACATATTGCTCGCCATACATTACCGTCATTGTCTATGGTTAAATTTTGTAGACCAGCCCAGCACATCCAGCCTTTGAATTTGTTTGTTTCATTGGCCAACAAGTCATTGACATTACTTTCTTCGCTGGTACCGTCTTCATAGTGAACTACTATGTTTGCCCAATTAGTTACTTTACTTGTCATTTTTTCTTATTCAACATAAAATCAAGCTCTTCGGGTGTATAGTAATCGTCCTTGCATTTACCATGCGATGTTTTTAATCCACTTAATCCAGGTGCCGCCCATGTTTTTGTTTCTGGATCCAGCCTAGGTCTAATTCTTCTAATTACCCAATGCACGTCATTTTCGTTCATGATATCTATGATTTCATTTGCCTCTGCCATTTTACCTGGTAGATACATTAAATGTGTGTGCAAGTTTTGATTTTTACGTTCCTTAACTAGTCTATTTAACTCCACGATTGTGTTTATAATTTTGTCATGGTAAGCAAATTCAAAGTGATAGCTAAAAATGTAATAGTTAATATATGGTAAACTGTCCACATACTTCTTAAGTGGAACACTGCCATTAGTAGTAACACTAATTTTATTGATACCGTTGTCTTTGATAATTTTCAGTATTTCAATTATTTTAGGATGCGCAAATGGTTCACCACCAGTTAAGCTAATGCGGCATTCCTTGCCCTGTGATCTGGCAACATCTGCGATCTGCTTTACTGTTTTTTCAATGACTTCCAAACTTAGATGCGGACTTTCTCTGTCATGAATGTCACTGCCGCAGTAACTACAGTCATAGTTACAACGGCGTCCAAGATTCCATTCTATACGCAACCATTTATCTTTGGGTGCATGGTTGTCTTCAACGGCTACTAGTTTATTCATTTCCAGTAATCCTTAAATTCTGGTACTACATCCAATATACTTTCACTGCGTAACTTGTCCACTTCATCGGTAAAATGCTTAAACGTGTCCCAGTGTGCGTTGTGAATATCATCAGAATCTAAATTGCGTGATAGTGTAGTAAAATCTTCTATACCAACAAGCTGAGCTTTGGCTTGTGCACGTAATTCTTTTGGCAACACAAATGGGCTTAGGTAGATTGGGTCATTACAGATTGTAGTAAATGCTTGGGCATTGCTCACAGATTTATATTTCTTAGACCATTCTTCTAATTGTTTGTATAGAGTTCTAAGATTTAACAAATTATAACCCTGTATTGTTACGTTAAAACCAATATGTACATTGGGCAGTTGATCGTACATGGCAATTGTTTCTTCCAGTTGTTCTATGGTAAATTTTCCACCACGAATATAACTGTACAACTCGCCAGTGCCTTCTATACTGAACATCAGCCTTACTTTCTTGAAGTGCTTGAACGTGTCTAATATTCTTGGATTTACCACTGTTCCGTTAGTAGTATACTGTAGCGTAACATATTCATGTATATCGTTCTCGATAAGTTTTTCCAAGAATTCAACGTGATTTTTTGCCAGCATAGGCTCGCCGCCTTTAAAATCAATTCTTTGTAATTTCTTAGCATACGGAATTAATTCTTCAAGGTCAGCCATTTCATGCTGAACAATCTTTTGTCTCTCAGGATTATTTTCTTTCTTAAATGCAGGATTGATCTTGGATAATATTGTATCTTCTTCAAACCACTGATTGCTGGCCCATGAACCACACATACGGCATTTTAGATTACAGACGTTACTTAGATTAATATCCATTTGCAACCACTTCAAAGAGTTCTCAGTCACTGGTACAGAATAATCATAATTCTTAGGATAAGAAGTTTCAAATTTGTCCTTGAACCATTGTCTGCGACTCTTACCTATTTGACTTTCTCTTTCCCAGCAACTATTACATTCTTCTGGCTTTTCATTATTCAAGAATGCTTCTCTAAGTTTAATGATCTTAGGGCTATTAACAAACTGTTCTACTATACTGTCTTTTTTAGCAGAACCAATAGAACCTGACCATTGACAGCAGGGCTTGATGTTCCCGTTAGCAGTTACCGCAAGTCCATGCCATGGCATATGACAGAAATTACTGGTCTTTGAACCAATGTATTCATCGAAGTATGGCTTAAAACTTTCGTATATTTCCGGAGCTACCTGTTTAAGTGTTACTCCTCTGATGTCATCTAATTCTATAGTATATTTTGCAAATTCCTGTGGACCAATTTTGGCAGCGCCCACGGGTATAACTGGATTCGCTATTAATCCTTCTACTAGATTTCTAATGTCTTTTAAGTATCTATGCTCAGTAATAGGAGGTACGCCATTTGTTTTACGTAAGAAGTCATAAGTTTCAAACAAATAATCGATCTGAGCCAAACATTTTTTAAGTGTCTCTTCGTTTAACCACTGTACGTGCATAGTTCTTGGACCTACAAGAATTCTATGTTCAAAACTGTGTCTATTCTTACTGGTATTCTCAGGACGTTCTTTGTCCCAGCCATAGAATTTAAAAATCCATTCAATGAAGTCTTTAATGTTAAGCGCATTAATAGACATGAATGTACCATTAAGGTTCATTTTATAAACGCCTGTGCGTGGCTTGTCACACCAGTTTTTAATCAGTTCTGCTTTTTTAGTAATACCTGCCCAGTCAATAATACCTGCGCTTCTTATATAACTAAACAAGTCGCCACTGGCATCTAAACTTAAATTGATATTAACGTACTTAAAACCTTCTAGTGCCTCCAAGTGCTTTTCCGTAATGACACTGCCATTGGTAGTGATCATTAATTCAATTTGCTTGTCTAGACCAGCGGCACGTAACATGCTGAGGAATTCCATGAACTGCGGGACCAAGAATGGTTCGCCGCCAAGTATTTCTACCCTGCGCAAATCCTTGCCATTGTCCACTAATTCTTGTAATTGTTCTGTAGACAATGTATGCTTTGTTCTATCAAACAAAGAACTAGTTCTAACATAAGGGCTACCTGCACCACCAGCGCCAATGCCACGTTTCTTTAGTTTTTCTTCGTCACCTAGCCATGCGTTGCTATATGCACTGCTACACATTCTACATTTAAAATTACAAAGGTTATTAAATGCAATATCCAAGTGGACTAGTTTATTGCCTGTTAGATTGTTATCCCAGTCGATATCTTCCCAGCGATCGTCAATTACATCTAGGTTCTGCCAGTGTATACGTTTGCTTGTCACGCCGCGAGATTCTTTTGTCTTACAATTTTGACAGCCAGGAACCCATTCTCCTGCACGTTGCCCTTTTCTAAGATCCTGAAACGCTTGGTTGTCCCATTGCTTAAGAATAGAACCATTGTTGACGTCGCCCATTTCTGTTTCACTCATATGGCAGCGTACCATTTTGCCTGTGGCATGTATAGCAATACTGCTAACTGGTAGCATACATATTGTTGGACTCAGTTGTTTATTTTTATCGCCTTGTTCACTCATAATTTAATAGCTTGGCCATCTCCGGGAATGTTTTTATGAAATCTTCATTTCTAGTTTTATCTACAAAGAATATTTCTCTTTTTCGTCTAACATCTGTGTCTTCTGACCACATGTCTATACCGTTCATATAATCAATAATTTCATTTATGGTAAAATGATATTTCATGTTTACATGCTCTTTGGTCTGTTCTAAATACTGTGTTAATTTTTCTTTTATGTCTTTATGCAGAGTCCTTACATTATTGGGACTGTCTGGTGTAGTTACATAATGTGGAGTAAAAGAGTTTATAAAAGGCATTTTTTCCAGTTCTTGCAAAAAGTCTCTTATAGTTGCAATATTATAGATGTTAATAGTTGCATCAATAGTAGAATGATAATTGGGCTTGCTAAAGAAATATTCTAAATTTTTCTTTACTTCGCTCCATACTGCACCACTGCGTTGATAGTCAAACTTGTCAGCAAAATCATCTATACTTAAACTCCAATGTACAGCACTAAATTTATTAAGTATTTCTTCCTGCTCTGCTGTAGGAATAACTGTACCATTTGTATTATACCATAGCCAAATTTTACTGGCATCAAAACGATTAATAATTGCTTTTAACATTTCATAGTGTTCTTCAATCATCAAAGGTTCACCGCCCATGATGTGAATAACTCTAACGTCTTCAAACATGTCTATGTTTCGCCAAAAGTCTATGTTATCAATCCACTTAGCTTGTTGATTATATCTAAACTCATAGCTGGATTTAAAGTCAGGATATTCTGGATTCATTGACTTTTTAAGATCAAATGTTTCTTTAAGCCATTTAGCACTGTTCCATAAGCCGCATATTCTACATGCTAGGTTACATCTATTTCCTGCTTTTATTTCCAGCCATACTAGCTTTTGTTCTGGCGGCGTACCGTTCATTATGTCAGTTACAAAGTTTTCTACTTTGGCACTGCTTGTGTATACATACCTACCACTGAACTTATCTTTAGAGTTTACTCCCCAGCAGGGCTCGCAGGCAGGATGTTGTTCGTTGTTAACAAATGACTGTCTAAATTTAATATGCGCAGGATGTTTAATAATGTCTGCAATTGAACCGTTTTCAATATTTAAAACACTGCCGTCATCCTTGGTCAGAGCCTTGCCCAGACAACAAGGACGAATATCGCCATTTGACTCAACAGCCACGTGGCCAAATGGCATAACACAAAAATTATTTGTGTCTAGCCACTTGTGTATTCTTTCCTTTTTTTCTAAAGGCATGCGCTCATTAGACATCGTCGAATATATCCTTCATTTCCGGGAATGTTTCGTAGAAACTTGTGCCTCTATGTGCATCTATCTTTTCTAAATAGTCTTTCATTTCCGGTAAACGTACACTCCAGTCTTCACTTTGCATGAACCTAATTAATCCACGTAAACGTTTAACACCATAGTCATTCATCAAAAATACATCTTTGCTTACTTCTTCGCCTTCTTTAACACCCTTCATGTAATTCTCAGTCCACCATGGAATTAGATCTTCTTCGATTTTACGTGCAACTTCATCTTTAAATTTCTTAGGCAATACTTTAACGTTTAAGAAAGCTGGCCAGTATACGAAGTGGAAATTAATACCACCTGCGCCCAAGGGCCACAAGTTAATTTTCTTAAAGTTTTGTGTCATTTTCCATTTAATAAATTCTGTGAGGTAATGTATGTTTAATGCATTAACTGCACAGGCTACTGTGACTTCGACGTTGTCTGTGGTCTGTGTATCTAATATATGGAATACTTCTTCTGTGCGTTTCCAGTCACTGGGATAACGAATATATTCGTTGTGTGCACCAAATGCGTCTACACTATAGTGGAAACGTACAAGTTTAAAGTGACTCCATAATTCAAATAAGTCTTCTCTCCACTCTATACCATTGCTATTATAACGTATTTCCATGTCTTTAGCAACACCTTGGCGTATACATTCTTCCAGAATATCATAGTGTTCTTCAATGATCAATGCTTCTCCACCAGCAAAGTATAATTGCTTCATGTGAGGAATCTGTTGATAGAACTGTTCCCAGAACACAGGATTATTCTTGTGCCAATTGTAGCTACTACCATTGGTACTGCCTTTGTTTTCCCAGTTCCAGATTTCTTTTACTTTGTCATTTTCAATTTTAGGATAAACAGCTTGCCAGTCTTTGATCCAGCCAGAACTGTCATGTGGGCTACACATAATACAGGCCAACTGACATTTTGTTCCAAAGCGCAAGTCAATATAACGTAGCTTGGGAGGTATACTACCGTCTGCGTTTGTTTCTTGAACTAACTCATCAATACTAACACGCTTGCTCCAGTATTCAGTTTCCCACTGGCGTTTGCTTCTATGTCCTGCGGCTTCTTCTTTATAGCATTTTAAACAGCTGGAAGGTTTTTCTCCTGCCAACATCTGTGAACGTACATTTTTCATGTATGTACTATTCCAACTAGACTCAAAGTCCGCAACGTTTAAGTTATTAGGACGACCTTCCTCGTCTTTTAAAATACCAATGTTACCACCGTGTATTTTATCATTGGTAGGGCCTACACTACTAGCATTAGCAGTACAGCATACACGCATTTGTCCATCAGGTCGTGTACTCAAATGTATCCAGGGAAGAATACACCATGTTTTACTTACGTTAAAGTAATGTTTTGTTTTAAGAGCATGGTCCTTGTGTTTATTAATAAACCACTTACTGATGTCTTCTCCGTTTTCGTCGAGTATAACTTTATCGTTCATTTTTTTAGCTTTTCATGTAATTGAGGGAAGGTTGTCTTCCAGTCTGTTTTTCTAATAGTGTCTAATTTTGTCAGCATATCCACGCACTTACTAACCTTATCAGCGTTGCCTTCCATATTTGTTTCCAAATAATTAATCAGATGCGCTATTTGTTTTTTCTTTTTGTCTGTGGTTGCCCATGTATTATACACGTTTATGATGTCCTGTTTTACTTCTTTGGGTAATATTGCCACATCAAAGTAATCCGGACTACTTAAAATTCTAACACTTGAATTGTGCTTATCAAATTGTTCAAAGTAATCTAACAAGTTTGGCGTGGTGTACGCACTTAATACTTGCCAAGTTACTGTGAAATCCATTTTGATGTTAGACATTTCTTTGCTTAGTGTTTCTACATTTTTACTTATCTGTGGCCATCTAGCCGGAAAGCGTATGTAATCAAACTGATCACCGAAATCATCTATACTGATACGTAGCCAGACCTTTTTAAAGTGTTTCCAAAGATTTTGTGCACGTTTGTGTATTGCAGTTAGATTGGTATCATATTCCAGCGTTACTTCGTGTGCCCTGCCACTGTCTATGACTTTTTGTAAGAAGTCATAGTGCGGCTCAATAAGCATGGGCTCACCGCCAACAAGATATACTTGTTTTAAGTAAGGAATCTTGGCTTCTAGTTTAGACCAAAACTCTGGATTATCCCACCAATTATATTCTCCGGCATCTTTATACCTGCCATCGACTTCTTTGAGATTTATTTTAGTGCCACTGTCAGTGAACTTGGTTGTGCCATTTATTAACACATAGTCTTCATACCATTGACTGCTACTAGCAGGGTGACACATTACGCATTTTAAGTTGCATAAATTACCAAAACGTAGGTCCCAGTAGCTGGGTTGCCAGTCTGTATTACCTTCTGCATCTGTATGCTGTCTAGCGATTTCTTCGTTGAACTCGCCTAGATACATTTTATTACTAACTGTGCGCCTACTACTGGCGCCCATGTCTTCTTTGACCCAGCATGTATTACAGTCACTGTGACGTTCACCTGCTAGCATGGACAAACGTATCTCACGTGCCTTGTCACCATTTTTAATAACATCAAAGTCATCACGACCCAGATTGTAGGGTTTACCCTCGCTGTCTCTTATTGTACCCTGTTGACTGTCTTTGCTATTAGTCATTAAACAGCAGACCCTGGCGGTTCCTATAGGCTTGGCTGCCATTTGTACCCAAGGTATAACGCAAAATGTATTACTCATTAAAATATTTCCCTGCTAAATGTTTTGCAAAAAGTTCATGCACTTCTTTAGTGAAATGCATACCGCTGGTCAATGATACTGCGTCACCGTGACACATATTAGCCATTGAATCGATACCATACGGAAATACACTTGATACTATTCGACTAAAGTAAGTATCTTTGTCAAGACCATTTAATAGATCATAGCCCTTCGAAGATATTAAATCCATGTGCAAAAATAAACCATCTACTATTATTGGTTCTATACCAGTTGCCCCGTGAATAGCATCTTTGTACATTTTAAGTTTACTAAAATAATTTAACAATCTCGATGTCAGCGGCATGTCTAATTCCAATGCTCGAGAGTTGTCTGTTTCTAAAAAGTATTTTTCCGCCGTGCTATAATTAGGATGATTTATGTTTGCGTGATTTATTGATCGTACAAAAAATTGATCATCAATCTTATTCATATTTAAATAACTCTCACCATATATTTCTTCTGACTCTGGTGTTATTTCTTTTATGTATGCATGTCTAGTTCTACAAGTAAACTGTACAATAATTTTTTCAACTTCTATGCCTTGTTTTCGAAGATCGTACACGTCATTACATGTTCGAATATAGATACTATAGTTATCACAGCCAGGAGATGAGTTATCAATAATTTCTTTGTCCAATATATCTGATAAAACAGCCGACCATCTTAATTTTCGTTTTTGCCTGTTTGTGTATCCTGCATAATTTAACTGCGTTGTTCCTTCTACAATTTTATCGTATTCTATGCTCGTCCAATTATAATAGCTTTGTACTTTGGCTCTCATTGTTCCGTTATTAATTTCTGAACAGGCTTGATTGAATGTTAGTTCGGCAGGATAGCCTGCCAATAGATAATCAGCAACATCTATACCATTGGTAAAACTACATCCATTAACGTATATCATTTAAAATATCTTTCTGCTATTTTGTTGGCAAATAGCTCATGTACTTTAGCAGTAAAATGCATACCAACTGTCATAGTGTCTGGTTCATCGGGATCGATGCATTCTAGCATACTTAATTCAATGTCGCTGTCTAATTGTTTTTTAAATTTCAAGACATGATTATTATTACCTAATTGGCAATTTTCAAATTTAAAAAATACATCTTTACCCAATGTTTTTCTATAAAATACACTGTCAACAAATATTATCCTTGCGCCGGTCAATGAAATTAACGCAGATTTCAACATTAATAAATCATGTAATGCCCTGTATTCATTAAAATCTATATGTTCATGAATGGCCAATTGTTCTACTAAATCCTGATACTTTTCGTTATTAGCCCTAGTTAAATTAGTGGAAAGAATGTTATACTTGCCATGTCTATGGTGCCTTGTGCCGCTGGGCTCCTCGTGAAGGTCAGTGTTCTTAAAGATGCTATGGCGACCGCCTGATGTGATTTGAATAATAACATCAGTTATGTTATATCCATCATTTTGTAGCGCGATGACATCGGCAATTGTACGATAAGCAATAGCATACATGCTACTGCCTCCATGAGAAGAAATGTTTACTACTGGTCTATTTAAAATTTCCTCGAGCTTAGAACTCCATCTATGCTGTCGCTCATACTCTAAAAATTCTAAGTTAGATCCCGGATTGTTGATTTGATACTGCGTCCTAGTATGTATCAACGATCGTTGATTTTCAATTGCTTGTTTAAAAGGAATAGACAGTAATTCATTTAAGCTATAATTTTTTTTGAAGTTAGGATATAAATGGTCTGCTATATCACAACCTTGAGCAAAGCTATCTCCATTAACATAGATAATATCTTTACCTTGGGTCATAGTCATCCCACTTTACGGCATTCTCCATTTGAAAATAATAGTCGTCAATTAACTTTAGAAATTCGTTTATACCAAAACGTAGATTAAAGTTACCACCATGAGTATTGATAGTAAAACGTACTGCTGATATATTACGTTTAATTACAACATACATTTTTACACCGCATTTTAACTGTAAATTAATCCCTTCTTTGGTGTCTGCGCCTGCAAACATCTGTTTGATTTCATCATGCGTTAAGCGATAAGTTAATACAAAGTTATCGTTAACACGAAAACTGAGATCATTGATGTCGTATTTTTTATACGCATATAATTTAAATTGTTCATTAAATGGTTTCATTATATTAGTAAATCCTACTCTTACGTTGTTGATCATGTCTACTCTAGCATTGCCCTTTTCTCGTTGAGCGCATAAAAATTTACAGATAGGTATCGGATTATCCGATTCAATCATCGTTTTTATTTTTTTCCAGGCTTCAGAATTTGTAACTTCTTCATAAGAATGGTTTGTTAAATTTAATTGCTGATATAATTCTGGACCTAAAAAATTTTCTAATTGATCATTGGCACTTGTATAACAACAAGGCGAGTATATACCGTTTGATCGTATAAAGAAAAGATTTTTTGATTTATAACATTCCGGATCAAGTTGCATTTAATTTCTTCCCCTGTATGTATTCATTGAGTTCCGCTATAACTTCGTCGTAAGTTCTATCGGGCTTATAGCCAGGTGGATACTCTCTGCCACTGCCAACCATTACGAATTCACTTAAATTCAACCGTTGACTTAGTTCATATCCGGCTATACCATCATTTTCGTTGTATTTGAAAATAATCCATTTCCATTGTGTCTTAGTCTTAGATTTTGAAGTCATAATTTTAATGCCCGTTTCTATACTGGGCCAATTAGAATTAATTCTATACAAATCTTTACCAGGTAATCCATCTACGCTGAATACAAACATATCTCCGGCATCAAATAGGGGAGCCAATCGTTCCCACCAAGCGGCACTTCTATAACTGCCATTCGTGTTTACAGTTACCTGCATACCTGCTTTCTTTACTATTTCAATGATCTCTATGAATTTTGTGTGATAAATTGGATCTCCGTAAGCGCCTGAAAATATAACATTTTGTATCCCAGGTACTTTCATCATCTTTTCAATAACAGAAATATCCACTTCGCCGTGTTTCCATTTATGTTTTTCTTCCTTGGGATCTTTGGTTCTAGGACATTCGGGACAGAACAGTGTACATTTACTAGTTATTTCTAATTCTAATTTTGTAGGATCAATCATAATATTTTAACACTGAATTTAGCTCCGGTAAGAAGTCTTTAAGGGTTTGTTTACGGATTCTATCCAGACCCATTATTCTATATTTACGCTTGTCTTCGGTCTCCTGATTCCAAGAATCTTTGGCCATCATATGATTAATCATGTTATCTACTATGGTTTCCGCACGTTCCATAATTCTAGGAGTTAAATTGCTATTGCGTAGCAACTCTAAGTCACTGGTCATCTTATTCTTAAAGTATTCTTTTTGTTCTGGCTTTAAGCTCTGAGGACAATAATGCGGGCCAAAGTAATAGTGACCGTCAAAGTCAAACTGTTTATCACTTAGATCGAACTTACGCTTAAACTTGTCTGCCCATAAGAATAGTTCTGCCATGTCCAACATGTTGAGAACACTCCAGCCCGGATCTATCTTAGCTTCTATGTTTTTAACATTAGTAACCCAGGTTTCCATGTTAGCTTCTGCTTCCGCCCAGTCTCCGGGGAAGCGTTGATAGTGGAATTTGTCACCTATACCATCTATACTAAATGCCACACGAGTATAGTAGAACTTGTCGTAGACAGTTTTTAATACATTATCAGGAGGCAATGTACTGGCATTTGTGTTGTAGGACATGCGAACTTGTGCGGCATCTGGACGTTCTGCTAGTTTAGCTAGAAACTTAAAGTGAGCATTGATCAACATGGGCTCACCGCCCATGAAGTGAAACTTTTTACCATTATACATGACTTCGCTGTTCCATAGTTCACTGTCCAGGGCCCAGTGTCCTAGCTTTGTTGCTCTTGCGGCGTCTTCTTGGCTGGTACCATATAATTCCTTTTGGTCACTGATCCAGCTACTACTAGCGTGTGGTCCACAGAAATGACATTTGAAGTTACAAGTTGTACCTGGTTCGATTTCCAGATCAAAAGGTTCTTTAATTTTATCTAGTTCTATTACAACATCCTGCCACTGTGTGTTATCTGCAAAGAAACTTTCCAGTGTCTTGTGTAGATCTGTTTCCCCGCCCTCCCAGCTCTTATTCATAAAGAAAGTCATTACACGTTTGCGATGACTTTCGCCTTGATGATCATCTACTTTCCAGCATCTGTGACATATATCAGGACGCTCATTACGTTTAAATGCTTCTTTGAAGTCGTTGTTTTCTTTTGATTTGATAAAAGAGTCAAAATCAATAAAGTTGATGTTGGCATTTTTACCATCACTCATTTTGTGAGGTTCTGCAATACAGCAAGGATTTATATCGCCGTTGCCGTCTATTGCTTTATGCAAAAATGGTACCAGACAAAAATTGCTAGGTACCTTGTCGTATTTGTCAAAATCTTTATTCATTGATTACTCTGATATTTTCTATGGGATTTAACTGATGCTTTTTTATGTTTGTATAATATCCATCTTTATATGGGAATCCTTCTAGATCAGCCTTAGATACTCTAGTTAATGGGTTAGCAACAGAAATAGCTTTTCCTATGCATACTGCATAACCAGGAGATAACCAATGTTTATGTGCCATCTCATTTGTAATTCCATATTCATTATATATAGAATACAAATGGGCTTTTAATTCCGGAGTTTCCATGACGTTTCTAACACCTCTAGTGCAGCCATTGAATCCAACATCCAGCCCCATCAGGTATGCTTGTTGGGCTAGAAAAGCCATGTTCATTCCTATATTGATGTTTCTTATATCTATATCACCAGCCGCTGGTTCTTTTAAATACGAACCGTCTGCATCAAGGTGGCTGGGATGATTTACTATAGGAAGAGTTCTTGATGCTTCTAAATATATTACTACTACAGGCGCAGTTAATATACCAAGTTGATATTCTTTGGGCATTACCTTACCCAAAGACTCGCTGTATTTGGAAACCATAAAAAATATATTGTCTTGTAACCATTCTTTATGTTCGTGTTTTTCAACAAGTATGGGTATAAAATTTCTATTAGAATTTTGGGCAGGGGCAAAATTAACTGCGTCAATGAGTAATTGTTTTTGTTGTGAATTTAATTTTTCATCAGTAAAAACTTTTGATGTACGTCTTGTTTTTAAAAAGCTACTATATTCCTCTGGTGTCATTTGAATTGTTCCTTGAATGCATCATATTTAGTGCCACATGTCTTGGCACATACGGCCAGCTTGCCTTCAGCACAGCTTGGTTTATCCCAGCTTTCTGGAATAACAGACTGTATGAATTTACCATTGATAACATCTACTAGGTTGTTGTTTTTAACATCCAGGGTATCCAAGCCTGCGGCATCTATAGCGTCCCAGATCTGCCCACCGCGCTGTTTCCAGTACCAAACATACATCTGCCCAGCTGTCCAGCAACATGGTTGTAGGTAGCCTTCTGCTGTGATATAAATGCTTTTCTCTTCGGCAACTTTACATTTAATTGGCACAGTATCCCAGTACTTTTCCATGTCCTTTTTATTAGCAGGATCTAGATTAAATCTCTGTGGTGCTAGATGGCGTTGTTCTAGTTCTTTTACTGTTGTTAGTAGATCTAGCTCTATTTTGCCTTTGTCTTTGCTGAGATTAGCCAGTTGCTGTATTGCCGAATTCTGATACTCAGGATTCTTTGGCATACTGATAATAGTGGTTGCACTGCCTTTTCTATTGCCCGCTTGATGTTCTGTTTTAACCGCACCACGAGTGTTACTAAAGAATCTATTTGACTTCTTAACATTGAACTTTTCAAAGCCCATGCTTTCTGCCAGTGATCTAGCTTCTTCTACCTGATGTTCATTATGTCCAAATACAATATAATCCCAGCGAGCTCTACCACCTGCGGCAATAAACGCTTCGGCATTGCGCATAATGTTCTTCCATACAGTACCTTGACGATACAAGTGATTAGTATCTTCTAACCCATCAAGGCTAAACACTACATAATGACTTTTGCCCATGGCAGCTGGTAATTTACTCCACCATTCAGGAGTCTTGGCACTGGCGTTTGTATGAAAACTAAGTTGCATTGTACTGTTATGACTGCGAATGTATTCAAATATTTCCAGTGTATCTCTGGCGCTGATAGGATCACCATAGTTACCGCACATATACAAGCGTTTTAGTTGTTTAATGAACTCTGGCTTTAGTATTTGTTTTACATCGGCTAAACTAAGTTCAGCGTCATGCAACTGAGGATTGACTTCGCCGCCATTTAGGTTACGAGCGCACTGAGGGCAACTAGCGTTACATTTTTCTGTAACTTCCAAATGCACTGTAGTTATTTCATTGGCTTTATACATTTATTTTATTCCAAATAACATAAATCGTCGACCTTTACTAAGTGTAAGTTCACCGGCAAACAATACTTGACGCATGTTATATTTTGATTTTACTTCTTCCAAGCTCTGGCAACAATTAACATGACCTTCCATGCCCAACATATCATTGGTCTGCAATAATACCATTTGACCCAGGGCTAATTTATCAAACCATTCTGTGGTCATGTGTTCTGCACTAGTGTTTATAACTAAGTCTGGGTCAAACTCTGTGCCATCTACAATAATTTTACCTTCGTGTATTACTGTGTTTACATCTGCTGTCAGTGTTTTGTAATTGTCGGGTAACGCAAGTATATTGTTAGACTTAGCAAGAACTGCTGAATCTAGATCTATATTCAATACTTGTTTATAAACTAAGTTATCCAAGTAATACATGTGCTGTGCGTACCAGCCGCCAAACAATGCAATATTACCTAGATTGGGGATAAATTTTTGCAGTGCTTCTGCCATCCAGATCTTACTTAATACTTGACTTTTACTGAATAAGTCATTGGCTGTGTTAACATCAGAGTTATTAAAGAATAGGTATAACTTACTACTGAACTCATCTGCCCATATATCGTTCATTAACCAAAACAATCTAACATGGTCTATCTTTTGATTTTGCATTACATCAACATATAAACCCAAGCGCAGATTTCTTTGTTCATCTTTAAATGTACTATAGTCATTTACTATACAGTTCTTTAGTACCCATGGCTTATCTTTATCAGTTGAGTGCAACATCTTAATGATAAGTTTTATTAATTGCTGTTTATCTTTTTGACCTGTAAATTCAAAAAACTTTTCAAGTCCAAACAACCAACTTGTTTGATCTTCGTTACTCATGCAATCCTGTCCATTCTATAAATCTATTACGCAACCAATCAAAGTTGTTTACTACACTGTGATCATAGTCTGCACTTTTTGTATATGCAATACCTTGCCTAGCACCTTCTACAGAGAAATATCCATATTGTGCTTCCAGGCCTGCATTGAGCCACATATCCAAACGTTGTGTGTCTTCTAGTGCATTGTTGTTTTTGTTAATACCTGCACTTAGCTTAATTGCTTCTCTAAATGCTGTGCGCCAAGTACTAAATGCGGTATAGTTAAACCTATGCTCACTGGCCAGAACATTTACTTTGATATAACTATCTGCTAGAGTAGTTGTCATATCAGGACGATCTAAGCGTTCCACGCTAAAACAGTCTTTGCTAAACAGTTTGATGCCGCCATGTCCATAGACTAAACCGTTTATAGGATTCTTTGCACGAAATACCGCCACGCTCTTGGGCGTTAGTTCTATTTTAGTATCAAAATTAAATTTGTCTACGATCCAACAGTCTGCATCAACTACATAGAACCTGTCACCAGTACATTTATCTGCAATGTGCTTATGACTTTCAAATATTGAACCTATACTAGCCACTGCTTCTGCGTGTGGAGCTTTCGCTAATAGTCTTTCCCAGTTCTCATTCATATTAGCTTCCTGGGAATAAAGGAAGTAAATAGGGATTACCATTCTGGTAGCTTAAATCCAAATAGTGGTAGTGCACTGTAGTTTAACAGTGTGGGCCAGTTTGTGCCTTTACCAGGACAGATATTAACGTGCTTGAACCACTCACTTTGAGCTGAGTCCAATTCTACTAGTGGTAGTTTTAACTTGTCACGTATGTCTATTAATAGTTTATGCGCTTTATCTTCTACATACTTACCAGAGTCGGTGTCGATGTTTACTTCTTCCCATAACTTTAAAAACCAGTCATAGTCTGCAACCAAGGTATGATCGAAGTTTTCTATGTACATCATTGATACTGCCAGTCTAGCGCCATAGATACACCATATACCATTTTCTACATCACGGCCAACAGTCATCCAAGTTAACCAGCGGCTATAATTTGCTGGATACATCTTGCAGTTGAATTGATCGGGTTCTACTTTATGTCCTTGATCAAGACCCATTTTAATGCCTTCTCTAAAGCCTGCTCTAAATGCTTGGTAAGGTGTGGCATTGTTCATTACAGTACCATAGGTATTGTTCATTTGCTTGTAGTTATCAAAGTCCCAGCAGAAGTCTATGTTATTTTTATTATCTTCTTTGTCTGCTGCCTCGTGACTTTTCATGTTCTTGACATAATCACTGTACCATAACTTGATACCACCATTGCCATAGACTAAGCCATTAACTATATTACGACTACTCCAGCTAAATGTTGCAACACTGATATCACTGGTGATTTCCAGTTGTTTGTGCCAAATAGTTTTATCAACTAAACAATCAGCATCCACAGTAAAGAACCTATCAGAATTCGCTACTCTAGCGGCTTCTTTGTGTGCGGCGTCAAAGCCTTTTACACCATGCACTCTATGAATAATATGTTTATTAGGGTGATACTTTTTAAGGTGTTCAAAATTAGTATCTGCATTTGGCTCGTCGTAGCTTAAAAATACTACGGGGATGTCACCGAGACTCAGTGTTTCATCTTGCTTGTGTTTAATTTCAAAAGAATCTAGTAAACTCATTTTTTATCCATTCATAATCATTGATCTGTTTTAGTGCTTGGGGATTGTTAACATTTTCTTCACCAAACAACTTACCACGCCTTGCGCCGTCTATGGCATATTTGCCAAATAATTGATCTTCTCCCACAGTACACCACGTATTAAGTCGACGTCTTGTTATAGACCTTAAACGTGCCACTTCATCATAGTCCATGTCCTCTGACGATTCCATGTCGTTGTTTGTGAGATTAGATGCCAGTTTGGTACATTCCCTAAATGCACTGCGCCAAGTATTAAATTCATCGTAGTTGAAAGCAGTTATGTTACTGATTCTATCAAATACTTTAAAAGGTAATCCAAAGCCAGTGCTAAAGTCAATAGTATCCTTGTTTTTTCTAAGCAATGGTATCTTAGGTATTAGTTTAACACCACCGTAGCCATAAGTCAACTTATTAATTGGATTGATACTACTCCAAACAGTCAAGCATTCGCTTTCAGGAACGCCCTGCCACCAATAATTATATTTGCTGGGGGTATAACTAAAATCGAAATCATTGACCAATATAGCGTCGGCATCTACCACATAAAAATTATATGTCATGCTTTGCCTAGCACATTCTCGGTGTGCTTCAACAAATCCCTTGACACCATGAACACGACGAGCATGTGGAGCCTTTTGAAGTAAAAGCTCGTAGTGCTCGTCGGCGTAGGGTTCGTTGTAACTGAGGAAAAATACATCTAGCATTGTGCTAGTATTTAATATTTTAACTCAGCACTGGAACGTTATATTTTTCAGTAAATGCAGTGGCATCAGCCAAATTATTGACCATGGGCATACCTTTAATATTCAAGCTGGTGTTCAATAATATTGGACAGCCAGTTTCTGCATGCCAGTTTTCCAATAACTTACGGAATCCAGGACTGTCATTTTTGCTCACTGTTTGTACACGGCTTGTTCCGTCTGCGTGTATAATTGCAGGGAACTCGTCGGGCTTTTTACATTTAGCAGTGAATTGCATGAACGGACTGGCAGTTATACCACGTGGCATTTCAAAATACTCATGTACATATTCTTCTAAAATTGCTGGCGCAAATGGTCTAAACTTTTGTCTACGTTTGATTGCGTTGACTGTGTCTTTGATATCGGGTCCACGTGGGTCGGCCAATAAACTGCGGTGGCCAAGAGCTCTAGGGCCGAACTCGGCTCTACCTGAAGCAACGCCCACAATTTTGTTTGTTTTAAGTATGTCAATAGTCTGATCAACTGGATATTCCTTTCCCATGTCTGTACCAAGATATGCACCGGGCCAAGTGACTTGCTCACCAATGTGTGCGGCCACAGCGCCTATACTACTACCTGCATCACCGGGATTAGGCATGATCCATACATTTTCCCAGTCTCCGGTGATATTACTATTAGCAACACAGTTTAATGCACAACCGCCCATTAATACCAAGTTCTTACTGGGTAATTTATTATTTGCCCAGATGCTAATTCCCTGTAATAATTCTTCATAGACTCGTTGTGTGGCTGCGGCGATGTCAAAGTAATCTTGATCTGTTAATAGATCATTTCTCCACCATAAGCATCCACGGTGCAAGTTATGCTTGAATTTAATTTCAGGACCATTAATAGACTTAAAGAAGTCATTGTAAATGTCTTGTTTATATTTTTCTGGATCACCATAGGCAGCCATGCCCATTAAAATATATTCTTCTTCATTGGGTTTCAAGCCAATACGCTGTGTCATAGCACTGAACCAAAGTCCAACACTGTCAGGATATCCTTGACTGTACACTTGTTTTAAGTTATTACCTTCACCAGACCATACAGTTAGTGTTTCGAATTCTCCAATAGCGTCAATGACAACTATTGTAGCATCTTTAAAGCCGCTGGTATAATAGCCTGCGGCGGCATGACTCTTATGGTGTTGTTCGTATATAACTTTTTGTGTTAGACCATAGCCTGCAAGGTATTGCTTGATATTATTCTCTTTCCACTTAAGACCTTGACCAGCATAAAACTGACGTGCGGTTTTCTTTAATGGATTTTCATACCAAACGATTAAGTCCGGTGCGCCATGTGTATAGGCTTCCTCGATTAATCCGGCACACAAGTTGCCATCGTTCTTTATACCACTGTAGCGCTCACTGTGCGCGGCAAATTGTATTTCTTTATCGTGCCAGACACTAATTGCCGCGTCATGACTATTGGCACTGATTCCCCAAATGTTCATTTGTAAATAAATGGATCTCTACGACGAAGTTCAGCTAGTCGCTTTTCCAATAGTTCTTTTTGTTTTTGTTCACGTTCCTCCTGAGTTAACTCTCGTTCAACTTCTGGGGCTTCGTTTTTAGCTTTATCGTCTTGATTATTATTAGACATATTAGTTCCTATCAAATGTTCTATACATATCTACTAGAGCGTAGATTCTGTTGGTCAACTCTTGTTTAAATTGTTTCTCGTCTATGACTGCCACAGCATCTTGATATTCTTTAGTGGCAAAATGATAGTGACCACTAACACTGACCGCAGTATCTTTGTCAGTACTACCATTGCTCATCCAACGTGACCATATATTGGGCTTGCTGTAGACTAGGTCTGCAAACTTTTTATATTCGTCGGTATGTCCACTCATTTCAGTGAGCAAGTCTGTTTGCACTTTACCCAACTGCGGAGCAATATTGATAGCATCAATACCTGCTTCAATACGTTTTTCAATATCTGCTAGATCAAAGTAATCAGCATTGTGTTCTTTGAACAAGTAGCCTGCGGTGTGTAATTGTTCTGCGACTTTTTTATTATTCTTTACATTGAACTTGCCAATTTGTCCGTCCTTGGTCAAGCTACCTGTTTGACTAACAAAGAATACTACGTTGTCTTTATATGCTTCTAGAAACTCTAGCTGACTATCAATGCGACCAATACTGCTGTTGACATCAACACCGGTATTGTCTTCACTGCCAAACTCTAGTTTCATTTTAGGTTCAATGTTCAGTGTAAAGTCTATTAGCTTTTTTGCATAGCCCAGTTGATCTTCTTTGATACGACTGACGTCAATGTGAATTAGATCAAAACCAGCTTTAATATCTGCGGCTATTGTGGACTGGCATCGCAGTATTGCCGCATCTACATCAAGTCCACGATCAGCATCACTGAAATAAGGACCGCAGTGATCACGACATAGTAATAAGTTCTTCTTACTGAAGTGAGCCGCTTCTTCACCCAGTTGCTCTGTGGTCATAACATAACCAGTTTCGAAATCCACTTGATTTCTACTTGCAATCAACATTAGAGGATATTGTTTTTCCTCTGTGTATGTTCCCAGTATATTAATTATTTCTCTGCTCATAGGCCCAAAGCCTAGTTTAAATCTTTTCATGTTCTAGCCAATCTAATTGTTTCGTAGTCCTGGACACTGGGTTCTAAGCCTGTATAACATTTGAACTGATTCAAAAATTGATACTTATAGAACTCCTGTCCGGACAAGTATTTAATACCTAAACTCTTTGCCTGTTCGGCTAGGTCACAGTCATTGACAGTTAAATCAATGACTAATCTACATCCATCCGGAATATAATCTAGTGGGCTATTCCGTGACGCTGTGCCCTGATTTGTACAGTTAATAACTACACTGGCAGGTTCGTGTCGTTGTTCCCAATTACCCAGTCTAGGACTTACCAGTCTAGCATTATGATTTAACATGGTAAAAATCATTGAACCCATACTGCCTGCGCCCAGGACTGTTACATTATCAGATAATCGTATGTCATTGAGAACATATTCTGCACCTGCATGATCGCAATTATATCCGTGTAATTTGCCGTTGACATTTATAACAGTATTACAAGTTTGATATTTGTCCACTAAAGAGTCTTTTACATCCAGGTATTTGATTATTTCCTGTTTAAATGGCATACTAACACTGATACCATATACACCACGGTCACGTGCGCGATCTAGCTCGTATTTTAAGTCATCTGTTCCCAAGGGCTCGTAGACTGCGTCTATATTATACAGTTTAAAAAACTCAGTATAATAATATTTGCCCTGCTTACCAGGATACTTGCTTAGACTTATATATTTTTTCATTGCCTATATGCAGATATTTTTGTAATCTTATTGTTTTTATCAAATTTAATTACATCAACAACATTGATAGTTTCGCCGTCAATAATTACTTCAAGCTGTGCAAACATTAGACTGCTATCAGTTCTATCTTCACTGAAATTATCCACATTAATTATTATATTGCCCACATTATCAAATATGTGTTTATTGAATGTCAGAACTTCTTGTTTTCCAGTGGCCAGTATATCCCAGTCATGTAGTATAACATCTTCACTGAACATCGACTCCAGTGTGCCAAGATCCTTTTCGGAAAATGCAATTAGGTAATTGCGTAATAGTTCGTATTTAGACATTATTGTTCCAATTCTGCAAATAATTTAATACCCAAGTACCACAAGAATAAATCAAAAGGTGCGGTATGCAGTGGGCTCATGTTCCAAAAGATAACAGGTATTAATTGTTGAACTTTGTTATAATCCAAGTTGTTATCTACGATATATTTCTTTAAGCGCTGTTGATACACTGTGATATGATCAACATTTGGAATACTCAATGTCACTGAACCGTTGTCTATTTCAATGTTAAAGTTGTGATTCTTAATGTTAGCGTAGTTAATAATCAATCCACCTGCCATTTTAGCAAGGTCGTAATAGATATCCCCATACTCTACCAAGCCAGCAAACTCATGACGCCAGTCTATAATCTTAAACTCTCCGCTGTCGCTGATTACAATATTATCAAACTGTAAATCGCCATGTAAAAAGCCCGGGCGTGTTACTGTTGCAAAGTATTCCCAGTCTATCTTGTCGAGATAGTAATTATAATCTTTGACTTCGACTCCATCAATATTAGTAACTGGACTTAGGTTAGGATACTTTTCTAAAAACTTGTTAATACGTGACAGTGATTTAGTTTTATAAAACTCAATACTGGCTGTATAGATATCTGCATCACAGTCTAGCCATACATTTGTTTCCAGCCAATTAAGCAATTCACTAAAAGCCACTGGATTGTTAAATTCGTATAGTGTTTTACCTGGAAAGAAATCATAGGCCATGTAATTACCGCTGTGTGTACAATTGCCGGGAAAGACATATGGATTAGCCAGTACTTTATCGTACTTCTTTTTAGCTACACTACCATCTAGCCACCATTTGACTACACGATTGTTACAGATATATGTGACTTCGTCTTTTTTAGTAAAGTCAAACTTTTGGCTTTTGCTTAATTCAGTTTGATAAATTGTTGGACTACCAAAGTCTAGCCATGTATTAAGGCCTGCTGTATCACTGCCTAGTTTAATGATACCAATGAATTCATTGCTGTTACTAGATTCTAACTTAGCAAAGAAGTCTGCATAGTCATTGATATACATTAAGCCAGTAAATGCTCTCCAATTGGCGCTAGTTTCTTCTTTAAACTTAATGTCATGTATATGAAAACTATTGTTTAAATCAAACATAGTATAAAGATGTGTATCCTGTGCAGGAACAGTTTTAACGAAATAACAATCTTTATCTCTAACTTTATCTATAATAGGCTGATCAAAATACGTGTCGCAGGGTACGTACCAAAATGCAGACGTTATTTTATCTTTGCATTGTAATAATGTATAACCTGTACCAGATTTATCACTGGTCCAATCATCTATTTCTAGAAACTCAATATCTCTGTCACTGTATGCTACGGCGCAAAAGTCTATAATTTGTTGCTTTAAATATCCTACTGGGATAATAAACTTAGTGTCCCTGGGAAAGTTATCTATAATATGTGCTAATACCGGCTTATCTTTATAGGGTAACAATGCCTTGTTTAAATTTTTTGTATAATTACCCATCCTACTGCCTGTGCCAGCTGTGGGTATAATAACTGTGTTACTTAATTGTGTCATAAATTTTGTTGGCAAAAACTTTGTGTGATTCTACACCAGGATGAGAATGATCTAGTGCATAATCTAACATATCAAATGTTAAAAAGTCGTCGTGTTCATAGCGAATCCAGAAGTCGCTAACAGATTCCCAGTTTTCTATCTTTGCCATCCTATAGTTTACACTATTTCTTTCTAAATGTAAATATGTTAGATAAACATATTCCCTACTTTTCATTTCTAAATCGAATTGGCTATGGACTTCATAGAATCTGGAATCTTTTAACACATCTAATAAATCCATGGTGCGAGCAACACCGCCATGTTCCTGATATATGAACTCTCTGCCAGCATAACTCCAGCATATAATACATAGGTCGTCTGGCTTGAATTCGAAACTAAGCACACGTGCCATTATTTCATGATTTGAATTACCACCAGATGCCAGATTCAGCACATCTGTTATACCTAATTTTTGTGCAAGTACACTGGGCCAATTTAAATCGCTGAGTTGTTCTCTGTATATTTTAACTTTGTCATAGCCTTGATCTTCCCACCACTGACTCCATCCTGGCAAATGTTGTCCCAGAGTATGGCTACAACCAAAAACAACAAGCCTATTAAATTTATTCGTGCTCGTAGCTAATTCTACCATGTGTTCTACCTGCATCGTCTTGTAAACGTATAACATCATCTAGTTCAGTGGTACTAGTTTCCATGAATTCCAGATCAGTGGTAGCAATTACGCGATGTACGTATCCAGGCTTAACATTGAATACCACGCCTTCTTTGAGTTCTATAACTTCAAATGTTGTTTCGTATTCTTCTACTTGTCGTGCTGTCATACCCTGTTCTAAAAATTTAGCAATATCCAGAGGTTCGTGACTGCGATGCAATATACCCGTGCCACTTAATACATAGTTTGTTTCTACTTTGTATTCATGAACTTGTAAACTGGTTCTATTACCTGCTTTAAACAGAATACGTTTACTGGCATAGGGTGTGTCAGAACCGTCTGCTATCCAAAGCTCGTAGCCCCAGTGTTTAGTTACTTTTTTAATTTCCATTATATCCAACCATTTTCTTTTAACTTTTCGAGTACGTTATTTCTGGCAACTTCGTGGCCTTTGTAACTGGTATGCCAAGAAGGCAGATCATCAGGGTAGTCTAGTGCAAGCTGTCCCCAATCTATATTTACTAAGTTAGTTCTGTCAATAAACGCAGAATATGCTTGTATTTCATGCGTTCCGATTAAATGACGTATGCCAGCCTTTGACAATAATTGATGCGCCATGGTTAATAAACCAATACTGTGCAAACGATTAATACTGGGATCATGTATTTGTGCGGCATAGTCATATAAAACTTTCATTCTTTCTTTGGGTTCATTGGCAAATCTACTGTAATATCCGCCTTCTATGCCTTTTGATGCAGTTGTTTCCCAGTAATCAATTACACCCATTAAATTCTCAGTAAACATCTTTCCAGTATACCGTTCATCATCGATCATGGGATGTGGTTGCCCGTCATGTTCCGATACGCCGTACGAGCCCTTCATATAAGGAGGATACTCATGATAGTTTACATCTGCATTTGTATAATCTCTGCCAGGGTGTGTATAATCCCAGGGGAACCATTCTACTCTATCATAACTTGTGCATGTTATTATTACTAGACCTGCACTGTCAGCATAATTATCCACGGCATACTTTGCTTGTAGATAAATGCTGAGATGTGTACTAGAGCCCTTGGCTAGATTTATCAGCGGCATATTTAATTGTTTGCTTAACAAACTACCATAGGGCTCGTTGACTAGATCTCTGCAACCAATGCCCTTGGCAAAGCTGTCGCCGCATATTATAATTTTTTTATCCATATTTTTGTTTCCACCATATTGTCCCCTGACTTATAATATCGTTGAAGGAACAATCAGTTTTTAGTAATCCATTACTGAACAGATCCGTACTGGTATCACGTAGTACTGAAAATTCAAAGAACTTATCTAAATAATTGCTTACTAGAAACTTTCTTTCATCGGCAAACACTGCCATTATTGAATGTATATCATGTCCTGCTTCGGCCATGGACTTATGTCGTTCAAGATAAAACCAGTATAGCTCGTTGACAAATCTAGTAAACGTTGTAGCATTAAACATCAGCAATACATCGTTCATAATCGGATTCATGCCACTGTTTTTGGGAGTTATATTTACTGTTGAGTAGACAACATTGTCTTCCAGAATCGTACTTTCCAATTCTATTGTTGGTGCCTTTTTGCGTAGATATAGGTCAGGGCGTAATATAACTATTTTATCGTAACCTAAGTGGGTATACGCAGATATTTGATGCAATGCCAGTTTCCACTTTGCAATCATATTTGCACTGGAATTTTGTCTGAATCCTTCGGGTAACATACTATCCACGGATACTAGCACATTTACAAACTTAACATGACAGTTCTTTATGTTTTCTGAAAGTATATCAAAACTATTCCCAACGATTTCACTGCTCTGAGATAGATTTATATTTTGATCTACAACAAGATAGTAGTCACCGGGTATACTCCATGAACCACTGGCATTTACTAAATGACGTAGTGATCCAGATACTATTACTGCTGTTCTTGACATATAAAATTATACATACCTTCTGCTACTGCGACATGGCCCAGTTCGTTAAAGTGCCAGTCGCCCAGAGGGTATTTATTTGTAGTAGGATCCTGCCAGTACTGTTTGTTTATATCCATCCAATCTTTCCAGGAAACATAGCCGCCAGGAGCAGTAATAAGTTTATTGGGCAAACTCACAAACATAGGTTTATCCACCGCCCATGTATATACATTATAACCAAAATGTTGTAAAGTGTCAATCTTTCTACGCCAACGTTGCTCGTTATACTTGGCTACAAAATCCCAGGACTTAAATTGAGCTACTATAGATCCCTGTATGTCACGGTGTTCCAATTCTTCAAATGTCACTCTACTAAAAAAACTAGGGCTAATAACGATGATGTCATCTTTAGACCAGTTTAATATATCCTCATCTATCTTTTCAGTGATATAGTTCCAACCAACTCCACTTAGACTTCTAGTAATACACTCTGCTGTTAACTTAGTGGCAAGATGTGTACCCCAGTAATCTGCACGTAGTTTTCTATAACCACGGTCGTCCCAGTCAGCACCTCCGGATTCTATACCAAAAGGTTCGCTAAAACTACAACCATAAACCCAGAGCTTTCTCATATGATTTTGCGTTGACGAAGTTGTTGAAGTAAATGTGTACTCCATAATTGATGTGCTTCTGCTAGGGGATGTAAATATTTCCCCACAGTACAATTTGTTCTATGTACAAATCCCATCATACTATCCCTAAACGACATTATGTTATTATTTGTTTCGTGTTTTTCCAATTGAACAGGCAGTTCTGTTATTGGATCACAATCTGATTTTAATTCGCCAGCTTCCCACCATGCGGGTAGTGCATTAAAGAATAGATGCTTAATTCCTAGATTTTTTAGTGTATTTGACAGCATATATGTGTTATTAAAATACTTTAGCACATTTGCATAATCATCATAGACTAAACCCATGTAATCGTCTTGGAATTTATCCATGGCATCTATAAAATCTTGATCTGAAATTTTAAGTCTATCTACGGTGGCACTAAATTTTTGTGCAAGATTCCATCGCTCCCATGTCTTTTTAACATAGATCTCATCACGTTCAGATGCTGTCCATCCTATGACAACCAACGTTGTTTCACGTTCTTCAGGTGTCAATGACATAACATATTCCAGGGTAGTTCTTAATATGCATGTATTGCTTACTCCACCCAGTGCATGATTGATCAATGTTTTGGCGCCTAGCTTCTTCTTTAACTGACCAGCCCAATTAAAATTGTCATAATGATAGTCCAGTCTTGAAACTGTATTACCGTCTTTGTCTACAATATTCCAATTAAGGTCATCACTGGGATCTTGTAGGAACATACCAAGATCTCCGAGATAGTCAGTGAACACTCTATCTTGTTCTAATTCTGCACCAAATGTCCAGCTACAACCATTTGTATAAAGTGTTTTTATTGTCATAACAAATTATGTTTTTTAATATAGTTTGCAAGTTCCACAGCCCATGCTTTGTGTGCTTCCGGACTAGGGTGCCAGCCATTAAAAGGCGTCTTAACTTTAGAAGCTGGATTTTCTATAAAACTTTTAAATGTACTACACTCTTGATCCTTTTTATAGAATCTCACAGGATCTATAGTATCCCAGAGTGCTCTAAAGTCGTAGAACTGTCTACTGCGTTTAGTTGGCAAGTCTGTTTCTTGAAATTGATATCCACCTAGGGCATATTCAAGTTTATCTAGTTCTTCTCTAGTATTCAAATCATACCATTCTTGAACCTGTGACTTGGGCACTTGATAAAAACTATTATAGTTTAACCACTTAATACCGTGAACCTTACAAAAGTTTTGGAAGTTTGCAATATTCATTACATGACGTATCATGTATTCTTCGGGATGCCATAAGTGA
>JACCEB010382473.1_pt1 | contig 31808 bp, 31 predicted proteins | sample 7454761 | NCBI WGS metagenome assembly JACCEB01 (sample SAMN15323454, study PRJNA562643) | freshwater metagenome | isolation source: river surface water | place: USA:Blue River Watershed | collected 2017-08-18
CCTTTCTTTTTGGCTAAATATTACTAATGGAGAGCTAACATGGCTAAAATCGTAGAAGAAATAATCGTAATTAAATTAAGTAAAATCGTTAAAGATAGCGACAATGATTCAGCGGCTATTGCCGGCGCAGAAGTGCAGGCTGCACTAGAACAAGTTGCACAAGAGCTAGTCGGTGACGCAGTTGTTGTAGAGGTAGACAAGGCATGAACACGTCTAACGTAACGATGTTGATTGGTAATGGTCAATTGGATCAACTAAGTGACGCTGTCAGAGGTGACGGTTACTATGGTTACCGAGACGGCTACCATACAATGGCGATACAATTTAATAATTTCATAGGTAGGATTCAAATAGAAGCTACTCTAGAATTAGAACCACAAAGTGCAGACTGGTTTCCTATTTGGCTGTCTCCAACACATGCTTATAGAGAATATCATACAGCAAAAACAGGCACGGAAGCATTTACTTTTAGAGGTAACTTCGTACTTGTAAGATTTAGAAAAGAACGCTCTTACCTAAACACATCATCGCCAGTAGGTGATATTACCAAAGTTATGTTGAGTTTATAAACACATGGCAATATATGTAGACAATATCGGAGACACGAATCTCCCAGTAACACTGAACAACCCCAAAGAAGGCGAAAGTCTTGTCTGGGATCCTACTGCCGGCGCTTTCGTTAATGCCCCACAGAGTGCAAGTACTGAAGTAATTCAGGACACAGTTGCCGAGATGTTGGAAGTAGATCCTGCAGGCAGTAATCTTAGCCTTAGACTGGTCAGCAACTATGACGACGTAACAGGTAAATTAACATTCAACGTTGTAACAGATGCAGGCGCCGGAGGTGGTGGTGGCATTAGCGGATTAGTAGTCAAAGAAAATGGTGCCACACGTGGTGTTGCCACTGTATTTGACTTTGCTGGTTCCACAGTTGCACTAAACAACGGCATCGCTACAATCACTGGCTTATTGGATAATATTGCAATCAGTGATACTGGTACAAACATTGGTAACGTAACAAAGTTTGACTTCCGTGGCTTTGAACTAATACTAGACGGTGACACACTACAGGTTGTTGCTCCTGACCTAACAGCTCTAGCAACAAAAACATACGTAGATAGCGCACTTGCAAACATAGGCGGCGGCTACACATTACCCGTTGCCAGTGGTAATACACTGGGTGGTATCAAACTTGGTACAGGTTTAAGCATTGACGGCAACGGTGTTGTCAGTGTAAATGGTGGCACTGGAAGCTTCAGTGGCGATTACAATGATTTAATAAACAAGCCTACTATTCCAACAGCCTATACATTACCAACTGCAACTACAAATACACTAGGTGGTGTAAAGGTTGACGGTACAAGTATTTTAATCAGCAACGGCGTTATCAGCGCAGTTGGCGGTGGTTCAGGTGGTGGTATTTCATTAAGCGATGTTAGTTCATATTTGAACAACAATGGTTATGCCACACAGGTTTATGTTCAAGGTCAGATTGACAATTTAATTAATGGCGCTCCTGGTACATTAAACACATTACAAGAACTGGCTAATGCAATAGCAAGTAATCCAAACTTTGCTACAGATCTAACATCAACTCTATCTGGAAAACTAAGTCTAACTGGTGGCACAATGACTGGCGCATTGACACTGGCTGGTGCACCTACTGTAGATTTGCAGGCTGCAACTAAGAAATATGTTGACGATCAAATTGCTGCTCTACCAAGTGAAACAACATTAAATTCGTTTGCTGACGTAAGTGCTTCTAGCGTAAGTGCTGGACAGATATTGGGCTGGAGTGGCACACAATGGGTACCAGTTGCCAATGCAGGTGAAAAAGGTGATAAGGGTGATACAGGTGATGTTGGTCCAGCAGGTTTAAGCATCAGCAGTGCTACGGTGACACTAGGTGGCCGCTTACAACTAACACTAACTGATAACAGTATTGTAGATGCCGGTAATGTATCTGGTATCAAATCTGCTACAGTAAATGGCAGTGGCGAATTAATATTAACAAAACAAGATAATACAACAATTAATGCAGGTAGCGTAGTTGGTCCGCAAGGCGCTACGGGTGCTACGGGTGCTACAGGTCTAAAAGGTGATACAGGTAGTACAGGCGCCGCAGGTGTTGGATTCAGCAGTGCTACTGTAGACGGTGCTGGTCATTTAATTATTACAAAAACAGATAGTTCAACTATCGATGCTGGCAGTGTAATTGGTCCAAAAGGCGATCAAGGCGCAACAGGTGCCACAGGCGCTACTGGTGCTAAAGGCGATCAAGGTGTTAGTGTTTATCAAGCAGTTGTCGACGGTGACGGTAACTTGATTGTTACTTTAGATGATGCTACGCAACTTAACGCTGGTAGTGTAATTGGACCACAGGGTGCACAGGGTGTGCAAGGTCCTGCAGGTCGCAGTATTGCAAGTAGCGGTGTAGTTGTTGACGAAAGCGGTTACTTACAAATTACATTAACAGATGGTAGCACAATTAACGCAGGTTATGTTGTTGGTCCGCAAGGTAGTACAGGTGCTACAGGCGCCAAAGGCGATAAAGGCGACACTGGCGAAACAGGCGCCACAGGCGCTACGGGTGCTACTGGAACAAGTTATACAGTTAACAGCAAGTCAGGCAGTGTTCAAATTTATGGTATAGGTAATACCACACAACCTGGTTATGATTTGGAAGTTGACTTAGCCAACAAAGCTAATAAATGGACAACAGCTCGTACACTTACATTAAGCGGTAAGGTAACAGGTTTAACAAGTTTTGATGGTAGTGGTAACATTACTATGACAACGGCATTAAACGCCGTAACAACTAACGACATCAGTGAAGGTACAAACAAATACTATACTGATGCCAGAGCAAGACTAGCAATCAGTTCTATCAGCGATGCCAACATCACTAGCTTGATTAGCTATGATGATACAACTGGTCAAATTAAATATCGTGCTAATACAAGTTATATCACTGAAGGTAGTAACTTATACTTTACGAACACTCGTGCAGATGCTCGTGCTGACTCTCGTATTGCGGCAAGTAGTATTAACGCATTAGCAGACGTTGACACAACTACATCGGCACCAACTAACGGACAAGTATTGACCTGGACGGGTAGTGCATGGACACCTAGTAGCGTAAGTGGTGGCAGTGGTGCAGTTTCTAGCGTTAACACAAAAACAGGTGCAGTTGTTCTAAGTACAGATGATGTCACTGAAGGTACTAGCAACTTATATTTTACCAACTCACGTTGGGATGCAAGACTGGCTGCCAAAACAACTGACAACTTAAACGAAGGTTCTACTAACAAGTACTTCAGTAACACTCTAGCTCGTAATGCATTAGCGGCTGGTACAGGTTTAAGCTACAACAGTTCAACAGGTACATTTAGTTTAAACACTAGCACAGACAACGTTACAGAAGGTAGCACAAACTTATATTACACAAGTACACGTTTTGATACACGTTTAGGACAAAGCAATTTAAGTCAGCTTGCTGACGTAAGCAATACAACTCCTACTAGCGGACAAGCACTTGCTTGGAATGGCAGTGCTTGGGCTCCAACAACTATCAGTGGCGGTGGCGGCGGCGGCGGCACAAGTTCTGGTATATTCAAAGCGGCTGTTCAAGTTGAATATGATGCTAGCGGTAACTTATCTAGTGTAAGTGTATTAGATGGTGGCATCAGTGCTGTAATTGCAACAGCTACAAGTACAACAGCTACGGTAACATTTACATTCACAGGCAGTAGTTGTGCTCCATTGAACATACAAGTTTATGGTTATCAACGTGCAAGTAATGTTTTTGTAACACGTGGTATTGGTAGTGACTACTCTGCAAGAACGCTGGCTGGTGGTGGTTCTAGTGGTAGTCCAAGTGCGTTCAGCGCATTTGATGCAAGTGCTAACACAATGACACTGAGTTTAACAAAAGCATTAACAGGCGCAACAGCTCCAGTTGGTTCTACAACACACTGCGTGGTACAGTTCTTATTAAGTGCTTAAAGGATAACAATGACAATCAATGCTTGGAAAACTAGCTTTATCGGATTGAACAAGCCAGCAAAGGTGCTCTCGGGCACCGCTGACTCGTTTACTACAGTAAGTCTTTGGCCTTATGCCAATGCTGTAGATGATCCGTATTGGAGTGGTGGTTTAAATCCTCAGTATTATCGCTGGGAAGTAACATTTACAGTCAACGATAGAAACCATGGTAGTAATTTAACTAGGACTCCATTTAGTTTTAATGCACAGGATATTGAAGTAGGCGACTTTGTTGCTGGCGCATCAGATGGCAAAGTTTGTCAAATCATGAGCATCAGTGAAAAGGGCAATAACTCTTTAACAGCCATTGTAGAAGATAGACTACGCTACAATACATTCCGTGATCCAACAGGCTTTGGTTTGTTTGGTACACCTGGTCCTGTAGTATTCTTCCAGATCAACGAACTAGGCTTTCCTATGCTGGATCCTATTCCCGGAGATGCGGCAGCTGACTTCTTTACTAACGTAATGAGTAGATTCCAATATATGAATCCTCTTACAAACTATTTGTTAGAACAACCGAATCATGGATTTGAGCAAGGCGATGCAATTTGTATCGAAGACGGTGAATTTTCATTAAGCAACTCAGAAAACATTAATAGATTTTTGGGTACTGTAGTTTATCCAGGTCCTGGTCCAGATCAATTTATTCTTAGACCTGCCAACGGTATTGTGGACTTTGTACCAGGACTTCCTGGTAGTGTAGGTGACTACCTATATCCTAGTCTAGATGGCAGTGGTGATTTAACAACTAACGACAACAGTCGTCGTCCTATTTACATGAAGGTTGCAGATGCTATTACTACAACTACAACTGGTTCTGGTATTGACCCCAGTGGTACTGATGGTGACATAGTTGAAATTAATAGAACACAAATTACACTAGCCAGCGGTAATGGTACATATACATTAGATGATGCGGTCACACTGATCAATGCAGAAACTAGTACACATAAAGTAACAGCAGTTAAAGTTGGTGCTGCCACTGAAGTTACCAGCGATGTCGCTGGACAAGGCAGTGCTTATGGTATTGTTGCTGGTTATGTTCCTTTTAGTGCAAGTATTAATGGTGTAACTGTTAATTTTACAACAACTACCAGTGGTAGCGCAGCCTATGGTGACCCTACGGTAGCTGATGCCAATGACATGGTCTTTGATATAAATGCCGCTAAGATCACAGACATAGTTGCCAGTGTAGTTAACGGCAGTGAAATTAAACTAAGACATAATGCTGGTGGTGAAATCGCCGTTGTTAATACAGGTACAGATCTTAACGGTAATAACTTTGCCGGAGCAACATCTGTGTCTAGTTTACCAGAAAGCACACCAGCAAATACTACGACATTTGCGCTTCGCTTAATGCGCTTAGATGGTGGTCCATTGACTATCAGAGACTTTGCAGGACAGTTTTTAGATACAGCAGGCGTAATCAGCGGACAAAACGGTCGCTATGCACTGGGCTTGAATATTGAACAGGGTATTAGATCCAGTGGCACTACAGTAGTTGCAGACATGGTGGCCAGGGACGCATTAAATGCACTGGTAGGTGATCAGTGTTATGTTATAGATGCAGGCAACGGTGAATGGGCTACATTTACCTATAATGGCCAACAATGGACTAAAGTCGGTGGCGAGCGCAGTGTAGCAACAGACGCAAGAACATTGGTCTTGGATATAGATCTAAGCACTACATCTGGTACACAAAGTATAGGATTTATTACTGCGGATAGAACAGTTATCAGTGTTAGAGTGTTAGTAACTACGCCTGCTTCTTCAGATGCAGAAGTCACAGTGGGAACAAGTTCAAATACTTCAGCGTTCTTAGAATCAAGAGACGCTGTATTGTCAGAAATAGGACAATACACTACTAACCCAGATTATAGAACCTCAGCCTACACAGAAGTCGTAGCAGAAATTACTAACCCATCACAAAGTGCTGGTGAGTTTACAGTTATTTTAACATACGTATAAGGAAAATAAAATGCCAAAATTAGATGAAGACGATTTCGTTGAACCCGGTGATTTACCACAAATTGCACAAAGCAAGACACCAATACCAGCAGGATTAGGTGGTGGATTCGGAGCAACAAATGCAACAACGACAACAACAGGATTTTCGACAGGGGCTCCAACATATGGCTCACCGTCAACAAGTAGCTTCGGCGGGGGTGGTTATAATTCATCAGTACCAGCACAGGGTTTTGCCACAGCATCAAATAACAATACCAGCGGACAAGCCGCAGGAGCTATGCACGCCGGTGGAGAATCAACTGTAAAGTTAGACAAAGAAGCACAGGACTGGATCAACAAAAAATGGCGTCCAGTTATGGGTTGGGTTTATATGTTAACATGTACTGCTGACTTTGTATTGTTCCCAATACTATGGAGTTTGTTACAAGCTCTAAGTAAAGGATCAGTAACAAGTCAATGGCAACCTCTAACATTACAAGGTGCAGGTTTGTACCATATTGCTATGGGTGCTGTTCTTGGTATTGCGGCTTATGGTCGTACCAAAGAAAAAGTCGAAGGCAAAGCGTAAGTAATAGCATATGATCATAGACGAGTTTGACAACTATTTTAGATTATGTTTGAATAGAACATTATCCAGTGCCGAAGCAAAGGCACTGCTTCTAGCTGTCGACGACATTGCCGAAGTTGAACCCGAAGATGACGACACTGTTATGGTGTATCATTTAGATGACAACGACGGCAATGGTTATCCACATTGCTATGATATACGACTTGCAGTCAGCATAGACGCAGAGCAGGGAGATCAACTCCTTGCCAGTCTAGAAGAGATGTTCCCCGATGATGATTTCGATGTAGAAAGTAGCATGGAAACAGTTGAAGAACAAAGTTACTTGCACACAGCAGTCCTGGAACAATTAAGTAAAAAACTAGTCTAAATAACGGTCGTTCATTTTAAATAATGGATGCAACACGTTTTCGAGCTACCCGTTTCATTTACATTTGAACAAGTCCGACAATTCGGTGAATTAACCGGAGACAATGGACCGGTTCACAGTGTCGACGGAGTCGTGCAAGGCGGCTTTATTTTGAGTATGCTACCAAAATGGTTGGTTACTGTAATAGAACAAAATAACATCAGAAGATTACCAAGAGCAGTCAGTGTTATTCTTGAATCAAAATTTAGAAATAAATTGGAATCTGGAAAAAATGTAATAGTTAGTTTCGAATTGGAATCATTGAATGGATCATTATCCAAAATAAACTGGCGAATATTTGATTCCGAAAAAGAATATTGCTCGGGAAAATGGATAATTCATAAGTCTTGACTTAAATTGGATTATAGCATATAATTATGCTATGACTAAACGAATTGGCTTTGCTTGCAAATGGATTGACCGCCCAGAACAGGTCGATGGTATTAAACCCAAAGATGACTGTAAACAGTACAACACCGGAACTACTACCATTACCTGGCTTAATCGACAGACTAAGGCTGTAGCTGAACAAAAGCTCTGGGACTTAATGGTTCAGAACTTAGAAGCCACACGTAAACTTGTAGAAAAGGTAGGACAACTTGAACAAAGTCTTCGTATGGTGCGTATTAGCAGTGATCTGCTTCCTGCTTATACCGAACCCAATTGGAGTTATTTCTGGCGTAGGCCAGATGTTGTGGCTTATTGCAGTAGAGTTTTTTCAGGTATTGGTGACATTGCTAGGGCTAATGATGTACGCCTTAGTTTTCATCCTGGACAGTTTTGTGTCCTGGCTAGTGAATCTGATGACATTGTAAATCGCAGTATTGAAGAATTTGAATACCATACTGACATGGCTCGTTACATGGGCTATGGTCGAACATTCCAAGACTTGAAGATTAATGTACACATTGCAGGTCGACGTGGACCACAGGGTATCAAGGATGTTATGCGGCGTCTTAGTCCCGAAGCACGTAATTGCATTACCATCGAGAATGATGAAATCTCTTGGGGTATTGAAAGTAGTTTAGAATTAGTGGATACTTGCGCATTAGTGCTTGATATTCATCACCATTGGATTAAAACTGGAGAATACATTGAAAATACTGATGATCGTATTAAAAAGATTGCTGATAGTTGGCGTGGCGTTCGTCCTGTTATTCACTATTCCGTCAGTCGTGAAGACGTACTTGTCGGCCATACCGGACACGAACGTCCCGCTCTTGGTGCGTTAATGGAAAGTGGCCACAAGAAGGGCAAGCTCAGGGCGCACAGTGACTTCTACTGGAATGATGCAGTAAATATGTGGGCTATTACACACAGCACATGGGCCGACATCATGTGTGAAAGCAAGGGTAAGAACCTTGCTAGTTTTAAATTGAAAGAATTATTAAATGGAATTTAAAGTAAGAACAGATATCAAGGTACGATCAGTATCTGCTATCTCATTACAAATGAAAGAATATGACTACAGTGATCTAGCCAAAACTGTTGGTTACTTTGAAGACTTGATTAATTCATATCCCGTAGAAGAAAAAAATATAGGCATTGTATTTGGCTTGTTGGGTTTTTTGCAAGTGGCGTTTATGTTGGCACTGTTTAAAACTGGTAGAAATTATACCTTGTATTATTACAATTCTGACGATTTCCCAGAACATACCAAGGACTATTCGAGCCACACATTCCTATTAGGTCCGTGGTTTGGTGGTATGGCTAATTTTATTAGCAGAGGACAAGAAACCCAAGAGTTCAATGACAAGCATACCAATGTTTTTTCCGCTGACATTGAGCAACAAGCATTATCACATCATAGAGCCGCTGATCTAACTATTGCGTTCAGTAAAACTCAACAAGTATTTGTTAGTTTACAAGACCCTACAGGACATTATGCTGTCCCGCACTTAGCATCTAACACAGGCTATATTGAAGCCAGTAGCATAAAAGCCGCCATGGATAATTATTACCATGAAGATGACAATGTTGTCTTGTTTAGAGCTTGCAGACATGCAGGTGTCGCTACTTTGTCAGTGTATCCTGCATTTTTTAAATGCGCTAAAATTACATTGTGTAAATTTGATGAAGAATACAAGCAAGAGTATCACAATGCCACGCACATTCACGCAGGCTATGAATTAATTAGAGATAAGTGGCCCTTGCCCAAGAAGTTGCGTATGCTGACCACTGGCGGCTATCCATTTAATTCTGACTGTATTGATTATGTAACTGGCATCTGTGACATTGAAAACATCATTGACTGTTATGGTACTTTGAATTTCCCACCGCCCATGGCTATTCGACAGCTTAACAAAGGCGAACGTGGTATGGTTCCATTTAAGTGGGTCAATGAATATACTGTTCCTGAATTTAATAAAGACGAGGATGGTGAAAAGCTCTATTGGAAATCCAGTGTACCAAATGGCTTTTTCAGTGAATTTAATCACACACGACAGTACGTAGTACATCACTATCCTGACTACGATATTATTAGACACTATGATAACGTAGAGTCCATAGATGACCGTACATTTTACTTTTACGGACCAGCTGTTAGTTTTATTAGAATACATCATTCTAGATGGGCAGAAGCAGACTTTAAAACATATTTCAGTGAAAAAACTGGAATCACTGATTTTAAAATAGTATTTGTTAAAAAAGACGGCATGAACTTCCCAGTACTTTCTGTGGACATAGAGGACAGGGAAATTGTTCTAGAGTTCGCCAAGGAAACAGACTTGGAAATAGATTTTAATTTTGTATGACCGATGAACAAGCACTGGCATTGTATAAGGCCATGGAACTGGAGTTTGGTGAATTGCCAAACTTTGAACACTACCCAAAACAATTTATTTTTTATTACAAACTTTATAGATTGATTCAAAAAAATGACAATAAATCTAACTGAACTATTTGGCGCTCTTTCCAGCTCTGAATATAAAAAATCTAACCACTTACAACCTACACTGAAAAATATTGTAGATACAATCTACAAAGATAGCACTGTAGAACAAGGTCCGTGGATTGCCGGTGGTATGGGTAGACAACTTGCATTAGATCCTACTTGCCAAGAGTTTGCTGATATTGACATTTGGTTTTCTAATGCTAAAAGTTATGAACAATGTTGGATAAGATTAAACAATACGTTCGGCAATCACATGTATGAAAGTTTTACCAGCGACAATGCTAGAACTTATACAGTAGGTGACTATAAAGTACAGCTAATTCGCAGAGCATACTATAAAAGTCTAGACGATGTATTTGCTAACTTTGATTTTACCTGCTGTCAGGTAAGTGTAGATCGAGACTTTAAACTGTCAGGTCCCGGACTTGCAGATGCTAGAAACAATGTACTTAAAGTAAACAAACTGGACTGCCGTGGCTTTCTAGCACGGTACGCCAAGTATGTAGGCTATGGTTACGTCATGCCCAATGAAGAATTTTTAGATATTATCAACAACCAGGAAATCAACTATGAATTTGACGCAACAACTCTTGGGTACTGAACTAGGCCAAGCGGCTTTAATCAGCAAACTCAGCGGTAAACCTGCTCAGGTATTTGATGATGTATTTGCTTGGAACGGCAAAATTCTAGACCGTACCACAGCCATTATTTCATTGTTAAAAGTTTACAATCAGGTACCTGTCAGCGACAGTGTCAAAGTCAGTGCATTTGAAAGATACTATAAACGTTTTGAACCGATTAATAGTACTGACTTCTTTGTAGATGTTTACTTTGAAGATACACGAAATCCCGAAGTGGAAGCCAGAATCTGGTTCAACAAAGTCTGCAATATAATCAGAGGCGATGTCAAAGAGTTACCTAATGAAGTTATCAAAGACATTTTGGTTACACTACACAGCTAAATTAGTGACCAAACACTAGAAAAAATGCTGCGACCGCACATTTTTCCTTGACTTCACTGATAAGTAAATGTATAATAAACACATAGCGTCTAAGACAGAGCTATATTATTATCTTGCTTAATTAAGGAGAACTACATGTTTACAGCAGATGCACTTATCGATACCATACAAACTGGTAAAAAGACTTTCGTTAACACATTCGTTACCAACGAAACAGTCAAAGAAACCCTAATCAACTTTGTTGATGCACAGGCAGATTACACAAAGAAAGCCGCTAAGGTTGGTCAAGACACATTCAGTACATTGGCCAGTGAAGGCGTTAAAGCCATGCAAAATTCAATGAAATTTGACTATGTTAAATTCGGCGAAGGCGTGATGAAGGCTTACCAAGCTACTACAGCCAAGAAATAATTAAATTTTTATTTCAATTAATCCTTGCTAAATATTACATTAGCAAGGATTTTTCACCATGAGATTAACAGAATTCACAGAAGCGGCACAGATTAAAACTGACGACAATTTTAGAACCTATAGGGCTCTGCAAAGTATTGAAAAGAATATGAATGCTCAGGGACTTAAAGGACCGCAGGCACTAGAATTTTTACAGACATCATTACTTGATACTGCATTAAACATAGTGGGTCGTGAAAAACGTGCAGGCTACGAGCCTCACGTAGTCAATGTAAAGAACTGGGCAGACGCCAAAGAATTTTTAATGACAGCTTTTAGAGATGCTCGTGAACAGGGTGTAACAGAAAGTGACGAAGATCGAAGCCACTTCATACGTCACAACATCTGGACTGTTATGGACGGTGATGAAGAAGTAATGCAACACCCAGTGGAAGGTGATCCTTTTTTCAGTGCTAAAAAGTTTATTCGCGATTTAGATGACGAAGGTTACGAGTTTACTCATGTGGTAAGTCCAGAAGGCGAGGTTACATACTTGCCGCACCTTGATCCTAGGAATTTCCCTAAGGATGTAAATGTTGATGATATCGCATCCGAAGGTTACCGTGTTGTTCCTGGCTACGACAAAGAAAAGTATCAGGAACGTGAAGGTCTAGAAGGTCCGTTCCATACTAAATCCGGTAAAGTTGTTTACTACGATAAAAAAGAAGGCAGCTACTACGATCCAGACACTGACATGTATATCAGCTATGAAGACTGGCAAGCAATGAATGAAGAAGGTGTGGCGGAAGGCTCGGATCTAGAAAGTAAAAAGATTGGTCGTATTATCAAGAAGTACTATCAGCAAATTGCTGATCAGGGCGACGACTCACTTGATTATTTGCACGATCGTGCCGAACAGTTTGCTCGTATCTGGGACATATATGAAGGTGATCTCGACAGCATTATTGCAGATGAACCTGTTGAATTGTTAAAGATGATTGCCATTGAGCTTAAAGAAATTGCCAGCGAACTGCTAGACGAAACCTACAAACAAGGTCATGCTAAGTTCCATACTAAAACTAACAAGCAGATAGGTCCTACTCACTACGGCAAAGGTAGTGATAAGAAAGCGGATAGTTATACTAAAGCAGACCCGAGATACCATGAAGTACGACCATTTAAAGAGCAAGGCATGGCGGAAGCAGGCTTTGGTAGAGCAACAGGTCGCGCGGCATGGGACAGTAATATGCCTGGCTACCAGGGAGACTATGGCGGCGCAGAGAACTGGGGTCGTAGACATCGCGAAGACGACGAGCATCATGAAATTGACCGTAGACAAGAACAACAAGCTGCCAGTGGTACATGGTACATTACTATCGACGGCAAACTATTAAAGAACAAAGAAGGGCAGCCTTTTACTTTCGTTGGCAAGGCTGCGGCAACCAAGGCTGCTCAAACAATGATGGCCAAGCCTTTTAATCAGGGCAAAAAATTTATGTTAACTACTAAGGGCGAATAATGAGATTAGATGAAATTTTAGATACAGATGTTCCAGAAGTTGGAGATATCCTGGAAGTAGAAATTGGTGATGAACTTGTTGAAACAGTGATCACTGCCATAGATAACGGTGACTACATCTGTGAAACAGACAGTGATTCTGGTATGACATTACTGGAAGCAGAGTATCAGGGACGTAGTGTTAAGCTAGGCAAGCCCATGCAGGGCGATGTTAAAAAGTTTAAAGTTTACGTTAGAAATCCTGCTACAGGAAAAACAATCAAAGTAAACTTTGGTGATCCTAATATGCGTATTAAGAAAAGCAATCCTGCTCGTCGTAAGAGTTTTAGAGCAAGACATAATTGCAGTAATCCAGGACCAAGAACAAAAGCTCGTTACTGGAGTTGCCGTAAGTGGTAAACAATATTCGCAGACATATTACATTGTTGGAAGCAGTGGGCAAAGGGTGTCCTATTGCCACACACGATTTAGAAGTCAATGTAAAGAATCGACAGAATGGAATTGATAACCATCACTACGGTCCAGCCAATCCTGAAAAGCCAGGAGATTACTGGCGAGTAGCAGCCAAGCAATGGGGTATTGATGAAAAGACTGCTAAGACAATGCAATGTGCTAATTGCGCGGCTTTTAATATATCTGATGCTATGTATAAATGTATTCATGATGGTATGGGCTCCGAAGCATTTGAAGCAGAAAAGACTAGAGAAGCCGCTGACTTGGGCTATTGCAATTTACTACATTTTAAATGTGCTGGTAGTCGTAGTTGCGAACTATGGATCACTGGTGGTCCTATTGTAAAATAAAATGTTAATATTAACAGACAACAAGTTTGAACAAGATGGCTATTGGCGCAATCCTGTGGCCAAATTACTCTATGAACCTACATACGAAGATTTAGAACTGTTTGATCAGAATGGCTACGATTTAACACAGTTAGAACAACACTTTGCTTATGGCAATTATGTTAAACCTAAAAAGCAACGTGAACATAGATTTGCCATTAAAAAGGATTGGTTCACAGAAGATGTTAAGATAGAAGGTGCAGTGCTAAATCACAGTAGTTTATTTGAGCGTAAAGCCTATGCTGGCGCCGCACTAGATCAATTAGAATACTGGGCAAAGAATCTTCCTTTAATTCACAAAGTTATATCTATTAGGCCCAAATGGGGCTTGGACTTTTCCATGGACTATGTAGATAGAGCAGGCAATGCTTTTGAAATACTTCATTGGGAATACGACGGATTTGACTATGAAGAAGTTCAAGTACGTAAATTACAGGTACAGGCCAAATTTGCCACAATAGATTGGGATGATGCTGCTGAAAGTTTGATTAAATACAAAGACAATTGGCACCATTTAGATTTCTTTGCACAAAGCGACTGGAAGTGCAAATATTTTGGAGTACCAAAAGAAAGATTTAAAATGGTTATATGGAAATAAAATGAAAAAGATAATCTCAATACTATTACTGTCAGTATGTACACTGGCACTAGCACAAAAAGAAAAACCCATGGTTGTCTATGACTGGAAAATTAACCGTGTTGTAGACGGCGATACTGTAGAAGTAGCAACTAATTGGGTACCAGATCCACTACCTAAAAAGATGAGCATTCGTGTATTTGGAGTTGATACTCCAGAAAAAGGACACAGAGCTATGTGTCCCAGTGAAGCACAACGAGGTGAGGCTGCCACAGCATTTACTAAGAAAGTTATCACAGAAAGCAAAACTGCTAGAGTAGCAGTTCAAAGCTGGGACAAGTACGGCGGACGTATGCTAGGCGATATAATATTAGACAACAATGTCAGCTTACGTACATTATTGATTCAAAACGGCTTTGCTCGTGAATACTATGGTGAAGCCAAGCAAAGCTGGTGTAACTAATCAAGACTTACCCTGGTGGTTTAGTCTATACCATACAGCATGGGCACTGTCCTTTATTGCTGTATGGTATTATTTTGGCTTTATTGCCTTTATTTGTTTTTTGTTAGCAGTAGCTGGGTTATTTCTTACTTTTGCTTAGAGCTTGGTATAAACAAAGTACAATCTATCGTTGGCATCTCTTTTAAAAGTGTCTAGGTTTAGATTGTACTTTTCAGCAAACTCATTTACAACTTCAAAACTCCAGGGAAATATATCTACATAAGGACCTGTTTTATGTGGGATTCCTGGATTAGCACGTAGGAAAAACTTTCCACCCTGTTTTAACAAACTAACACAATGACCAAAACGTGCCTCAATTTCGTCCTTGCTATTAAAGTTAATACTGCCCAGAGCCATGATAACATCGTGACTCTCTGGTTTAACTTTATAGTCTAGGATATCAACTTCATAGTCAGCCTGATTGTTATAGGGATCAATGCCTATAATATTCTGTATACGTCCTTTAAATGGATGATATCCACAGCCAACATCAAGTACTTTCTCTGGGTTTAGTTTATTAACTTCTTCGGCTAATTCCCAGCCAGTATGCTCGTAATCTCCTGTGCGTGGCTTCCAAATTTCCCCAAAGAAACGATTGATGTAACGTTCACTGAGATCGGCAGTTATCTCTTTGAGAGTGCCAATATAATCACAGGGCAGTGACAACTCTGCGTCTACAGCGTCTTTGAACTTTCTATAGCGGGCGGGTGTCCAGGGTAAATCCTGTACAATGGTATTTTCGTTGATACCATTAGAAATTTTTTCATACTTGGGTAAATTAAACGCAAGTTGTAAATTTTTTTGCAAAAGGGTAAAAATTTTAGTGTTCATAGTAAATTTTTGAGTCTAACAGATAAATATTTCCGTAATGATATAATATATAGTGTCTTAGATCACTATTATAACATAAAAGGAACACAATGAAAAAATTATTGGCAATATTAGCCTTAATCCCAACACTGGTGTTTGCATGGCAACCAACTAAACCAGTAACAGTTATATTCCCTAACGGGCCTGGTGCTGGCAACGAAATCAGCTTTCGTATCGTAGCAGATATCGTAGAAAAACAAACTGGAGCAAAATTTGTACCTGAATATCGACCCGGTGCTGACGGCAACATTGCCATCAATCACTTTGTCACAGTACCGCGTGACGGGCATACTATGTCAGTGCCTGCTTGTCAATCAAACTGGGTAACTCCTGAAATCTGGTATCCAAACATGATAAAGTACAATCCCATGGATCTAGAACCCATTGCCAATATTGCGCGAAGTCCATTGGCATTCTGGGCACATCCTAGTAGCAAGATCAATACTCCAGAAGAATTTGTGGCTGCCATTCGTAATAAACAGCGACTAACTGTGGCCATTGGCGGTGGCGGGCACAAACTAGCAGTAGAGTATCTTGTAGATAAGGTAAGTATACCTGGTAGTGATAACCTACAAACTGTGATGTACAAAGGACCTGCACAAGCCTTGTTAGATGTTATGGGCGGCCATGTGGAATTTGGTGTGACTCCTGTGGCAGTAGGCTATCCGCACGTACAGGCTGGCAAGCTAAAATTCGTTGGCATTGCCGACACTCGTACTTTACCAGGACTTGAGCATATTCCTTTAATGAGTAAGGCTGCTCCTGGTCTCAGCATACATGGCTGCTGGAATATGGTGTTGCCACCAGGCACTCCGCCTGAAATACAAGCATGGTATCGTGACCAGTTTGTACCAGCAATTCGCAGTGCCGAAGCTGGCGCCAAGTTTAAAGAAAACATGATGTACATTACCACTGCTGAACACAGCGCCGCAGGTGTTAGAGCCAGCATGGCACGCTTGCAACAAGTTTGGCAACCAATTGCTAGAAGAATAGATCCCAATAAATGAAAATAGGTATATCTATGGAAATGACCCGCAAGCTACGTGATACGTGGCATGCGGCTATCAATTATGAATGGTATGGTTTTTTAGCAGGACACGAAATCGTCCCCGTAAGTTGTCACGGTGCTATACCGAAAACCGAAGAGTTTGATTTAATCATACTGGCAGGCGGCAATGACATGCCAGGTATTAAAACATGGCGGGATAATCATTATCCTATTCGTGACCACTTTGAACATGACTTGATTCAACAATGTTCACTGACTGATACTCCGGTTGCAGGGATATGCAGAGGTGCACATTTTATCAATTATGCAATGGGCGGAACATACAAGTTAATGGAGCAACCATATGATAATGTTTTAGTAGAGTTACCCGAATTTAATGTAACATGTCATCATACTATTCAGAATGATGTGCTGGCACCTGGCTTTGAAGTATTACTACAGGATAAAAATGGCATTGTTGAATTGGCAGTAAATAAGCAACAACGTATGTTGGGCATTGGCTGGCACCCAGAGCGTGAAGTTAACAAGCATACGAGACCTTACATTTTAGATTTAATTAAGGAATTATGAAATACATATTTGTAGCCGGTACGCCCGGCAGTAAATGGAGTAGCGTAGTAAAGAACATTTACTACAGCGCAGACATAGACCGCAGTGATTATAATGAAAATAGATTATATTATCACGATGCCAGCGGAGAAATGCAACTCATGCATTTGGGTGCTTATTTCGATCCTGGCATGGAATCTAACTTACCTGAAAATTTAAGTCAATATAGTCGAGAAGATTTAGAACAGCTATTTGACCGAGAATTCTCTGGCACAGGTGTGCGTATTATTAAAAGTCACATCTTTTGTAATCACATTGATTTTATTAAAAAGACTTGGCCAGAATGTCCTATTATATTAGTTTATCGTGCCGATGATAGTTGTCTGGGTTGGTGGGTAAAATGTGGACATTTCAATATCACTTATCCATTGTATCATGACTACTATAAAGACTTACCAACAATGGCTGGTATTATAAAACAGCAAAATAAAGATCTATTAGATGCTTGGTGGAAACATGACGGTAAGTATGTTACTGACAACAAAGAATTAGCTACTGCATTAAAAATTACAATGCCAGAAAAAGATTATCAAGACTATGTAGCTTCAGATATAAGGGTAAAAGTAATATGAACAGCGATTGGGCTATAACGCGACAAAGAAGTCAATATCATTTTGACAATTCAACAATTGACCCTAGATGGGATACCGTACAACATCTAGGTAATATCAAAACGGACTGGAAAGATGCACTGCAAACAGTCATTGAAAATGCAAAACCTGTAACATGGAGAACTCGTGGTCGAGACAACGATCCATTAAAGCGTCCAGACCAGGATTATGATCGAGAAGAATATGATCTGGAACGAATCGGCATGGGCAAAGATTATATTGTAACAAACCTAAGCTATGACATTCCCACACAATTTCAAACGATTGCAGATCAATTTGGTTTAGATAACAGTATGACACGTATTCATGTTCAGTATCCTGGACAAGTATGGAATTTACATTTAGATAAATTAGAAAAATGGATGCCAGCTGATCCCACACAGGTTGTACGTTATTTTGTACAACTAACCGACTGGCAACAGGGACATTTTTGGAACTATGGAAACTATATGTGGAGCGCATGGCGAGCCGGTGATGTCAGTACATTTGACTGGATAAATGTTCCACATAGTACAGCCAATGCTGGACATACACCAAGAGCAACACTGCAAATCACTGGCGTTAAAACAGACAAAACTACTGCGTTCTTAGACAGTATTTCCAAGTAATATTGTAACATAGTTCACTAAATATTAATAACACTCTACCTTAGGACCTTTGCGTTATAAGAGTGTAGGCGGCTGCTGCCTAGTATGTGAGTTACGCCAGACTCCGTACAAAGTGAGCATTTATTTTTGAATATAATGTCAACTAACTCTAATGCCAGAACCCCTTACTCAGCTAGAATAACACATCAGGATCAGGTCTTTGGTAAAGTTCTCATTAAAAATGAATTGGATTTAACACAGGAAAAACGTGAATTCCCAGGCAAATACTGTGATAGACCTTTTGAGTATCTTGAAATAACTCCCGGTGGGGACTGTGTATTATGTTGCCCTGCGTGGTTACCCAATGTAATAGGCAACGTCAGCGAGGGTTCTATTATAGACATATGGAATGGCGAACGTGCAAATATAATTAGACAGACAATACTGGATGGTAGTTATAGTTATTGTAGCAATACTCTTTGCCCCGCAATCGTAAACAATACACTGCCCGACATTGACAAAATACCGCAGCCTTACTTAAAAAAATATCCCAAGGTAATTGTACTGGGTATCGACGAAAGTTGCAATTTACTCTGCCCCAGTTGCAGATCTACTAGAATCAGTTATACCAGTGGTGAGAAATATAGTAGTAAAAAAGCAATTTTTGATAAGGTAATAGCTGAATTTTTTCCAACACCACACAATGAAGAAATTACAATAATATTGAATTCAGCGGGGGATATATTTGGCAGCAAAATAACCAGAGATTTTATGTTTGATTTTGATCCCACGCCCTGGCCCAATTTCAAATTAAACATAATGACTCATGGTGTATTGTTCACTAAAAAATACTGGGATAAAATGCATTTGTGGCACAATAAAATTAACACGTTCAATATAAGTTTTGATGCGGCCACAGAAGAAACTTATGACAAAATACGAGTTGGCGGGGACTGGACAACGTTACTGGAAAATTGTAGATTAATTTATAAAAACATTGATCAATATAAATTCTTAAGCATGGATTTTGTAGTACAGGATTTAAATTACAAAGAGATTCCTGATTTTGTAGAATTAATTAACAGAGAATTCCCCATGGCAAAAGTAATGTTTAAAGTAGTGGTTGACTGGGGTAGCTGGGATAACAATACATTCAAACAAAGAGCGGTGTGGAGAGAAGATCATCCCAATAATTTAGAATATAAACAAATAGTAGAAACTGTTAGAAATAAAATAAAGACCGGCGAATATAAAAACGTTAGTCTAGGAAATTTAGGAAATTAAAAATGTTTACAGAAAAAGTCACATGGGTGCATCACTGGAGTGATCGCACATTTAGTTTTAAATGTACACGCAATACAGCATTTAGATTTGTTGCCGGTGAGTTTGCTATGATTGGTTTAATGATTGATGGTAAACGTGTGATTCGCGCTTATAGCGTAGTAAGCCCGCCCTGGGCAGAAGAACTGGAATTCCTCAGTATTAAAATTGCCGATGGTGAATTAACCAGTAAACTGCAACACATTGAAGTCGGCAGTGAAGTAGTTATCATGCCTAAATGTACAGGCACATTGGTTAATAGTGCCCTGGATAAGGGCGGTGAGTTATGGATGCTGGCCACTGGTACAGGTCTAGCACCATTTATGAGTTTGATTCGTGATTTGGAAACTCTGGAAACATGGTCGAAGATACATATTGTCCATAGTACTAGACATTTCTCAGATTTAGCGTATAATACAGACTTAGTATCTGCATTTAAGGATCATCCGCAGGATGGGGAATTGCATGAAATGGTTAGTGCAGTTTTAGAATATCATCCTATACTTACCGGACAAGGAGAGCCTAGAATTACGGAGCAACTTGTGTCAGGTAAGTTGCCCATAGATGTAGCCAAAGATAAAATTATGGTCTGTGGTAATCTGGAATTTAATCATCAAGTCGCAGACTGGTGTAAGTCACAGGGTATGCAAGAGGGCAGTATTCGTGAGCCAGGAACATTTGTTGTAGAAAGAGCATTCGTAGAAAAATGAAAACATTAATATTAGTAGCATTACCCGAAGAACTAGATAAAAATTTAGTGGATGCCCCGGTAGTTTATACCGGAGTTGGCGTATCAAATGCCGCTATGCATGCCACTTTAGCTATTTTAAAACATCGTCCTAACTTAGTTATTAACTACGGCAGTGCTGGCAGTTTAAAAGGCATCACTGGATTAAACAGCGTAGCCAGTGTTTGTCAACGTGATGCTGATTGTAGTCCACTACGAGAACGTGGATATATGCTAGGTGAGAATGTTCTTTACTATCACAGTGAAGAAGTAGGCGTAAGAGTAGGGTCGGGTAATAACTTTGTCACAGATCCAGATCAATGGACATTAGATCATTGTGATTTAGTTGATATGGAATTATGGAGTATTGCCAAAGTCTGTGAACACGTTAAAGTACCTTGGATCAGTCGCAAGTGGGTAAGTGATAATGCCGACGGCGAAGCTGGTGCTACTTGGGAAGATGCATTACTAGCAGGACAAACAGAATTCGTTAATTGGTTTAATAACCGTTAACTTCAACTTAATTTACACATACGTTTGATTAGCGTTCGCTAATCCCTATTGAGGCTGTACAGGTTGTGCTGTGCCGTCAGAGTCTTAGGTTGTGTACGTCAGGAACTAACGAAAGGTTCTAAAAGATTGCGGCTCTGTGAAACAGATACAACCGCAAATATTCATAGTTTCGCTGTATGGGATTGTGAATATTACCGCTGACAGTCAAATCTTGAGTAAGGGGTACAGGTCAACCGCCTCTGTTGTTTTAAACAAATCTCATCAATACAGTATGGAAACGGAACTCACGAAATGTTTTCATCTTTTGCTGGTCAACGGCAAATTATGACTTGAATCTACGAAATATTACATCAGTATTAGACTATAATTCAGAAAGATAAAAAGAATAGAAATTTTGCTTCGAATACGAAGTATGAAGAAGCAAATGTGCGTAGCACATAATAAAGTCGTCGAATATATGGTTAGTCGCGACTAAAGTATTAGATAAATATTTTTAATTAACTTAGGAATATTTCATGTCTACTGATAACTTTGGCGCCCTGGGCGCAGATTTCTTTATAAAAACATTTGACAAAGGCTCTGCGATGAGTCAGTCAGATTTAGATGCACTTGTACAGTACATACAATTAACTACCACTATATTAGCCATAGGAGAATTTACTCCCGATGAGCAGGAAAGTGTTTGGATGATACTTGAGCGAGTTGATGTCGCCACAGTACCTGACTATACTGTAACTAATAACACTGATGTTACTATGACTTCGGGTGGGTTGGTGACTATCAATTCAATGCCTTGGAGCAAAATAACTAACAAGCCTACATTTTTTGATGGCTCATACTCAAATTTAACAGGTGCGCCTACTATCCCAACAGATGTCAGCGATTTAACAGACATCACTGGATTGTTAAATAACTCAGATTTAGGTGATTTTACGTTCTCAGCTGGCACAGCTAGTTTACCTGCAGGCGGTACAATGGTTCTTGACACTGTTCAAGATGGTGGGAACAAGCAATCTACTCTAACACTAAGTACTTCTACAATATCCAGCTTGGATGTTGGAAACAATCTAAGAATTAGAGTTGGCAATGGCACTGGATTTGAAAAAGATTGGATACTTGGCAGTGATGGTTCTCTTAGATTCCCTGATGCTAGCGTACAATCAACAGCTTACACTGGAAGTTACAATGACTTAACAGATACACCAACTATCCCAAGTTTAGATGGTTATGCTACAGAAAGTTGGGTTAACAGTCAAGGCTTTGGTTCTAGCAGTGGTGCTACTAGTTTAAGCGGATTGGCAGATGTTTCAATAGAAGGACCATTTGAAGGTTCAGTATTGACTTGGAACGACAATCAAAGTCGCTGGGAAAATCGTAGTATTCCTAGTTCCAGTGAAATTACAAATACAGATGGTAACAGCACATGGTCAGTTAGCGTAAGTGAAACTGGTATTGTTACTATGACTACTGCTCGTGGTACGTTAGAGTTTGGCGCACAACCAGAAGAAGGTGCTCCGCAACACTTCCACATTATGCGTCCGGCTGGACAAGAAGGTAGTACAGATTTATACTTAGGTGATGATTACAACTACGTCAAGCTACCAGGTAGCTATGGTGCTGGTTCACAAGGTGTTGTCCTAGGTGCTAACAACATGAACGGTGGCAACCAACATATTTGGTCGTTTGACACTAGCGGAAATTTAACATTACCAGCAGGTGGCGACATTAAAGATAGCACAGGCACTAGCGTACTAGGTGGCGGCAGTGCTAGCACAGGTGATGTTACATTCAGTGGTGGTACTTTATCTAACGCGGTAGACAACACAGTAAGACTACAAACTCAGGATCTTAACCAAATAGCATCTTACAACTTTACTCCTCAGGGCGGTGATTATTCTACAGCGGTATGGGATGGCCAGAACATTACATTCAATGATCCTACACAAGCTATCTATGATGCTATTTGGGCATTAACTAGTGTCAGCGTTGTTGAAGTACAGGTGGCATCAGCCTGGTATACTGTAACATACAGTGGTTCTACCACACCTGGTATGCCTGCGGCACCTACACTATTTGTAAGTCAAACATCACAATCTATGTCAGGTAATGACGGTAGCCCACTGAGCATTGACAATGTTCAAATTACAATTAATCAAGGTACTACATCTTATGCTGAAGTCGATGGCACTGATTTTAGAGTCGATGTACAAGATGATATTAGAATGTATGCCAATGATATATTTGTACTTGGCAACAGAGGTATAGGCGAAAGTATTAGAATTGAAACCAACGATGGAGAACATACTTGGTTCTTTAACGCAGAAGGTAATTTACAATTACCTAGCGGTGGCACTATTGTAGATACTAGTGGCAACAGTTTATTAGGTGGTGGCGGTTGGTCACCGGGCAACAACATTGTTCAAAATGTCGACACTGACTTACGACTTGTTGTTAAAGATCCTGGCGAAAACAACTACAGACTAGACTTGGCCATTGAAGATGATATTGGCAATGTCAAATCGAGAATAGAAATAGACTATGACCGTGTTCAAATCGAAACAAGCAATGCTCAAAAGCAATGGCGCTTCGAAAGCAACGGTGAATTTAGAATTCCTGGTAACATCAACACTTATGATGCTGACATTGAAATCATAGCTATGAATGCTGGCACTGCCGGTAACATCACTATCAAGGCTGTGAGTAACATGAATAGCATACATTACAGTCAAGTTCAACTAACACAAAGTGGTGTGACTGTTACCACAGACATGGATAATACTCCAGGTGGTAAGAGCTTTGAATTTAGAGACACTGGTGTTTTGGTATTACCCGCAGGTGGTGACATTCAAGATTCAACTGGAACAAGTGTATTAGGTGGCGGTGGTGGAACTACATTGCCTGCTGATGCCAGCGGCTACTTGAACAACAATGGTTCTGGTACGCTAACGTGGGTAGCAGGCAATCCAACAGGTTCCGGTATGTTGCCATACAACGGTGTAACAGTATTGTCTAACACTGTAGTAGGAGATTGGACAGAGTATACACTAAGTGGTACTATGGATGCATTCTATGATTGGAACAATACATACACTACTATCACATTAAGCTCACAAACAGCGTATGGTAAAGAAATTACTGTAAACACAAAAAATCTATGGATCAACGATAATAAAATTAACAGTAATGACTATTTGGTAATTGAGTTCCCAGCAACTCCTTCAGTAGGAGATGTATTCAGTGTTCCAGTAGTTAATATTCTTAGTACTGTTAATGCAGGTTCATTTGTTGTAGGCGAAACTTATACTATTTCCAGTGTTGGTACTACTAACTGGACAAGTATTGGTGCTACTTATAGCGGCGCTGGACAAAGTTTTGTTGCCACAGGCGTAGGTTCTGGCACTGGTACAGCTACTACTGTGACAGGTGCTAAGAAAGTAATCTTTAAACCAGCCACAGGACACCGAGCACAAACAATGGCGCAAGGTCAGCTTGGTCCAGTAGTGTTTGGTCAAGGTGGCGCATACGATTTTATGTATGTTGATTTATCAGGTCAAAGCGCAGGCAATCCAATAACTTGGGTATATGCTGGTTTAGTTAACAGCATCCCAACTTGGTACCAATTCTACTTCTAATAGTAGCAAAACAAAAAGCCCCGCAAGGGGCTTTTCCACGAACATTAAATGATTTAATTTAGGTAAATAATATAAAATATTGGAGTCATAATGATTTTAAATGAAGGTGGAAATGTCTTTGCTAATGCAACCCCGTTTGACCACAAAGATGTACCAGCTATTCTAAAAACAGTTAACAGCGCATTGCGTGGTACAGGTATTGAAGTTATACCTGTAGGCAGTGCCGCTACACCTAAGCCAGGTAAACAAAGTGGTGACATGGATGTACTTGCCGATGAAGGCGCAGTCATGCATTATTTTAAAGCCAAGGACGCAAAAACTGCTCGTAAGGCGTTAAACGATTATATCAAAGCCAAGGGCTTGGAAACAGCTCAAACAGGTATTAATGTTCACGTAAACGTTCCAGTTGGCAGTGAACATCATCAAGTAGATATTATGGTAACTGCTAATGCACTGCAAGTTGCCAAGTTTCACACACATAGTATTCCACAGGGCAGTCCTTACAAAGGTGTAAACAAACAATTACTCATGGCATTCTTAGCCAAGGACAAAGGCTATATGTGGAGTGCTTGGCAGGGTCTATTTGCACGTGATCCTGCGACAGGTAAAAAAGCTGACTTTGTCACAGATGATTTGGCAAAGATAGCAGAGATTTTAACAGGTCGTGCAGATGCCACAGTATTGGGTAGTGTAGAAAGTATTTTGGCGGCTTTGCCACAACAACAAGCCGCAGAGTTATTAGCCAGAGGCAAAGCAGATCCTAACTGGAAAGAAGTTAAGCAAGAAAGTCGAGTCGGTACTAACGAATGGTTCCGTAATATGTTAAACCGACTATGAGATTATTAGAATTATTAGATTTAATGGAAGCAGTGGATCCTAAACTGGGTCGTGCTTTCAATCACTTAGAAGATCTTGTATTCTTCTATGGCAGTGCTGGTACAATAGAAGCACTGGAACATTTAAAAGACATGAACACAGAACAGGGCAGTGGCAGTGTTCGTATGAAGTGGGACGGTAATCCACAGATCTATTGGGGACGTGAAAACGGACAAGTTATCCCTCCGCATGGACATGCACAGTGGGGCAAGGGTGTATTGCCACAGAGTGGTGAGGACGTCGGCAAGTATATTATGAGCACGGGTAAGGCAACGACACCTGAAGAAGTAGCCGCACGTCAACAGTTTGCTGACAAGTTTGCTAGCCTAGCACCATTATTTGCTCCTGCTACTCCTGAACAGTTAGATGGTAATAGCACTTACTATGTTTATGCAGATGCGCTATTCCTAACGCCTCCTGAATTAAAAGACGGAGTTTATACTTTCTGTCCTAACCCTAAGAGTCAAACTTGTTATCATGTTAGAGCAGACAGTGAGCTGGGTAAACGTATTGCACAAGCAGAAGTCATGGTTGTTGGTCATGCTTACTTTACAGAACATGGTGCTCCGGATAACGCACAGATTCCTATCAAAGACTTTACAGCATTTAACGCTAATCCAAAGTTAATTGTACTAGGTCCTATCTATAATGTAGCACCAGTTAAAGTCGACAATACAAAGATACAACAAGTAGAACAACACATTAAACAACATGCACGAGAAGTCGATACATTCTTACAGGGTACTGCTGGATTAAGTGATTTAAAACAAATCATTTATAACTATGTTAACCAAAGTGCCAAAGCTAAACAACTAGACAATGTCAGTACCCAGCATTTCTTTCAGTGGATGACTGCCAAAGTTAGCGCACCTAAACAAGCAAAGATTAAAGAATTAAACACAGCACAGGGCAATGTTCTGGATGAGATATTCAAAATTGTTCGTGCTATACAAATGTTAAAAGACACGGTCATTGACCAAATAGAGTCAGGACCTAAATCAGATATCTGGGACACAAACGGCGAAGGTCGTGTGCGTTATGCAGATGGAAATAAAAAATTCGGTAACGTGAAGTTCGTACCGAGAAAGCGTTGGACACCACAATGAAAACAAAACAATTAATATTAGAGGCAGAAGGCGCCACAGTTGCCTTTGCATTTGGCAGATTTAATCCTGCTCACCAGGGTCATATAGAAGTATGGCGCACAGTTGAACAAGCAGGTAAAAATTGGTTCATAGGAACTAATCCCAGTACACTGGGTCCCAATGATCCACTTACGTTCCAACAAAAATCTGCTTGGATGGCTGAGATTTATCCGCCTATTCAAGGACATATTGTAGCTGAACAAAGTGTATTGACATTGGCCGCTTATATCTTTAAAAAGTTGCGCAAGAACGAAGGCGCAACAGTTGCTTATATTACTGATGACACTGACTGGGCTTGGAGTGGTAAGTTATTAAATCAATACAATGGCGTAGAAGGCAGTCACGGTTATTACAAGTTTGCACAAATTACTCATGTACCTAGTCCCAGAGTAAGCAGTGCCACAGCATTACGTGATGCGGCTCGTGCTGATGATAAGGTCGCGTTCTATCATGCCAGTGGTACTGATCCTAAAGCTAAAGTTGCTGGACTAACATACTTTGATACAGTTAAACAAGCAGTTGAGAAATATCCACTGCCAGTTAAAAAGACAAAGAAAATCAAAGAAGATGAACAAGGTGAAGTAGAACATACAAAGGGTAATAAACTTATTCCCTGGCCAGCTGGCACAGCTAAAATACATGTCAGTGATGTCTATGACTGGTATAAACTTGGACAAACTATCAGCGACTTAGATGATGCTGATCCCAGTGATTTTGGTCAAGGTCAACCACAGACAGTTATTGCTTTTGGCAGTGAGGAAGAAGAAAGTAAATTAATGCCTTTGCTAAAGCGTTTAGGATTAAGAGTAGACGACATTGATCCCGAAGGTGCTGATATAGATGAAGCATATCATGCTGGTGCGTTATATGATTACTTAAAAAATAACAAGCAAGACGTAGCAGAAGGCTATGGTAGATATTATTGCAGTACAGACAAGCGTTGGAAAGAACGCAAAGGTCCTAAACAGACAAGACGAACCAGCGAGGCTGCAAACCCAGCGCAACAAGCCGCTATTGCAATCAATAAAAAGAAAAACAAAGAATTAGACGAAGAAAAACAACGACTAGACGCTAAGTGCTGGAAGGGTTATAAAAAACAAGGAACTAAAATGAAGGGTGATACAAGAGTTAATAACTGTGTTAAAGAAAGTATAATAAAAGAAGCGACTTACACCAAACCAGAAGTACAGCAAAGTCCTAAAACAGGAAAATTTTGGGCTTGGGTTTATAATAATAAAGGTGAAAAATTAGCTTATATTGGCAATACTGCCGAAGAGGCGATGCAAAAATTAAACTCTGAAGTATTAGATAAACATAAAGCAAAGGTTGATGCTGCCAGTAAAATTAATACCAATGCAGTATATAGCACATGGATAACTAAGGAAGCGGCTAGAAATAAAGCAGGAGTTCCTGCAGGTACACCTGAAATTTGGGTTGGATTAAATCCTGGTAAATTGACAATTTCTAAATCACCTGTTGCTGGCTTTAAAAAAGCCAGGCTTGGTGGGACACAAAATAGTGCATATAATATCCTTATTAAAGGTACTGAATTGGAAGCAATGGGAATTAAACCTTCTAACAGATATGAATTAACATTGACCGACCAATCCAAAGATGGTATAACATCTGTGTTCAAACTTGACTTACATAGCCCGATATATGATACTAATGATAAGCTACCTGGTGCAAATGAGTTACCATTAATGGTAATACAAAATACTGGTGGAAATTCGATGGCCAAAGAATCCGCACTAGATGAAAAATCAGTGAGCAAAGCACAATTCCGTACTATGGCTGCCGTGGCCAATAATCCAGAGTTTGCTAAGAAGGTTGGTATCAGTCAAGAAGTAGGCAAAGAATTTCATAGCGCAGACAAAAATACAAACTATAAAAAATTACCCAAGAAGGTTGATGAGATACTTGATCCAACAAGTATGAGCGCAACGGTAATACGTTGGCTTGGACGTACAACTGCTAAAGTGTTCCCAATGATTATGGTTGGTGCAGTGGGTGGTGGTTTGGCATACGCTGGACTATTAGCCCCAATAATTGCATCTATGGGTGGCATCACTGCGGCATTGGCTGGTTTAAGTGCAGAGGTTGCGGCATATGGTGCAATAAACGGAGCGGTGGCTGGGGTTATGGCGACGCCATCACTGGTACAAATCGTCAAAGACTTATTTGCCGCAGACGAAGATAGTTTACGTGCTGGATTCAAACGTTGGGTAGAAAAACATGTAGGTGACGAAAACGATGTATTAGAGTTTATGAATTTACATGCTCAGAGCGCATACTTGAAACAACCTGTGTTCCGTTGGAGAGCCGAAGAATGGAAAACTAAGATGAAGCCCGACGAAGCAGAAGCCTATTTGGAAAAACATAACAAGGGTTGGTTAGATGCAGAAAAGCAAAAAGTAATTGATGCTGAAAAGGCCAAAGCTGAAAAAGAAAAAGCAGATGCTGAAAAAGCTAATGTAAAGCCAGGAGTTAAACCCAGCGGTACTCCTGTAAAGCCTGGATTTAAGCCTCCTGTAAAACCTGCAACTGAAAGTTTAGACGCAGATCAAAAGCGTGTGGGTCAAGTAGGTGGCAAAGAACGAGCTAAACCTATTGGACAAGTATTAGCTAAACCTACGAAGCAACATCCGTACAAAGGTCGCTTAGTTGGCGAAGCAGAAGACTTTAACGGTGAATACGATGACGAAGCAGGTATGGCTAGAAGCAACTTGCTTACTACAGGTAGAGCCGTTGCTGGATTGTTAAAAATAATTCAAGATCAGGATAACTTGCCAGAGTGGGGACAAGAAAAGATTGCCAAAGCTGAAATGATGTTGGTAAGTATTTGGGATTACTTACAAAGTCAAAAGGAACAGGGTATTGATCCTAAGATAGAAAGCGTCAGTGAAGCTGAACAGGACTTTGGTGCTGACTGGGACGAAATAGTTAAACGTGTTGGCCAACGTGCTAAACAAGGTCCATTAAAAACTGTTTGGGATCCAGAGAAACGTGTGTACAAAAATGTACCTGTTAATGATCCAGATCAACCTGCCAAAGAAGTCGACGAAGCAAGTCTAGCTACTATGCGTGACTACTTTGCTGGCAACGATGATGCCAAAGATCCAACTAAGCTGGCACAGATGCGTGACTTCTTTAGCAAGAACAAATTACCTGGTGCTAAGGTGCAGGACAAGCGTTTTGCCAGTAAACAAGCATATGAACTTTGGTTGCAGAAAAATGGACTGAAAGATTTGTCAAGCAAGTAATGGCGAAAAGAAACGTAGATCAAACTTATACAACCATTGACATCATTGTAGACAGCTACGATGAAGCAATTATCAGTGAACTAAAGCATCGCTATCCTGTGCTAGCAATAGCACGGGTAAATGCCACTAAGTTTAACAAGGATTCAACAAACTTGTTAAAGTTTTATCTATATCACTGGATCTTTGACAACTACAAATCTGCGATCCATGACATTAATAATTATTACAATAAATATACTATTAGCACGAAAGTTGTGGCACACAGATGAAATATTTAGAAGTCAAAGAAGCACTATTAAGTGAAATTAACATGAGTCCCAGCAGTCTCAGAACACTGGCTGCCGATATTGATGCTCGTGCCGGCATGGAATTTGAAATGTATGTTCCTGGCGCCGCACAGGCAGACGATGACTACTATCACGAAGCTGACTATGACAGTGACGAGAGCGTTAATAGTATTCAAGACGCTTATGATTTCTTCTATGATGGTGACTATAATGGTCGTAGAGATGTAGAACGACTTCGTGAACAAATGCAGGAAGCCTATTGGGAGTGGTTGGGTACAGAGTTTGACAGTCGCTGGGAAAGCGATACTGACGAGTTTGTATACAATTATCTAAGAGAAAATGCCAGTGCAGACGATATAGCAGAAATACTGGGTACTGAGCCTGATGAGAACGGCGACTATCCAGAACCAGATAAACAAGCATACCGTGATGCCACAGACAAAGTCATCGAAGAAGGCTATGGTAATTATTGGTATGATCAAGCCAGAGAAAATGCACAAGACGAATTTAATCAAGATTCCGATCTAGAAAGTGAATGGTTAGATTCTGCTGGTATCAGCACTATGCAGGACGTTGAAAGTAACTTTAGCATAACTTGGCCACATTACTATAACGGAAATACTGGTGGTGAAGTCAGTGTAGAAGATGCCGCAGATAGCTTTAGTCGTGCTATAGGTCGCAGTGTAGAAGCCAGCGGTGCTTATCACAGCGGCAGTGTGGCAAGACCCAGTGCTACATCATTACATTATGTGGTGGAACCAGATGGTAGTTTGGACGAACCCAATGACGACAGTGACGGTGGTCTGGAGTTTGTTAGCCCTGCATTGCCTATTACAGAATTATTAGATGACTTGAAAAAAGTCAAAGCATGGGCAGACAAAACTGGTTGCTATACAAATGACAGCACAGGCTTACATATTAACGTCAGCGTAGCTGGCTGGAAGGGTGACTTGTCCAAGCTGGACTATGTTAAACTTGCAGTATTAATGGGCGACGAATATGTACTCAAAGAGTTTGGACGTCAAAGTAATACATACACTAAGAGTGCATTAAAAATTGTTAAGGACGCTATTGTGCAACGTCCCGATGATGCAGAAGCATTGCTTAATCAAATGAAAGACCATTTGAATACCAGTGCAGCCAAGATTATTCACAACGGTAGTACTGCAAAATTTACCAGTGTTAATACAAAAAACGGATACATTGAATTCCGTAGTCCCGGTGGTGATTGGTTAAATGAAAACTTTGATAAGATTGAAAACACATTGTTACGTTTTGTTGTTGCCATGGATGCCGCTGTGGACGAAACAAAATATAAACAAGAATACGCTAAGAAACTTTACAAGATACTAAACCCCAAAGAAGGTAAAAGTACACTAACATACTTTGCACAATACGCCGCAGGTGAGTTGCCCAAGCAGGCTCTGGTTAGCTTTGTACGTCAAGCACAACTAGAACGCAAAGTTAAAGCAGAAGATCCCACTGCTGGTAAAAAATATTGGTGGAGTGTCAGCCGTCCGGGCTACGGTGCCAGTGTGCAAGTTGTTGCCAGTAGTAAAGAAGAAGCTATACAAAAAGGTAAAGTGGAATACCCAGACTGGGCAAGTGCAACTAACGTAGAAGCCAAGCCTATACGTCCATTTGAAACAAATCGCTACGAAATTTATAATACACAAACAGGTA
>JACCEB010422666.1_pt1 | contig 31793 bp, 11 predicted proteins | sample 7454761 | NCBI WGS metagenome assembly JACCEB01 (sample SAMN15323454, study PRJNA562643) | freshwater metagenome | isolation source: river surface water | place: USA:Blue River Watershed | collected 2017-08-18
GCACGAATTTTAATATCGCCACCATCACCGCCACCATCACCGCCCGGTCCGGCCCATAAGTAAACGTCACCACCTTCGCCAGACGTTCCAGCAAATCCTGGAGCACCTTGAATGATAATACGCTCAGCACTATTATTGTCAACAGTTGATGCTGGGCCGTAAATAATTGCCTGTTGAGTTGGATCGCTAAATTTTATAGTTTGTCCAGTACCGCTTGGTGTAGCGTTATCGCTAATAGGCACAGTTAGCGTTGGAAATATCATGCCGCCGTCGTTTTCAAACTGCCAATTATAGGTAGTAGAAGTGTCAGAATCAAATGTGCGAATCCTAACTTTTCCGCTATGATTAACATCAACGTGATAATTGTCGTTTCCTAAGATTAGGTCTCCTGGAGTGCCAGTTGTACCTGTTCCTGCGGCAAGGTGAATGTGCGGAGCATCATTTGCAGTAGTTGGATAAATTTCTAAATATTGTCCATTAACCATTAGTGCTGGATTAGGTACTAAACTAATACTGCCAAGCGGATTATTAGTTGTAGCACCTCGTATTTCTACACCACTAAAGGTAATATCTCCAGATGACTCATCACCTATCCTATATATTGTAGACACTAGGAAGTTAGTAGTATCAACGTCTGGACTAAAAGTACTAACAGTGATGTCACCGCTTAGATCACCGTCTGTTTTAAGAGCATCGTTTACAGTAATATCACTGGCATCACTGCTTAAAAAGCCCGAGAATACGGCCTGTTTGTAATCCCAGTTGTCAACAGCAAACATTGTACCTGCCGTGTCAAACTGTGAAATCATAGCATGAGGTCCCGTACCGGGATCTCCATATCCACCGCCAATGGCTACATATCCGTTCTTAACTGCAATATTGCTACCACTTCCAGTATTAGTAAAGAAGGCACCACCAAAGCTCCAAGTAGTGACATTGTCTATTAGACGTTGCCAAGCTACTTGTCCGTTTTGTTCATACTTGGCTACAACACAGGTAAAGTCGCTGGTAGCAATAGTGCCAGCAATTCCTGATAGATATAAGTAGTCGTCCGGGCCCACTACTACGCTGGTAGCAAATGTTTGACAGTCACCTACTACACGACGACTCCATTGTGCTACACCAGACGAATTAAATTTAACTAGGTTCATTGCAGTGTCATAGCCGCCCAATCCATCGTCCTGTTGATACTGTCCAACTACATAGATATTACCGAGACTATCTATATCAGCATCTGCTCCTTGACAGCTATAACCTGTGTCAAACAGTACAGCTTTTTGCCAAGTTAGTGTTCCACTACTACTGTATTTGGCCACTAGCATATGATCTTCTGTATCACCAGATTCACCAAGTTGGCTCATATAGCCGATAACTACTACTTCGCCGCCGGGTCCAATGGCCATGCCATAGGCTTCGTCAGTTCCTTGTCCGTCCAGGCCTTTAGCCCAAATTACTGATCCGTCTACACCTGAAATTTTAACAACAGTTACTTGGTTATCTGTAGCAGTATTAGCATATCCAACAAAGACGGCATTGCCGTCGTAGGCATCAATAACACCACTGGTACTTGCGTAACCAAAGTCGTAGATTTTGCTCCAGTTGATAGTGCCAGTAGACAAACTAAACTGTGTCATTGTTGTTTTATCATATCCCGTAGGGTCAGTTAGTCTTGCACTAACATAGATAAAACCATTTTGTGAATCTACTGCTACGCCCCAGCCATCTACTGCTCCAATGCCGGCATATCTAACCTGCCATAACTTTGTACCTGTGCTGGTAAACTTAGCTAGTGAGGTGTAGTTATTGCCGCTTTCTAAATAATAGTGTACAAATAAAGCAATAATATTGCCGTCACTATCATATTCAACGCTATTAGCACTTCCTGGTCTGTCTATCAGGGGAGTATCTGACTCAAATGTCTGTATCCAAATATTTTGATCTGAGGTAATGCCACCACTAACACTGATGCCAACTAATCCCGGTTCTATTTCTGTAATAGTACCGTTGATTAAAATTTCAGTAACATTTTGTACACTAGGACCTTGACCGTTGCCAACTGCAATAGATCCACCACCTAGCACTGAGTTACCTGTGCTGTCTACAATGTCGCCTCCAACGGGCAGTTGTAGATTACCATTATTAGCAAACTCCCAGCGATACTCGTCTTCACCGTTAGGCGAAGGTAATTCAATGGCAAAATCTCTATAGGTAGTATCAAGGGCACTATACGAAAGAGAAACAATGTCAATGACAGTATCCTCAGTAGGCGCACCGTTGCTGTCCCAGATTCCTTCTTGAATAAGCCAAAATATGCCGGGCTCGCCGCCAAGTTCTGTAATACTCAATTGTGCTGAAATATTACTGTATTGAGGAATAGTTATACTATGAGTTGTACCGCTAGAGGTAGTAAATCTTATGATCCTGCCGTTTACCATTCCAAACGCTTGAATTTCGTTTCTCAACTCCATGGCCACTACAAAAAGAGGATCTGCTGTGTCAGTGGCAACACCAAGATATAGGCTACGTAGAGCAGGTTGTCCACCATCAGACTTCCAATAGATCTTGTTAACGCGGCTAGGACTGCTAAGGTTATAGGTTATGAAAGGATTGATAATAGTTTGAGTTTCACTGCTGATTATAGCACCACCTGGTGCCACCAGAGGACCGGTTTGCCTAAATGTCCACTGATTAGAAATTTCGCCATCGTCTGTTACTATGGCTAAATCGCTGCCAACGGAGCCTGTTAGTATGTTGTCTCCAAAAGTAGAACCGCCCGGAAATGTTAGTATTCCGTCTCCGTCTAAAATAAGTTCTCGACTACCGTTAACTAGTCTATCACTAGAATTAGTTGTATTAGTTACACTAACAACACCTTGGCTGATTGATAGTCCTGCGCCAATCTTTATACCACCTAGTACGGTATCTGTTGCTGTTGGAAGATTATAACTTGCAGTGCCGCTGACTGTTCCGTCCGGTGCTACTGATAAGTTAGCACCAATTTTGATACCGCCTAGAGTTGAATTTGATGCAATTGGGAGGGAATACGGAGTTGGGTTATTAGCACTGAGGACACCTTGGTTAATAGACAGGCCTGTGCCTACTTTAACACCGCCAAGTACTGTATTGCTAGCCGTAGGCAGTTGATATTCAGTTTGAACTGCATTTAGTGTTCCGTCGGGAGCTACTGTTAAGTTAGCACCAACTTTTATCATTCCTAGATCATTAGATGATGCTATTCTACCTGTGATCAGCACTGCACCTGTAGGATTGCTTACAGCTAATCCCTGTCCAACACTAATTCTAGATACAACGCTTAATGTTTCTCCATCGCCTAGCAACGAATAGATTTCTGAAAAATTTTCATTAATTTTTCTAGCACCGTCACGTAACGAATCACCTGTTCCGTCGTTGCTTCTCGCTCCAGCATTGATAATCTGTTTTGCCATTTTAATTAATTCCCTTTATCAAATTTTGTTCCTGATTCATCAAAAGTAGTAGTTGAAGAATCGTATGTAGAAGTACCTATGATATTCTTTGATGCAGAATACCAAGCGCCCTGTTCAGCTCTTAAAAATTCTATAATATTTCTATTTGCTTGATTAAGAATCTTACTGTCTCGCTCGTCAAATGTTGTTGTCCCAGTATCAAAATCAGTGTCTAATTGATCAAATACTGCTGGTATTGGATTATAGGTTATACCAGTCCATAGTCTACCTGTTTTCTTAACAACAGTGATCCTAACACCCTGATCAAGAGCATGTGTTAGACGAATAGAATTAGATTCTCCGTTGACTGCAAAGTCTGGATCAAATTGTAAATCACCTTCAGGGCTTTCGCTATGAATATTTACATTATGTACTTTAAACGGATGTTTCTTTAATCGAATATTTCCTATGAAGAACACCCAGTTATCAGCGTCTGCTGAAAACTTATCACTTGAAGTGTGAGCAGTAATACAGCGATAGTTGTAGCTGCCAACTTGTACTATAGTACCAACACTGTATTCTACACCTGCAGACCAAATTTGACTGCTGTCGTATCCGCCAACAAATACTTCTAATTCATCAGACTGTCCGTAGCCTTGAGGAATTGATGTTTCATAGCCTTCGTTATACTGCCACTCTGTAGAAGATTTCTTAGGAGTAAACTGTAGATCAACTGTAGTATTTCCGGTCGCTGTAAACTGTAAAATTTCAGTTTCATCTCTGTAGGGAATGGTTTCACTTGGTCCAATATCTTGAACTTTTGTTCCTCTTGGATACACTTGTGCTGTTCCGGTTCCCAATGTTCCTCTTCTTAATCTGCTTAGAACATTTCCGTTCTTTTCAAAATACTCAATACGTTCGCCGTTGATCTCAACAACACCTGGAAGATTTTTACTCATGTTTGGAACATCAAATGTAGACGCATCTTTAACATATATTTCAAAATCGTAATAGTGCAGTGGCTGGGTTAATTCTGTCTGCTTCTTTAAAGACAAACGTTTAAAGTGTGTTCTATTCAACATGTCTTTAAACTGCATATAACTCATTGTCTGCTGATGAATGTTTGATGAGTATGTGATCAAATCAATGTTATCATCTTTAGCAACAGGATTTAATAAAGTTACGCTTTGTCTATCAGGATTTAACTTATAGTCAATGCTAGGTGTTAACAACTGTCCATTTTTAGTTATCCACACTCCAGCATCGTTAACAACAGGTCTGTCCAACTTGATATATCCACTTAAGATATTGTTAAAATTATAGTACTCAACCGTATCAGATTCGTAGGTAATATCAGACTTAGCTGATATTTTTGTTCTATGAATGTCTAAAACATTGTGTTTATAGGCATTGACAATTTCAATTTCTGTTCCGGCTGGGTAAGTTTGACTTAGTACCAGTGTGTTATTAACAATTGAGTACTGCTGTTCGTTAACCACTGTAACAACTAACAACTTACCTTTGTTATTGTTGTAGACAGTTCTGTTAATTTTGATGGTAATTCCTGCTGGGTCAATAATATAATCAACATTAACTGTCAACCTATTTCCGTCAATGTAGACTATAATATCGTCCATGTCAGGTTCATAAGGCTTAACTTTTGTTGTGTCAATTGTGTAATTGAGTTTATTTTTTCCGATAGTAAAATACACTGAATTAGCAGGCGTTAGAATTGTTTGGCCCGCTCTAACAATTAGATTAGGCTCATAAGGTTGACTTGTTCCTACTGGGTTTGTCAATGTGAATACTGTAGCTGTGCCGTTAGATACAAATCTTTCTGACCTAACAACGCTTAACGTCTCACTGTCGCTGTTAACTATTACATAGTTAATAATAGCATCAGCAGGTGGTGCTGTACCAAACCTTATACCAACACTATTAACACTTTCATAGGTAATATCTGTTTGGAATAATTCAAACGGTTCAACTACACCATTGACATAGGCTATTCCAGAAATCTGTTCTAGCCAAGGAGCTTTGGTTATAAACTCAAATGTGTCGTCATCGCCAACAAAGTAATCAATATCTAGAACATTTTCTCCATTAAATCCATAGTTAAAAATAGAAACTATAGAATCTTTAACAGGAACTGCTGTTAGTGTAATTGTTTTGTCAACATAATTAACTTGGTAATCATCATTTATTGTTAAAATTGTACCGTCTAATTTAACCAATACAGCTTCTTGACTATTAATATACTGTCCAAATGAATATTCATTTTCAATTCCGTCGGCCACGTGATTATCAACACGAATGTTTGCAGATCCAGAACTTGGTCTGTAAAATACCTTAATAGCAACAGCATCGACGATTTGCCCTGGAACTACTTCTTCTAAATCTGAACTAGTAGTAGGTGTAACTAATCCGTCACCATCTAAGATAATATCATCAGGTGCTAGACCTGTAGCAGACTGATAGGCTAGATCGCCGCCAGTTAAGCTGGTGTCGTAGTCAACTTCTTGTGGTTTAATTGAACCGTCGCTAGTGCTCTTGCGGAATGATAATTTATTGTAACCAAATGTTAAAGAAACATTAGCAACTATTACATCACTAAGAGGATTAGATAGTATAACAATATTTGTCACAGGATCTACTTCTACTACAAACGTATTATTAGGTATAGCACCTGTTGTTATTCTTTGTAACAGAGTATCAACTACATCACCTTCAATAACTCCTGTTGAATTACTTACGGCAATCTTTGTTGTACCTTTAGGTTGAATTCCAGATGTAAACACTGATACACTGCCAACAGTTAGTTCAACAGCATTTGGTATACTATCTAAGATAGGATTACTAATTTCAATAACAGGTTTAAAAGTCATTGCTGTAGAAGCAACTGTTTGGCTTACTGATACAACTGCGGTTGATACTGTGCCTGCAACGCCTTGTCTATAGGTAGCACTTGCACCAAATGTTATTCCGTTACTAATCTCTTGTGTTAATGCAGGTACGTTTCCTTCTGTGTCTCGATAGGTTATTTTAAGAGTTGAATCACCGTCTTCAAACAAATCAACTTCTATTTCTTCAATTTGTCTATTTGTGTTTAGAGCGTTCCAAGCATCTATAATAACTGCTCTGTTTGAAACAATTCTATTGACTACCTGCTTGGCAGTGTTGCCTGTAGACACTCCAGGAACAGCAGTACCTAAGAATGTCACTGGACCTGTAGCTGTACCAGTAACTAACACTTTTTGTATTTCAGCAATACTTTGTACTCCAGGAACAACAGACAAGATATATGTTTCTGGTTGAACTCCAATACCATTAACTTGCATACCAACTGCATAGGAAGTTAAACCTGGAGCAGTTAAAGTAGTACCGTCTATAGAACCTGTAGAAAGAATAGGTACTACATTTCCTGTTACAAATTCTACTGTTGATCCTTTAATAACTACATCTGGAGACAGTACTAAACTTCCCTTTTGAATTCCTGTTACATCTTGTAATTCTATTATATTTTCGCCGGCAGCAGTTGTAGCATTTGTATCCCTTGTAACTGCAACGGATGGTAAAACTACTGTGCTAACAATACCGTCGCCTACAAAAGTAGTCATTGTAGCGTTAGGATTAGTCTGCTGAGGTGTTCCAAAATTAGGATCATCAATTCTTATTTCATTGTGATATACGTTGATAATTGTTCCATATTCAGGAATATATGGCAGTGTAAATTCATTAGAATTTAGACCTGCCTTAATAATATAATCGTCAAATGTAGCATCAATTTCATCCCATCTATCTGAGAAATAAGGAACACTGTCCCAACCTGTTGATATGCCAAAATCAAGGCCTGTGATAATTACACCACCGTAGTCAACTCCAGACATTAACTGTGCTAGGTCTTTACCTAATTGACCAGTCTGTGGATTATAGTAGTATTGAATTCTATCGGCAGCATTTAACAATGACCAGTCTTTAATGTAATCAATTGTTATTACTGAATTTCTTGCAGGCGGACTTTCAAAAGTCAACGTTCCATAGTAGCTGGTATAACCTCTGGTTGTAGACTTGTTAATAGCTAACGTATAGTTGGCTCTTAGAACTTCAACTCCGTCAACTTTAACTAGACTCTTGCCAATTCTAATGTCTGGGGCCCACTTAAGAACAAACTGTAATTGATTACCAGTTCCAACAAATGTTGCAGATTCTTCTAATTCTGTAATAAAATATGTTCTACTAGTTCTATCAAATTTCATTTTGATAAAATTACTACGAACAACACTATTACCAATTGTTGCTACAGCTCTTGCAGGAGTACCATCAATGTCTAAACCACCATCTATAACAACAGTAGGAGTTGTAAGATAACCTTTGCCTGGTGTTAATAAAATTATTCTAGATAATTTTCCGTTAGTAATAAATGCTCTAGCAGTAGCGGGTGTAGATGAGCCTTGTGTATCTTGATCAATGATTCTTACCACAGGTTCAGTGATATATCCGCTGCCTTGATCAACTATCTTTATAGAAGTAACTTCAAAACCTACATTATCTAACCAGTATTTCCAAGGATATGTTAAGATAGCTGGTTCGGTAGCCTGTATATCCCCATTTACATTATTAACAAACACTGGAACAGTTTTACCTTCTCTGTAAACTGGCAGCAGATCAAAGTCTGTTAAAGCTGTTGATGTTTGATCAACAGCAGTGTACTCACTAACATACTCTCTAATCTGTGTTCTATAAGGTTTAACTTCAGAAATATAAGCTTCAAAGTCTGCTAGATTATCATTGTTAAATGTAACTTTTTGTTTTAGAGGTCCAACATTATGCTGTGCTCTAACAAAACTAGTTTTAAATGCCCAATCTAGATATGTCTGTTCAGATAGTGCATATCGTAAGCAGACAAAGAACAGATCTAAATAGGTCTGTTTAAGTGTGTCAATTAAAATTTTATTTTTAAGAGTATCTAAAATAACTCTTAATTCTATAACCGCAGTATTATCAAATGTGTCGCCGTCAAAGAGGGCGCCATCAAATCCCAGTGTAGTTTCGCTGAACTTATAAAGTTCAGAGCTCAGTTGAATTGTTCCGTTTTGACTGCCAACAACTTTATAGCTCTGTGTCCAGTCAATGCTGACACTGTCAGCATATTTTTGTAGAAGAGTCCAACCGCCAGACCCGGAAGTTCTTACTTTAACATACTGACCAAGTTTTACAGTTATGCTATTAATATCACTAATTGTATCTACAGAAAAGTCTGCTAAAGTAAATTGGTTGACTCCTTCTGCGTACCAGTCGGTATAAGACCAATATCTTCTTGTGTCATATGCTTGACTTTGAGTTCTAGACCAAGTTTTGTTAACAGGATTATAAGCATAGATACTCCATCTATTAAGAGCTTGACTGTCGCTTCTTACTAAAACAGAGTAATCTCGTATTTCAAGAACTGTACTATCAGTATAACCTTGACCTTTATTCACAACTGTAGCAGAAATAATCTGCCCGCGAGTATTTGTAACTGCACGTAGTTCAGCACCTTGTCCGGCGCCTTTTACCTTAATATATGGTGCTGTTACATAACCGTTGCCGCCTTCAACAATTTCAACACCAACTACTTCACCGTCTTCAATGACTGCTAATAGACTTGCTCTCTTAAAAGTACTGACGCTGGCAAAACGTAATTCTGCATCAGTGTCGAATGCTTCGTCATATAAAGCTGTGATTAAACTAGGCTGAGGATCAAAGCTGTCGAGATTTGAAATATCTCTAGTTTCTACAATTTGATTGGCCAATAATACTGTGTTTACACGTTCAACAAATTGTTTAAGAGCTTCAAATCTATTAACAAACAGACTTTGTCGAGGTCTAAATTCTGCTCCGTAGCGTAGCTTAGGAGGAAGATTTAAATCAGGTACTACCCTGTTGTTAGCATCTTTCCCGCAGAGACTATCAAACCATTTTTCTTCTATGCTAGCTGGTAAATTAATATTTTCATCAGAACTTATTAGACGCCATTCGCTGTGAATATTTTGATCTGTTTTATCAACAGTCCAATATTGAACACTTAACACAACATCTTTGTCTTGCAGTAAAGGTTTGACGTTTACTAGACTAAACGAATTTAGACCAGTTAAGGCTAGATACTTGTAACCCTGTCCTTTTGGATTGGCAATCAAGCTGGCCACATCGCTGGCACTCATTCGTCTATCCTGCACGTTTGGAACAGTCTTTTTATTCTTTACCCAGAAATAGTATGTTTCTTTAAATGACTTAGAAACATTGTCGTATCTTCTCTTAACACTATAAACACTGTTACCATACAGACTAGTTCCGCTAATGTTGGCGGCGAGACCTGCTTCAGTATCGGCTCGCTTGTCCCACTCCGCTGGCTTTAATGTTGTTTCGACCCACTCATATACATCAATACTGGCTGTTTCAAACAGAGTGTTCCAAGTAGTATTTCTATAGACAACATCTCCGCCATAACTGTCAATAAATTTTGCACGGGTTAGATCCCACCATAGCATGCCAACTTTATTAGAAGTCCATGCTTGACCTTCATCAACTTTAACACTAGCAGTACCTACTGAGTAGATTGCAGGGTCATAGTATGTTTTAAATTTAATTTCCTGTTCAGCTATGCCAGGAATTTTTCCCTGTATTGGATCAATAATGTCCAAATAACTGACCATTTGATTAGTTCTCTTGTTATAGATAAACGCCTTTTTAATCTTTGAAATATCTGGTTTATCTTTTTCAGAATAAATTTGAGACCATGACTTAGTATTAATTGGTTTTTCGTAGCTATAGATTAGACCAGAGTTAAGTGTTCTATCAGTAGCATATGGGGCTCCAATTAATATTGAATTTGATCCAATAGCAAATCCTGTTCCGTATCCGTCGCCAGCTACAGAATCTTGTTGTAGACTTTCACTATAAATCCATTTACTAGCATATCTATCATAGATATCAACTCGTCCGCTGTCTACAATATCTTCAACGAGATTCATAACACCATTGTCAAAAATAGTATTTCCTGTGTCAAAGACTGTAGACTTATAACTATCACCGTTGGCGCTAAACACAACCAATGATTCATAGTTGTTCATAAACGCTAGTTTAGCTCCAAAGAATTCTGCTGTTTCTGGATTGTTACTTAATAATTGTTGATACAAACCAAAACCAGTTGTTGAATCCTTGTATACCTGCACTCTACCTTGGTCAATATTAGTTCCATCGTATAACGTTGAACCAATTGCTAGATAGCTGCCGTCTCCTGCAACAGCAACACTATCTCCAAATCTTTGATTAGATGTTGCTTCGTTTCCAGATACAGTTATTGTTTGATCAAGGACGTATGAACCATCTATTAAAGAATAAACAAAAACTTTTCCTGTTGGTATTCTTTGATTGGATGCAAGAATTTGTTCCCAACGTAGCGCATTCCAAACACCAGCAACAGTATTATTAAAATTATAAATGCATTTATAATATGCACCAGAATAGAAAACTACATCATCTAATGAATAAATCATAGATGTATTGTAATTTCCTCTGTACAATGAATATGCGGTTTGATCTGCAACAGGAGCAGAAACAATTAACTTAGTAAAATTATTACTTAAACTAATAGAATAGCCATAATAATTTCCAGATTGTACAGCTTCAACTTTTTCTGTTACCAACGGCAAATATGTAGAAGACATCTGCTGTGGGAACATACCTGTGATATTTGTTGGGCCGTGTTCAGCCCACTGAACAGTATTAACAGTTGGATTAGTAGATTCTGTAATGTTAATTAGAGCAACATATAATCTATTTTTATATTGAACAATGCTATCTTTTAGATAAACTGCAGAATTGTTCCACTGTCCTTTATAATTTCTATTGTAGCTGTATTCCCAACGAGATAGTGTAAATGACAATGTACCAAACGGTACGCTATTTGGTGCTTCGCTGATTTGAAGTGTTGTATCGTCAACTACTCTAATAACTGTTTGATATCCTTGGAATCCAGTTCCTGAAATAAACATTCCAGGTTCTATTTCAGCAGTGCTTGAAACTTTTAGTGTTGCGCCACCGCTGCCCAATGGTAAGTATGTTGCTGTTGCTGAAATTGTGTTGTAGTTTAACTGATAAACTTTATCAACAGCAGTGACAAACATTGTATTATCACCAAACACAACGTTTGTACCAAACAACTCATCGCTGGTTGGATATGGACTTATTATCGTTGTTACATAGTTTGCAGTATTAGAAACGTCTAATTTATAAATTGAAACTACGCCGTGTCTTGTTAACCCATTGGCTATTCCTGTTACTGTAGTATCAATAACGTTTGTTGCTTTCCAATAGGTCGTATTAGTTATAGGTGTGTTAGCAGGAACATTTTGTTTTGCAACATAGTGAAACAATCCAAAATAAACTATTTGATATTGACTGTAGGGCTGTAATGAATTATGCTGTCCAGCAAAATATGTTGAAGCAAAACTTGCCTTAGGACTTCCTACAGCAACCCACTGTCCGTCTTTAGAAACTGTAACCGATTCTCCAAATGTATAACCAGCAGAGATGTTTGCTGCCTTATTACCAATAGTAAAAATAAACGGTTCACTAATGCTCTGACGTTGTAACCATTTGGTTGATCCAGGTACCTTGTCGTAGGTAACAACAATACCGTCACTAGTTGAAACTACTGCATACTGACCCTTAACGTCGGTGCTGACACTTCTACCATAAGATAAATTATCTTTAGGTGTAGAATTAATAAATTCTTTTCTATCAAAAACCTTAGTGTAATTCCAAACTGCCCACTTTCCGTCGCCTCGATTATCAGACCATAATTTTTCATTTAGATTAATTCTATCTGGAAGGATACTGTTAGCATCATCTATTGATTTAACACGTTGACTCTTTAGATAAAATAACTGTGCTGTAGTTTGATTAACAAACGGTGTTGCAGGAGGAACTTTTAAAGTAGTTTTAATTTTAATTTGATTTAGTGTAACAGAATCAATCTTATAGAATCCTGTAAAATTATCTACTTGAACTATACTAATAAATGTTCCAGCATCTAATCTAACTTGTTCATCAAATGTTATAGTTAATGTATTAGAAGCGTAAGTAGCGTCTGTTATTTTTAGAAGACTAGAAGTATATCTATAGATATTCCACTCTCTTCCTTCAAATGCACACCAAACATAATCGCCCTCATTAAGCGGATTAGGATCTTTTGTCAGCACTTGATCAATATTATCAAGAACTAGAGCAACGTCTTCTCTTCTTACATAACCAGGTGTTCTTAAAAATGGAACAAATTTGTTATTAACTAACCAAGGCTGACTCTTATATCCAAACGGTTTTAGATATAAATCATTTGGTGTTTGTCTAATAATAAAATCTAATTTGTCTTCAGGCAGTTGACTAAGTTCAAATCCCTGTGGATTATTCTTAAAAAGACTCTGATCTAAAACAAACTCTATTTCTTCATAAGCAGAAGTAGCACCGTATTGGCCAACACGTACTGCCCATTCTTCAAAGAATTTAAGGCTTTCTTGGCCGTCGGCACTTAGTACATCAAACAATTTATTAAGACTGTTCTGCGTACCTTTTTCAATAATCATACCTTGATAGAATTTAAATTCACTTACATCATCTTTAATAATATTACTTAGGTACTGTCGCTTTTGATAACCAACTAGATGCTGAGACATTGTTTGTTGTCCAACATCAAAGTTACCGCTGTCTAAACTATAAAAATCTGTAAACTGTGCAGCCTTGTAGCTCCAGTTTGGTAATAATTCAGGTGTCGGCTTCTCTGCTAACTTAACCCATTGGTCATCGTTAAACGCAGAATCTCCTACAATACCTGATTTGGCACTGTAATAAAATTCTTTATACTTGATAATGTCTCCGAGACTATAATCAGTCCAAGGAGTCCATTCTTGTATCTTAGCTTGGTCAAAGACAAATCCTGGAACATCAAAACTTCCGTCCCAAGAAGAACTTACATAACTTGAAGTTTTAATGCGCTCTTGTCTATAGCCGCTCTGAGGATTGTAAATAGTGTCGTTAAACAGTGTAGTATTATCTAATAGAACTACCTGTTCTTTCTGTACTAGGAAAAAGGTTGCGCCAAAAATACCTTCTGATCCGGCAGGTGTATAACTGACAAAGTTTCCTGATCGATAAGAGTTAAGGAAATTAGGTTCTAACTTAGTTCCGTCAACTTTAAAAATTTCGTATCCGTTGAATTGATTTAAAATATCATCAACAACTGCATATTCTGAATCAATTACTATTCTATTGGCAGATGGGCTTAGAGCAATAACAGAACTACCAACAGTACTTAGACCTTCTAACTTGTCATAATACTGCTCTTCAAAAATACTGCTAGAAGGAACATTTCTTACGGCTCTATAATAGTCGCCGTTATAACGAACAATACTACCATAGTTGACTGGTTGATCAGCTAGCCAATCTTCCCACTTGTCTTGTCCTGACGACCAATTCTGTGTTGTCCAGAATAAAAATTCTTTGGCGCTAGTTTCCCAGTTGGTAATTACGCCAAGTTGATTGTTAAAGTCATCAAATACAAATCCCTGATCTTTTAGTCTTTCACCGTAGCCTAATAAAAAGTCTACTACTTCTTGAATGGTTCTAAATTTAGTTCCGTAAGGAAGAACTAAAATTTCTGTTCTATCCCAAAGTTTTCTAAGGATTGCATCTCTTCCGCCAATGACTGGTAACTTAGGTAATCGTTGGAAATTTACCTGTTCAAATGTATCAGTTGAAACATGTGATACGGTACAGCGATAGAAAGAATTTCCATAAGTAACTACTTTACCTGTTGTGTATCGTTGGCCTGCTGACCAGATAACAAAACTTTCGCTAATGCCGCCGACATTAATGGTATTACCACTTTGAATCCATGGGTAGTATTCAAAATACGGAGAAGTTTTACTGTATCCTTTTATTTCAAATCCATCATTTAGTTTTGTTACAATGACGCCACTATAAATTAATTTCTTAATTGGACTACTTGAATTTAAAACAATTTTGTAGTTTTCTTGAGGAACAAATACTCCGCCAACCGCAGTAGGATTCTTACTGTCTAATAATAAATTAAATTTTTCTTTGCTAGTAAAGCCACTTACTCGATAGCTTAGTTTAAAGTTAATATTATCTAAGTCATACAAGTATTGATCGTAAGACTTGCTGTTATCTGAAATGATGTAATCAACAATGTAATTAATTAGGCCAGCAGTCTGTACTCGAGTAGAACTAGTATAGATATTTGGTAATAGCATATCTTTAGCTGTTACACGCAGGCCTGTATCTTTGTAGACCAACTGACCTGTTAGATTTCTTATGATTCTTGACCTATCTAATAATACACCAAATGTATTTGCAGGCTTTAACAGCACTGAAGTTAATAAAACACTATATGGATAATAACTGCTTCTTCTCCAAGCTGCCTCAATTGGGCTAACGTCACCAAACACAAAGTCTCCTGTAGTGCTTTGTGTTATTAAGCCAGAAGCCATGTTAGAAAACAGTGGACTTATCAGATTACCAGCATCGTCAACAGGTATACAATCAATTAAAAAGGGTCTAGAAAACTTTGATTTTCTTTCAACGGGTTTTCCTGGTTCGCGAACAATTCCCTGTGATAGGTCTTCCCATAGAATTAAATTATTTTTAGTATAAGGTGCTGGACCATATACTTCTTGCCACCAAGATGGTTCGATACTATATCCAAGACATTCCCATGGGCAGATATTAGGACGATCTGTGTCTAATAACCAACGATAGATACCTCTCCAATAGCCCGGAACTTCTCTTCCGTCGGGAGCAACTTGACCTCGATAGTTAAAAGTTAAACTGTTATTTTTATCGAAGCTTAACGGTTTGGTAAAATCTCTATCAATTAAAGTACTCCACTTAAAGAAGTTAGGAGCAAGTACCTCATTAAATTCTTTTAACGAATAGTCATTTTCTCTTCCATAACCTGGAAGAATATCGTAGATATCAAAGATTTCTGGATTGTATTTTACTTTAATGTTATTAAAAATTCTTTTTTCTAATTCTAAAATTAGATTGTCTCTAAAGTCACCAAACGCAAGTATCTGACTACCGTCATGACCTTGAATCATTGTTCTCGGTGTTATTAAACTTGTGTCTTGATAAATTTTTGGTTCAAATGCGGGCCAAATGCCTAGTTTAGTAGGTGTCTGTGGAATAAAACAACCATCAGTGTTGTCATACTCATAGACAGTAACAGTATCACCATCTTGCATTGTTGCTAGAATTTTTACAAACCCTTGACTGTCAAATTCGTATTCGGTGCCATGTAATAACTGCACACCGTTTAAGTAAACGCCTACTGCACGATTTGATAATTCGTCTAAACTAAAGACCGTTGTTAAAGGATAAGTTAATATTCTATAGTCAATAACAGTGTAGTCATTTTTTACAGCACTGCCATAAGGAACCATGTCACTGAAATAATAGGCAGCTTTTTTTGGTTTATCTTTATTAAGTTCTAATAAGATTAAATCCACATGTTGTTTAACATCGGTATCAATGCCTAAACCTACAGCAACAGAAGCAAAATTTCTTTTAAACTGACCATACTCATCACGAGCCTTTTCTATAGCTCTAATCACATTGCTATTAGGGTTAGTAATATGATAAAGTGCAAGACTCATTGGGCCGCTGTGTTGAACAAATTTAGTTCCCAGCACAGTAACATTGCCTAAGTCTCTAAGATTATTAGCACCGGGGTATTGGCCTTCAAATGTTTTTAAATTGTCAATAATAGAGTTTACATGGTCAATTACTTCACCTAGTGTAAAATCTCCCATAGCAGAGTTTAAAGGATTATTTTGAAGATTAAAAGGAATCTCATAATAACCGTTTGTGTTAATAGGTTGACTAGAAAATGCTTTGATTGTTAAAACATCATTGGCAGTAATATTAGAATTTAACACAATTTTTTTATAAACTGCACCATCAATAATTGACCATAGACTCTTATCCAATCTTATACCATTGATGTAAATTCTTACTTCAAGATCATTTAATGCATTTTTGTTGTCAAAAATATCTAAATCAAAATTATTAACTTGATTTGAATTTTTATAAACTCGTAAAGCTGGCTGATAGGTAAAATTAATTACACTCTTTTGCCATCCGTTTTCGTAACTGACAGTATTATTACCTTTAGATTTTACAAAGAAACCAGTGCTGACATTTTTTTGTAGAATTTTTTCTACATCTTTATATTGGAATGTATCACTGATAACATTAAAATTAAAAACAATGTCACCTACGTTATTGATATTTCTATAAGAAAGCGGGAAGTTAAGATAGGTATCTGTAGATCCTGCACCAATCTTATAACTAAAAATTTTAGTTCCTGCAAATGTTGATCCGTCGTATACAGATCTATCAGAGAAAGAATAACCATTTTCGTCAACAACATCAAACAATGGGGGTTGATTTAAACTGGTTTTATTTTGTGCAATTATCCACTCTGACCCATTGTACCAACGCATAGTTCCTTTATTGTTTTCTCCTTGGCGGACAACAATAACTTGATTGTCAGTTGGTGCGTTTACTTCTACTAAGTGTATTTGACGAACTCTAGTTTGTTTAATGCTGTCTTGAACTTCAATAAACTTAACTTGAAAAATTTTATTTTTAACAAGAATATCTTCATCAGCAGTGAATAAGATTTTATGTCCGTTGACAATCTGTACACCGTCAACATTATAACCTAAACTTCCTTCAATGGTGGAAAATACATCTGTTGTAAAAGTATCTACTAGATCAACATCAGGTCCTGATTCTAGGCCAAAGTTATAGAGTTTTAGGTCTGCATCAAATTCAATAATTGGACGAACAGCTCGTATATTTTGATTTAGGTCAGCAATCTTTCCGTTATATTCTGCGCTCTTGTTAATAACATCTTGATGGAACCATTTGTTATAACGACTCCATGGATTCTTATCTCTACTGGCTCTGTTGATAACAATATAGTCTACTTGCCCAGAATACACTGTAGCAGTATTAAATGGAAGTTCATCAAACTTAGTGTCGTCAAACAACACATTAATTTCTTCACTATAAGGAGTAATAAGTTCCAATGACGACTCTGCTACTAGTCTAATAGCAGTTCCAACTCCTTCAATGTAATACTTGTCTTTGGCATAAGTTTCAGGAATAACATTACCACCAAACGACACTTTCATGCCATTGCTAAGTTTTGTGCCGTTTGAAAGAACATATTCTCTTTTACCAACTAGCTGTTCTTCAACATTAATTTCTGTATTTTCTGTAATATCTAAGATTTGAAATACACCGCCCATGTCAATGTTATTTTCACTAACATAGAACAATACATCTGGTGCTTCATCAGGAACTACAAATGTAACAACTCCTTTTTCTACAGCAAAATTATCGATATGATTTAAATCGGCATATCTGTCATCACTGCCGCTTGAACGCTTAGTTTTAATACTAAATGGTTCGCCAGGTGCATTAATTTCAAATTTATATGTTTGACCTCTAAAAAGTTTAATTGTTGGATTACGTGTTAAACCGTTAGGTGTAAACAAGAAACTTTTATCGTCTAGTTCAATATCAACTTCAACGGTAAATGTACTGTTAATTTTTTTCTGTTGACCGTAGATTGTAATAACATCTGGTCCATAGGGTAGCCAGTAATATTGTTGAAAGTTTACAAACTTGTCCCAGTTGATGTGCGGATCCCAAGAATAAAATTCTTGTTCGTTTAATCTACTGTGATTTTTTGTGTTTGCTCCAAACACAGACAATTGATTAATATAGTCTTGGTAGTCTTTAAAGAATGTTGTATTACCTAGTGCATCGTCTACAGAGATGCTAGGTTCTAATTGATAATTTTGTCTATCTCTAGTAGGGGCAGCAACAAATATATCATCACCGACTGTTGCTTTGGCATTCTTTCGACCAATATATCCGTTAATCTTTTTAACAGTGCCGGGCTTAACTAGTTGCTCTATTGTAGCCTGCAGAAATTTCTTATTAGCATCTGTTCTATAAAAACGTGGAAGAAAATTTGAAATTCCGCCGTCTGTTGGATTAGTTTTGTCTGCCATTATCTTCTCTTAATTACTTGTAATTGTCTGTTGCGAAACAACATTGCTGGTCACAGTTGTTGCACTTGTAGCTTTAATTGTACTGGCAGTTATACCAGATATAACTTCAATATCGTCAACTGTTGCACCATTAATAAACAGTTCATCAGAATTAGCTTTTATTTCAAATAAGCTACCAAAGTTAAGTCCGTTTGCCTTAGGCACAATAACAAAGTTTGTAATATTTGGTGCTAATTGATTCATAACGTAAGTTGCTAGTTCTGAGAAATAGAATGTATCTCCAAAGTCCCAGTTTTCTAAAACAAAGAATTGATTTATTGCTGTTAAGATCTGAGCTTTAATATCGTTATCAGAAATAACTTGTTTTGAATTCTTAACTGCTTTAAATGTAGCCTGTACTTCTGCTGTAGCAGAAGGACCAAATAACACTTTGTATCTAACTGGATGATAAATGATTTCATCGCTTATCGATTTAATTACATTTAAAGTTGGTGCTAGAGTATTGTATAGTGCATCGCTACTTGGAGGCAGCGGTTCTGTTTTTCTACTACCGTTTAGATATTGTCTAAACTGTGTGTCGTAGGTCTTAGAAAGAATAAAGACGTCAATGATATTACTCGATCCTGAATCAATTCTTGATTCGTAGTCGGCATTATGAATATATTGAAACTTTAACTTATCTCTACCCAAATAAACTTTGTAATCTAAAGTACTGTCTAAAGTAGCTTTGGCTAAGTTTAAGCGTTTTACATTTCCTGTTTTAATAAAATAAAAATACTGACCATCAACATAATCTAGATAGGTAACAATATCTTCTTCGCTGTTTAAAATCTTTACAATGTCAGCGGAGTTATCAATATATCTGTAATCTTCTTGGCCTTGAGCCACTTCGTATTTTTCTAATACAATGTATTTTGTCAACGGATCGCCAACACTAGGACCGACAATGTTTAAAAATGTATCAGGATCGTCTACTACTCCGTTGTCGTCCGGGTCTGCAAAAGTAACTAAAATTTTCTTATTGTCAACATAACCATCTACACCCCTAAAGTCAGAAACAATATCCCACACTTGATCACTGGTGTAGGCAGCAGTACTTGAAGGCTTACGATTAATGCTTAAAACTTTAATGTTGTCTTTGACAATTAGATTTGATTTACTATCATAGATTTTGTTTGTACTGTCAAAGAAAAATCTTATCTGTTCGTCACTTTCAAAAATATAACGTAATTCTCTGCTGGTAACTGTGTAGAATTCATTGTCTGTTGTAAACAACAGTATCCAACTTGAATCTAGCTGTTGGTTTGAAACATCACCTTGTTTACCAAGACTGAAAGAATTTTTACTGTCTAGGTTACTTTCAAAAATAATTTGCCAAGACTTTGTAGAAGCGTCATAGCGCAGACCAAACGGCTTGTTGGCAAATATTAAATCTATCATTGATGTAACAACGCTGTTGTCAATAGTTGTCTTCCATTTTGGAATAATTTGATTGATCAAAGGAGCAACATTTGTATCACCAGGAATAACTTCGTTTATAGCAATAGGACCAAGGCCATTGCTCAGTACGCCAGTACCATTGCCTGTGCCATCACCGCTTACTGAAACAATTTCGGCCCAAATATATGATGTGCTGCCAAACTCAGTTGGAGTGCCTTGTTTCAGTGCATTATTATCAGTGGTGTCAAAGTAAAACCCTTCAGGAGCAATAAATTTAATTAAACTGCCTACTTCAACATATTTTAAATCTGTTGCCGTAAATTGACTGACTTTGTAAGGGGTCTTTAGATCAGCATCGCCAATGTAACCTGTGCTCATTCCTGTATCCGATGTTACATTGAACCAGCTGATGTTAAGACTACTTGCCGCTAGTTTTGTAAAGCGACTGTAATAATAATTTCTTAAACTGGCACGTTTAATAACGTCAAAAATATCATTATAAATGATACCTTCAATATCTGTTTTATTAGCATAACTGAATCTAATTTTATCAGTGTATTCTTCTTGATAAAGAACTCCGTCATCAGCAAATAGATTTGTTGAACTGTATTTTCCTGTTGGGTCAACTAGATCAAAATAGCGACTGATGCCACTACTTGTTCTATTAACCGCTTTAATTTTTGCTACTTCCTGACTGGTAGATAAAGGACTAATATTATAGTCTTCACCAGTGATCATACGATTCTGAGTATAAAAATTCTGAGGAGCTTTGATCTTAATACTGGTATTAGATTCTGCAGGTGTAGAATTACTTACACTTGAGCTTAGACTCATAGTGATACTAAGAGTTTCTAACTGACCAACATTAGAAATGTAAGGAACTGTAATATTAATTCCTCTCATGTCTTTAGGATTAATGGTAAAAGAAATACCATTACTGGTTCTATAGTAAGTTCTAAACGTGCCCAACGGCAAATTACCAAAGGTGCCATCGCTGAAAACTAAGCTGGCTCGATCGCCTGCTCTAGTAACAACGCCGTAGATGTTTCTTATGTTTTTCTTAAGGCTATTATAGATAATATTATTGCCTTCGAAGCTAGGAACTTTAGTCCATTCTTCTGTTTCAACACCATCTTTGTCTAGTCGATATAACCAAACATCGTCATTGTTGATATTAGTTGCATCAATATCAACAGATTCATTATTGCTAGGTTGTGTAATAGAAAAAGCGCCAGTGTTTAGTGTACCCTGACGGAAATGTAAGAAGAATCCAGAACCTGAACTAGCGGCTCCTTTGCCGTCATCTCTATAGATAAATGCCAGTCTATTTCCTATCTTTGGAGCTTCTTCATAGATGTAATCTTGTCCGTTAAACACAGTACTGACTAGTTCAAAATTCATAGCACGACCATCTATAGTCTTGGTAAAACTATAAATTGGCACATCAGAATTTACTGCTTGAAAACGATACTGTTCTGTAGGAATACCGTAGATTGTTGCTTTATCGTCTGGATTGCCAAACTGTCTAGTTGCTGGAATGGCTGCATTAATTACACGAATAAATTGATCGTACCAGCTGGGATTAGCAGAGTCGTTCCAAACAATTGCTTGATTAGCAATATTTCTTCCGTTACTGTCAATGATGTTTTGAGATGTTTGAATTGTAGTGAATTTTAGTAGTCCGTTAGCTGGAACACATCTTTTAGCATTGTAACTTAACATACGTGCTAGACGTAGCACTGATTCACGACGCTCTGCTAGCTCTAAAAAGTTTTCACGGGCATTTAAATCAACACGGAAAGCAATACTTTGGCCTAAGAAAGCAATAAGATCTATGAGAGCAAGATATTCACTGGATTCAATATAGTCATTAAAATCTTCAGGATAGTTTTGACGAATGTAATTAATCATCGTGCGACGAAGATTTTCAAAATCATAGCTTTGAAAATCTGCATTGCGGAAAGTTTGATAGATCTTTTTCCAGTCTTCTGCAACTAGTAATCTATTCTGTCTATCTGTTGCGCTCATATTCTTTTCCTATATTCATATATTTATTGGATAAAATTATCTGGGTAGTTTATTCCGCTAGTAGTCCATTTTCTTGATCAAACCTTAGTCGCATGCCTTGCGACACGTTATAAGGTAGATAAGTCAGTTGACATTCAATCTGTATACCGCTTTCATACTGACTTACTACAACATTGTCAGCAACAATTCTTGGATCAAAATTAACAATGTCCGTGACATTAGCAGTTATTAACTGCTTCAATTCTTCAGTTAAAGGTTCAAATAAAACGTCCCAAATGATAGTTCCAAATCTAGGATTCATTAAACGCTCACCTTGACGTACATGAAAATGATTTATTAAGTCTTGTCTTATTAACTGTAGATCAAATAAATTGAAATTTTCACTTTCTGTGCTCACAGAGCTAAACCCTTTATAGGTTTTAGGTGGGAGAGGACTTTCTTGTTTTGGTGCAGTTAAAACTACTTTTTTGTATAGATTAGCATTTGATGCCATTTAAACTTCTCCTTCTTCTTCAGGAGGTTCTTCCTCCTCTCCAGCAATCTTAGCAAAAGTATCAGTTATTGTTGTATATTTTTTATACCATTCTGGCTCTGCTATTGCCTCAGTATTTTCGCGATCTGTTTTATCAGGCTTAACTGCTAATGGATCTAAATTCTCATGATGAGGCCACGGTTCGTGTGTTGGCATTCTGTTAAGAATTGTTGTTATTGGTTCATCTGCTGTTTTATAAGATAATACTTCTGCCGCATCGTCTTCTACAATATCAACAAGATCGTGTGTTGGTAATTCTTCAACTACTGCGGCTGTTGCGGCAGCGGGTCCGTTCATATGGATTTGTGCCGCTGTTTCTACGTGATTACCACCACTTTTAATATTGGTTGTTCCGCCTGCTGTTAGGTTATTGTTTCCAGTAGTATTAACATCAAAATTTCCCGCAGTTGTTATTTTTCCGTTAGCATCAATTTTTAAATTATAGTTGGTTCCAACTTCAACTTGATGTCTTTCTCCTGATTTAAAATTAATATTCCTACCAGCTTCAAAATTAAAATCTCTATCAGCATAAAAATTAAAATCTTGTTTTGTTCTTATACTAATACTGTCTTCAGCATAGATATCAATTTTTCCATCACTAGATAGTTCAACCCAAGCTGTTCCTCTGCTGTTGCTGATATAGATTAAATCTTCAGAGTTGTGTAAGAGAATCTGATGACCTGTTCGTGTACGAATACGAACTAGTTCATTGTGTGGAATAGTTACGTCAGCTTCTGCAATCTGTTCTGAATTTTCTTGTTCAATGCTTAGATAATCAGGTGGACCTTCGCTGGGTGTTTTCTTTCTTATAAATTTGTCATCGCCATCGTCCATGACAAACGTTGTACCACCTAATCTACTAGTTGGTACTAGAGCTTCTTTTCCACGTAGACCTAATTTGTGTCTTGGAGCACCTTCTTGTTTATCTAAAGGTCCTGGGGTACTAATACCAAATACCATGCTAGGTACTTCTCGTCTAGCACTACTGGTAGTTAAACCTCGTATATCATCTTCTAACAAACCCTGTTGATTAAAAATTTCTTCTAGCGGGTGAGCAGGTTTCAATAACTTTGTAGAATCTATCATGGGTAATTCGTTTAGATTCTTATTAAACTCTGCTACTGGTAGACGTTCTTTATCTGTTACCTTAGAATCTTCAACAACAAACCCAGTGGCTGCAAGGCCTGGGACCATAAAGTTCATGTCACCGGCAGGTACTGACCCTAGCCAGTAACCATTTTTTGGATCACCGTTAATAAAAATTACAACAACAATAGTACCAACATCGGGAGGAACCATCCACATACCATAACTTTTCTGTGTAGAATTGTAATCTGGTTCTTCTCCTACAAAGTCTCGAGGTGTATAACCAAAAAACGGACTTATCATCTTAACCTGTTGTACTTGTGTACCTGTCCTATCATTACCAGATGGTCTTAAAATTTCAACATCAAGAATTCCGTTATAAGTGTTGTCAGTGTGTCTTACAACTTTAGCCAGCTGAGGGAAACCTGTGGTGTCTCCCCTAGGTGCGTCTTGTGCTGATCTTGCTTCGTTGCTTATATCACTCATTTTTTATCCTGGAAAATCTTTTAGGTCTGCGTTATTTTTTGCAATTTCTTCATCGCTTGGGCCTTCACCGGCATCACTTAGATCCCAATCACTCATATCAGGTGGTTCGTCTGAATATTCATCTGGTGCTGGAACGTTTTCAAGAGTATTTGTTAATCTACTAGCATCAACTGGCGCTGGATTTTCTTGACCAAATCTTCTAAATCCATTTATTACTTGAGTAAACTGTCCCTGTTTAAAACTATTTTTAATAGTAGTAACTTTGTAAAGTCCGCTAAATTGTTGAACTGTTACTGCACTACCAAAGTCATACATGCCAGTTGCTTGGTTAATATCAATGGGTGTTCTAAAATTAACTATAACATCAACTTCACCGCTTTGATAATCAACACTGCCTTCAGCATTAAGATTTTTATACGTTGTTGACTGCGCTGTGTAGTTTCCAATGCCGCTACTAGTTAACCAGTAAGGGTCACCAACAATTTCTAAATCTAAATTAACTAGATCTTTTCCGTTTATTAATGCATCATGAAATAACTTTGCAACTCGTGTTGCAGGTGTTTCTGTTCCACCGCCACCTTTGCCGTCAGTTGTTGTAGAAGTTCTGCTGTAAGACACTTGACTTGGTATGCCAGCGCCGGGCGCTGGAGGCAAGTCTCCTTTAGGCTGTTTAACATATCCATCTTCTTCAGAACCTGTTGCTTCGTCTTCTTTTTTCCTTACGTCTATATTTCTACGGCCGTCATCAGCAGCCATCATCTGTTGGAAACTATTTGAAAAATCAATGTTAAAGCGAATAATATCTACGTTTTTACCTGTATAGATATAGTTGTATTCTTTAACTGCCTGTGCTTTTAACTGTTCAAATGTAGGAGCAACGTTTGGTGGAGCGGCTCGACTGGCATGAACTTCATATGGTACTACTCTATAAACATAAAGTTTTGGCTTTACACCGGTTGTTGTTAAGTTTGAGTCATCATCTATGATAAAAGTCTGCACATCGATACGCCACCAATCTCTCATTCCGTCTGGTTTAAGAGCCGCAGGATCTAAAGTCTTTGCGGCAAAATCACTGTTTAATATAATTTGATTAATAGCATTGTTAATATCGCTGTTCTGTGGAAACTTCATGTCGCTCATTTCAGGATCAATTGATTGTTTAGATCGAACCATGATTCCCTTTTTACTATCCCATACTTCATCCATCTCAGCCATTGGTGCTTGACCTCTACGTTCAAGATCAAAACCCATCTTAGCTTTACCTATTGAATTACATTCACCGTCGCCTTGAACAAATGTGTCATTAATTTTACTCTGTGCAACACCTAATTTTTGAAATATAGATCCGCCCGAGGCAGGTGTACTAGATGCAGAGGAATCATTTTCAGTTTCTCCTGATCCAGACGAACCACTAGAATTGCTGGCAATGTCGTTAGGGAACAATATCAAATATTGATCTGCTGCCTGCAGGATACCTTTCTCAACCATATCTTTTTGGCGTTTATTCAATGCTGCCTGTAGACTGTATTCGCCTGTTTGTAAAACTTCTTGAACTGTTTTACCTTTAATAGTAACGTCAGTTTTGACTTGAGCAACTTGATTGCTCAGTGCCTGTTCATTAAATGCAAATGCTGACACATTATATGTGCTGCCTGCACCAGTAACGTTCATAGATATATTGCTGATTTTAATAGGCAGATATCTAGTGGTACCTGGAATTTTTTGAGGTATTCCCTCTTGTGTATTACCCCTAAATTCAATTATTATAATAAATGGAGCATCTCTAAAATTTCTATGGCCGGCTTCAAATGCTGCCTGCTGGCATGATGTAAAAAATAAACCCATGCTATACGGTTCAACAATTTTAAACTGTATGTTTGTTGCGTTAGTATTACCTGTCTTTCTACTATTACCAGCAAACCCTTCAAACGAAAGTTCAGTCATAAAGAAATCAAACTTACCGTAAGGAGTGTTTACTCTATTATCTGGCTCTGCATTAGCACTTTTTAAAATTAATCTTGGGCTAATACCTGCTCTGTAAGTAGAATCTGGAAAATTTAATTCGTTTGAATCTAATACTCCTAAGCTGAGAACATAATTGTATGTTGCATAATTGTGAAGTACGTTTGGAAGAGGCAAAGATACCCCTACTGGATTAATTAAATTTTTTGACAGAGCGCCGAGCGCACTACCAATAGCTCCTAGTGCTCCGCCTATTGAATCAGTAACACCTTTTATAACTCCAGAAAGACCTGATGCAGGCCCTGTAGACTGAAGCACAGTCTTTGCTGAATTTATAGCATTGGTAGCTTTAGAAATATCAAACATATTACAATCCTAATATAGCGAATAGACTACTTTTTTTAGGAATGTAGATCTGCACTCCGGTGTTGAAATCAAAAACAGGGTCTTCAATTGTATCTAAATTTCTTTGAGAAAATACCCACCATAGATTTGGAGTACCGTACAAGTCATAGGATAATAAATCTGGACGATTGGCATATTGAGCTTCTATTGTATAAAGAAAGTCATCAGGTTCTGCACTGATTGTTCTTATACTAAGGACATCAAGATAGTCTTGTTTAACTTTAGTTGTAAACCATGGACTGGTTGCTGTGTAATTTGCCATATTAAATGTATCCTGGCGTTCCGTTCATGTATCCGCCTTGAACAAATTGCTGTAAGCTGAATACTCTTGCACTGTTTCGACTGTAGGCAGGTTCCACAGTAACAGTAAATTCACTCTTTGTTGGAATATATGTTGTGCCACCGCTGACTGTACCGCCAATTCCAAAACCTCCAAGTAGGCTAGATACATCACCAACAGCACCTGCAACTTTTCCTACAGAGTTAGCAATACTTCCAATAGGGCCTGCTAGGCCACCAAGTTTGCCTGCTAGGCCACCAATACTGTCTGCAAGACCTGTGACTGCTCCTGCGGCACTGCCTTCAACACCAACACCAATATAATCACAATCATTCTTTAACGACAAACTAAATTTAGTTACAACTACTGGTACATTTTTAAACACATAGTTTCCGTAACCGTTTAATAAAACAATTGGAGGAGGATTACCGGCAACAGGATCACGACCTGTGAACATTTTTGTTACAGATCTTAAATAATGAACCATTGCTACCCAATACAACGCTTGACTGGCATCTTCAACAAACATTGGTGCTTGAATTGTCATAGTACCAGGCTTGCTACTTTCATAAGTTTGAAACGTGTAGTTTGAATGTATTGGAGTTACAGGAGTATACTTGGCACCAGACTCAATATTAATAGTAGGTGTATATGGAAAAACTAAACCTCCGGCATCTTTAAGAGGTTTTAAAACTGGACTGGTGCTAAATGCAGGCCAACTTGGCATGCTTAATCGAACTCGCCAGTCTGAACTGTTATTATCACTGCTAAAAAGTGATACAGCAGCCATTACATTGCCAACTAATTCGCCGGCTGCGGGAAGATTGGCTGATCGTATAGCGCCTAAAAAGTCACCTTGTCCGGCTTTACTAAGTGCTGAACTTAGGTTGTTAGCAACACTTCCTGCACCTGCAAGTGCTCCAAATGTCTGTTGTGCGGCACCAATTTTAGATGCTATGCCTGCGGCGTTGTCAAATAACCCCATAATCTTCTCCGTTGGCTAGTATTTATTTGACAAAATTATCTGCGTAGTTTATAATTTACCAAAGAGGACCGGTTTGATGACAACAACTAAAATTAACTATCTAAACAACAAGGACATGCTAGCAGAAATACACAAGAGCAAAAGTTCTTATTGTAGTTTTACCCAACCAGAATACCATCAGTATGATCTTATTCTACCAAATTTAGACAAGATCAATATACGAACTATTGCAGAAGCAAAGCGTAATCGAGCTAAACGCATGGGAGAACAGGCCTACCTAGCACGTAAGGCAGCTGGAGAAAAAATTAAACAAGCTGACTGCGAAGTAGACTACAAAAAGATTGCAAAAACAGATGTTGTGTTTAGAATAATGACCTACGATCATATTCCTACAAACGGCATAAGAAAGCGCAATCCTAAAAGTACAGCTGATCGCCACGACAAAGTAAACTTTCCGCCGTTCCAACACTGGAAATTTAACGAAAATGATGAATTAGTCTGTGTAGGAAAGAGTCACTGGCGGGGAGATCTAATTACAGGACGCTTTGACAAAGATGCTGGACAAATTACTCCTACTCTAGCACGAATGATGATTAAACTCTGCGAGAGATATGCTACAAGAGGCAACGTCCGTGGCTATACCTATAACGATGAAATGCGAGGACAGGCTATTTTACAGCTAACGCAGATAGGACTACAGTTTGATGAAAGCAAATCTGATAATCCTTTTGCCTATTTTACTGCCGCAGTTACTAATAGTTTTGTTAGGGTTATTAATATTGAGAAACGTAATCAGAATATCAGAGATGACATCCTAGAAATGAACGGTATGAATCCTAGTTATAGCCGCACAGGACAAGGTGAACACGAAGCAGCCGTTCGACGATACTCAGAAGGAGCAGGTGATGAGTAATTTATTTAAAAAAGCAGCCTGTTTTACAGACATACACTTTGGTCTAAAGTCAAATAGTCAAGTACACAATCAAGACTGCGAAGACTTTGTAGATTGGTATATACAAAAAGCCAAGGAGGAAGGATGTGACACAGGTATTTTTATGGGCGACTGGCATCACAACCGCAATAGTCTTAACATCACTACTATGGACTACAGCCTTCGCGCACTGGAGAAACTCGGACAGGCTTTTAGTCAGTTTTATTTTTTTCCTGGCAATCATGATCTTTACTATAAAGATAAGCGTGATATCCACTCTGTAGAGTTTGGCAAGTATATTCCGGGTATTACTATTGTACATAAACCAATTACCACGGGTGATGTAACCCTTTGTCCGTGGTTAGTAGGTGACGAATGGAAGTCTGTAGGCAAGAAAGGTGGCAAATATATCTTTGGTCATTTTGAATTGCCCAGTTTCTTTATGAATGCAATGGTACAGATGCCAGATCATGGCGAGATCCAGCTAGATCAATTCAAGGCCTACGAGCTAGGCTTTAGCGGACACTTCCACAAACGACAGCAGAAATCCAATATGATTTACATTGGCAATGCTTTCCCGCACAATTATGCTGATGCATGGGATGATGAACGAGGTATGATGGTATTAGAATGGGGCGGCAAACCCCAATACTTCACTTGGCCTGGGCAACCTACATTCCGTACTGTTAAACTTAGCCAGTTAATTGATCAAGCAGATACACTAATACTGCCTAAACAGCATCTACGTGTTACGTTAGACATTGATATCAGCTACGAAGAAGCTAGTTTTATCAAAGAAAACTTTATCAACAACTACAATATTAGAGAATTAACGTTGATAGCAGAAAAGAAGTCTGTTGAAATCAATACAGATATTGATGTACAGGCATTTGAATCAGTTGATCAAATTGTTTCAAATCAAATTGTCAACATTGACAGCAATGTAGTTGACAAGAACAAACTGTTAGAAATTTATAACAGTCTATAAAATTAACCTATATGATAAAAATTAAAGATTTAACTGTTAAAAACTTTATGAGCGTGGGCAATCAAACCCAAGCAGTAGATTTTGACAAGGGAAGTCTAACTCTTGTGCTAGGTGAGAACCTAGACATGGGCGGGGATGACAGCGGTGCTCGTAACGGTACTGGTAAAACTACTATTATCAATGCTCTGAGCTATGCTCTTTACGGTCAAGCACTGACTAACATTAAAAAAGACAACCTGATCAATAAGATCAACAATAAAAATATGTTGGTCACTCTATCTTTTGAAAAAGACGGTGTTGATTATCGCATTGAACGAGGTCGCAAACCTAACGTGCTCAAGTTCTATGTTAACGATGAAGAACAAGATTCAGAAGAATCAGATGATAATAGTCAAGGCGACATGCGAGAAACACAGAAAGATCTAGATGATCTGCTGGGCATGAGCCACGAAATGTTCAAGCATTTGTTAGCACTTAACACCTATAGCGAACCGTTTTTAAGTATGCGTTCAAATGATCAACGTGTTATCATTGAACAGCTATTGGGTATTACTATTCTTAGTGAAAAAGCAGAACGCCTGCGTGAACTGATTAAAGAAACCAAAGACGCTATTACTCAAGAGTCTGCAAATATTGAAGCTACTAAGAAATCAAATGAGAAAATAGAACAAAGCATCGAAGGGCTTAGATCTAAACAGCGAGTTTGGAATACACAGCACGAAACTGATCTTGAAAAGATTGGTAAAGCTATTGTTGAATTAGAAAATGTAGACATTGAAAAAGAACTAGAGTATCATGCCCTACACAAAAGCTACTCAGAGTATAGTGCCAAATTAAAAAGTTTGAATAAGGAGCGGGCGACCTTAGAAAGCGCGGTAGCGCAAGCGGAGCGAAGCGTAAAAAAATACGCGGCGGAGCTCGCGTTGCTGGCGGACAAAAAATGCCATGCCTGTGCTCAAAATCTACAAGACCACAAACACGATGAAATGACTGGTCATGCTACCGAACATCTAGCAGAAGCACAGAAATACTTTGATAAAGTTGACAAAGATTTGAGTAAGATCCTAAAAGAAATTGCTGACATTGGTGATCAGTCTGCTCCTCCTAGAACCTATTACGATACACTGGAACAGGCGCTCAAACATCAAAACAATCTGCAGACACTGGAAACACAGTTGACAGTCAAAGCAGGCGAAGTTGACCCTTATCAAGAGCAGATTGACGAGCTACAAAACACTGCCATGCAGGAAATTTCATGGGATCGTGTCAATGAGCTGACCAGTATCAGAGACCATCAGACATTCCTGTTGAATTTGTTAACCAGCAAGGACAGTTTTATCCGTAAGAAGATCATTGATCAGAACCTAGCCTATCTAAACAACAGACTTACCTACTATTTGGATAAAATGGGCTTGCCGCATACTGTGGTATTCCTAAACGATCTAACAGTAGAGATCACACAGCTTGGACAAGATTTGGACTTTGACAATCTATCGCGCGGTGAACGCAACAGATTGATCTTAGGACTGTCGTGGGCCTTTCGTGATGTATGGGAAAGCCTCTACCAACAGATCAATCTCTTGTTCATTGACGAACTTATCGACAACGGACTAGACTCGTCAGGTGTAGAAAACGCACTGGCGGTGCTGAAAAAGATGAGTCGTGAGCGCAAAAAGAATATCTATTTGATATCGCACAAAGACGAACTAATTGGGCGAGTCAGTAATGTGCTTAAAGTTGTTAAGGAAAATGGCTTTACCAGCTATGCCAACGATTTGGAGATTACTGAATGACAATGATTCCGCAGGACGAGGACATACATGCCCAACTCTTGCAGGCATTTAGGCAATATTTTGAAGCCAATCAACGATGGATCAACGAAGGAACCAAACGAGCCGGTATGGATACTAGGTACTGGCTGTTGGAAATTCAAAAGCTCTGCAAACAGCGCAGGGGAATCATCATGGAGTGGCGTAGGCTAAGAAACATAGAAATGGCAGAACAAAAGGCACGTAGGCGCAGTCAAAAACAACAGGCAGCTGGGACCAAAGACACTAACTAACTGCATGTCATGGCAGTATCAAGGTCAAGCGGTTGATGAA
>JACCEB010380136.1_pt1 | contig 31745 bp, 40 predicted proteins | sample 7454761 | NCBI WGS metagenome assembly JACCEB01 (sample SAMN15323454, study PRJNA562643) | freshwater metagenome | isolation source: river surface water | place: USA:Blue River Watershed | collected 2017-08-18
ACGAGGGTGTACACAGTGCATGCGAGCATTGAAACTAAACCGAATGAAAATACGTTATAAACGAGGTTCCATTGGTTGCTATCGAGTGTTACTGACATGTAGTAAGCCTCCATGAGTGCTTGATCAGCGCAGACCGGTTGGCCTGAACCGTTCAGGAATCTATGGAGACCTCGAGGAGCTCCAGCGATTCTGACCCCTTAAGTGTGAACCTGATGCGTGCCATTTGCACCTACAAATTGTGTTTTTCCTGTGAAAACTTTCCTACTTGAGCGTTAAATTGGGGTGAATTCGGACATTTAAACCTTGTGAGTACCCTTCTCGGATGCTCACACAGATGCGAGATCTTCGAAGCTATCCCGGCTTTTATTCATTAGCTGCGTCGAGATTTATCTCCAACGTGGGTAACGGAATATCTCCCATCGCCTTGGCCTATGGGGTGCTCAGCCTGCCGGGTGCTACTGGCAAAGATCTCTCCATCGTGATGGCAGCGCGCTTTGTGCCCCTTCTGGCCTTCATGCTCTTTGGTGGAGTAATTGCAGATCGGTTTCAGCGAAATCGCCTTGTGGGAAGTAGCGACATCATCGGAAGTTTTGTAGCCGGTGTTAGCGCTATCTCCCTTATCGCAGGTTTCTCTTCTACCTGGTTACTAGCAATCATGGGCGGAATCTTTGGCATTCTCAACGCAATCTGGTGGCCGGCTATGTCAGGAGTTCTTCCTGAAATTGTGCCGAAGGAAAAATTACAAGAAGGAAATGCTGTTGTTGGACTGTTAACGAACATTGGTTACATCGTCGGAACGCTCGGCGGAGGAATTATTGTGTCAACCGTTGGGGCTGGATGGGGGCTACTTGCAGATGCAATTACTTTCTTAATCGCTGGAGTAATTGTCTGGTTCCTACCAATCACAGGTCGGATTAAGGATAAGAGCCCAGGCATCATCCATGATCTCAAAGTTGGCTGGCGTGAATTCATCTCTCGCTCTTGGGTAATTGCGATGGTCTTCACTTTTGCGCTGATCAATATGGCATTTGACTCCATGCTCTCAGTGCTCGGCCCACTTAACTTTAACGACCTCAAAACTGGGCCACAGCATTGGTCTTACAACCTCGCTGGTCTCTCTTTTGGCATGTTAATTGGAGGACTCTGGATATTGAAGGTAAAACTACAACATCCACTCTTTATCGCGATGATCCTCATTGCCCTATCTTCAGTATGGGATTTCACTCTAGCTTTTGATTTTCCATTGGCGGTTTCGATTCTCGCTTCCGTCTTTTCTGGGATTAGTCTGGAAATTTTCATGGTCACGTGGAACACGTCATTGCAGCACCACGTGCCCGAGGAGTCATATTCGCGAGTGAGTTCCTATGACACTTTGGGTTCCTTTGGTATTGCACCACTTGGAATTGTTATTGCCGGTCCACTAGCCATGCACTTCGGAGTCAACTCGATTCTGCTCATTACAGGACTCACGACGCTGATTGCAGCCACTGCATCGCTTTTTGTTCCTTCTGTTCGAAATCTTCGAAACGACTAGGCTCTATGTATGAAGGTTGAGTCGGTAAGCCCCCCTCCAAAGTTTCGAGGATGGTCACACCTCCTAGCGACGCCTCTTGTCATTATTGCTTCTCTCGTTCTCTTTATCCTCAGTGGAGAATCCTTCAAATTGGCAGTTGCTCTATATTCAATTACCGCGATCATGCTCTTTAGCGTCTCTGCGATTTACCATCGCGTGCCGTGGGTTCCGGCAAAGAAGAAGATTTGGCGGCGCTGGGATCACGCAAATATCAATCTTCTCATCGCTGGCTCATATACCCCTTTTGCAGTCGCACTCTTAAATGACCGCAATCGAAATATTCTGCTTGGCGTTGTGTGGACTGGTGCGCTGATAGGAGTTGCACTCCGCGTCTTTTGGGTGGGCGCACCACGTTGGTTATATGTAGCCAACTATTTATTGCTTGGTTGGGTTGCAGTGATTTACACCCCGCAACTCTACAAAGAGGGTGGTTTATGGGTGTTACTACCAATCTTGATAGGTGGTCTGCTCTACTCAGTCGGTGCCATTTTTTACGCTCTTAAACTCCCCGGCAGAAATGCAAAGTACTTTGGTTTCCATGAGCTTTTTCACGTCTTTGTGCTCGCCGCATGGATTTCGCAGTATCTCGCTGTCTCCTTCGCCATTTACCGAAAATAGCCAAATGCTCTAATCTTGGCACCTCCCCGGTGTAAGAATGTGAGTGAATGAGATGGCAGAGAAGAAGTTCCGCAGTTGGGTAGGTTTTCGCGAAGAAGAAGATCGCGCACCCATTGCTAACCCTGTCGACCGCATTCGCGAACTCGAGTCACAATTAGCGGATCTGCGTTCCCGTCGCGATATCACTGGTTTAAGCCGTGAAGAGTTTGAAATTCTGGCTACCGAAACTGCCATGTCGATGATTAAGTCGGCGCAAGCCCGCGAAGCGAAAGCCACAGCCGCAGCTGAGAGATTGCTCAATGAGAGCAACCGAGCCGCAAAAGACAACTTAGAGAGCGCAGAAAACAAAGCGCGTAGCATTCTTGCTGGAGCTGAAAGCCGCGGCAGAAAATACATTTCAACTGCAGAGGCTGAAGCTGCCGAAATTGTTCGTGATGCCAACCGTGAAGCAAGTGCTATCGCTGATGCAAAAATCGCAGAAGCTGATTCAATTGTTGAAAATAGGAAGCGTGAAGGTTTAGCTCTCACGACAGCAGCCCGACGAGAAGCTGAACGAGTTATTGCAGAAGCTTCAGAACAAGTCGCCGACTATCGCGCTTGGCTCGCTGAAATCATTATCGACTCAGAACGTCTCTACCGTAGCCAAGCTGCAGCATTGACTGCAGCTGAATCAGCGATAGCACAGTCGCGAGAAAAGTTAGATGCCGCCTTTGCTCGCCTTACTCGTATGCAAGCACAAGTTGACGCCTCCTTTAATGAAGACGGCACTGTCAAGAAATCTGCGCCGATAAAGGTTGAGAGCAAGCGAACTCGTGCCGCCATCGCAGCTCCGAAAAAAACTACAAAGAGCGTGGCTAAGAAAAAACCAGTAAAGCGTAAATAGTTTTTATGGCTGCCAAACGCAGTATCCAATACATCCCAGCAATTGATGGTTTACGCGCACTTGCCGTTATTGCAGTGATGTTTTACCACCTAGGTTTTTCATGGATTCCTGGTGGATTTCTTGGGGTTGATCTCTTCTTCGTCATCTCTGGCTACGTCATTACTCGTCTGCTTCTAGACTCTATCGCGCAGAGTGGTGGGCTTGATCTTCGCGGGTTTTACTTAGCGAGAATGCGCCGGCTCTTTCCAGCGCTGCTCTTCATGCTCACGATGACCACGATTGCCATAGGAATCTGGGCACCTGACACCATTCGCAGATTATTAATTGATGCTCCTTTTTCACTTACTGGCACTATGAATTGGTGGCTTGTAGCTAGAGAACAAGATTATTTCGAGAGCATTGGCAGACCATCTCTTCTGCAACATACGTGGTCCCTGGCGGTTGAAGCGCAGTTCTATCTGGTCTGGCCGCTCATTCTCTACTTTATTCTCAAGAAATTTGGCAAGAAGCACATTCCCTTTGCAGCGCTCTTGATTGCCGGCGCTTCTGGAGCTGCACTCTTACTCGTTTCCATCTCTCTTGATGCGGCAAATACTTCCAAAGTTAGCCATATCTACTTCGGAACTGACACTCATAGCATTGGACTTTTCCTCGGGGCTGCACTGGCTGTCAGTTGGATCCCACAGAATTTTAAGTTAGATGTAACTCGCAAGGCACAGAATTTTATTGATGGAATCGGCTTCTTTGGATTTATCGGCATCCTGTGCGCCTTTTTATTTATAGACGCGTCAAACCCAGCTATGTACAAAGTCGCGTTTCCACTCGCTGGTATTTTTGGTGCTGCGATCATTATGTCGATTGTTCATCCAGCATCTCGTTTTGCTCCGATACTACAAAATAAAGCTCTACTCTGGATTGGTGAGCGTTCATACGCAATCTACTTGTGGCACTGGGTCATTTTTCAAGTAACGCGTCCCACAGTTGACTTAGCAGGACAAACTTGGGCCTTGTATTCGTTGCGAATTTTAATTGTCTTTGCACTGGCCGATATTTCGCTACGTTTTGTTGAACTTCCCATTCGCCGCGGCGTGATTCAGTATTGGATTAAGGGGCGCAAATATCGCACCAAGCATCAACGTAACCGCCAAACTTACGCACTCTCTCTCGCAACTGTGGTTGTGATTGTTCTTGCGTCATTCGTCAGCGTGCGAGCAATTTCGATAGCAAACCAAGCTCAGTCAGCGCTAGAAAAATCTCTCACAGTGAATGAATCTAAAGTCCAATCAAATCTAAGTGATGGGCTCTGGGTTACGGGAGATTCGGTAATTCTTGGCATCCGCTCTGTACTCGAAAAAAACCAGCCAATTACCCTAGTAAATGCCCGCATCGGGCGACAGGCTCCTGAACTACTCGATGTAGTGCTGCAAGATCAGCCACTGGTTTCGCAATCCCCCGTGATATTTAACCTGGGAAACAACGGTCTTCTATCGCGGGCAGATGTTGAGGCAATCTTTGAGGCTCTCAAAAATCAGCCGCAGATTATTGTTGTAAACACTGCTGTTCCTAGACCTTGGCGAGATTCAAATAACCAATTGATCCAAGAGGTTGCTGGTAGGTATCCGCAAGCAAGTCTGATTGATTGGAACGCAATTTCTGATGGGCACCCTGAGTACTTTGCACCCGATGGTGTGCATTTGGTACCCGCTGGAGTGAACGCTTACGTGGGAGCTATATTAGAAAAATTGCGAAGCAGATAAAAAACCCCGCCATTGCTGACGGGGTTTTTTATATGTCTTAAATTATTCGAATTGTCCAGCAAATCCAAATGCTGGAGCGACACCATAGGATCCATCTGCATAGACAGCTGTGACGCGGAATGATGTTGAACCGTCAGTAGAAGTTTTAGCAAACTCTGCAGAATAGGTTGTAGGTGACACTTCTGAAACAACTTTCCACTCACCCATATTTGCACGAGTTTCTACTGTGTATCCAGTTACATCTCCTGCTGGAGCCTTCCATGTAATTACCATGACTGACTTGGAACTATCTTTCCAGTTTCCGATAAATCGAGATGGTGCTTCACCGGTTGCAGCTGCTGGATCAATAGTTGCAGGTGCTTCTGAAGCGCCTTCTTCAGCAGCTGGCTCTGATGCTTCTGGCGCTGCAGATTCAGTCACCGCTGGCTCTGCAGCGGGTGAATCATCTGAATCTTTGCCAGAGTTTGAAATCACAATCGCAGCAAGAAGTACTACTGCAACAAGTACTGCAAAGAGTGTCTTGCCAGATGAGCCTTGGCGTGGTGCAGCACTTGGCTTTGGCGCACTGGCTGAAGCGGGCTTCTGTGCTGCTGATGCAGGTGTAGTCGATACATTTACAGGAGCAACTGGCTTAGATGCAGTTACTTTCTTCACTGCGCTCTTCTTGGCAACTGCCTTCTTCGTGGTTGCCTTCTTTGCTGGGCTCTTTTTGGCAACTGCCTTCTTGGCTGTTGTCTTCTTAGCTACCACTTTCTTCTTTGCTGCAGTTTTCTTTGCCGGAGACTTCTTCACGGCCTTCTTCGCTGCGCTCTTCTTTTTTACTGCCACGTTATATCTCCTTGAGTGGTTGAGAAATCTAGTTTTTTTGAGGCTATGGGATGAGTTTATCTTAGAGAGGTAAGCAAAGTGATCACATGCGGCGCTATTGCCCGGAGTGATTTTCCGCGATGACTTATTGCATCCTTCGCCTCTGCGCTCATTTGAGCGCTGGAAATCTCATAACCCTCCGGGCGAAAGATTGGGTCATACCCAAACCCGTGTTCACCGGCAGGAGCACGCAGAATCCATCCGTCGAAGTGAGCCTCCTCGCAATGGCTTCTTCCATCCGGCAGATATAGCGCAGCTACACAGGTGAAGTGCGCACTTCTTTTCTCATCTGGAACGTCACTGAGTTGGTCAAGCACCTTTGCATTGTTAGCTGCATCATCGCCGTGAGTTCCAGACCAACGCGCTGAATAAATTCCGGGATCTCCATTAAGTGCGTCAATACAAAGTCCGCTGTCATCTGCAATCGCTGGAATACCCGTTGCCAGAGCCATTTCCTTGGCTTTTTTCAGCGCATTTTCTTGAAATGTTTTTCCATCTTCGACAACGTCGTGCAACTCCGGGAAGTTATCGAGCCCCAACAATTCAATCTGACCCGGCGCAACCGCTTCAAGAATGCGATGAAACTCTTGAATCTTGCCCTTATTTCGCGTGGCAAGGAGAAGTTGATGAGCCATCTACTTGGACAGTGCGCTCTTTTGGAGTTGAGTGAGTTCGGCACATCCTGCAACAGCCAAATTCAAAAGAGAGTCGAGCAGAGCGCGATCAAAAGGTGCACCTTCTGCAGTACCTTGCACTTCAATAAAACGACCATCTCCTGAACAAACCACATTCATATCAGTCTCTGCACGCACATCTTCTTCATAACAAAGATCCAACATCGGAGTTCCATCAATAATTCCAACGCTCACAGCAGCAACAGAATCTGCAAGAGGTTTGGCTCCTGCCTTAATGTGTCCTTCTTTCTGCGCCCACGAAATTGCATCAGCAAGTGCGACATATGCTCCAGTAATTGCTGCAGTACGAGTTCCACCATCTGCTTGCAAAACATCGCAATCAATCACAATTGTATTTTCGCCGAGCTCTTTCATATCTACTATTCCGCGAAGTGAGCGGCCAACCAAGCGTGAAATTTCTTGAGTTCTTCCCCCAAGCTTTCCCTTCACGCTCTCGCGATCTGATCGAGTATGAGTAGCACGTGGAAGCATTGAATATTCGGAAGTCACCCAACCGTTTCCAGAATCTTTCAACCAACGTGGAACGCCTGGGGTAAAGGATGCGACACAAAGAACACGTGTCTTTCCAAATTCAACGAGAACCGAACCTTCTGCATGATCCAGCCAACCACGAGTGATCTTTATTTCACGGAGTTGGTGTACTTCTCTTCCATCGTTGCGTGCCATGAGGTGCTCCAGTTTCTCTATAGATCTTGATGCTGAACTGCTGTTACTTCAGGTCCAAGGAACCTGCGTGCGAGCAACTCAAATGCTTGAGCATCTCCGGTTGCCAAAAATTTATGCGAAGGTGAGGTTGATGAAGGCGTCCGCAACAGTGAATTTTCAACGAGCACACGGTAAAGGTCTTTAGCGGTCTCTTCGGCGCTCGAAACAAGCGAGACTCCATTACCCATGACGTAAGAAATAACTCCCGTTAGCAATGGGTAATGAGTGCAGCCAAGAACGAGAGTATCTATATCTGCATCAATCATGGGTTGGAGATACTCACGCGCAACTTTTGTGATTGCCTCACCTGAAGTTTCTCCTCGCTCTACATACTCAACAAAGAGCGGGCAAGCTATCGAGTGAATAGTCAATTGAGGAGCTGCTGCAAATGCATCAAGGTAAGCCTTTGATTCAATAGTTGCACGGGTTCCAATCACTCCAACTCGACCGGAGCGAGTAGCGGCCACCGCACGGCGGACAGCAGGTTGAATCACTTCAATGACGGGAACCGAATATCTTTCACGAGCATCGCGCAACATTGCAGCACTTGCTGTATTACAAGCAATAACCAACGCTTTAACACCTTGGCTCACCAGAAAATCTAAAGTCTCTAAAGAGAAGTCTCTTACTTCAGCAAGAGAGCGCGGTCCATACGGACCACGCGCAGTATCACCAATATAGATGGTTGATTCGTTGGGAAGTTGATCCAATATTGCGCGAGCAACAGTTAATCCGCCAACACCAGAATCAAAGATTCCTATTGGCGCGTTGCTCATGGGCTTTAGTCTAACTGGGGAAGTTAAGCCCACAAAGTTCCATCAAGCCCTTCAGTCGCTTCATCAACGCTGGCGCCATAAACTCCAGTAGAGAGGTACTTCCAACCAGCATCGCAGACAATAAATGCAATATCAGCATCTCGCCCATCACGAATCGCTTCTTGTCCCATGGCAATTGCCGCATGCAAAATCGCTCCAGTAGATATTCCAGCAAAAATGCCCTCTACTTCAAGCAGCTCACGTACTCGTCTCACAGAATCTTCTGCACCAACTGAGAAACGCCGCGTTAATACGCTTGCATCATAAAGTTCTGGCACAAACCCTTCATCAATATTGCGTAGGCCATAAACAAGTTCACCGTACCGAGGCTCTGCTGCAATGATCTGAATCTGAGGATTCTGCTCACGCAAATATCGACCTGCGCCCATCAAAGTTCCGGTAGTACCAAGTCCAGCAACAAAATGCGTTACGGTTGGTAAATCCTTAAAAATTTCTGGTCCAGTTCCCGAATAGTGCGCATAAGTATTTGCTGGATTTCCATACTGATATAGAAATACATAATCAGGATTTTGCGCAGCCAGCTCTTTAGCAACTCGGACCGCCTCATTTGAACCACCAGCTGCAGGAGATGAAATGATTTTTGCGCCCCACATCTCCAAGAGCTGTCTACGTTCTGGGCTAGTGTTTTCAGGCATGACACAAATCAAGTTGTAGCCGCGAACCTTTGCAGCCATCGCCAGTGAGATTCCGGTGTTGCCGCTGGTGGGTTCGAGAATTGTTGATCCTGGCTTGAGAAGACCATCGCGTTCTGCAGCCTGAATCATCGCAATGGCGGTGCGGTCCTTGATTGATCCAGTCGGATTGCGATCTTCCATCTTTGCCCAGAGCCGAACATTGGGAGCAGGCGAGAGTCGCGGAAGTCCAATAAGTGGAGTGTTACCTACAGATGATTCAAGTGAGTCGTAGCGAGCCAAGATTAGCCACCAGCGACAGCAGGCAAGATGGTGATTGAGTCACCATCTTTAATTGGCGCCTCAAGTCCCCCAAGGAATCGAACATCTTCATCATTGACGTAAACATTGATAAAGCGTCGTAGCGCACCATTTTCGAGAAGTCTTTCTCCAATGCCTGCATATTGAGAATCGAGATGAGAGATAACCGCTGAAAGAGTTGCTCCTTCAGCACTTACTGCTTTCTGATCCTTGGTATACGGGCGGAGAATCGTTGGAATGCGCACTTCGATTGTCATGGGCTTATTATCACTAAAAATGGCTATGAACTCTAATTGAAAGTTAAGCGGTAATTGTGACTTCTTCTTCAGTCACAACGCCGTCAACGATGCGATAAGAGCGGAACTCTGTCGCAGGTGCAATCTCTTCGCGTGTAGAGACCAGCACATAATGTGCGCCGGGCTCGCCGGCATAGGCGATATCAGTCCGAGATGGGTAAGCCTCTGTCTCAGTGTGAGAGTGATAAATGACCACAATCTCTTCATCGCGATCATCAACTTCTCGGTAGAGAGCCAGCAAATCTTTGGGATCAAATTCATAAAATGTCGGCGAATGCGCCGAATTAATCATGGGCTTAAGTCGGACCGGTTTATCAGAGCCAACTGGCCCAAGAATAACCCCACAGCACTCATCGGGATATTCGGCGCGCGATTGTTCGAGAATTGCATCGACAATGTTCTGCGAAATTTCCAGCGCCATACACGCATACTACATGGATTAAGAAATAGTCAGATTACGAACTACCTAGTTGCGCTTCTTCGTCCTCATCTGCATCATCAATCAACGCACTTAATAAAGTTTCTTGTAACCATCCGAGCCAGGTGTAGACAGCATAAACACCACGGAGAGGATCATCCGGTGCTAAAAGCTCCAGCTCTTCATGCGAATTATTCTCAACTTTTAAGCGGACTCCGAGAGCGAGTCGAATATCGTTAATTGCACCCAACCACGCGTTGGCATTGTCGTGGTCTAAGTCGACCGATCCGTCATCTGATGACTTCAAATGAATTCGCATAGAGATTGCATGAGCTTGTTTCTTTTGGCGTAACGTGGATTCGGTATATCTTCGAAACTCTGACGCATCTACCGCATCTGCATAGGCATTAGGCAGTAAACGATGTAGTACTTCATCTTCTGGAGGCGAGTCATGAGATGTGATTCCAACCATGGCGGCCAATGGATCATCGTGACCGTGGTCTACACGTTCGGCTAGTAACTCAATAATTTGCTCGCAGAGATTGAGTAGGACTTCTCTTTCGCTATCGGAAAACTGCGCTACATATGAATGGTCACCGTGTCGCTTAAAGCCTTCGGTGGCGGTCATAACTGATCTCCACGTTGCAAGGTGGCCCACAAGCCATACTCGTGCAAACGTGCCACATCATGTTCCATCTCTTCGCGACTTCCTGTCGAAACAATCGCTTTACCTTCATTGTGAACTTGCAACATTAACTCTGTGGCGCGCGCTTTGGAGTATCCAAAAAGTTCCATAAAGACGTAGACCACATAGGTTTGCAGATTTACCGGGTCATCCCAGACGATAGTTACCCAAGGAGTATCGCCAGAAAAGATGGCGCGGATTTCTTCCTCGATTTTATCGGCAGTCTTAACCATCACCGGATAATGATATTAAAGGTAGGGCTACTTATTGCTCCCCAGTTTTGATCTGCAAGGACGGTAACTCGTAGCGTTGCTATGCCACGAGGTTGTGGCGCAAGAGATGCGAGGAAGGAGCCCTGCGCATCCGTTGTGATTGATTGCCCAATGGCCCGCCATTCTTTGCCAACAAGCCTCTCAACTTGAATAAGTGCTCCTTCAGTTCGTGGACGAATACTTCCAGAAAGTTGAAGCGGTTCATTGTTACGGACTGTTCCTGGAACAGAGACTGCCATAGTGCGATTAATCGCGATTGCAGCTTCAGCACCAATTCCTTCGGTCCGCTCCCACGTTGCATCTGAGTACACCCGAATAGTGGTGGCTTTGCCAAGGATGATGGCCTTTTCAATTCGACCATCTACATCGGTGGTGGCATTTGCCAGAGTTCTCCAGGTAGTTTCTCCTGCAGATTTACCTTCAATGCGGACAGGAATATTTGTGAGCGGAGATTTATCTTTTATAGCGAAGGTCGCAGTAACAACTATTGGATTGCCGTAATCAACGTTGCCCTTATCGACTGCAGATGTCACGTTGACTCGATCTGGTGCAATTTGTTTAGCAACGTTGCGAACGCTTTCGGTGGCTAGCGGTTCTTGCATACCTAACGTCCATGCAGTGATACCACCTAAGCGATACTTATCAACCAAGGCAGCGCGCGCCTCCCATCCGCGGGCATCTTGATACCAAGCAGTGCGAGTCGCAGTACAAGAAGTTGCTAAACCAGTTGAAGTCTGTCCGTTATAAGTCTTTTGATAGGTGAATGTACTCTCGCCAAATTGTTCATTGAAAGATGGAGTAGCACCATAAGTCTGAGCTAGTGATAACGCATTGCGCATCACAAATGTTGCCGCCTTTGCACCAACTTTTACGGAGTTAGCTAAATTCGCAGGACACACACCATTAACCGCTGTTACCCAGTCTCTTCCATATCCAGGAACTCCTACGTAGACCTTCGATGCCGGCATGATGGAGACTGCATATTTCACCGTTTTCTCTGTCCATCCCAAAGGTCCTATGGGGCCAACTTTTGCAACAGAGTAGTCATAGGTCATGATTCGCAAGCGATCTATATATGGCGCAATATCTGCCCAGGCATAGACGAAATAGCCCTTTTGCTTTTCATTAGGATTGAACACATACGGGGTTGAGACAGAAAGTAATTTGTTCTCAGCTTTTAATACAGCGCTAAGTTCTTTGACAAGTGCAACCCAATGAGGAGCAGTCGTTTTCCAGGTGGTATTCCCATCAACAAATGCAAAGCCCTCAAAATCTAAATCAATTCCATCGTAGTTATTTGTACGAATGAGGTTCATGAGTGCATCGATAATCTGCGCTCTGGAGGTCGGTGACTTCAATAAACCAGCGAGAACTAATTTGGCAGTGCCATCTGTGATGGTTGGAATAATTGAAAAGCCTGCGCTCCGTAGCGCGGCAAGTGGCTGATCGATGGGTACGCTGGGATTTGCTGGAGCATAGAGATCGGTGACAACAGCTTTCTTATTTTTGCCATCGAATTTCAGGGTGTACCAAAAGGGCATAACCTCCTTGATGATGTCCGCGTTATTAAGCGCATCAGGAAGTGATGTTTTCATTGAATAATAAGGAATCCAGCCAGTCAAAATCTTTCTGGGTGGATTATCGGCGCTGGCCAACGGAGCACTGAGAGAAAGAATCAGTAGGGCAGCAATTGCTACACGAATAAATTTAGCCATCTTTAACTCTGACCTTTAGGTCCATTGGGGTTGCGCCGCGATACACGTTTGAGCCACCTCGTAAGACCCCCGCCATATTCGCGATCAATCGACCAGAAATTAAGGAAGAGTGAGATAACAGCCACAAACTTAAGAAGATAAGGAATTGGTTCAATAAGAAAAATGCAGGATATGAAGGCTCCGATAATGTTAACGATTGCCAGAACTAAACGGCGAAATAGTTTGAGAAAAAAGTTATGAGTAATCCGCTGTAAGGTCTTTGACGTGAGTGCTATTGCAAATGGACCACTCGACACGCAACTCATAATCATGATGGTCACGACGAGCGCGAGCGATTCCACGATCTTCTCCTATGTGTTGAGCGGCTTCCAAGCAGTGTTGGTCGTTGCAAAGAGTGCCATATCGATCTGCCGACCGTCCTCACGTGTGACCTTGTTGCGCAAGATTCCTTCTTTTTCAAAGCCTGCTTTCATGAGAACTTTCTGTGAAGCCTCATTATCGACATCTGCCAACCCATCAATGCGCCGAAAACCAATCGTTGTAAATCCAAAATCCGTAATCATGGAGACCGAAGTGGTTGCAATGCCTTTTCCCCGCATGGATTTCTCCATCCAGTATCCGACCTCTGCTGTGTGATTCTTGATATTGATAGTGTGGAGCGAAATTACCCCCGCAAATTTCTTATCGCTACCATTTCCATGATCAACGATGAAGCGAAGTTCTCTTCGTTCAGCCAGACTAAATGGGTCTGAACGCACAAAATCAATGGCGTGATCGATTGTGTAGTTGGCTGGAACAGTTGTAAAGGCAGGAATCAGCGGATCTTGGCAAGCTTGGAAAATAGCGTCGATATCTGAATCCGAACTTGGTCGTAGCGTGACAAGTCCGTACGTGAGCGTTGGAATCGCGTTTGGCCACCAAATCATGGCTTAGCCGACGAGTTCAGAATCGCGGTCTCGCAAACGATCATGGGTGCAGCTCAAATTTGAAGGAAGTTGCGCACATGCGTCGCAGAGAAGTATCAATTGATGGCACGACGCTGTGTTGCAATTTCTAAAGGTCTTTGTGGGCGTACTGCACTTGTCGCATTGGCCGATCACCTTTGCTTTTTCTGAAAAATCCATGGACATGCGATCATCAAAGATATAGAGCGAACCTTCCCAGTCACCTTCATCGCCAAAACGTTCTCCGTACTTAACGATTCCACCATCTATTTGGTAAACCTCATTAAATCCGCGATTCTTCATGACAACAGAGAGGATTTCGCATCTAATCCCACCCGTGCAGTAAGTAACGACTGGCTTATCTTTGAGGTGATCGTACTTTCCACTTTCGATTTCACGCACAAAATCGCGTGATGTACTGACATCGGGAACTACCGCATTTTTAAATTTACCGATTTTCGCTTCATAAGCATTTCGACCATCGAAGAATACAACTTCGTCGCCACGTTCTTTTACTAGTGCATCTACTTGATCTGGGCGAAGGTGAATTCCGCCTCCGATAACGCCATTCTCATCTACTTGGATTTCACCAGGATTTCCAAATGCAACGAGCTCTTCTTTTACAACTACTCTTAGACGAGGAAATTCAGCGCCAGTTCCATCTGACCATTTAAAAACAGTCTTCTTAAATCCTTCATAGCGTCGGGTTTCGCGCACATATTTCTTGACGTCGGCCATTTCTCCACCGACGGTTCCATTAATGCCGTGAGGTGAAATGAGAATACGACCTTTGAGATTGAGGCTCTCGCAGAGTTGTTTCTGCCATAGACGCATCGCTTCAGGATCGGCAATAGGTGTAAAGCAGTAGTACAGAACCACCTTATTGAGCTTTGGAGCGTGCTTATTCACGGAGTAATTCTAACGCGGCTACCGTCAGTAATAAAATGCGCGCGAGCGCTAGGTGAAAATCCTTATCCACAGGAATTATCTCCACGCTTATCTACAGAGCTCTCTTTGTCAGTGGCTACTCGAATGATTGCCGCTATGACAACAGCCAAACTTCACGATGTTGCACAAACATCCGAGGCAGTTGCACATCTTTTAACAGCGCTGCCCTGTGCACAGACAATGTTGCAACTCGAAGAGATAGATCCATTTACTCTCTCGCCAAGCGATCGCATCGATTACCTCACTGCGCTTGAGCGACAGGATGGGTGGCTCTATGCGCTCAAGCAGCGCGCAATAACTGCGGTGGCTGGCTTCACTCCATCGCAAGGCGACGGCGTACTTGCTGGGGTCGATGAGGTTGAACGCGAAGATATTTCAACAGCGTTGCGTTTGGCGCCAGCAACTGCACAATCTCGGATAGATATTGCCCGCACACTCGTTAACAATCTGCCCCAAACTTGTTCTGCTTTAGCCACAGGCGAAATTTCATCCGCCCATGCCACTGTCATTGCGCGCGAAACTGCACTTGCGATTCGTGATGGCGCTGCAGAGTCAACAATCTTTCAGATAGAAGAGCGAGCGCTTGCCTACGCTGAATTTCACACCCCTGGGCAGGTAGCAAATATGGTCCGTACACAGATTGCAAAGCTTGCCCCAGAAGAGTTTGAGGAGACTGTCGCCAAAGCGCAATCGCTACGCCGGGTTTCCTGTTACAACGATGCTGATGGGATGTCGACTGTTGTCGCAATCCTTCCGGCTGCAGATGCGCAAATTGTTATGAACTCTATTGAAGCTTTTATCTTGCGGCAGAGCCAACTAGATAACAAGCTAGATGACACGAAAGATCAATCACGTCGCACTGCTGATCAGAAACGCGCTGATGCCCTCACTGCAATCTGTGCAACGGTCTTAAGCGATTTATCAGAGACAGTAGCCGCGCACCGCCGTCCACTAACCGTCAATGTCACCATCGATCTGCCAACGCTCCTAGGGTTGGCTGAGAATCCCGGCCAACTTGCCGGCTACGGTGCAATCCCTGCTTCAGTTGCTCGCCACTTAGCAAGTGATGCCAGTTGGAGACGTTTCATCACAGAACCCCAGAGCGGTAACTTGTTGGACTTTGGACGAGAAAGTTATGAGCCTCCTCAAGCGCTTAAAGATTTTCTTATCGCTCGCGATCGCACCTGTCGCTTTCCAGGTTGTCGCAGATCGGCGCTCTTGTCGGATCTAGATCATGCTCAAAGTTGGGACTCCGGCGGAGAGACTTCTGCCCACAATATTGGGGCGCTCTGTCGAAGACATCACCGTTTAAAAACCCACGATGGGTGGAGGATTGAGAGCTTCCCCGATGGCTCCTGCACGTGGATATCACCGCTCGGAAAACGTTTCTTCACGCCTGCTCGCCCTGCTGGAGAACCCATTTGAAGTTGCAAGTAGTTGAAACTTCAACTACATTTTCACCATCACATAAGAGCCACAACCACTTATGAGATGAGGAGCCTTCGGTGCCAGCAGTAACAGTCAGCGACATCACTATCTTGCCTCGTATTAGCGATGCAACAAATCTTCGTGCCCGTCGCGTAAATAGCATTACAACTGCGCCACAAGGTTATGAAGGTGAAGGTTTTCCTGTACGTCGCGCATTTGCAGGCGTTGATCTCTCTCTCCTTGATCCATTTATTCACTTGGATCAGATGGGTGAAGTTGAGTATGCACCTGGTGAACCCAAGGGAACTCCATGGCACCCACATCGTGGTTTTGAAACGGTTACCTACATCATCGATGGAATCTTTGACCATAAAGATTCCAATGGCGGTGGTGGAACTATCTCCAATGGAGATACACAGTGGATGACTGCAGGTGGCGGAATTCTTCACATTGAAACTCCCCCAGAGCACTTAGTGGTGTCTGGCGGGCTCTTCCATGGTTTTCAACTTTGGGTAAATCTTCCGGCAGCAAAGAAATGGTCGCCGCCTGCCTATCAAGATGTGCGTGCAAATGATGTTGCGCTTATTTCAACTCCAGATGGTGGCGCGCTGATCCGCATTATTGCTGGCGAACTTGATGGACATGTCGGGCCAGGTTCAACTCAGACACCAATCACTCTTATTCACGCAACTGTTGCACCTGGTGCTGAACTTCGACTTCCATGGCGTAAGGATTACAACGCACTTGTCTACACAATGTCTGGACATGGATTTGTTGGCGATGAGCAACGTCCAGTATCCATGGGACAGCTCACTGTCTTTGGTGAAGGCGATGCGATTGTGGTTCGCGCAGCGGCGCAGCAAGAGTCTCGCTCTCCAAACCTTGAACTCTTCATCTTGGGCGGAGAACCCATCAAGGAGCCGGTAGCTTGGATGGGTCCATTTGTTATGAATACAAAGCGCGAAGTGCTCCAAGCCTTTGAAGACTTCCAAAAGGGACTTTTGGGATCAATTCCCGCTATCTACAAAGAGGATGCCAAGCGACCTGTAAAGAGAACAGACAAACTTTCAGGTGATGTGCTCGATGTACATAACGCCCCAAGAACTCTGCAAGAAGGCTAACTTCACAGTAACTCCACGTCGACTTAGCCTTAGAGCATGATTTCATTGCAATGCATCACGGTGGATGCAATCAATCCTCAATCTCTTGCAGAATTTTGGGCAGAGGCTCTTGGCTGGAGTATTGGGCGCGATGTCAATGAAAATGAAGTATGGATCGAACGCGAACTCAATGACCCTCACCAAAAAGGCTTTCCTGACATTCTCTTTCTCAAAAATCCTGATGCAAAGAAGGTAAAGAACCGTCTGCATCTTGATCTTCGGCCAGATGATCAAGCGGCAGAAGTTGCTCGCCTAGAATCTCTAGGAGCGAAGAGAATTGATATCGGACAGTCTGCTGAACCCACATGCACATGGGTAGTAATGGCAGATCCCGAAGAAAATGAATTCTGCGTACTTAGCTCACGCAACTCTTAAAAAATTGCGAATTACAACGCTTTGAGCGCTGAAACAACCTTCGTCAACGATGCCTTCGCATCGCCGAAGAGCAACAAAGTCTTGGGATCATAGAGAAGTTCATTCTCAATACCAGCAAAACCTGGGCGCATCGAGCGCTTCAAAAAAATGATATTTGAAGCTTGATTAACCTCAAGGATAGGCATTCCGTAGATTGGACATCCAGGAGTTGTCTGTGCGGCTGGATTTACGACGTCGTTAGCGCCGATAACAATGGCAACATCAGTCTGACCAAATGTTGGATTTACTTCATCCATTTCTGCCAGTTGATCATATGGAACATTTGCTTCTGCAAGAAGAACATTCATATGTCCCGGCATACGACCTGCAACTGGGTGAATTCCGTATGCAACATCAATGCCTTTAGTGATCATAAGGTCAGCTAATTCGCGGACTGTGTGTTGTGCTTGCGCAACAGCGAGTCCGAAGCCCGGAACAATGACAACGCGACGTGCGTAGTTAAGAAGAATTGCAACGTCATCGGCTGAACCAGAACGTACGGGGCGTTCTTCAGCTGAACCAGATGTTTCTTGTGGCTTTGCCGTAAAGGCTCCGAAGAGAGTTCCAAAGAGCGAACGTCCCATCGCCTCTGCCATCAAGCGAGTCAAGATAGTTCCTGATGCTCCGACGAGAGTTCCTGCAATAATCAGAAGCGTTGAAGAAAGTACATAACCGCTTGCTGCAACTGTTAATCCGGTAAATGCATTGAGCAGCGAGATAACGATTGGCACATCCGCACCACCGACTGGAAGCACAAAGAGCACACCAAAGAGCAGCGAGAGGACCGCGAGTACAAGAAGTGGCGTTGTGCCAAGCGCTACTACGACCCAGATAGAGACACCGAGGACAGCAGCGAGCGTTGCAGCAATAACAAAACGACCGCCTGGGAATACAACAGGGCGTGTAGTCATGAGCTCTTGCAACTTCATAAAGGTAATAATCGATCCGCTAAATGACACACAGCCCACAACAACGGTAAAGACTGTGAAGATTACTTCTGCCGTAGTCGCTTCAGCGCCCAAGTTCATATATTCAACGATTGCAACGAGCGCAGCTGCGCCACCGCCGACTCCATTAAAGAGTGCAACGAGCTGCGGCATCTGCGTCATCTCCACTTTACGAGCTGCTGGCACACCGATGACAAGACCGATTGCGATTGCACCTACGATCCACCAGAAGTTATGGAGCGGAAGGTCATGGCCCACTTCTTCTCCGCGGGAAGGAGTTACGTAGAGAAATACTGAGAGCGTTGCCAGAGTGGCACCAAATGCACCGATGAGATTTCCGCGACGCGCAGTCTTTGGATGAGAGAGACCTTTGAGGGCCAAGATGAATGCAACACCAGCGGCAAGACCAATCAAGCTATAGAGAGTGCTATTCATTACTTGCCTCCCTTGGAATCGGCGCTCTCGCCGCTAACTTTTTGGGAGTTATCGCTCTTCTTTGCTTTAAACATCTCAAGCATTCTGTCGGTAACAACAAATCCACCAACCATGTTGATTGTGGCAAGAACAATTGCTGCAAGTGAGAGGCCAAGTTCCAGATTATTTTCACTGTGATCGGCGACGATGATTGCACCTACGAGAATAACTCCGTGGATTGCATTCGCACCTGACATGAGCGGTGTATGCAGCGTGGATGAAACTTTAGAGACCACTTCAAATCCAACAAATACCGCCAGAGTGAAGATAGAGATGATTGCTATTGCATCCATTAGTTAGTCTCCTTAGGCGTGTGCTTGGCGCCTGCATGGCAGACTGCTGACTTATCAATGATCTCGTCTGTGAAATCAATATTGAGCGCAACAGGTGCGCCATCTTTACTTGGAGTGGTCATTAACGTTAATAAATTAACGACATTTCGTGAGTACAAACTTGAGGCATGGAATGGCAGTTGGCTTGGAACATCCTTGCCACCCCAGATTTGAACACCTTTTGCCGTGACAACGATTTCACCAGGTTTTGATCCCTCGACATTTCCGCCAGTTTCCGCAGCGAGATCCACGATGATGGTGCCTGATTCCATCGCATCGACCATCTGCGCTGTCATCAAACGTGGCGCAGTTCTTCCTGGTACAGCGGCTGTTGTAATAACAACATGAGATTTAGCAATGTATGGAGTGAGGAGTTCTCGTTGTTTAGCAGCACGTTCTTCAGTCATCTCGCGGGCGTAACCGCCTGCTCCCTCGAGCGCTTCCAACTCCAAATTAATAAATGTGGCGCCCATTGATTTCACTTCATCTGCAGAAGATGGGCGTACGTCATAAGCGCTGACTACTCCACCGAGTCTGCGAGCGGTGGCAATTGCCTGCAGGCCTGCAACTCCAGCGCCCAGTACGAGAACTTGCGCAGGCGTAACTGTGCCTGCTGCTGTCATCAACATCGGAAAGAATCGAGGAGAAAGTTCGGCACCGACAAGCGCTGCGCGATAGCCGGCACAGAGCGCTTGAGAAGTGAGCGCATCCATTGATTGCGCACGCGAAATACGCGGAACCAATTCAAGTGAGAAAGAGGTAAGTCCAGCTTTTGTTGCCGCTTCGATGGAATCAAGCGCTGTTACCGGTGAGAGAAATGAGATTGTCACAGCGCCTTTTTTTAAGCTATTCATCTGCGCTGGAGTTAATGGTGTTACTGAGAGAACTACATCAGCATCGCTTATGACGTTGCCGCTCTTTACTGTGGCGCCTGCAGCTGTGTAGAGATCATCTGTTGCCTGCGAGTGAACTCCTGCACCCGATTCGATAACGACTTCGTAACCTAGTCGCGTCAATTTATTGATGACATCTGGCACAAGCGCTACGCGCTTTTCGCCTTCTCGAATCTCTTTCGGCACGGCAATTCTCATACGGAGAAAGGTACTGGGTTGAACTGGTGCGGTCTATGTGAAAGTAACTTGATGTCGAGTTAATTTCCCTGTAATTCACCGCGGGTGAGGTGATAGAGCAGAGCCTGGATTGTGGTGCGGCGATGATATGCCTCGCGCCAGATGACAGATTTTGGTCCATCAATTACTGAAGCCTCTACCTCTTCACCACGATGAGCTGGCAAGCAATGCATAAAGATGGAATCTTTTTCTGTAAGCGACATCATTTTTTCTGTAACTGCATATGGCGCTAACGCCTTCATTTTCTCGGCACGCTCTGCTTCTGGATCTCCCATCGACATCCAGACATCGGTATATAGAACAGAGGCTCCACGCGCAGCAGATTCGGCATCCCTTGTTACTTCAATCGTTGCACCGCTCTTTTCTGCAATCTCTTTCGCTTTCGCAACAACTGAAGCATCCGGCGCCCACTTGCCATCAGGAGTAGCTGCAACAACATGTGCGCCCATGATCGCGCCCATGATTAACCAGGCGTGCGTCATATTGTTGCCATCGCCTAAGTAAACAAATTTTCTACCTTGTATATCTTTACCAAAATTTTCGCGAATAGTGACCCAATCTGCCAGTAATTGAGTGGGGTGATCATCGTCAGTTAAACCGTTAATAACAGGGATAGATGCGTGTGCCCCGAGTTCATCAACATCAGATTGCTTAAAAGTGCGGATGATGAGCGCATCACAGAATCCACTAATGATTTTTGCTGTATCAGCGATAGTTTCCCCACGGCCGAGTTGTAGATCATCGCCACGAATAAAAATTGGTGTGCCACCTAAATGGGCCACTGCAGTCTCAGAAGCCAATCGGGTACGTGTCGATGGTTTTGTCATGTAAATCGCGACCGTCTTATTGCTCAGCGCAGTGTTGGCGCGGAGTGGCTTGCTGGCAAAGTCAGCAGCTGTGTTGAGAAGTAACTCAACATCTGCCCGCGATAAATGCTCGGTGCGCAGCAAGTCTTTCATTGGAGAATTCTACTCGGAGAAAGATTGTTGGGGATACACAATATTGGAATCAACCATGCGACGCATAGCTCGTGATCTCCACATAGAGTCACAGAGTTAAGCCCTTCTCGTTGAAACTTTTCTATCGAATTGAGGGATACTTTGGCCATGGGTATTTTTGATCGCGGCTTACCGCCAGTGGATGCGCCGCTATCGAGCGCAGATACTGACACTCTTACGAGGCCTGTCGAACAAGAAGATGACGGCGGACACGATCGCTTTGCGCATTACATTAAGAAGGAAAAAATTGTTGAATCCGCTGTAACAGGTAAAGCAGTCCGTGCGCTATGTGGAAAGAAATGGGTACCGTCACGCGATCCTCAGAAGTATCCAGTCTGCCCCATCTGCAAAGAGATCTATGAAGGGTTACGACCAGGGCCAGAAGAGAACGAGTAATAGCGAGCCCAAAAAATAGTGGAGGTGCCGGGAATCGAACCCGGGTCCTTCAGAGCTAAAACAGGGCTTCTACGGGCGTAGTGTGTTTTACGTTTTCTCAGTTCTGAATCTCATACACACAAGTATTCAACGAACTCATTTGCGAAACTGTTCTCTCGAGATATTCGCAACGCTATCTCAATGAAAAGCTCTCTAGCGACGCCAGATTCCGGGACGAGAGCGCGCCCGGGCTGACGGATTCGGGACTAGCTTATGCAGCTAGTGCGAAATCACTGCGACTGTTGTCTGCAGTTATGTGTGCACGGGTTTCATGGTTTACGAGATCATCCCGGCTTCCTCGGCCCGCTTCCCCTGCCTCAACAGCTAAAGTCGAGACCGTTCACCCCCGTGAACGTTGAAGAGCGTTAATTATTAAATTGTTATCCGAGTATAGAGAACGCCAACGACAATTGAGAAATTCCCTAAAATTTAAGCCTGAAAGAAGCAGTGCTAGTAAGAATCTTTTCCGGATTGGCGGCGCGAAAGTTCGCGATTTACTTCGCGGGTAGCTTGCTTCTCCATCAAGGTAGAGCGCTTATCGTGAGCCTTCTTTCCTTTTGCAATAGCAACTTCAACCTTTGCCTTGCCATTGTTGAAATAGAGCTGCAGTGGAACCAAAGTAATTCCAGAATCTTTTGTGCGTCCGGCAATTTTGCGAAGTTCCACTTTATGGACCAATAACTTTCGCTTTCGGCGCGGAGTGTGATTGGTCCAAGTTCCTTCTGTGTACTCCGGAATATGTACTCCATGAAGCCAAAGTTCACCATTTTCAATCATGGCAAAGCCGTCGATAAGAGATGCCCGTCCTGCCCGCAGCGATTTAACCTCGGTGCCAGTGAGAACGATTCCGCATTCGTACACATCTTCAATTGAGAAGTCATGGCGGGCTTTCTTATTCGCTGCAATCAGCTTCTTGCCGACTTCCTTGACCATGGAGTTAGATCCTTACATCAAACTTTGAGATAGCGGCGCAGCGTGATGAGAGATGCCAACGTTGACACCACTAGCCCCGTCAGTAAGAGCCATGCTGATGCGCTGATGACTTCGCCCCAACCAAAGAACTTGGTGAAGGTAAGTAGCGGTGCGACATTCGTATCGACAACATATTTAAGACCAGCAAGAAGTCCTGATGCCAATCCCCAACCAACAATTGCCGAGAAAACACCTTCGAGAAGGAATGGCAGCTGAATCGACCATGATGACGCTCCTACTAACTTCATCACACCAGTTTCACGGCGACGGTTAAATGCTGCAATACGAAGTGTGTTGCTGATCAGAAGTGCTGCTGTCAGAACTGAGAGCAGACCTACAGCAAGTGCGCCATTACGAAGGACTCCAAGAAGTTGGAAAAACTTTTCGAGGATAGTTCTTTGATCTTGCACAATATCAACACCAGGGCGACCGCTGAAGGCGCTTACAACAACATCAAATTGTGTTGGATCCTTTAGTTTTACACGGAAAGATTCAGGCAACTGATCAGCCGTCACGTTTTGTGCGATTGCAGAATCCTTGAAGCGCTCTTTAAAGCGCTCAAATGCCTCTGTCTGAGATTCATAGAAGACGCTCTGAACTACTGGTAGAGCCTCTAAATCTGCCTTTATTGCAACGCGCTGTTCTTGTGTGACAACGCCACCTGCGCAGGATGGAGATTCAGAGAGTGAACCACAGAGAAATACTGATACTTCAATCTTGTCATACCAATAATCTTTCATAGCATTGACTTGAGAGTTGGAGAGAAGACCAATCCCAAGAAGCGATAGTGAGATCGCAACAGTAACGATGACAGCGAATGTCATCGTGAGATTGCGGCGAAGTCCAATACGAACTTCACTTAACAAAAATCCTGCGCGCATCTTTACTGCTCCATATCTCTTCTATTAATTATCCGGTGTATCCGTATACGCCACGTACTTGGTCACGAATGACATGGCCACTATCGAGTTCGATAACGCGCTTGCGCATCTGATCCACAATTCCAGAATCGTGGGTTGCCATCAAAACTGTGGTGCCCTCGCGATTAATGCGATCGAGCAACTTCATAATGCCAACCGAGAGCGCCGGGTCGAGGTTTCCTGTTGGTTCGTCAGCAATGATGATTGCGGGTTTGGTGACATAGGCTCGGGCGATTGCCACACGCTGTTGCTCTCCACCTGAAATCTCAGATGGCAGGCGATCTCCCTTGTCTTCTAACCCAACCAATTCCAACATCTCTGGAACTTCGCGGTTGATCTCTTTCTGCGAATATCCAAGGACATGGAGCGAGAATGCAATGTTCTCTGAAATAGTCTTATTGGGAAGAAGTCGGAAATCTTGGAAGACAGTTCCAACCTGTCGGCGCAGCTCTGGAACTTTATGGTTGGCCAGAGTTCCTAAATCTTTGCCCGCGACATGAATGGTTCCAGAAGTTGGGCGCTCTTCGCGCAGAATCAAACGTAAGAATGTTGACTTACCCGAACCTGACATACCAACCAAGAAGACAAATTCGCCCTTGGTGATTTCCAGGCTCACGCTATCGAGCGCCGGTCGATCCTGGCCCGAATAAATCTTTGTTACATTTTCAAAACGAATCACTGCTGCTCCTTTGAGACCTGCCCATAGTTTATGGAGTGAGGCTGCAATTTCTCGGTTGATTCGCCCCGAATATCGCTATTCACAGGCAGGAATAAATCACAGTGGGGGCTTGGCTACGCGTGCGCAGAACTGCGGCGCCAGCGAATTCCAGCTTCGATGAAATCATCAATTTCACCATTTAATACTGCAGCGGTATTTCCAGTTTCATGGTTATTTCGCAGATCTTTCACCATTTGATACGGCGCAAGGACATAGGAACGCATCTGATTTCCCCAAGATCCCCCGCTATCACCCTTGAGAGCATTTATTTTGGCTTGCTCTTCTTGGCGACGACGCTCCAGAAGTTTAGATTGCAACACCGCCATAGCGGTTGCTTTATTTTGAATTTGGGAACGCTCGTTCTGACACGAAACAACGATTCCAGTTGGAATATGAGTTAGTCGCACAGCGGAGTCAGTTGTGTTGACACCTTGTCCACCAGGACCTGATGATCGATACACATCTACACGAATTTCTTTCTCATCTAAATCAATGTGATCACTCTGTTCTACAACAGGCACTACTTCCACACCCGCAAAGGAGGTGTGGCGCCGTGACTGTGAATCAAATGGCGAAATTCGCACCAGACGATGAGTGCCTTGCTCTACCGAAAGAGTCCCGTATGCATATGGAGCGCTCACTCTAAAAGTTGTTGACTTGATTCCGGCTTCTTCGGCATAGGAAGTTTCGAGAACATCGACTTTATATTCATGGCGTTCGCAGTAGCGCAGATACATTCGCATCAACATTTCTGCCCAATCAGCTGCCTCAACTCCACCTGCCTCAGAACGAATCGTGATCAGCGCATCACGGTCGTCATATTCACCATTGAGCAAGGTCGTTACTTCTAACTCGCTAATTGCTTTGACTGTTGAATCTAATTCCGCCTCTGCATCTTTGAGCGCCGAACCATCTGGTTCACCGGCCGCCAATTCAAAGAGAACAGGTAGATCATCAACTCGACGGCGAAGACTCTTCAGGCGAGTGATAGATCCTTGAACTCGGGAGAGTTTGCTCGTTACCGCCTGCGCCTTTTCTGGGTCATCCCATAAATTCGGTACTCCCGCAGCTGCTTCGAGTTCTACCGCTTCGGCTTCGAGTTTGGGCAAATCTAAAACTTTTTCAATTGAAGTGAGGGTCGCGCCTATCTCTGAGATTTCAAGTGCATAGTCGCGAGCCATGGGGTAAGGATAGCGAGAATTTATCCAATCTCTATCCCATAGAAATTAGTAGTGATTTTCCGCTGCGCGATGCTTGCAACAGTCGAAGATATTTCAAAACTCTCGAGATTAACAAAGGGAAGAACGAATGGAAGACGAACTTCGGCCGAAGTTTCAACAGTTAATTGAAAGCCATCACAATCAACTCGATTAACTTGGATTGCTTCGAGATTTATACGGCTATTTGCGATTGCATGTGTTGTACCAATCTGAATCCAATCATTGAGCGCACTAAGCGCATCAGCTCTACCCTTTTCGCAATCGATAGGAATTCCTGGGTCGGTTTCACTCTCACCCAACAAGTTCTTTGCGAATTTCCAGAGATTGTATTCACCTTTGTAGTAAGCATCCGTATCTAGATTTCTTACTCCCCGTTGCGCTGCTGATTCAGTCGCTTGCGTCAGTGCACGTTTAGCGAGATAGATTGAAGAAACATTGGTGAGAATGACTGAAACAATCACTGTGGCCATAAAGAGACTCATAATCAAAAGTGAGATTGAGCCTTTCTCGTCGCGCCAAAACGCTTTCAACTGCTTCATTAATTAAGCCCAAGGAGTGACGTACTCGATCGCAGATACCCTTACTTGGCGCTGTGGAATCGAAAGGGTGAGCACAATCTTTGAATCAGGCGATATGCAGGGTCTGGTTGAACAGGAAATATGGCTCACTATCTCATTCTCAGGATCCTCAAACCCCAAGAGGATTCCTGCCTCGACCACAACTGAACGGGCGACTTCAAATGCAGTCTCATCATTCGCTGAAGTCACAAATGCACGCACTGATTCGCGCGCTAGGGTCCTTAATCGCTCCTGATCGTCACTTGCTGCAGAAAATGCGTTCATGTAGATAAAGAGAGGGATAAATAGTGGAATAGCCAAGAGAACAAACTCTATAGATGCACTGCCCCGCTGATCCTTCCAAAGATTTACCTTCATCGCTGATTTTCAATGATGGCAATTCCTCGAACTTCTACCCGTCGTTTTTGGCCAAAGATTGTAGATAGGTCACTCTCGCGAGTAGTAACTACTAAATCTAGGTTGTGATTAGGGTCAGGGGAATATATCGACAAGAAGCGTTCTGACTCACCGAATTCTCCCGATAGAGCCTGTTGCGATGCCTGATCCTGCGCGGCTACTTTCTCCATATTTCTTGAGTGAATGGCTACATTGATCTGAGTCGCTATAAGAAAAAGCGAGAGCAACGGAACAAGTACAAGAGCGCTTTCAACATTTCCACGATCACATTTGAGAAAACTCAAAATCAATTTAGCGAATCCCATTCATAGCATCTAAAGAATTCTTGAGAATTGCTGTTAAACGAGGGGCAGCAATAGTCCAGATTGCTGTCACTAAACCAGTTGTCATGAGTACTACGAGGACCCATCCTGGGACATCGCCTCTATCATCACTGAGTGCTCTAAAGAATCGAGTACGTTTGAAAGAATTGATTCTCATGGCAATCCCGATATGAAAAGCTGCCATTTTCTGTTGGATTTTCTGATTCATTTTCTACCTCTTTTCTGTTGTTTGGTCTTCTTGATGGAAAATCTTTAACTTTGAGCGAAAACGTTGAGATTTGAGAGTGATGGCCATAAGGCAAAGAGAATTGAAATGGGAAGTATGAGAAACACAACCGGAATCATCATGGCCATTTCAGCTTTGGCAGCCATTGCCGTAATTCGATTCCTTTGTAAGCTTTGCGCCTCTTCAGCATGACTTTGCAACACCTCGACAAGTGGAGCACCTCTTGAAAGTGCAATTACGATTGAATCGATAAATCGCCGGATATTTAGGGAATGTATGCGCCTGCCTAGGGAATCTAAAGCTTCTGCAAATGGGAGACCGGCTGAGACTTGATCAACAACCTCCTGTATCTGATTTACGAGAGCGCCTGATCCACGCTGAGATATTCGCTGCAGGGAGCTGAGTGGGCTCTCACCAGCAGAAATCGAAAGAGTGAGCATCTCAACAATTGCAGGAAATTCCTCCTCAATACCTTCACGATATTTCTTTACTCTCTTTGTGAGATGGTGCTCAAGCCATAGAACGGAACCTGTAAATGCGATTAGTACCAAAGGAAAGACTGTAGACAGCGGTAGATTTTTGAGTATCCCAAAGAGGATGATTACAAAAGTCAGAGCACTTGAAATAATTAATTCTTTGTACCTAAAGTTTTCATATGCAGTATCAGTGTCATATCCAAGTTCGGCCAACTTTGTTCTAACTGATGTGCGATCGCCCATTCTGCGAATCGATGTGATGCTCGCCTTTTCTAGCGAGAAATCCTCGTTGAGGATGAGAAAGGCCGGGACAATAAAGAGAAGAGAAACCAGAAGTGGATTATTCATCGAGTTAAACCAATGTGAGTCTCTGCGAACACTCGTGAAGTCTGTGGCAATTTAGCTAAGTGGCTCATCCAGATGTAAGCAATAGCAGTCATTGCTAGTCCTGCTGTAAGAACGAGTGCGCCTGACTGAGTCGAAAAGGCGCGGGAAGTGCTCGGCTGCGTGGATAAGAGTAGAAGAAGCAGCCAAGGTGCAGCCGCCGATAGATGCGCTGAGTTCTTAATCCAGTTGTGTTTGACGGCAATCTCGCGGCGAAGGGATAAATCTTCTCTGATAAATTTCCCGAGAAGGCGGAGAATGTTAAGTAGCTCTGCGCTTCCTAATACCTTGGCCATTGCAAGTGATTCCAGAATTTGATCAGTACTTGGGTGTGCAAGCTCAGTTTTTGCTCGCGCAATCGCATGATCAAAGTTTCCGGTTGCATATATCTCATCTCGAAACCTCAGGAAGGTACTTCTGAACACTTCTGGCCCACGCACAGAAAGCCCTATAAGAGATTCGTTGAGAGATAGCCCTGATTGAATTCCCGCTCGTAGATGATCAATCATCTCAGGGGCAGAACTTTGAATGAGCAATGCCTTTCTGGAACTGACTTTCTTCCTTGCGACAAATGCCAAGATTGCAAGAAAGCAAGTAAATGAGATTGCGATGTACGAAGAGTCTGATATCAGCAAGGCGAATACAAAGATAAAGATTGACACTAGGACTATCACAAATAATTTTGGAGCTGCTAAATCTCTTATTTTCATTCAAGTACACCTAGTCCTTTTTCAAAGTTAGTACCATTCCATCGCCAAACATTTTCAATCTCGGTCTTGTCATTCTCGATACGCCCAGTAACTTTGGCTACTTCTGTAACTCGTCGGACACCATCATCACTAAGCGAAACTTGCACAACCAAGTCAATTGCTGAGGCAACCACTGGTGCAATGAATTTGTGCGAAATGTTCTCTCCGGCAAGAAGTGGCAAAGTCTGTAATTTTGTAATTGCATCTCGTGCCGAGTTCGCATGAAGAGTTCCCATCCCTGGAAGTCCTGAGTTCAGTGCAAGTAAGAGATCTAAAGCCTCTGCTTCTCGCACTTCTCCCACAATAATTCTGGTAGGTCTCATGCGTAGCGCTTCCTTAATAAGCTTTCGAAGTGAGATGGCGCCTTCACCTTGAAGATTTGCTCCCCGCGTTTGCATTTGGATCAGATCTGGAATTTTGGGTTGTAATTCAAAAACCTCTTCAATTGTTATAACTCTCTGATTAAGAGGAACTTCATTTACTAAGGCGCCTAGAAGAGTTGTTTTTCCTGCCTGAGTTCCTCCACTCACCAATATGTTGAGCCCCTTTTTTACGGCTAGCGATAGATCGCGCCCTACCTGTTCAGTCATCACCTTCATCTCAACAAGATCAAGTAGTGATTTCTGGCGCAGCAAATGCTTACGGATGTTTACCGCCCAATGTTCAGCAGTTATCTCTGGGATTACGACATGCAATCGGCTGCCATCAGGAAGTCTGGCATCCACAAAAGGTTGTGAAATATCTAGTCTGCGCCCACTCCAAATGAGTGCTCGATCAACTAATTGGCGCACTGATTCTGTAGTGAGCACCAAGTTAGTCAATTGACTCTTTCCTGCTCGAGCTATGAAAATTCTTTCCGGTGCATTGATCCAAATTTCTTCAATGGTTGGATCAGCAATTAAGTGCGCTACTGGCCCAAAGACGACTTCGGGATCCATGATTTCCATGAGGCAGAAGGTAGGAGTGCGCTGACATTTTCATCGTTAGTTTTGAAGGCTCTGTGGATAGTCGAGAGGGTCCGCTACTGAGCAGTGATATGAATGCTACGGAAAGTAACTTAACTCAATAGACGAGCGGGAGCCGAATCTAATCTGTTGAGAATCTCAAGAGCGCTCTCATCGCTTTTTGCACTGGCGAGAAAGCACTGACAATCAAAGTTTTGATTTTGCCAACTCTGTTGGACTCGCGTTGCAATTGCATCAGCTATCTCAATTCTTGCTTTAACAATTAGTGTGAATTCAAATCGGCCTAAGCGAGCACAGAGATCCTCCGCTCTGGTGGCTGCCTTGAGTACTTCTGAAAATGCCAGGATTGCAGCTTCGTACAGAGACTCGTTCTCATCAATTTTAGGCATTAACTGAAATCTAACGAGAGTCAGATGGCTCCTATTCCGACCTACTGAAGCCAAGTCACGACGAAGGTTTTCATAAAAGTAGGGGGGTGCAGCTAGGTACGTGAGTGAATCTCGCAAACCATCATGAGAAAAAATCATCTACTGCTCACTATTCGTCTCACTGATAAAGTGCTTCTGTGAGCAATAAAAAGGAGAGAGCGAAAAACTCCCAACCTCGAGTGGAGACAACATCCTCCAACAAGAAATCAAAGCGCTCCATCGCGGCAACCCTGCTTTATATCGAAGCGGCGATAGTGCTTTCCCTAGCCCTCTGGTTAATCTTCTTTAGCTTCACACATGAGAATGAGGAAGTAGCGCCTTTACTTGGTGAAATTGGTTTTGCTTTCTTAGGAGCAGCCGGTCTCTTTGTCGCTGGACGAGGCTTTGCACGAGGTAAGAATTACGGAAGATCGCCAGCCATTCTGGCTAATTTAATTGCGCTGGGGGTTGCTTACTATCAAATACAAGGCGCCTTCTACATTGGCGCTGTAATCATCATTCCGCTGGCTGTAACGATTATTTACTTAGCTTTAGCTATCGCCAAGACCGAAAATTCCTGATGCGAATAAGCATCATGCTTAAATTTGATGCGGATACGCATCACCACGGAACAACTTGCTGGTCTTCCCAAAGTACTCCCGTTAACTTCTCTTGATCGGATGTACCCGCTGAATTAAATGGTCGGGTTGCTAACCAGATTGCAGTTGCAGCACCTTCTTCGGCAGAACGTGGCGCATCGGCTCCACCCATATCAGTGCGTGAATGATTGGGGCAGATGGCATCTACCAATAACCCGCGAGCGCCTAAACCTGTTTCGTGTGCAAGATTTCGAACAAGTGCATTTACTCCAGCTTTACTGATGCGATAGGGAGCAAGTCCACCTGCATTTCCAGGTCCCGACATGCGACCTAAACAGGCAGAGAAGATAACTATGCGTCCATTGCGAGCATCTGCCATCGCTGGCGCTATTCCATTTACCAATTGAAAGACAGAATCTAAATTAATTGCCATGACGCGACGCCATTCGGCGTCATTTGTTTTAAGAGTCTTCGACATCTTTTCGCTCATGACTCCATGAGCCAACATCAGAACCTGAGGAACAGGCAGTGATTGGGTGATGGCAGCGATGGTTTCGCGAACTTGCTCTGGTTGCTCTAGGTCGCAGGTAAAGGTGGAGGCGCGCAGGTCAGAGTTTCCATGCTGTTGCGTATACGCATCGCGAATTAATTGAGCTGCAGATTCCAGGCGCTGTGCATCTTTAGCAATCAACGCAAGATCAAAACCCTGGAGCGCGAGCGCCTTGGCTGTTTCAAATCCGAGTCCGCGGCTGGCGCCAGTAATTACGGCCAGTGGGCGAGGTGAGTTCGTCTCCATAGTCGGCAAGGGTCTCAAAGAATGGATAGCGCGGCACTTTGAGATAGCGGGGCGAATGTGCGCAATCTCGCGCTAGCGCAGCCAGAAGACCATTTATTCTGCGCGCCCTCAGCCGATAGTCTTAGCCCACGCTCGAATCTGAGCGGATAAGTACGTGAGAACGCAAAGGAGCGCTCTGTGTCGCAATCAGGTCAGGACTTCGGAGCAAATGATTGGCTCGTTGAAGAAATGTTTGAGCGATATCAAGCAGACCCAACTTCTGTTCCAAGTGAATGGGTGACCTACTTCCAAAACAATCCGCAAGCTGCAACGCAAAGCGTAGCTGCGCCAGTTTCAGGTGCGCCGATTGCAGGCGCTCCTAAAGGTGGAACTCCCCCAACTCCAAAGCCTGTAACTCCACCAAATATTTCGATGACGGGGGCAACACCCGTTGCGCCTGCACCAGTGGTTGCTGCGCCAGTTGCGCAACCTGCAGCACCAGTTGCCCAACCAGTTGTTCGCACAGTGACAACAGCTCCAGCAACGCCTGCGCAACCTGCAGCAAAACCAATTCC
>JACCEB010408559.1_pt1 | contig 31679 bp, 30 predicted proteins | sample 7454761 | NCBI WGS metagenome assembly JACCEB01 (sample SAMN15323454, study PRJNA562643) | freshwater metagenome | isolation source: river surface water | place: USA:Blue River Watershed | collected 2017-08-18
CTGCATGAAGACCTGCGTATCGCCGATGTGACCGAGTCTTTCCTGTCCGCACGCTGCCTGCAGCGGGATGACGTGCTCGGACGTCCGGTGTGCGAGGTGTTTCCTGCGGCTGTCGCCGGCACGGAACTGTGCGAGCGGCAAGGGGCCGGCTTGCTGACGCTTCGGGATTTGTTTGAACGCGTATCCGGCTGCATGTGTTTGACTTGCGGGCCGCAGCATGTCGTGGAGTTCATTCAGCAAAGTTCCGACGCGCACGCGGGCCATTGCATCGCCATCGGCATGCCGATCGGGCAGGCATGGCCGGAGGCTGCGAGCGCCGAATTCATCGGCTTGCTGGACAAGGTGTATGCGAGCGGATGACCTGCCACCGGACCCGGCTGCAAGCTGAAGGTCCAGCCGCGCGAGGGCGCGGTCCTCACCGATGCCTGGTTCGACTTTATCTGCCAGCCTGTTCTTTCCGCCGATGGCAAAGTGGCGGGCCTCCTCGTGTGCGGGCATGACGTTTCGAATGAAATACAGGCCAGGCAGGCACTGCATTCCATCGAAGAACGTTTTCATCTGGCGCTCGAAGCGGCAGGGGACGGCGTATGGGACTGGAACATACCCGAGGACAGGTTCATGTTTTCCGCGCGCGGCCGGGCGATGCTGGGTTACGGCGAAGACGAGGTGGGGTCGCGGATGGAAGACTGGCTGGCCATCACCCATCCCGATGATCAGGAACGATTGCAGACCAACACGATGGCCTGCCTGAAGGGAAGGCTGCCGTTTTTTTCCGCGGAATATCGCGTGCGCTGCCAGGACGGCAGCTGGAAGTGGCTGTTGTCCCGAGGGGCGGTCATCCAGCGTGATCGTCAGGGCAGGGCGATCCGCATGGTGGGCACGACGATCGACATTTCAACCGAACAGGAAACCCTGCGGCGCGCGAATTTTGACTCACTGACCCGGCTTCCCAATCGCAACCTGTTCCGCGACCGGCTTGGAAAGGAAATGCAGGGAGTCACGCGGACCGACAGGTCGCTCGCCCTGCTGTTCATCGACCTCGATCGCTTCAAGGAAGTCAACGATTTGCTCGGACACGATGCCGGCGACAAACTGCTGCGCCAGTGTGCTGACCGCATTTGCTCGTGCGTGCGTGCGGCCGATACGGTGGCCCGATTGGGCGGGGATGAATTCACCGTCATCCTGAGCGATCTGGAAGGCCGCGCCCATGTCGAGGACATCGTGCAGAAAATCCTCGATGAGCTCTCGCGCCCCTTCGTGCTGGGCGATGCCCACGTCCACATCTCGGCAAGCATCGGCATCACGCTCTACCCGGACGATGGAAATGACCAGGAGCGCCTGCTGCAGAACGCCGATCAGGCGATGTACGTCGCCAAGAACTCCGGCAGAAACCAGTTCCACTTCTTCACGCGCTCGATGCAGGAGCAGGCGTGGCATCGCATTACGATGCTGGCGGACTTGCGCAATGCCTTGCCTCGCGACGAGATGCGATTGCATTTTCAGCCGGTCGTCGAGTTTGCCAGCGGAAAGGTGGTGAAGGCCGAAGCGCTGTTGCGCTGGCAGCATCCGCGCAAGGGGCTCTTGCTGCCATCGGCTTTCATCACGATTGCTGAAGAGGGTGGCCTGATCCACGAACTCGGCAATTGGGCGTTCATGCAATCGCTGGACTGGTCCAGCCGATGGGGCGCATTGACCGGGGCGCCTTTCCAGATCGGCGTCAATGCCTCGCCGATCCAGTTCATGCAGCACAAGCAGGCGATGAACTGGGGGCGCAAGCTGAACGACTCCGGCATGCCGTCGAGCTGCATTTCGGTGGAGATTACCGAAGGCGTCTTGTTCAACACGTCATCGGTCACGGAGCAGCAATTGCTGGAAATGCGCGGGGCCGGCATCGAGGTGGCCATCGACGATTTCGGGACCGGTTTTTCTTCCATGGCCTACCTGAAGAAACTCGACGTCGATTACCTCAAGATCGACCAGTCGTTCGTGCGCGGCACGACGCACGACAATCACAGCCGTGTCATTGCCGAAACCATCATCGTCATGGCGCACAAGCTTGGCCTGAAAGTCATCGCGGAAGGCATTGAAACGCCGGAGCAGCAGGACTGGCTGCGGCAGGCCGGTTGCGATTACGGCCAGGGCTTCCTGTTTTCCCGGCCGCTGCCGGCAGAACAGTTCGAACTTTTGCTCCGCGGCGGGGCGACTTTTGCAAGCAGCCCGGCGCTCGACCATCCGTAATGTGCGGCTGTTCAGGGCTGGTCGTGCGGTCGTGCGTTGCCAGAAGGCGCTTGCGCGCGACTTCGGCGGCAGGGATGCGGCACAGAGGCCGGTATCCGGGAAATCCCCGTGCTGTGAACCGCCGCGGCCGATTGATCAGAACAAGCCCAGGAATCCATCCGCAAAGAATGCCAGTCCCAGCGCGCCGACCGGCAGCGCTGCCAGCCAGACCGGGCGTGACTTGATCAGGCCGGCGACCGAGCTCAGCAGGATCGTCACCTGCAGCAGCAGGACCGCCCGTCCGAATGGCACGTTGTGCCGTTTCGCCTCGTCGCGCTGTGCCTCATATTCCTCGGCCTTTGCGCGGATTTCCTTCTTCTCGCCCGCATAGCGTGCGGCCTGTTCCTCGTTCTTGCGGATGCGCTCCGCGTATTCGGCGCGCACCGGGCTGTTGGACGGCAGCGTGGCCTGCTGCAGCCTGAGCTGCTGCGTCTGCAGCTCGTACAGATGCTGCTTCATGCTCTTGGCTTCGTAAAAATTCCACTGGTCGGATGCCAGCGCCTGCTGGATCACGCTTTGCGTCGAGTACGAGCCGCCTTTGAAAGTGGACAGCGTCGCGCAGACGGCAAACACGATGGTCGACAGCGCCATCTGGTTCAGCCAGGGTTCTTTTTTTTCCTGAGTCTTGTCGGTCATTCTGGTTTTGCGTTGTTGTCGGGGCAGGCTTCCGGAAGCTTGTTCAGGCCCTGCCGTTCGATCCGGAATGTGGCCGCGGTCGCGGCGCCAGCCGGCCGGCGCACCACATAGATGCTGTCGAAATCGTTGTCCTGCCAGTGCGGCACTTGCGCAGGATCGCCGCCGGCCTGCAGCAATAGCGCCTGCGCCAGCTGCACCGCGAGATGGTGCTCCCAGGCGATCACATAGGTGCCGTCGGGCTTCTGCAGCAGTGCTTCGGCGAGCGGCTTCACCTGCGTCATCTCCCAGCTTATGTCGACCGGCATCCCGAGCCGGATGGCCAGCGGTTCGATGGTGGCCAGCGGACGGATGTAGAAGTAGGGGACGCCTTTGTCCGCTTTTTTCACGGCCGGATTTGGCGCGAACAGTTCGGCCGGCACGCCGAACCTGGCCAGCAGGACCGGCGGCAGGGCGAGCGCGCGGTTCAGTCCCTGGCAGGTCAGCTGCCCCAGTCCGCCGGGCGGCTTTTCACCGTGGCGGATGATGACGTAGGTTGCGTCCGCGCCGGCCGGCGTCGCGACGGCCGTCAGCGACGAGAACAGCAGGGCGGTCAGGGTCTTGGGGAAAAGGCGCACGGGCAGGTCCGGAAAATCGAAGGCCGCGATGATAACTTGCCGCGGCCGCTCGCGCACGGACGCCGTATGCCAGATGCGGCAGCCGTCACTCCCCGATCACCAGCACCAGCGCCGGTTCCACCGCGCCGACGACGTCTTCGGTCGTGTGGAATTTCCGTTTCGGATTCGGCGGCGGCAGCCTGACTGCACGCATGCCCTTCAGCAGTTCGAGCAGGTGGCTCGACTTGACCGCAAAATTCACGTTCTGCGGAATGCTGTTGAATTCCTTCAGCATGGTCCGGTCCGACAGCTTGGCCGACACGATGCCGATTACGTTGCCGTCGAGGGTGAACAGCGGTCCGCCGGAGTTGCCCGGCTGGATGGGGTTCGAAATCTGGAAGAGACTGGCATCGTCGCGGATGCCGGCCAGCGAGCTGATGATGCCGTCAGTGATCTTCGGTTCAATGCCCTGCACAAGGATCTGAGGGAAGCCGCCGGTCAGTACCGACGTGCCTTTCTTCACGCCGGACGAATCCGCGATCGGTATGTAGGGCAGGCCGGCGGCGGGGATTTTCAGCACCGCCAGGTCGTGCGCCGAATCCAGCTTTGCGACCCTGGCCTGGTAGGTTTTGCCGTTGGTGGTCCGTACCGTCAGCTCGGTGGCATTCTCGATCACGTGATAGTTCGTGACGACGTATCCGTCCGAAGTGATGATGAAGCCGGAGCCGGCGACGACGCGCTTGTCATCGTCCTTGCGGGGCGGCGGCAGGGTGTCGGCGTTCTCGCGCTCCTGTTCGAACAGCCTTCGCTCCTCTTCCAGCCGGCGCCTTTCTTCTGCCAGCTCGCGGCGCTCGCGCTCAATCTCCTGTTCAGCCTCGGCGTCCGTCGTGTCTATTTCGGTTTCAGTGACGAGCTTGTCGTTTTCCCACAGGCCTTCCTGGCGCTGCCCGTCGTGCGTCGTGAGAATGCCGGCGCCGTGGAAATTGCTGTTCCTGAATTCGCCGACATACAGGTCGCCGTTCGGAAAGTGGTAGCTGCCCTGGCCGTGCATCCGGTCATCCCGGTACTCGCCGACGTATCGCTCGCCGTTGGCATGGGTGTAGGTTCCCACGCCGTGGCGCTTGCCGCCCTTGAATTCGCCGACATACCTGTCGCCGCTGGTGAAAGTGTAGGTGCCTTGTCCGTCGAACAGGCCGCCGTTGAACTCCCCGATGTACCGGTCGCCGTTTCGCATTGTCAATTCGCCTTGACCATGCGGCTGGAAATTCCGGAAGCCGCCCTTGTACGTATTGCCGTCGGGGATGGCGTACATCCCTTGTCCGTTTAGCTGGCCGAATTGCCATTCGCCTTCGACCACCGTGCCACGAAGCTCTTTGTCCAACTCGATCACATACCGGCCCCGGCAATCATTCCAGTGCCAGGTGCGCCCCTTCCAGCCAAGATCGGACTTTTTGCTCATGTCCGGTTTGGGGCAGGGCGGCAGCTGGTTGGTGTTCTGCGCCCACAGCGGACAGGCGATCAGCAACAGCAGGGCGGCGAAGCGTCTCATTGGCTTTTCTTGGAGTTTTTTCAGCAAGATAGCGCACGAGTGCCGGCGCCGGAAAGGGCGGTTGACTGAAACGGTATGGAATATGAGATTTTCGGGGCGGCACATGACAGCGCCGCGCGCTTAATCCCATGGGATTAAGCTGCGATTGATTCGCGGATGCGCGGTGCGTGCGGAGTGCTTGTCCGGTTCAGGCGCGCCACGCCGGCAATTGCCAGTCCCGCCAGACTGACAGGCCGCGCAGTCCCGCTGTGATGATCACGCAGACTGCCAGCGCAATCCAGTCCGGCTGGCCGGCGTTCAGCAGTCCGAGGTAGACCCAGCCGCCGGCGAGCGCGCACAGCGCATACGGCCGGTGGTCCTTGAAGGCGGTCGGAATTTCATTGCAGAAGACATCGCGCAGCACGCCGCCGAACACGCCGGTGATCACGCCCATCAGCACTGCAACGATGCCGGGCATCTGCGCGACCATGGCCTGGTGCACGCCGGCCGCGCTGAACAGCCCGAGGCCGATCGCGTCGGGCCACTGGATCGCGCGCTCCGTCACCGCAAAATGGCGCGCGCGCATGAAGAACATCGCCAGCACGCACAGCGCGAACACGCCCCACAGCACGTCGACATGGCGCACCCAGAAGAACGGACGGTGGTCCAGCAGCAGGTCGCGCAGGGTGCCGCCGCCGAAGGCGGCCATGAAGCCCACCACGCACACGCCGACCGGGTCGAGTTGCTTGCGCGCGGCGGTCAGCACGCCCGACATGGCAAAGGCCGCGGTGCCGGCAATCTCGACGGCGACCAGCAGATGTTTTCCCCACGAAGCGATGTTGTCCATGCGCAGAATTTTAATCCCTGCGCGCGCTTTGCCCGGCGGCGAAGCACCGTCAGGGCGTGAACACCACGGCGGTCACATCGTCGCGGCGCGTGTGCTGCCCCTGCCAGCGCTCGAATTCTTCGCGCATGCGCTCGACGATCTGCGTCGCCGGCCGGCCGGCACAGGAAGCCAGCAGGCTTTCGAGCCGGCGGTAACCAAAGGAGCGCGGCACCTCGCCGTCGCCGCCGGGCTGGTCGGTATAGCCGTCGGTGACGATCGCAAAGGTATCGCCGTCCTGCCACGCAATGCCGCGTGTGGCCGGCGCGTCCTCGTCATCCGGCGGTTGCTGGTAGCCGAGGCTGCTGCGCGCTGCCGCATGCCGGGTCACTTGTCCGTCCGGCGACAGCTGGAACACGCCGATCTTGGCGCCGGCAAATTGCAGGATCCGCGCGTCGCGGTCGATACTGACGATCGCCGCATCGCAGCCATCGTCACTTTCGCTGTCGGGCGCGTCCTGATTCAGGCCGGCGCGCACCAGATAGTCGAGTGACATCAGCGCCCGCGCCGGGTCGGCTTGCGGTTCGGCCGAATAGATCCGCTCGAGCGACGCGCTGACCAGCAGCGACAGCATCGCGCCGGGCACGCCGTGTCCGGTGCAGTCGGCCACGGCCAGCGTGAACGGCCCGTCGACTTGCGACGACGAGATCCACCACAGGTCGCCGCCGATGGTGTCGCGCGGCTCCCAGTACACACCGATCGATCGGAAGCGGCCGTCGATCCGGTGTTGTCGCGGCAGCTGGCTGCGCTGCAGGCGGCTGGCGTAGTTCACCGAGCCGATCACGATATGGTGCGTGCGCTCGAGCAGCTGGTGCTTGGCGGCCAGCTCGCGGGTGCGCTCATCCACAGTCGCTTCAAGCTGGCGGTTCTGGTTCTCGATCAGGGACTTCTGCTCCTGCATGCTCTGCGCCAGCTGTTCCTGCAGCCAGCGGGTGCGACTGACCACCGCCAGCGCCATGATCAGCGCCTCGGTGCACAGGCCGATTGACTGCGCCGTGTTCGGGTTTTGCATCAGCAGCCCGAACCCGGATGAGTCCATCAGCGTGAACGGCGACGGAATGCCGGCCAGCCCGAGGATGAAGATCACCCTGAAGCACAGGTAGGGCACGATCGCGAACATGAAGAACTTCGCAATCTTCAGTCCCTGCCGGTGGCGGATGAAGGCCACCGTATAGAAAGCCAGCAGCAGCAACAGCGTGAACAGGCCCAGCGGCAGCCACAGCAGCTTGTTCGGTATCTCGTGCGGAATGAAGGAGGTCAGCACATAGTGGACTGAGTAGACGGCGATGTAGACGTAAACCATCTTCTGCAGCCACGGATAATGCTCGCGTACGCTCAGGAAAGTGGACGCGAAGATCGCGTAGGCGATTGCCTGTGCATAGCCGAAGATATTGAACAGCGGCCATGCAGCATACTGGTGCCCGACCGATGCGCCTTCCACGTCGATGAAGAACTCGGCCAGCCGCTGGCCTTCCGGCATCGTCTGCGACACGATCTGCAGCAGCGCAATCAGGATCCACACGCTGTACGCATAGCTGGCCTTGTCCTTGTTGTTGGCCGCCGAGAACCAGCCGAACACGCTCAGCGCAAACAGCAGCCCCAGCAGCCCACCCTCGACGTACAGCCCGAAGCGGCGCATCTCGGTGAATTTCAGCTCGTCGCAGAAGTTCAGGCTGAAGCTTTTCGCGACCACATTGGCGCTGGATTTCAGGTGCGTGACGATCAGCACCTCCTCGCCGCGGTGCAGGGTGAAGCGGGTGAACTGGCTCGGCGTCAGCCGTGAACCGGCTTCGAAGGGATTCACGTCGCTCAGCCAGCCGTAGTTCGCGCGGTAGGCGCCGGAAGGCTTCAGGTATTCCACGCTGCCGTCCGGGCGGAACACCGCGCCGTCGAGATGCTCCCAGCCGCTCGGGTCGATGCGCAGCACCAGGTCATGATCGAGATTGCTGGTAATGCGCTGCATCACCCAGTAATGATCGCGCGGACTGATCGCGCCGGCTTCGGACAAGGGAACGAACTCGGCCCGGCGCTTCATCGCCTCTTCGGCATTCTGTCGGCCGTCGCGGTCGCGCAGCACCAGCAGGTGGGTCTTGTCGCTGAAGATCACCGGCGTCGGTTCATACACCTGATAGGCCGGCAGTGCGTCGGACGCGTGGACGCGCCCGATGGCCAGCAAGACCAGCACGCACAGCAACCGGCTGATAATTCTTGTCATTGTTCGCCTCCCGAGGGGGTGTCCCCTCTCGCCAGACTTCGCGGACGATGCTGGACGCCGGCGTGTCTCCTCCTTCCGGCGATGTTGCTTTGAGGAAATTACGGGAGTTCGAAACGAATGGCAAGCCCTGTCGCCGGCGCATGCGGCGACAGGTCGCGGGTGGGTCGGGTGGCGGCAACGGTCGCGCGAGGATCAGGCCACGGCTGCTGCACTGCGGCGGATGGCGTCCTGCCGGCCGAGCAGCGCGATGCCGAGCGCAGCAATCAGCGCAGGCACCGCGAGCATTGCGAGGATGCTGGCGGCATTGAAATTCATCGACACCAGCCAGCCGCCGGACAGCGACCCCACCACCGAGCCCGTGCGGCCGGCGGCATTGGCCCAGCTGACCCCGGTAGCCCGGCTGCCGGTCGGATAGTAGGACGCGGCCAGCGCGTTGGCGCCGACCTGCGATCCGCTGATGCAGAAGCCGACGCCGAACACGGACATCACCAGCATGCCCAGGTTCGCGCTGCTCGCCGCGCACAGCAGCACGAAGCCCGCACCGGCCACGTAGGCGATGGCCAGCGCGCGCGCCGAGCCGACGCCGTCCATCAGGCGGCCGAGCAGGATCGCGCCGACCGTGCCGCCGATCTGGAATACCGATGTCACCAGCGACGCGGTGCGGATGTCCGCGCCGGCGCCGGTCAGCAAGGTCGGCAGCCAGCTCGAGATCAGGTAGATGATCAGGAGGCTCATGAAGAAGCTCATCCACAGCAGCGCGGTACCGGTCGCATAGGGCTTGCGGAACAGCTCGGAGATGGGCGCCCGCGTGGCCGCCTCGCGCGCCGTCAGCAACGGCAGCGTGTCGGGATCGGCCGTGGCATCCAGCCGGCGGATGATGCGGTCAATGTCGGCCTGCGGGCGCTGCCGCAGCACCAGAAAGCGCAGCGACTCAGGCAGCAGCCGGACCAGGAAGGGCACCAGCAGCAGCGGCAGCACGCCGCCGACGAACAGCACGCCCTGCCAGCCGAAGTGCGACAGAATTTGCGCGGACGCCAGCCCGCCCAGCGCGGAGCCGACCGTGAAGCCGCAGAACATCAGCGTCACCAGGCTGGAGCGACGTTTCGACGGGCAGTATTCCGACGTCAGCGTGATCGCGCTGGGCATCGCGCCGCCCAGGCCGAGGCCGGTCAGAAAGCGCAGCGCGGTCAGCGTGGTCAGGTCCGGCGCCCAGATCGACACGAGGCTCATCAGTCCGAAAAAAGCCACCGACCAGGCAAGAATGCGCTTCCTGCCCAGACGGTCGGCCAGCGGGCCGAAGATCAGCGCGCCCAGCATCAGCCCGAACAGGCCGGCGCCGAACAGCGGCGCCAGTGCGGCGGCGCTCAGGCCCCATTGCGCGCGTATCGACGGCGCGATGAAGCCGATCGCCGCGGTATCGAAACCGTCGACGGCGACGATCAGGAAGCACAGCCACAGCACGAGCCGCTGCGTGCGGGAGAAGGGCAGGGTATCCAGGTAGTCCTGCACATCGACGGAGGGGCGCATGAAGTCTCCTGTGGGCCGCTCGTCATTGCGGCGGCCTCGGTTTGGGGTAGGGGAAGGATATCAGGCGACGGCGACGCGGATCGGCGTCAGGCCGTCGACCTGACCGAGCATGGTCTCGCCGCGCTTCACCGCGCCGACGCCTTCCGGCGTGCCGCTGAAGATCAGGTCGCCGGGCTGCAGCGTGAACAGCGTCGACAGATTGGCAATCGTTTCACTGACGGACCAGATCAGGTGGCTGACGTCGCTCTGCTGGCGTGTCTGGCCGTCGACCTGCAGGGAGATCGCCGCCTGCTTCAGCTCGCCGGTGGCTTCGAGCCGGTGGATGGGGCCGACCGGCGCCGAGAAGTCGAAGGCCTTGCCGATCTCCCACGGACGACCCTGCTCGCGCATCTTCATCTGCAGGTCGCGGCGGGTCATGTCGAGGCCGACCGCATAGCCGAAAATGTGCGAAGCCGCATCCTCGACGCGGATGTCGCTGCCGCCCTTGCCGATGGCGACCACCAGTTCGATCTCGTAGTGATAGTTGTTCGTCAGCGGCGGATACGGAATCGTCACCGTCTGGCCGGCCGGGACCGGCACGATCGATTGCGCATCATTCGGCTTGCAGAAGAAGAACGGCGGCTCGCGATCCGGGTCGAAGCCCATCTCGCGCGCATGTGCGGCGTAGTTGCGGCCGACACAGTAGATGCGGCGCACGGGAAACAGCGCGGATTCGCCGGCGACCGGCAGGCCGACCGGGGCGGCTGGGGGGAAGGTGAAGGTCATGGGGCTTTCTCAGCAAGCAGGTTGTTGTGTGGTTCGTCGTGTCGGGTTCATGCATCCGGTTGCAGCGAAGGCTTCGCGCGCCGGAACGCTTCCAGCGCGTCGCAGGCCGCATCGATCGCCATCAGCGTCGGATAGCGCGACAGATCGACGCCGAAGCGCCGCGCGCTCTCGATCTGCGGCACCAGATAAACGTCAGCCACGGTGGGCGTATCGCCGAAGCAGAACTGCCCGCGCCGCCGGTCGTCTGACAGGATGTTCTCGAGCGCCGCGAAGCCGCTGTCGATCCAGGTGCGGCACCAGGCATTCACGCCGTCCTCGGGCACCGACAACGAATGGCGCAGATATTCGAGCACGCGGCGGTTGTTCAGCGGATGCACGTCGCAGCCGACCATCGCGGCCAGCGCGCGCACATGCGCGCGGTCGCCTGCGTCCGTCGGCAGCAGCGGCGGCTGCGGATAACGCTCCTCCAGCCATTCGATGATGGCCGGCGACTGGATATGCCGTTGGCCGTCTGCCTCCAGCACCGGCACGAAGGCCTGCGGGTTGACAGCGCGGAACGCGTCGCCCAGATGCTCTTCGCTGCGCAGGTCGACCGGCAGGTAGTCGTAATCCAGGCCCTTCAGGTTCAGCGCGATGCGCACGCGGTGCGAGGTGCCGCTGCGGAAAAAATTATGCAGTTTCATCTCGGCCTTCAATGTGCGGCGAGGCAGTTGCCGACGTTCCAGCCATACAGCCATTGCATCGCGTCATAGAACTGTTCCGGCTTGCGTCCGCGCCAGAGGTCGTTGCGTACCAGCCGTTCGACGCCTTTCGCGTGATAAATGCGGCCCATCTCGCGTGCCGACAGCACCACGCGCGCCGCGCGCGCGATGCGCGACCGTTGGTACAGCGCGAACGCCTGAATGAAATCGTCGCCGCAAGCGCGCAGCGCCTCGCCCAGCGTGACTGCATCCTCCAGCGCCATGCAAGCACCCTGCGCCATGTACTGCGTCATCGGGTGGGCGGCGTCGCCGAGCAGGGTCACGCGGCCGAAGCTCCACTGGCCGATGGGCTCGCGGTCGGCGGTGGCCCAGCGCTTCCAGCTTTTCGGCAGGTCGATCAGCTGCCGCGCCTTTTCGGAAATGCCGTCGAAATAGCTGCGCACTTCGTCGACGCTGCCTTCGGTGACGCTCCACTCTTCCTGCTTGCGGCTGTGGAAGGTCACGACCACGTTGTACTGCTCGCCGCCGCGCAGCGGGTAGTGCACGAGGTGGCAGTTCGGGCCGACCCAGACGCTGGCCGCGTTCCATTTCAGGTTCTCGGGGAAGTCGGCCTGGTCGACCACGGCGCGATAGACCACATGACCGGTCACGCGATGGCCGTCGCCGACCAGCTGCGCGCGCACCACAGACTTCACACCGTCGGCGGCGATCAGCGCGACGCCGGTGTGCCGGTTCCCGTTCTGGTCGATGACGGTGACGCTGTCGCCATCCTGCTCGATGCGCTCGACGCGGGTGCTGGTCATGAACTCGACCATGCCGCTTTCCTGCGCGCCTTCGAGCAGCGACAGGTGCACGTCGGCGCGATGGATCACCGCATACGGATTGCCGAAGCGCTGGCGGAAGGCTTCGCCGGTCGGGATGCGGCCCACTTCGTATTCGTCGATCGCATCCGTCATCACCATGTAGTCGGTGTAGACGGCGCGTGAGCGTGCCTTGTCGCCGACGCCGAGCGCGTCGAACGCGTGGAAAGCGTTCGGGCCCAGCTGTATGCCGGCGCCGATCTCGCCGATCTGCGGCGATTGTTCGAGCACCCTGACGCGGAAACCGCGGCGCACCAGCGCGAGCGCGGCGGCCAGGCCGCCGATGCCGCCGCCGGCGACCAGAACCGGAAGTGAATTCGATATGGACATTTCTCTGTCTTTGCTTGTTGTGCCGTGGTGCTCCGCGCCGGCTCAGAGGCCGTCGGGGAACACTTCATAGACGCCGAGCTTGCGATGCAGCGGCGATTCGTCGGCGATGAATACGAAGGATGGCGCGGTCGCCGATGCGTTCGTCAGCGTCACTTGCGCGTAGCCCGGCGCGCAGCAGGTGTCGGCTTCCTTCAGCGCGAAGGCCTGTCCGCCGATGCTTACGTCGGCGCCGCCCTCGATCACATGGAAGACTGCGGCCGGCGAGCGCACCGGCAGCGCCAGCGTTTCGCCCGGGCGCAGCATCAGCGCCGAAAAGCCGAGCACGTTCTCCGCGTCGCTGCCGTTCTCCGGATTCACATACGCGACCTGTACTGCGGCTATGCCGGGGCTGGCCGCGTGCAGCGCCTCAAGCGCGGCGCGCACTTCGGCCCACGGATAGCGCAGCATCGGATAGCGGCGTTCGCTGCGCCTGAACATCGGCGAGGGAACGACGCCGCCGCGCTGGTAGGCGCGCTCGCCCGCCTGCGCGTTCACCTGCTGCAGCGCGCCTTCGGTCACATACGAGGCTTCCAGGTAGTACATCAGCGGCAAGTCGAGCACGTCGAGCCAGACCACCGGGTCGGTGCCGTCGTGGCCATGCTCATGCCATTGGCCAGTCGGCGTCAGGATCAGGTCGCCGCGGCGCATCTCGCATTTTTCGCCGTCGACCGTGGTGTACGCGCCGTCGCCCTCGACGATCATGCGCACCGCGTTCGGGGTGTGGCGGTGGGCCGGCGCGACCTCGCCGGGCAGCAGCAGCTGCATGCCGAGGTAGATGCTGCTGCTGGCCTGCATCTTCTCCAGTCCGTGCCCCGGATTGGCCAGCACCAGCACGCGTCGCTCGGCCTTCTCGATCGGGGTCAGTTCACCGGCCTGCAGCAGCAGCGGACGCAGCGCGTCATAGCGCCAGTGCGTGGGCCGCGTGTGCGGAATCGGCTTTCGTGGCGGCAGCACCGAGCGCAGGCTGGGCCACAGCGGCACCAGGTTCTGCTCGCTCAGCGCTTGCCGGTATTCCTGCGGCAGGTCTTCCAGCCGGCCTAGTTCCAACATGGGTTTCTCCTCTATTGATCTGTCTGGCGGGGTGTGCCGGGTGATCCGGCACAGGCCCGCTGAACTCCGCAAGGGACGCATCGGCGATGGATCCCGGCCTGCGTCCAATGCCATTCAGTCAAGCCAAATTCCGGCAGCGGTCCCAATGCGACCATGGGTCCCGGCCTGCGCCGGGATCCCGCACCGTGTCACGCCAATTGGCGCTATCAGGCGTGCACTGCGGCGTCCCGGCTTTTCTCTCAATGCGGGCTGGCCAGGGTCGGTATCCGGCACCTTTCGACCACCCACTGCATCGTCCGCGTCTGAAGGCAGCCACTCTAGGCGGATCAGGTCATTCAAGCTATACAATGACAAGAATTCAAATCATTCGAAATTCGAATAGTTATGTCCGTCCCCGACTTGCGCGCACTGCAGGTATTCAACGAGATCTGCAAGACCCGCAGCGTCAGCAAGGCCGCCGCCAATCTCGACATGGGACAGCCGGCCGTCAGCGTCGCGCTGGCGAAGCTGCGCGAGCAGTTCGGCGACCCGCTGTTTGTCCGCGTCGGCAACCGGATGGAGCCGACCGCATTTGCCGGCTCGCTTGAAGGCGTGGTGGCGACGGCGCTCGGCGCGGTCGAGCAGGTGGTCGGGCACCGGATGCGCTTCGATCCGGCGACGGCGGTGCGCACCTTCCGCATCTGCATGGCCGACATCAGCCAGCTCGTGCTGTTGCCGAAGCTGTGGAAGTTCATGCAGCACACTGCGCCGGGCGTCAGCATCGCGATCTCGCCGATCACGCCGGAACTCGGTCGCCAGCTCGAAAGCGGCGAGGCCGACCTGGCTTTCGGCTTCTTCCCGCAGCTGGAGGCCGGTTTTTTCCAGCAGGCGCTGTTCGAGCAGGAGTACCTGTGCCTGCTGCGCCATGACCATCCGCGCATCAGCACGCAACTGACGCTGGCGCAGTACGAGCGCGAAGACCACGCGGCGGTCGACACCGCCGGCACCGGGCACGGAATACTCGATGACGCGCTGCAGCGCCACGGCATACGGCGCAAGATCGCGCTGCGCGTGCCGAACTACATGGCGATCCCGTTCGTGATCGAGCAGACCGACATGCTGGTCACGCTGCCGGACCGGCTCGCCGAGGTGCTGAAGGGGAAGGGACATTTTCGCGGGCTGCCGCTGCCTTTCCCGTCGCCGCGCTTCGCCGTCAAGCAGCACTGGCACGAGCGCTTCCATCAGGACCCGGGCAACCAGTGGCTGCGCCGGGTCATTGCCGAACTGGTGTCGCCTTCGGCCTAGTGTTTCGGGCCGATGTGCCCGCGCACCATCGCCAGCCCGGCCACGGCCACGACCATCGAGCCGCCGAGCAGGTTCAGGTAGGCCGACGAGCCGCCGGCCGTGATCATGGCCGCGCCGGCAAAAGAACTGACGAACGCGCCGATGCGGCCAAAGGCCATGGCCGAAGCCGCGCCGGTAGTGCGGATGAGCGTCGGGTACATATGCGCGCACAACGCAAACAGCGCGCACTGCAATGCGGTGACGAACAGGCCATGCAGGCCGAGGCCCCACAGGAAAATGTCGGTGGCGGCGGTCACGCTGACCAGCTTCAGCGCAAAGGCCGTCGCCGCCGACATGGCGGCCCAGAAGGTCATCGGGCCGCGTGAGCCGAAGCGGTTGATCGCCATGGCACACAGCACCGCGCCGATCACGCCGCCGAAGTTGTATGCGGTCAGGCCCATGCCGGCCAATGCCGGCGGCAGGCCTTCGGTGGTCAGCATCGTCGGCAGCCAGCTGAACGCGGTATAGATCGACAGCTGCGTCATGAAGAAGCTCAGCCAGAGCCAGATCGTGTCCGGCGCGCGGCCGTGGCGGAACAGCTCAGCGATGCTGCCGCGCCTGGCGGCGCCAATCACGCCATCGGTGAATTCGCGCACATGGGCAACGTCATGCGCCATCTTCGCCATCAGCGCGCGCAGCTCTTCCCGGCGGGAGGACTGCCGCGCGAGGAATTTTGGCGACTCGCGCAGCACCACGACCAGCAGCAGCGCGAGAGCGATCGGCATCGCGCCGCCGATCATGAAGTAAGCGCGCCAGCCTTGGACCGGCAGGATCTTCCCTGCCGCCAGCCCCGCCAGCATGCCGCCGAGCGGATAGCAGACGATGGCGGTGGTGACGGCCATCGTGCGGAAGCGGAAAGGAATGAATTCGGCGGTCAGCGTGGTGGCCGCCGGCAGTGCCGCGCCGATGCCGAGTCCGGCGATGAAGCGGATCACCGCGATCGTGCCGACGTCACCGGCTTGCCCGATCAGCATCGTCGAGCCGCCGAACAGGAAGATGCTGGCCACCAGCACCGGCTTGCGGCCGAACCTGTCGGCCAGCATGCCGGCGCTGAGACTGCCGACCGCCATGCCGAACAGGCCGCAGGCCACCGCCAGCGAGAAGGCGCCGCGGGTGACGTCCCATTCCTTCATGATCATCGGGATCGCATAGCCGATCATCTGGCCGTCAAAGCCGTCGACCACGATGGCCAGCGCACAGAACAGGTAGGCCAGCTTCTGCACGGTGGTGAAGCGGCCGTCGTCGATGGCCTTGCTGACGTCGAAATGCGGCGGGGCGGCGGCTGCCGTTGCTTGGTTCATGTCTCCTCCTCTGGCCGGCTTCGTGGCCGGCTCGTTTGATTCATGTAAATGGCGGCGAAGGATCACGGCTCGCGCACAAGCCCGGATCCTTCGCCATCGCCCGCTCCCCGGGCGCGAGTTCCGAAAGGGCAGGGCCTGGCTCAGCCATCCATCCCGACGAACACCCGGCTTCCCTCGATCTTCACCGGATATGTCCTGACATCCTCGGTCAGCGGTGCGCACATGGCCTTGCCGTTGCGGATGTCGAATTTGCCCTGATGCAGCGGGCATTCGATCTCGTGCCCCTCCAGAAAGCCGTCGCACAACCTTGCATTGCCGTGCGTGCAGAGGTTGTCGGTCGCGAAGATTTCTCCGTCGACCTGGTACAGCGCAATGCTGCGGCCGGCGACGTCGACGCCGATCACGTCATCGGCCGGCACGTCGCCGGCGGCGGCGGCGTCGATCCATTGTTCGTTCATGTCCTGTTCTTTCAGATGGGGTAGATGATCGAGTTCGGGATCATCTCGGTGTCGTAGATGCACAGCCGCGACAGGAACTTCAGCCCGTCGGCGTCGCGGCGGATACGGTCGAGATAGCGGCCGACATTGAATACCGTCGACTCGCCGGACAGCTTGGTGCGGAAAACCGCATAGTTCGCCTCGGCGACGATGACGCCGTCGCGGTCTTCGCGGATCAGCGGCAGGCCAACCACATGCCGTTGGTAGTAGGGGTCATGAAACAGGGTCTCGCGGATGCCGTACACGCGGTCCTTCAGCATGGCCTTGCTCAGCAGCGCCAGCGTCGCCAGCGGGAAGCCGCGGTCGTGGTTCTCGCGCGGCTGGATCTTGTATTCGCAGTCATCGGTGAAGAACCCGATCCAGCGGTCCCACTGCGCCGCGTCGACGGCGGCCGCATAGTCGGCATACAGGCGGATCAGGTCGTTCAGAGTCTGGCTTTCGTTCGTCATTGCCATGTTCGTCAGACCTCCATCACTTTGCGCCAGTAGTTGTACATGCCCCGGATCAGGGTCTCGGTCACCATGTGGTCGGTGTTCTCGCAGCCGTAGCCGCCCAGTTCGGCGACGGCGCGGTGCGACGGCTTTTGCTCGAAGCCGAACTGCGACAGCTCGATCACTTCGCCATCATCGGCTGACACGAAGCCGGCCGGGCCGAACAGGTTGGCCTGGATCAGCCGGCGTTGCGTCATTTCCGGCGTGTCGTCTTCGAAGCCGAAGTGGGTCCAGACGAAATCGAACGAACCGTGGCCGTTCGGCTGGATGTGCCGCGTCGACACGCTGTTCACCTGCTGCTGGAAGATCACGCTCGGGAAGATGGTCATCATCACGGCGGTCGGGCCGTTCCACCACGCCTCGGGCACGATGTCGATCAGACGCTTGTCCTGGATCTCCATGTTTTCCTTGAAGCTGGTCACCCCCTGCGTGACTTCTTCCTTTTTGCCGCCGCTGCCGCGCGTCGAGATCATCGCCGCATGGCGGAAGTGCTCGTCCATTTTCAGTTCGGACTTGTTGTCCGCGCGCCAGAGGCCGTAAGTGACGAACCAGGTGTGCAGCAGACCCGGGTGATACGGGTCCTTGATGTTCTCCTGCATCAGCTTCCAGTTGCCCGGGATGCGCTGCCGGTTGTAGCCGAGAATGGTCAGCTTGCGACCATTGAACAGCCGGTCAAAGTAGGCGAGGATGGTCGGTCCGAGGTAGTCCTCGAACGGCTCGACGTCATGGTCGAACGAAGCGAACACCACGCCGCCGCGGATGGCGACTTTCAGCTTGGTCAGGCCGTGGTCCTCGACCCGGAATTCCTTCGGCATGCCGCCGTTGATCTTGCCGTCCTGCTTCACGCCGCGTCGGAAGGGCACGCCCTGCAGGTCGCCTTTCAGTGAATAATTCCACTGGTGATAAGGACAGACCAGTTCCTTCCTGTTGCCGTGGCGCTCGCGGCAGAACTGCATGCCGCGGTGTGCGCAGACGTTCTCCACCACATGGATTTCGCCGTCCATGTCGCGCGTCATCACGACTGATCGCTCGCCGATCACGGTGCGCTTGAAGTCGCCCGGGTTCGGCACTTCGGCCTCGAGGCCGATGTAGCACCAGTGGCCTTTGTAGAACAGCCGGTCGAGTTCCTTCTTGTACAGGCCTTCGTCCGTGTATGCCCAGAACGGAATCCGGCTCGAGCCTTCCGCCGACCAGACCTGTGGCTGGTTGAATACTTCCGGGGTGTCTCCCATGTGGTTCTCCTTGTCGGAAAGATGTCGGTTTGCGCGTGCCGTCAGCTGCCGCTCGCGTAAAACGCGTCCGCATGCAACTGCCGTTCATCGATGCCGCGCTGCTTCAGCAGCGCCGCCGCCGCTTCCACCATCGGCGGCGCGCCGCAGACGTAGGCGCGCCAGCCGCGAAAGTCGTCCATGTCCGCGGCGATGGCTTCGGTCACGAGGCCGACTCGGCGGCCGGAAGCATTGCCGTCGGTGGTGACGACCACGTCGACCTGCAGCGAAGGCAGCGCCGCGCGCAGCGCGTCGATCTGCTCGAGTCCGTAGATATCCGCGGGCGAGCGCACGCCGAAATACAGGCGGATCGGGTTGTCCATGCCGGCGGCGATCGCGCCGCGCACGATGGACAGGATGGGCGCAAGGCCGGTGCCGCCGGCCACGCACAGCATCGGCCCGTCATGCCGGGCGCGCAGGTAAGCGGTGCCGAGCGGGCCGCTGACGCGCACCGCATCGCCGGGCTGCAGTTGTTCGAAAACGTAGTTGCTGACGCGTCCTTCCGGCACCCGCCGCACATGGAATTCCAGCGCTTCGTCGGTGCACAGGCCGGCCATTGAGTAAGGGCGGACATGGTCCGGCGTGAACTGCAGCGTGGCGTACTGACCCGGCGAATACGACAGCGGCCTGGCCGGGCGCAGGCGGATGCGACGGATGTCGTGCGTGACGTCGTCGATCGCCGTGACGGTCGCCTTGATGATGCGTGCCGGGTGCGTGACGATCTCGTCCGGCTCCGGGATTTCGATCGCGCAGCTTTCGGTCAGCACGCTGGTGCAGGCGAGCACATAGCCGCCCTCGGACGGATTGGTGATCTTCGCTTCGCGCCCGGTGTCGAGCAGGCTGCCGCTGACCACCTTGCAGCGGCAGGTGCCGCAGCGGCCTGCCATGCAGCTGTAGGAAATGGGCACGTCATTCGCGCGCAGCGTGTCGAGCAGGTTGGCGCCGGCTTGCACGTTCAGCACGCGGTCGAGCGGGTGGACAACGAGTTCCATGGTCTCCTGGCTTCCTGTTCCGGAATGCAGGCGAGTATAGGAAGCCCACCAAAATTAATATATAGAATCTCGGAAATTGTCTGAATTCATTTTCTGAATATTGCGACCATGGACCTGAAAGACATCGACCTCAATTTGCTGGTGATCTTCCGGCAGCTGCTGCAGGAGCGGCGCGTGTCGGCCGTGGCCGTCAAGCTCGGGCTGACCCAGCCGACCGTCAGCAACGCGCTGAACCGGCTGCGCCAGCAGCTCGGCGACGAGCTATTCCTGCGCACGTCCCGCGGCATGGAGCCGACCGCCTATGCGATGCAGCTGGCCGAGCCGATCGGCTACGCGCTGGCGGCGATACAGGAGACGCTGAACCAGCAAGTGCGCTTTGATCCGGCCGACAGCCGGCGCAAGTTCATCGTCGGCATGAATGACATCGGCGAGATATATTTCCTGCCGAAGCTGATGAAGACGCTGGCCGGGATCGCACCCGGCGTGTCGCTGGCGACGATACGCACCACCGGCGCCACGCTCGCCGAAGACATGGAGGCAGGCCGCATCGACCTGGCGGTCGGCTGGCTGCCGCACCTGAAGTCCGGATTCTTCCAGCGCCGCCTGTTCGTGCAGGAGCATGTCTGCCTGTTTCGGCACGGGCATGCGCTGGACAAGAAATCACCGCTGACGCGCGCGCAGTTCGAAGCGGCCGAGCATGTGGTGGTGGAGGCGGCCGGCACCGGCCATGCGACTGTCGACGGCTCGATCGAAAAGCTGGGCATCCGGCGCAAGGCAGTGCTGACCGTGCCGCATTTCGTCGCGGTCGGGCATATCCTTGCGACCACCGACATGATCGCCACGGTGCCGGAGCGCTTCGCGCGGCACTGCGTGGAACCGTTCGGCCTGCGGTACGTGAAATTGCCGCTCAAGCTGCCCGAGATCGGCGTGAACCTGTTCTGGCATTCACGCTTCCACAAGGAGCCGGGAAACCAGTGGCTGCGCAGCCTGGTCTTCGATCACTTCAATGACTGACTAGACGCCCGGCGGCAGCTTCGACGCCATCATCTGCCTGCGGTCGATCCGGCGGCCGTCGACGATGAAGGTGCCGTCACCCACCGCATGCAGCATGCGCGTTTCCTTGCGTTCCGGGCTGGTCCACGCCGCCACCGCCTGCAGGATGACGATGTTGTGCCTGCGAACGATGTCGATCACCTTGCATTCGAGGTTCGCGAGGCATTCGCGCACCAGCGGTGCGCCCACCTGCGAGGCCGGCGCGCGCGTGAGCTTGAATCGGGAGAATTTGTCGGTGTCGGCGCCGGAGCAGGTGCCGATGCCGACCACTTTGTCGAGCAGGTCGGCGCCGGGAATGGCGATCACGCATTCGCGCCGCTTGCGCAATGCCGCATACGAGTGATTCCACGCGCCGGTGGTGATCGCGAATACCGGCGTGAAATCGACCACCATCGTCCATGAGATGGTCATCAGGTTGTCCTGCCTGCCGTCATGCGTGCTGACCAGCACCACCGGCCCGGATTCCATCAGGGTAAAGGCCCGGCCAAGTTCGAGCTGCCGCATCGGATCGCCTCCGCAAGTCATGCAAGCGCCACGAGCGTGGCTGCCTGCATGACTGTACGCCTTGCTTGCGGCGAACGGAACGCTTCAGGGATTCGCGTTGCCGGCCTTTGCCTCGATCGGCGGGATATGGTTCTTTACCAGCGCCAGCCCGATCAGGCTGACCAGCATCGCGCCGCCGAGCAGGTTCAGGTAGGCATGCGCGCCGCCGGCGGTGATCACGCTCGCGCCGACGAAGGAGCTGAGGATCGCGCCGAAGCGGCCGAAGGTCAGCGCCGACGCGGTGCCGGTCGCGCGCATGAAGGTCGGATACAGGTGCGCGCACAGCGCGTAGCTGGTGGTCTGGACCGCATTCATGAACAGCCCGTGCACGCCGAGGCCGAGCAGGAAGGCGTCGGTGTGCAGCTTGACGTCGACGCCCTTCAGCACGAAAGCCGACAGGGCCGCCAGTGAGCAGAATGCCAGCAGCGACGCGCGCGAGCCGAAGCGGTTGATCGCGACGGCGCAGGCCAGCGCGCCGATCACGCCGCCGAGGTTGTACGCGGTCAGCCCCATGCCGGCCAGTTTCGGGGACAGGCCTTCGGCGGTCAGCATCGTCGGCAGCCAGCTGAAGGCGCTGTAAATCGACAGCAGCGTCGCGAAGAAGCAGACCCAGATGCCGGCGGTGTCACGCAGGCGTTCCGGCGCGAACAGCGCGCCGAAGCTGGCGCGCTGCTGTCCGGCCGCGTCCTGCTGGCCGTCGCGGAAGCCGGTGCCGGCCGGCACGTCGACTGCCATGCGCGCCAGCAGCGCGCGCAATTCTTCCCAGCGCTGTTGCACGCGTGCGAGATAGCGCGGCGATTCTTTCAGCGTAAAGACCAGGAAGACCGCATACAGCATCGGTATCACGCCGCCGATCCAGAACAGCGAACGCCAGCCCGCCGTCGGCAGCACCTGTCCGGCAAACAGGCCGGCCAGCATGCCGCCGAGCGGATAGCAAATGATGGTTCCGGTGATGGCCAGCGTGCGCAGCCGCTGCGGCGTGTATTCCGCCGTCATCGTCGATGCGCTCGGCAGCGCCGCGCCGATGCCAAGGCCGGCGAAGAAGCGGATCACGGCGATCGCCGGCACGTCCGGCGCGAAGCCGATCAGGAAGGTCGCGCCGCCGAACAGGAACACGCTGAACGCGAGCAGCAGACGGCGGCCGATGCGGTCGGCGATGTAGCCGGCGGCGAGGCTGCCTAGCGCCATGCCGAGCAGTCCGCTGGCGACCGCGCCCGAGAATGCCTCGCGCGAGATGCTCCACTCCTTCATGATCGCCGGTATCGCGAAGCCGATCAGCTGGCCGTCGAAGCCGTCGAGGATCATCGCCAGCGCGGCCAGCACGTACATGCGCTTCTGCAGCGGCGAGAAGCGCCGGTCGATGGCTTCATTGACGTCGAAGAGGCCGCGCGCGGCCGGTGCATGGTCTGACACAGTGTTTTCCTTTTAGATGAGTGTCGATCGGGCAGGGGTCTCCATCCCTGTAATGCCTGCCGCCGGTCTTTCGCCGGTCGGTCGGTTTCCTGCTTTGACGGTCTTGCTGCCTGAGCTTACTCGCCGTCGGTGGCGCCGGCGCCGAGCGTGTCGATCAGGCGGTCGAGGATACCGTAGAGTTCGTCCATCAGGTCGGCGCCGAGGTCCTCCTGCAGCGCATGGTAGGCCGCCTCCACCTTCGGCGCCAGCTGCCGCGCCAGCGCGACGCCGGCCGGCGACACCGACACCAGCACGCGGCGCTGGTCATGCGGCAGCCGTTCACGGCTCACCAGCCCGAGGTCATCCATCCGCGCGAGTATCCCGGCCAGGCTCGGGCTGGCCAGGCAGCAGATCTCGCCGATCTGCCGCGGCTCCAGCGAGCCATGCTCAAGCAGCGCGCGCATGACGCGCCATTGCTGCTCGGTGACCCCGGCTTCGTTCAGGATGGGGCGAAAGCGCGAGAACACGGCCTCGCGCGCCTGCAGCATCAGCAGCGGCAGGTTGCGGCGGTTCAGGACGTTTTGCTTCTTCATGGGCGGGGTGGTCTCCTGGTGCTGGGTCTTGCTGAAGCAGGTGCTCAAGTGCTGAAAGTTTCAAGACGCTGGATTCCGGCCTGCGCCGGAATGACGATTTGAAGGGCGTCGGCTCCAGCACCGTCGTCCCGGCGCAGGCAGGGACCCATCGTCGCAGAACCCATGGCGCTAGTCCGAGGGACGCGACGCTGAATCCCGGCCTGCGCCGGGATGACGTTTTAAAGGCTGTCAGCCCTCAAACAGTCACCCCGGCGCAGGCGAGGCCCTGATGTCTTCAAAATCGGCTTCCGAATTTTTCACTCAAACCGGTATTTCCCCGTCATTTTATATTGACTCGCTCACATGTGAGTAAATAGAATGCGGGTCATCTACTCACATGCGAGTGAATTTTCATGATCCATCCGCTTCCCGTGGTTGAAGTCGACTCCGCGCCCTGGCGCCTGTCAGGCGCGGTCTACGGCACGCTGCTGAACCATCGTCCCGCGCTGGCCGCGCTGGGCGATGCGGTCAATGCCGCGCCGTACAAGGCAGCGCCCGTCGCGCCGGTGCTGTACCAGAAGCCGCGCAACACGCTGGCCGGCGATGGCGCGCAGGTGGTCGTGCCGGCGGGTGAAGCCGAACTCGAGCTGGGCGCGGCGCTTGGCATCGTGATCGGGCGCACCGCCTGCCGCGTCAGCGAAGCCGACGCCATGAATCATGTGGCCGGCTACCTGAGCGTGGCCGATCTCTGCATCCCGCACGAAAGCTTTTACCGGCCGTCGCTGCGCTTCCGCGCCCGCGACGGCTTCTGCGTGCTGGCGCCGGCGGTGACGCCGCGCGAGGCCGTCGCCGATCCCGATGATCTCGTGGTCCGCGTGATGGTCGACGGCGAAGTCGCGCAGCAAAGCACGACCGGTGAGCGCATCCGCGGCGTGGCCCGCCTGCTGGCGGACGTGACCGATTTCATGACGCTGTCGCCGGGCGACATCCTGATGCTCGGCATATCGGCCGGCGCGCCACGGGTGAGGGCGGGACAGCAGGCCTGCATCACCATTGGCGGCCTCGCGCCGCTGAATCTTGGCCTTGTCGCCGAAGGAGCTGCGCAATGAAGACGGCACGCGTTGCCTATGCAGGCGCGATCCACACGGCCACTCCGGTCGACAATGACCGCCTGCGGCTGGCTGACGGCCGCGTCGTCGGCGAGCGCGACGTGGTCTGGCTCGCGCCTTTCGAGGTCGGCACCGTCATCGCGCTCGGTCTGAATTACGCCGACCATCTGAAGGAGCTGTCGAAGGAGCTGACCATTACCGCGAAGGACGAGCCGCTGGCCTTCCTGAAGGGGCCGGGCAGCGTGGTTGGCCATCGCGGCGTGATGCGGCGGCCGGCCGGCGTGAAGTTCATGCATTACGAATGCGAGCTGGCGGTGGTGATCGGCCGCCCGGCAACCCAGGTCCGACGCGCCGATGCGATGCGCCATGTCGCCGGCTACACGGTCTGCAATGATTACGCGATCCGCGATTATCTGGAGAACTGGTACCGGCCGAACATGCGCGTGAAGAACCGCGACGGCGGCACCGTGCTCGGCCCGTGGTTCGTCCCTGCGGCCGACGTGCCGGACCCGCACGACCTGAAGCTGCGCACGCTGGTCAACGGGCAGCAGACGCAGCACGGACATACCGGCGACATGGTCAACGACATTCCCGAGCTGATCGAGTACCTGAGCAGCTTCATGACGCTGCAGGCCGGCGACGTGATCCTGACCGGCACGCCGGAAGGCGTGGTGAATGTCGACGTCGGCGACGAGGTCGTCACCGAGATCGACGGCATCGGCCGGCTGGTCAGCACGATTGCCGGCGACGACATGTTCGGCCGCTGAACACACTTTCAAGGAGCTCCGCTTGCAGATCCACCACCTGATCGACGGCCGCGCAGTCGCCGGAAAAACGTATTTCGAGACGGTCAACCCGGCCACGCAGGACGTGCTGGCCGAAGTCGCCGCCGGCGGCGCGGCCGAGATCGACGCGGCGGTCGCCGCAGCCAAGGCCGCGTTTCCCGGCTGGGCCGGCAAGCCGGCGACCGAGCGCGCGAAGATACTGCGCCGTCTCGGCGAGCTGATCACGCAGCATGTGCCCGAACTGGCCGCGACCGAGACGCGCGACACCGGCCAGTCGATCTCGCAGACCGGCAAGCAGCTGGTGCCGCGCGCGGCCGACAACTTCCATTACTTCGCCGAGATGTGCACGCGCGTCGACGGCCACACCTATCCGACGCCGACGCACCTGAACTACACGCTGTTCCATCCGGTCGGCGTGTGCGCGCTGATCAGCCCGTGGAACGTGCCGTTCATGACGGCGACCTGGAAGGTCGCGCCTTGCCTCGCGTTCGGCAATACGGCCGTGCTGAAGATGAGCGAGCTGTCGCCGCTGACGGCTGCGCGCCTCGGCGAGCTCGCGCTCGAGGCCGGCGTGCCGGCCGGCGTGCTGAACATCGTGCATGGCTTCGGCGCGGACGCGGGCGAGCCGCTGGTCGCGCATCCGGACGTCCGCGCGATCAGCTTCACCGGCTCGACCGCAACGGGCAACCGCATCGTCAAGTCGGCCGGCCTGAAAAAATTCAGCATGGAGCTCGGCGGCAAGTCGCCATTCGTGATCTTCGACGATGCCGACCTCGACCGCGCGCTCGACGCCGCGATCTTCATGATTTTCTCGAACAATGGCGAGCGCTGCACCGCCGGCAGCCGCATCCTCGTGCAGCAATCCATCTATGCCGAGTTCGCGCAGCGCTTTGCCGAGCGCGCGAAGCGCATCGTGGTCGGCGACCCGATGGACGAGAAGACCATCATCGGCCCGATGATCTCCGCCGGCCATCTGGCGAAGGTGCGCAGCTACATCGAGCTGGGCCCGAAAGAGGGCGCGACGCTGCTGTGCGGCGGGCTCGACCGTCCGGCGTATGCGCCCGAACTGCCGGCGTCGCTGGCACGCGGCAACTTCGTGTGGCCGACCGTGTTTGCCGACGTCGACAACCGCATGCGCATCGCGCAGGAAGAGATCTTCGGACCGGTCGCCTGCCTGATTCCGTTCCGCGACGAGGCGCACGCGATCGAACTGGCCAACGACATACCGTACGGCCTGTCCAGCTATGTGTGGAGCGAGAACATCGGCAAGGCGCACCGGGTAGCGGCGGCGGTCGAAGCCGGCATGTGCTTCGTCAACAGCCAGAACGTGCGCGACCTGCGCCAGCCTTTCGGCGGCACCAAGGCCAGCGGCACCGGGCGCGAGGGCGGCACCTGGAGCTACGAAGTATTCTGCGAACCGAAAAACGTGGCGGTGTCGCTCGGCGGCCATCACATTCCGCACTGGGGCGCGTGATCCGCGCGCAGCCTACAGAAAAACAAGGAGACAGGGGACCATGGGCCAGCTTGCCTTAGCCGCAAAGATCACGCATGTGCCGTCGATGTACCTGAGCGAACTGCCGGGGCCGCGACAGGGCTCGCGCCAGCAGGCGATCGACGGGCACCGGGAAATCAGCCGGCGCTGTCGCGAACTCGGCGTCGACACGCTGGTCGTGTTCGACACGCACTGGCTGGTGAACGCGAATTACCACATCAACTGCGCGCCGCATTTCGAGGGCATTTACACCAGCAACGAGCTGCCGCACTTCATCAAGAATCTGCCGTTCGAGGCGCCGGGCAATCCGGAGCTGGGCCGGCTGCTGGCGAAGGCCTGCATTGCGCACGGCGTGGAGACGCTCGCGCATGACGACACCACCCTCGATCCCGAGTACGGCACGCTGGTGCCGCTGCGCTACATGAATCCGGACCGGCATTTCAAGGTGGTGTCGGTATCCGCGCTGTGCACGGTGCACTACCTGAACGACAGCGCGCGGCTTGGCTGGGCGATGCGCAAGGCGGTCGAGGAAGCGTACGACGGCAAAGTCGCTTTCCTTGCCAGCGGCAGTCTGAGCCACCGCTTCGCGCAGAACGGGCTGGCGCCCGACTATGCGTTCAAGGTCTGGAGTCCCTTCCTTGAGCAGCTTGATCACAGCGTGCTGGCGATGTGGCAGCGTGGCGAATGGAAAGACTTTTGCGCGATGCTGCCCGAGTACGCCGCCAAGGGCCACGGCGAAGGCTTCATGCATGACACCGCAATGCTGCTCGGCGCGCTCGGCTGGTCGGGCTACGATGCGCCGGCCGAGATCGTCACGCCTTACTTCGGTGCGTCCGGCACCGGGCAGGTGAATGCGGTCTTTCCGGTGACGCCGCAGTCCGGCGAATTCGTGCCCGAGCCGGTGGCCAGCCGCGCGCAAGGCACCGCAGCACTCGCATCTCGCCTCTGAACCGGAGTCGCCATGCCCCATCTCGTCATTCTCTACACGCCGAACCTCGATCGCGAGACCGACATGACGCGGCTGTGCCGCGCGCTGGCCGATACGATGCTGGCTGCCCGCGACGACGCCGGCAAGCCGGTCTTCCCGCCGGGCGGTACGCGCGTGCTTGCGTATCCGGCAGCGCACTATGCGATTTCCGACGGCGGCGCAGCCGGTCGTGCGGCCGGCACGCATGCCGGTGCGGCGTCAGGCGATGCGGGCGACTATGCATTCATCTACCTGAACCTGCGCATGGGGCGCGGCCGCAGCGCCGCCACGCACCAGCAGGTGGGCGATGCGCTGTTCACGGCCGCGAAAGCGCATTTCGGCGAGCTGTTCGAGAAGCGCCATATCGGCATCACGCTGCAGATCGACGAAGGCCCGGAGGTCTTCGACGGCAAGCACAGCAACCTGCACCCGCTGTTCAACCCTGTACCGAAGGCCTGACCATGCTCTCCCGGGACACCATCCTCCAGCTGGCGCGCCAGCTGTATGAAGCGCGCAAGTCGCGCACGCAGCTGCGCCATTTCTCGAAGCAGCATCCGCAGATGACGATCGAGGACGGCTATGCGATCCAGCGCGAATGGGTGAAGCTGGAACTGGCCGACGGCCGCCGCATCCGCGGCCGCAAGATCGGCCTGACTTCGCGCGCGATGCAGCTGTCGAGCCAGATTGACGAGCCGGACTATGCGCCGCTGATGGACGACATGTTCTTCGAGGCCGGCGGCGACATTCCTTTCGAGCGCTTCATTGCGCCGCGTGTCGAGGTCGAGCTGGCGTTCATCCTCGGCAAGCCATTGAAGGGCCCGGACGTGAGCATTTTCGACGTGCTGTCGGCGACTGATTATGTGACGCCGGCGATCGAGATCATCGATTCGCGCATCGAGCAGTTCGACCGCGAGACCCGGGTGATGCGCAAGGTGTTCGACACCATCTCCGACTTCGCGGCGAATGCGGGCATCGTGCTGGGCGGACGGCCGGTACGGCCGATGGACGTCGACCTGCGCTGGGTCGGCGCACTGCTGCACAAGAACGGCGTCATTGAAGAGACCGGGCTGGCCGCGGGCGTGCTGAACCATCCGGCGACAGGCGTTGCATGGCTGGCGAACAAGATCGCGCCGTATGGCGAGCAACTGAATGCGGGCGACGTGGTGCTGGCCGGCTCGTTCACCCGGCCGACGCCGGCCGTGGCGGGGGACACCTTCCATGCGGATTACGGGGCGCTGGGGAGTGTGGCGTTTCGGTTTGTCTAGGGCGGCGAGGGTAGGCTGACGGTATGTGGGGCTGTCTGTCCAGCGGCAGCGCGGTCTCATCGACGTGTTGGCTTGATCCTGATCCGGGACCCGGCGTCTTTTCACTTCATGGGCCTGGCTGACCGGCCAGGCGCACGGACCCGCATCCATCGTCTTGTCTCAACGACGACCGCCAACGGTATGATGAACACAGGGCAGGCCATCATGGTGCTGACCTTCGCAACCGGCGCGACCCGCCACCCGCAACCCACAACAACCAACCAGGAGAAGACTGCTGATGGACATGCCGCTGAACCATTTCAAGAGGGCGCTGGCCGCCAGGAAAACGCAGATCGGCATTTTCGTCGGCCTGGCCGACACGCTGGCCGCCGAAGTCGTCGGCACCGCCGGCTTCGACTGGCTGATCATCGACGGCGAGCATGGCCCGAATGACCTGCGCTCCATCATTGCGCAGCTGCAGGTACTGGCCGCCTACGACGTGCAGCTCACCGTGCGCACCGTCGACCATGACGCCGCCCGCATCAAGCAGCTGCTCGACGGCGGCGCGCAGACGCTGATGGTGCCGATGGTAGAGTCGGCCGCCGAAGCTGCGGCACTGGTGCGCGCGATGCGCTATCCGCCGGCCGGCATCCGCGGCGTCGGCACGGCGCTCGCCCGTGCTGCACGCTGGAATGGCGTCGGCGATTATTTCGAGCACGCCGACCGCGAGATGTGCCTGCTGGTACAGATCGAGTCCACCCGCGCACTGGCGGCGCTTGACGACATCCTTGCGGTCGACGGCGTCGACGGCGTGTTCATCGGTCCGGCTGATCTGGCCGCGTCGATGGGTTATCTCGGCCAGCCGGGTCATCCGGACGTGCGCGCCGCGATCGAGCAGGCGATTCAAAAGATCGTCGCATCCGGCAAGGCCGCCGGCGTGCTCGCCACCGATCCCGATCTGGCGGTTCGCTACCAGTCGCTCGGCGCCTGCTTCCTGCAGGTCGGCGTCGACACGCTGCTGCTGCGCAATGCCGCGGTCAGCCTCGCGGAAAAGTTCAAGGCGTCGACCGGCGACAAGGCCGGCGCCGCCTACTGAGTCCGCCAGCGCCACCCTGATGAGAACAGGCTCCTCCGGTTTGCGGCTGCCGCAAGGGCTGCGGTCGCTGCGCTACCGGTCGTTCCGCATCTACTTCATCGGCCAGGGCATCTCGATGCTCGGCACCTGGGTGCAGCAGGTCGCGCTGTCATGGCTGATCTATCGGGTCACCGGCTCGGCTGCGCTGCTCGGCGTGACGGCTTTTTGCAGCCTGTTTCCGCAACTCGTGGTCGGCCCGCTGGCCGGCGCGTGGATCGACAAGCAGGACAAGCGGCGCTGGCTGATCGGCGTGCAGTCGCTGCTGGCCGTGCAGGCCTTCGTGCTGGCGGCGGGGGCCTGGTCAGACACGATTGGCAGCGGGTTCATCGTTGCGATGGCCATCTGCCTCGGTGTGATCAACAGCTTCGACGGCCCGCTGCGACAGTCGATGATTGCAAGCTTCATTGACGACCGGCAGGACCTGTCGAACGCGCTGGCGCTGAATGCGATGCTGTTCAATGCCGGCCGCTTCCTCGGCCCGCTGCTGGCCGGCATGATGGTCGGACTGACGTCCGAGGCCGCCTGCTTCCTGTTCAACGGCGTGACTTTCCTCGCGGTGGTGTTCGGGCTGTCGCGGATTCGCGGCAAGCCGATACCGCGTGCCAGCGGCTCGGTCGGCGAAGTCTTCCGTGACGGGCTGGTCTATGCATGGCAGGCGCGGCCGGTGCGCAAGTTCATCGCGATCCTGATGGCGCTGAACCTGACGGCGTCGGCCTACACGGTGCTTCTGCCGATCTTTGCGCGCGACGTGTTTGCCGGCGATGCGCGCACGCTCGGCTGGCTGTGGGGTGCGGCGGGTTGCGGTGCGTTCGGCTCGACCATCTTCCTCGCGACGCGCAGGTCGAATGCAGCAGTCCTGCGCGGCGTGACGGCGGGCGTCTGCTGCAGCGCGCTGGCGCTGCTGGCGATGGGCGCGAGCCCGTGGCTGCCGCTGTCGATGGCCAGCATGGCGCTGCTGGGCTTCGGCATTTCAGTTTGCAATGTCGGCGTGCTGATGCTGCTGCAGGCTACGACCGCTGAACAGTTCCGGGGGCGCGTGGTTGCGTTCTTCACGTCGACCCGCTTCGGCTTTGATGCGCTCGGCGGTCTCGTGGCGGGCTTCCTCGCCGCACAGTTCGGGCCGCGCATCACGATGGCGATTGACGGCGTGGCGCTGCTGGGCTTCGCGCTGTTCCTGCTGCTGGCGCGGCGACGGCTGGAAGGGCAGGTGGATGCGGCGACGGCGGTGCTGTCCTGAAGGGGCTGCAGGCTTTGCGCAGGCCTTGCGAACCCCCTGCCTCACCCCGGAGCAAGCCGGGATCCGGCGCCTTGTGCTGCACACACCCTCAACCTCCCGCCCACCAAAAACCTAGCGCCCCGCCTGCTCATTTCCGTAAGTCTTGACCAGGTAGTCCACGATGTCCGGTACGTCCGCCTCATCGACCGGCGCGCTGAACACCTTCCTCATCCGCGTGACCACGCCTTCCCAGTACGGCCGGGCCGCGCTTGGCGGCTGGTACTGCATGTACTCGGCCGAATGGCAGGCCACACAGTTCTGCCGTGCCTTGTCATAGCCCGCCAGTGCGGACGGCCGCAGCTGCACGCCATCGGGCGGCAGGCTGATTTCCTTCGCGGCGGCACCGCCGGCCGCGAGCGCGAGCAGCAGGCAGGCCGCGACCCGCAGGCAGCATTCCGGTCGCTTCATGATGCGCTCACCCGTACCGATTCGACCACGTTGCGCATGTGGCCGGCCGGTTGCCAGCTGGCCTCCAGCGGCTGGACTTCACCGGCACGGTTCCATGCGCGCACACGCAGGTCATGCACGCCGGCCTCAGGCGTGAAGCCGAAAGTGAATTCGCGGAACGAGTAGCGGCTCGCCTCCTTGCCGAGCGTGGCAGCCTGCCAGCGCCGGCCGCCGTCGGTCGAATACGCGACCTCGCGTATCCCGCTGCCGCCGTCGAATGCAATGCCACGCACCGCGACCGGCGCACCGGCCGCCAACCGCGCGCCATCGGCCAGCGAGGTGATGAACGAGCGCACCGTGAAGCGGCCGATCGGCCGCGTCGCCGCGGGCGCCTTGCCGGGCGCCACGCAAGCGCAGTCGTTGTCGGGTATCCGGTAGGCCGGCTTCA
>JACCEB011332375.1_pt1 | contig 31677 bp, 26 predicted proteins | sample 7454761 | NCBI WGS metagenome assembly JACCEB01 (sample SAMN15323454, study PRJNA562643) | freshwater metagenome | isolation source: river surface water | place: USA:Blue River Watershed | collected 2017-08-18
GTATTTTTATTTCATATGGAATATTCCAACTGGCCAAAAAATCGCCCAATTCTTCTATTTTAGAAGGGAAATGCATGACATTGTAATTGTTTTCATTTACCTTCATATTGGGCCCATTTTCGTTATATAAAATCAACCCGGACAATATAATTCCATAAAAATAACATATTTCTTCGGTCAACACCTGAAAATCCAATTGATATTGAGGAATTGAATATACGACGCTGTCATTTACCGTAATATCTTTGGCTTCAATCCAGTCAAACCGGGTCAAACCACTATCTAAATCATGTTTTATTTCGAGTTCACCTTTGTCCGCGTAATTTTGCAATACATATATAGGATGTTCAGGGGTAATCGATAATGGATTCGACAAATAGTTGAATAATGTGATTTCGAGTATAGGTCCGGACCACGAGTGTTCTAATACATTTTCGATAGTTTCCAACTTTCCGGTGCGATTAAATATTTCGGTAATTCCGGAAACACATTTTGATATATGCATGGGTCCTTGTTTGGTGTATATAATAGTATCGGGTAAGACACATTGGTCGACATATTTTGCCGTATTGTTAAATACCTTCAACATGGGGACAATACCATTCGATGAACCGTTTGTTCCGCGAATATGACTGCCCGATGCACGAATATTATGGATATGTAGACCGATGCCACCGGCCCATTTAGAAATCAGTGCACAATCTTTGAGTGTATTGTATATACCTTCAATACTATCCTTCTCCATTGCCAATAAAAAACAGGAACTTAATTGCGGATGTGGTGTTCCGGCATTAAATAGGGTGGGGGTAGCATGGGTGAAGTATTTTTGGGACATATATTCATATGTCTTGCGAATTTGTTCTAAATTGTCGCCATGTATTCCTATAGAGACACGTAACCACATATGTTGTGGACGTTCAACGGTTACTTTGTTAATTTGCATCAAATACGCGCGTTCAAGTGTTTTAAAGCCAAAATAATCGATTAAATAATCACGCTGATAATCCAATATATTGTCCCATTCGTCCTTGTATTTTTGAACGACTTCATACAATAAATCGGATACTAAGGGTGAGGATTTGTCATGAGTATCTTTGTAGTCATATAATGAGGTCATTACATCTATAAATGAGCTCGAAGTATTTTTATGGTGATTTGAAATAGTGATGCGCCCGGCCAATACATTATAATCGGGGTGGGTAGATGCCAAAGATGCACATTGTTGTGCACTCAATTCGTCTATTTTTGTAGTAGATATTCCATTATATAATTGGTCAATGACTTTCATGGCTAAAGTTGTATAGTTGATTTTTATACCGACTTCTGTTCCAATGGTTCGAATTCGACGTAAAATCTTGTCAAAAGCGACTGTCTCCAGTTCACCATTGCGTTTCTTGACTAACATTTCATCGTCAAAATCATTCGAAAATGTCTTTGATTTTTCCATAAAAAATATATACATATATACCAGATTATTGTTTATATCATTTTACGTAGTCATTATATATTATTATCTTCATTTGATTGCGCTGCATTTTCAATCTCATGGTCTAACTTGATTAAACATATTCCTCCGCTAAACGACATATTTTTTATTGTTTTTGATTCGTCGAAGGAACCGGACCGGGACCCTTGTCTAAGCCCATCACTAGGTCCTTGGCCCGTTCCTTGTGCCGTTCCTTGGCCATTTTCTGCAATATTTTCGGACCGGGTTCTTTTTTTGCTGGCCCTATGTTCATATCCCGAGATTCGTTCTTTTTCTATAGTGGCCCATGCCTCTTCTATTTTTGGAACAGCTGCTGAAAACCATTTGCGATTACGTTTCACTAATATACATGAATATTCATCTAAATACCAGTAGATAACTTTATAGAGTGCATGTGTGTTTTTCATTTCATTTTTTTTACTTTTTATCCATTCATTAATTTCGTTTTTTTCAATGGCTATATCTAGAGGCATATAAACATAATATGGAGCACTATCTATGAAATCATTTTTGATAAAGTGTAGTATGATACCGCGAACAACTTCTTTATCTTCTGTTTCATGGTCCAGGGCCTGGTCCGGGACCTGTTCCGTGGCATCGACGATAGTATTGGTTGGCACCATTTGGTCCCGGGTCTCAATAATAATGTTTTCTAAAGGTGAACTTACTTCTGCATCTGTGGCCGTATCTATTTTTTCGACCAATATATTGCTGGAGCGAATATCGGCATAAAACATTGCTTCGTTTTCATATTCTTTGAATCGTGTTTCTAAGAAATCGCATTCGTCCAAATCACATGTTTCTAATTGAACCTGCATTTGAATCCAATATTCCTCTTTTGGAATACCAGTAATTTCGCGATTCACTATATTTTTGATTTCGAGCATACGACCATATCGTTGACTGGTTGTATCATTTACAATTCCGTCCGGAGATGCGCCAATACATTTATATTTGGGATGTTGAATACAACCAAAGGAATCAACCACCGTTCCATACATTTGTTCATATAGCATAATACTCACGGGTTCGTATTTCACGCCCCAATGTAAGGAGGAATCGGTATTGACAAAAGATGTTGCACTGGTCGTTCCACCGGACTCGAATGGCACGCATTTTTCATAAATAATACTATTATATTGCGATTCACTACCAAATACCTTCCATATATTACTCGCCGTAATCATACTATGTCGATATTCATACCATTCTTGTGATTTTTGGGCAGGTTGATACGCGTTTTTCAAGTCAATCATTTTTTTTTCTATGTTTTCGATATTTGGCACTTCATTTACGGATGAGGTTGGATATTGACGGGGTGGAATATCATAATTTTCAAAGAAATCGCCGGTGACTTCATCTACGAAATCTTCAATTTCTTCATACATTTCTTCCGTTTTTTCACAAATACCCGCGTCTGTCCATTGTTCATACAATACTTCTACGATTTGATGTAACATTTCGTTATAGAAATCGGGTGAAGACATATGTAATATTTCATTTGAAATATATTCGTCAATGAGTTCGGATACGGTGCATTGCAATTCGTAATATTCGTCGCTATCGGGCTCTACAAATGATACCATGTTTATTATATAGATGTATATAACTACATACATTTATATGATTTAATTTCAATTTTATATGGGAATTTATTCTTCCTTCTTATCTTCTACATTTTTTTCACTAATTCGTTTCGGTGTTAACGATTTCAACGTGGAGACGCGTTTAGCATCCATATTTTTCAAAGTAAAGCTATGATTTTCCGTATTGAAATGTAAGGCCGGAATACTGATTAATTCGCGTTTTTCTTTATCATATACCACGTCCTTTGTTTTTTGCAATTTTGCTTTTTCTAAACAATTCACGAAAAATTGTTTCAACGATTTAATTTCTTTGACCGGTAATCCGTGTTCCTTGCCATATTTTTCGGCAAATATGTGCAATTTTTGTATTTTAACCGTTTTGTCCAATTTGTTCCATGGGTCGGCCTTGTTTTTTTGTTTCTCCTTTTCTAATAATTCATCAATCGCATGATAGGTCAAATCGTCAAAGGAGGATGATTGTGGAATAATAGATTTATATTTGGCATTCGCTAATGTATTATCTGGTGTAGGTGCTGGTGTAGGCGTTGGTTCATTTGTTTTAAACATAGTTATTATGGATTCTCTTTATGTTATATTATAAAATAATGTTTATTATCTTTTTTATAAATATATTATACATTATATAAATGTCAACTACCAAAATAATTCGATTACCTATTGAAGAAAATATAGTAGAAAATAAGAGTAAAAATAGTAAAGAAGAAAGAGAGAATCTTAAAATAACAAAAAAGGCCGAAAAATCGAAACGGGTAATTACCGAATCAAAAACCTGGAATTTTGGGGAGGAGGAACTAACCTATGAAAATATATACAATGTATTGCTAGAAATTGAGCGGAAGACAATCAGCGAAAACATACACAAACGTATTTTACAACAGTTGAGTCAAAAAATGTCGGGGTATAAGGCGCAGGATATACAAAAAGGTCTATTTGAACCGGATAAATTTGTAGATTTAGAGAGAATTGTCGAATTATTAATCAAATGTAATTTAGAATGTTTTTATTGTAAAAACAAGGTCCAAGTATTATACGAATATGTTCGCGAACCGGGGCAATGGACCCTCGACCGAATAGACAATGACTATGGACATAACAAAGATAATTTAGAGGTGGCATGTTTGCAATGTAATATTCGGCGACGGACCATGTATGCAGAACGATATGTTTTCACCAAACAATTGAAAATAATTAAAAAAGTGTAGTACAATGCACTATATTTAGTTTTTTAGTAATAAATTAAATATAGATATATGTTAGATGACAATAGATAAAGAATTGTTTATTCCCTTCATCATATTTTTCATATTATTCTTTTTAAATCGACAATTTCGATTTAAATATAGTCATATTTTCGAAAAAAGTATTGGATTATTCTTAGTGATATGGTATACATTGATAGATATCAAATATGGCATAGCATTCGGTATCATATATATGGTTTATTTGATGCGATGGAGAGATGTCGAACTATATGAAGGATTGGAAAACAATAATAAGGATGTTGAATTTATAATTGATGAGCCAAAAGAACCAATTACTACTTATAAAAAATATACAGCAATCATCATTGAACCTCGAAATCATAAAGCATTAGAGTTTGTATTAAATAATTTTATGGAAAACTTAAGCGATGATTGGGGATTTATTATTTTTCATAGCAACACGAATAAAAAGACGGTTGAAAATATAATGGAAGAACCACTTGCAAAATATAAAAATAAAACAACATTAATCAATTTAAATGTCGATAGTAAGGACTTTACTATCAAAGAATATTCTACATTATTTTATCATGAAAACTTTTATAAATATATTCCTACTGAAACATTTTTGGTTTTTCAAACAGATAGTATGATTTTAAAAGAAAACAAGGATAAAATATATGATTTTTTGGAATATGATTATGTAGGTGCACCTTGGCCAAAAACAATGGGAATATTAGGTAAAATGCAGGTAGGTAATGGAGGATTATCTTTAAGAAAAAAAAGTAAAATGTTAGAATTACTTAAATATAAGGATAAAGGAATAAATACACAATATCCAAAATTATATGGTAAATATATCGCTGAAGATTGGTTTTTCAATGGATATTTTGTAAAAGACGTGACTGTTTATAAACCATCATTTGAAAAAGCAAAAGAATTTTCAATTGAATCTATTTATTATGAACGTCCATTTGGTATTCATAAATGTTGGTCTGGATTGAATAATCATCAATTACATATATTAAAAAATAAATATCCAGGTATGAATGAATTAATAAAATTAAATATGCAAAACTTAGAAAACTTAGAAAATATAGAACCCAAAAAAGAAAAGAAAATAGCGGTGATTACTTCTATATACGGTAATTATGATAATTTAAAAGAACATAATATTTTGAATAAAGATAAAGTAGATTGGTATTGTTTTACAGACGGAAATATTGAAAGTAACTTTTGGAAAATAGTTAAAACACCATATCATATGAATTACCCTGGTAATATAAACTATAATAATTATAGAAACTATTATTCAAATATAAAGGATAATAAAACTAAAAATATGATGCGTGCCAAATTTTATAAAATAAAAACACATGAAATAGATATTTTAGGTAAATATGATTATTTTATATGGATAGATGGTTCAATAATATTACAAAATGATTTTATAAATAATATATTATCAATAATCAATACTAACAATAATAAATTAATAAACTTTAAACATTCTCAACGAAATAATATTAAAGATGAATTAAATATATCTTTGAAATTACCAAAATATAGTAATCAAAATTTAAGATATCAATATGATGAGTATATTAAAAAAGATTTCCCTGATAATATAGGATTATTTGAAAATACAATTATAATACGAAAAAATGATAGTGAAATCAATAATTTATTCAATGATTGGTGGATAGAAAATTTAAAATATTCATTTCAGGACCAAATATCGTATCCATATGTTCTGTGGAAAAATAATATTTTACCTGATTATGTAATTAACGAAAATGTATTTAATAATAAAAAATATTCATATGTTGATTATAATCTAATGAAAAATCATTAAATCCTTCTAAAAAAACATAGAAAGACCCCCTTATTTATATTCATATCTCTCAACCATGAATATAAATACTACCGATTATTTACCTATCCATAAAAATATTCAAGACAAACTCGATTTTTTTCATAAAACCAATAAAATACCCCATATTATTATTCACGGCTCTTCCGGAACCGGTAAAAAAACAATTATTCACAATTTCCTTCATAAAATTTACAATGGGGACAAACAAAAAATCAAATCCAATGTCATGTTTGTAAACTGTGCTCACGGCAAAGGCATCAAATTTATAAGAGAAGAGCTCAAATTTTTCGCCAAATCGAACATCCAATCTAGTGCCGGGGTTCCCTTCAAATCGATTGTCCTTTTTAACGCGGATTTTTTGACCATTGATGCTCAATCGGCCCTTCGGCGATGCATCGAATTATTCAGTTATAATACCCGGTTTTTTATTGTAGTTGAAAATAAACACCGATTGCTAAACCCCATATTGTCCCGTTTCTGTGAAATATGTGTACCGGAATATATCGACGGAGAGGGCAATACGATTAATTTACACCAATATAATTTAAACAAAAAATTCCATTTGGAAGAATACGAACAAGAGAAATGTGCGTGGATAAATACCAAAATGGCGGAATTAAATGATACGGCAGAGGTTGGACACGTCGATTTATTGGAATTATCGACCGAAATGTATGAACACGGATTTTCGTGTTTAGATTTAGTCAATTGGTTAAATACAAATCATTTGGCGAAATGGACGGATTTAGAAAAAGCGTCCATCCTCATGCATTATCAAACGCGAAAAAGTGAATTCCGTTGTGAAAAAATGTTGTTATTTCATTTATTAGATATAATGTTTTTTCGTTCAAATACAATTTAAAAAATAGTATAGTAATTTAGAAAATGGACGATTTTGTCATATCCAATTTACATGAATCCAGAAATGAATGGTGCAGTCGTTTAGTGAGTATTTTTTCACCATTAGTCATTGACGGTATTCGTTCCATATTTAACGAATCTTGGAAAATGTGTTTAGACAACAATGAACCCGATAAATATTTAATGACCTTTCAAAATCTACTCTCTCGTATTCCTAAATGGAATTCGGTCATTGTAGAGGAAGAGCGTAAACGTATCATTGAGAGAAGTGGTTGCAACTATTTAGAGGATTTAATTACCTGCGTCCATATCATACAATTGAAGGTATTAACTTGTATAAGAGTTGGAAACAAACAAAAGAAAATAGATATTTCCATTCCAAATTTAGACCATTTTATTCATAAAGTGTATATCCACGTTGCTCGTAAAGTGTATACGAATGTTTATTTATTCGAAAAGAATATAACTCCATTACAAACCCAGAAAAACAATCGTGAGTTGGAGCAAGTGATTCAAGAATGCATATTGACCGCCATTCGCGAGAGCATACCTACCGAAGCCATTATTCGTGCGTATATGGAGGAGAGCGTCGAACAAGAAGAAGAAGTCATTATTGAAAAATTAGAAGACCCTATTGTTGAAGCCGGAGCAAAGGACGCGAGTGAATCTGCACAGGAGCATAGTGATGTAGATACTGATTCGAGCGATTCCGCACCACCCATTGTTCCATCTATACAAAATATTGACAACGAACCAGTGATTACCCGTTTAACATTTAATGATTATGACGCTGTATTAAACGAAGATAATAAGGTCGATAACGTAAATGCGCCAAAAACAATCGAACGTTTAGAAGAGATTAGCACATCGAGAGCCATCCAACGTAAATTAGACGAAGAAAGTAGCGATGAGGAGGATGACCGTATCAAAATTCATACGAGTGAAGCCATAGATTTAAGTGGTTTTGAGGTATTAGACGAGGTAAAACCATCTTCCAATGGGTTTGATATTCCTTTATTAGATTTTGAAGAATTACCTTAATGCGTCATATATGCAATAATAATTTTTCATAATTTAATATACCTCTATGGAACAAGTGTTTATCGTATCTTTTTTAGTGACTTTTCTTTTTTGTGTTGTCAAATTTTTGGAAGCAAAATATTTAGACAAACAATGGAAACCGTTGAAATTCTTTGTGCGCGACGCGATTATTGTATTTTCTAGTGCAATCGTAGCATCTATCATGTTTTTTTATAATCAAGGTGCAATTAGTGAATTTTTCAATGTGGTTACGGAGACGACTGCATTAAATAGTTCTACGACTCAAGTATTTACCGATGCGCCTGAATTTTAAAATTTAATATTTATGATATATATAGGAATATGTCACAAATAGATTCAATTATTTTAGAACAAAAAAAGTTGTTAGAAGAAAAGGAGAAAAAGGAAAAAAAAGAGAAAAAGCAAAAGAAAGAAGACGATAGTCCTAGTAAAAAAGCAAAACGTGTCACGAAAAAGAAAAAAGAAAAGGAGGATTTACCGAAATCACCTTCTCTCGTAAAAACCGGACCTAGATTAAACGAAACATTAGCAGATTTAATGGAAGAATTATCCGTATTAATGGCCAAAAAAGGTGATAATATCCGTTCACGTGTATATAAACGTGCACAAGAGAGCATTATGGCGTATACCGATGATATTACGGATATTCGTCAACTAAGAGGACATCCGGGAATTGGACCTACCATCATGGAAAAGTTCAAGGAATATGTGGATACTGGTAAATTAGATGTATTAGAACGAGAGAAGAACAATCCCGAACATATTTTGAGCAATGTATATGGTATTGGTCCGGTGAAAGCGAGAGAACTCGTCAACAAAGAAGGTATTACAAATATAGAGGATTTGAGGAGAATACAAGATTCTGTATTAAATGTAGTGCAAAAGATTGGCCTCAAATATTACGAGGATATTCAAGAGCGTATTCCTAGAAACGAAATTGATAAATATAATGACGTTTTCGAAAATACCATGAAAAAAGCGGGAGATGAACATTCTAAATATGAAATTGTTGGTAGTTATAGAAGAAAAAAACCGGATTCGGGAGATATTGATGTGATTATTACCGCGGAAGACCCTGCTGTATTTGAAAAATTCATTAATCATTTACTAGAAGAACGAGTCATTACGAATGTATTGTCGAGAGGTAAAAACAAATCATTAGTCATTGCTAAAATTCCTAGCAGTAAATTTCATAGACGGGTCGATTTTTTATATGCTAGACCAAGTGAATACCCGTTTGCAGTATTGTATTTTACCGGTAGCAAAGCATTCAACACAGTGATGCGCGGTCATGCACTGAAACGTGGATTTTCCCTAAATGAACATGGTATTTCAAAAATGGTTGATAACAAAAAGGGAGAATTCGTTGAACATGCATTTACTACAGAGCGTGATATATTTGATTTTTTGAAATTGGAATATAAAGAGCCAGAAGAACGGATTGATGGAAGGGCGGTTATTTCTAAATCAAAATCGCCTAAAGATGTCGTTCCCAATGAACCAATCTCTCAAAATATTACTAAAAAGAAGAGGGCATATAAGAAAAAAGTGCCCGATGTTTCTCCTAAAGAACCAGAACCAATCTCTCAAAAATCTCCTAAAGAAGCCATTTTGAATGAACCAATCTCTCAAAATATTACTAAAAAGAAGAGAGGTCCCAAGAAAAAACTTGTAATACTTCCCGAACTTCCTCCTAAAGAATCCGGTTTAGAGGATTATCTTAAAAAAGAAGGATTTGTAGAATTAGTTCCTGAAAATCCTCCTAAAGATTCTGTTTTTATAGACCCCTTCTCTCAAAATCTTCATAAAGAATCGATTGTGGAAAAAAAGAATACTACTAAAAAAAACAGAGTTCCTAAAGAACCCAAGGCAAAGAAATCGCCTAAAATGAAAAAGGAAAGGGTAAAAAAAGGAAAGGAGGAAAAAGCAAAAGAGGAAAAAGATATAAATATTTCTAAAGTAGTTACTATAGAAGACATTCCAAAAGGAGATATGATAGAAACTAAAAAACACATTCATGATTTCAAAGAAACCGGTATTTCCGTATTGGATTCACTCAATGAAAAGCAATTAAGTGAAATGATAGCATTAGCGAGTGATGCATATTATAATGAAAAAATCATACTTATGACGGATAATGAATATGATATTGTCAAAGAATACATCGAACGAAAATTCCCTAAAAATGAAGCCATTGAACAAATCGGCGCTCCGGTAAAAAAGAATAAAGTCACACTTCCATTTGAAATGCCTTCTATGGATAAAATCAAACCAGATTCAAATGCTCTTGCCACGTGGACCGGAAAATACAAAGGCCCTTACGTTTTATCATGTAAATTGGATGGAGTCAGTGGTATGTATTCCACCGTAAATGATGAACCTAAATTATATACTCGGGGAGACGGTAAAATCGGCCAAGATATTAGTCATTTAATACCGGTTCTAAATTTACCCAAAGAAAAAGGATGGGTTGTCCGTGGAGAATTCATTATTCCTAAACAAGTATTCGAAGAAAAATACAAATCATCCTTCGCCAATCCGCGTAATTTAGTATCGGGGATTATCAATAGCAAATCAGTCGATGAAAAGGCCAAGGATTTACATTTTGTCACCTATGAAATTATACAACCTGTCATGAAACCAAGTGAACAACTCGCCAAATTGGTCGAATTGAAACACGAGGTCGTCATGAACAATACATTGACTGTCGTATCCAATGAATTATTATCCCAAATCTTAGTGGATTGGCGAACCAATTATATGTATGAAATCGACGGCGTCATCGTTACCAATGATGAAATATACGAACGTATCTCGGGTAACCCCGACCACGCCTTCGCGTTCAAAATGGTATTATTGGACCAAATGGCCGAAGCAAAAGTGGTGGATGTTATCTGGGAAGCGAGTAAGAGTGGATATTTGAAGCCCCGGGTCCGTATTGAACCTATCCGGTTGGGCGGTGTGACCATTGAATATGCAACCGGTTTCAATGGCAAATTTATAGAGGATAATAAGATTGGTATTGGAGCATTAATCCAAATGATACGTAGTGGTGATGTTATACCATATATAAAATCGGTCACCATGCCCGCCGAAAAAGCGAAGATGCCAAGTGTTCCATATGTTTGGACCGATACTCACGTCGATGTAGTATTGGAAGATATCAAGGGTGACGTCACCGTTTTAGAGAAAAATATTACCCAATTTTTCGTCGAATTAGGCGTGGATGGATTATCCGGTGGAAATGTAAAACGAATTATGAAGGCGGGCTATAATAGTGTGGGTAAAATATTGAAAATGAGCAAAGCCGACTTTGAAAAAGTAGAAGGGTTCAAAGCGAAAATGATTGACAAAATATACGATGGAATTCATGAGAAAGTGGACAAGGCATCGCTATTAGATATTATGGCGGCGTCGAATACACTTGGTCGCGGTCTAGGAATGAAAAAGTTGAAACCCATGATGGATGCATTCCCTGATATATTGACATCGACTGAGCCAGCTGATGTAAAAATTGCCAAATTACAAACAATTCATGGGGTAGGTGCCGAAAATGCCAAAAGTTTTGTCAGTAATATACCGGTATTTTTGGCATTTTTGAGAGAATGTGGTTTAGAAGGAAAATTGAATGGACCAGTCCAATTGGAAAACGCGGTAGTGCAACCAGTTGATTTGGACCAAAGCCATCCTTTGTTTGGCAAAAAAATCGTCATGACAAAAGTGAGAGATAAAGAAATCATTGAAAAACTTGGAGAATTTGGCGCGACTTTGGAAGATTCGGTAAATAAAACAACTTTTGCATTGATTGTAAAATCAAAAGAGGATGAATCAAATAAAACCAAAAAGGCGAAGGATTTAGGAATTCCAATTTATACTCCGGAAGAATTCAAATCAGCATTTTTTCTATGATTATGTATATTATGAAGTATTTGTTTATTGATATACGTAAAAGCGATGAAGTTTATGCCAAACATTTTGACCAATCTAAAGAGTATAGTTTTTATAATATTCCTATGAATATGATAAGATTCAATGCTCAAACGATTATTAATCATTTAGAATACATTGATGAAATATATATTGTATGTCAATCCGCAAATAGGTCTCAATTTATTAAAGACAAGTATTTCAATGATTACAACAAGATTAAGGTGAGTCAATCTCTCCAGTTTTCCAATTTACACCATGGTTCAAATATTGTTTCTTTGAATGAAACTACAGACATGAAAATAAATATTGTCGGAAGTAATTCATTCAATTTTTATAATGTTATGAGAATTATTCAGACAATTTTGGGAATAATAATGATATTAGTATCAGTATATATGTATATACTGTTAAGAAAGGAAAAATTATTAAAGAGAGTAAGTGTTTTACCGTTAGTTATTTTAGTAGCGTTTGGTAGTATGGCTCTTTATAATGGATTGACGTCAACCTGCTCAATATCTATCTTGCTTAAGGATTATTTGAATTAATTCGAATGTGTAATAAATATTGCTAATTACAATGAATAAAGGATTAAGAAAACTAATTCATAACCAGGGGCTTATATAATTTTATGAAGTTTTTATGCAAAACATTTTGTAATTGTCGACTAACTATCTAATAATCGATATGTTGAATATATTTACTCAACGTATACAATACCGGCAAGGTCGCTAAAAATCCAGTAAAAATCAAACCACCGGTCAAAATATTTTTATTGAGTCCTGTAATTTCTTCTTCTATCACTTCCATTTTAGGTTCTACGGACCAAATGTTACTTTTACCGTCTTGGTCTTTTGACCTTCCTAACCGGGTATTTTTGTTGAATGATTTATCTGTAGTATCTAGTTCTAAATCATTCTTGTTATTTTCATCATTGTTCAATTTTAGTAAATAATTCTTTTTATTATAAAGAAAAGAACGGGTAAAAGCGTCATTATGGTAATAATGTAATAAATAAATAAAAATCATAAGTGTTTTTTGCATCATTTTTCTTTTTACTTGATGTAATCTATTTTTATGTTTTTAACTCATTGTTTTACTTTTACATAAATACTCTAAATAAACATAATAAATACAACCCTATATTTTATTTATTATGACCGAATTTGTAGGAACCATCGACAACTCTCTTTTGCAAAAATACGAAGTCAAATTATACGGATCTGACCGCGATACCTACAACATCATCAATGATTTTTTAGAAGATAACCCGAGCGAACGCGCCTTCTATATTATCGATTTAGGTGAAATCACTACTTCATATGCAACATGGACCCGACTTTTACCCGACGTAAAACCATATTACGCCGTGAAATGCAATCCTAACCCGGTTCTGCTCGATGTATTGGCATCTTTGGGCGCGAATTTCGATTGTGCCAGTGAAAATGAAATGAAAACCATCATCGAAATTACCAAAGACCCTTCACGAATCATCTTCGCCAATCCATGTAAAATGTCGTCGCAAATTAGATACGCGAGAGCGAATGACGTCGACCTCATGACATTTGACTGTGAAGAAGAATTGTATAAAATCAAATTATATCATCCATATGCCAAACTCATCCTACGCTTAGCCGTCGACGATAGTAAAAGCAAATGCCAATTCAATAAAAAATTCGGCTGTAAATTGGAACAAGTCGAAGAATTATTAAAAATCGCCAAAACCTTGAAAATAGAAGTCGTCGGGTTCAGTTTCCATGTTGGTAGTGGATGCACATCCGCCTCTAATTTTTACGATGCAATCAACACATGTAGAGAAGCGACTGATATTGCCAACCAAATGGATATCACTATTTCAATGATTGATATTGGCGGCGGATTTCCCGGACTAGACCGAAACATTAAATTCGAAGACATTGCCAATAGTATTAATATGGGTATTCACGATTTTTTTGGTGAAGATTTGGAAAATGGATGCATTCAATTTATTGCCGAACCGGGGCGATATTTCGCGGAAAAAACCCATACACTCGTGCTAAATGTTATCGGTAAGAAAAAAATTACGGTAGATGACGAACCCGTCATTGTATATTATTTGAATGATGGTATATATGGTTCATTTAATTGCATCTATTTTGACCATAGTAATCCCACCGTTTTACCCTTTAATGAGAGAGACGGAAAACTACATAAAAGTCGTCTTTTCGGCCCCACTTGTGATAGTATAGATTTAATCAGCGAAAATGTCATGTTGCCCGAATTGGCGATTGGCGAATGGGTATATGTCGAAAATTTCGGGGCGTATACTGTCGCGGCCAGTTCCAGTTTCAATGGTTTCAAAACCAGTATTTGCAAATATATATTCAGGTCCTAAGTCATAGGTCCACCCGTCTTATTTGATACCAAGTAAAAGATATCTACTATAGTAAAATGATACTATGAATAGATATATATAAATCACATTCATGAAGGAATAGGTAATTAGTTTCACCGTATTTTTATAATTTAATTCTATATCACATAATTTATTCAATACAATAATATTATTTACAAACAATAAGAGCACAATATATTTGAACGCCGAATTAAATGGGTATTCCCATAATAATCCAAAAAAGAAGCCCATAAATGTGCCGGGGTCCGTTCCAATTTGTTCCGTATAACGGGCCAAATAATAATAAAATTTGTAAAAGAAGGCGACAAAATCTACATAGGCAACTTGATTACAATTTTGACATACTATAAAATGCATCTTCAATAGAATTCGCGGGGTTTCAAATTGCCCCGTTTTTTTAACCTGGTGCAATGTTTTGTCAAAATCGAAAATCATATAATCGCCCATATTGATTTTGTGTTCCAAATTAAAATTGATAAACTCGGTAATCGTATCATTGTTGTTGTTCGTTGCCCCGATAATAATTCGATAAAAATCGATGCCATCAAAATTATATAAAATGCAGTCCCGATGTGGTATCAAATTTGCCGCCGCGCCATACAAATTCATCTTGTTGAAATTCGGTTTGGGATTTGAATAATATATCTCATTCATTTCGACCACATGTTTCAATATACAATTTGACCGATTATCGCATATACTGTTCCATAAAGTGTCATATTGAATTCGGTCAAAATTATCTTTGAGCCCACCGGCTAGATGATTATAATATGTATGATGGGTAGTGGTCGTTTTGTCGGTAACTAAATTGATATATTCTTTACCTATATCGTCTAATACATTTTGTAAATGGTTCGGTAATTTTCCAATACCTACATTTCCATCTATACTGTCCCGGTGGGTAAATATGCTTTTCATTTATATATAGATAAAGTATATATATTTATATAGTTCATAATTTGTATCATTAAATAAAATATATTCCAAGAAAATTATCGAACCCTTTTCTTTTGTAAGAGAGAATAACATGTTTGACCTATAATACATTTAAAATACCACTTAAAGACATCCGTACATTTACAGTATAAATCAAAAAATGACGGCGATAAAAAGTATCAAAAACGAACAATGGACAGTTGAATATATAAGTAATGCAATCAAAAATAAAAAAATAATAAAAGATAAATATCAACGACCAAAGAAGTGGTCTATTTTGAAAAGTGAATCAAAACCGTCAATACGCGAATATATTGATTTTTTACAACAAACATTGAATAGTGTCCACGCGATTACATTTGGAAAACAAGATGAACAATATGCAAATATTGACGGAAATAATAGATTGAACGCTATTATGTTTTATTTAGAAAATCCATTCGGCGTTTATCCCGAATATCTTGATATTATCAAAGAATTTATTAAAAATACATTTGAAAATGAAATTCACGATGAATTAATTCAAATTTTTTCGAAACTTTCGTATAACCAAATAATTGATTTTAAGTATCAACTTTTTTTTGACGATTCTGGAAAAGACGAATTATACCAAAAACATTTGAAACCTTTTCGAGATGAATGGGAAAATTTTTTTTATGGAAGTAAGAAACATTGCATAAAAGGTTTTCAAAACAATTTCAAAATTAAAGATACTATCAATTTTAATGATGTTAAAATAAATATCAATTTATTCGAAGGATATACGAATGATGAATTGAATGATATTTATTTACAGGTAAATACACATAATTCATCATTTAGCGAAATTGAATTGTTGGCTGGACGTTTGTATAACGTGACTGATTTTAATGTTTTAAATAATACCATAAAAAATAATATTGAAGAAACATTGATTCGTTTTTATAAAAAAAGGAGTGAAAAAGAAGTATTGGAATGTTATGAATATAAATTATCAACAATGAATGCATATGATTTCATTGTAGGGTATCAAATTAATATTCATAATCAATGTAAAATGGTTGAAGAAGTTGATAATAGTGGATTATCTTTATTTTTTAAAATATGGAAAACCTTATATAAAGGTTTCGACAATACATTTACAACGGTAAATATAAATAATTTCATTGATAAAATAGAAAATGTAAAAAATATTTTGAATGATGTGCATAAAAATTTATTTCCTTATGTTCTAGCAGATGTATTGTTTAAAAATAGTAATAAAAAAGAAACCTCGTTGAAAAAAAATAATATATATGTAATTATCATGGCAATTATAGGTTATTTAAATGACAATACGCCATATAAAAATATTATAAAATCTATCGAAAAATGTATATTATTTCATTTTTTTGTTAAAGACATAACAGATAAAGATGAAAAAGAAAGGTATAAACCATACGATACTATATTATATGAATCTGGTGGAACATATATTGACAATATAGCGGATAAAATGTTAAAAACGCCTGCTATAATATCTGATAAAATAACAATTGATATCATGGATAAAGTGATAAACATATTGATTAGACAGAGTATCAAGAATAGTCAATATGAAATACGTGAAAATGGTAAGGACAAGAAAGACAGACGAAGAAACCGAGCATATCATGAAATTGTAATGTTGTTCAATTATTTTAGACATAAGGTTCCATGTGAATATTTATCCAATAAATATTGGGTAGAGCATATCATTCCGTTCAGTAGTGAATGGGATGGAGATATTGATACTGACCGACTCGGTAATATTATACCAATTATTGATAGAATAAATAAGCAACGAGGAAATAAACCTATTTCTGAATATAGTCGAATTGAAAAAGACGAAAAAATAAATTTTATTAAATTTTTGAATGATATTATACCGTCTATAGAAGTATACAATAGTATAGTGAGTCATAAAGAACGGAAACCAATGATCATAAATAATGAAATATATAATAAGTTATGTAGTCAAAATGAAGATAACTTTAAAAATGAATTCATTCATTATTTGTTTGTAAATTGATGTAAAATATCAAATATAAAAACGTATTAAAATAATTATTTCATTATGGTATATAGTATGAGTTACGTATTGGTGAGTGGTGGTCTAGGATTTATTGGTTCACATACCGTAGTTGATTTATTAGAAAAAAACTATGACGTTATTATTGTCGATAATCTAAGTAATTCGCGTATCGACGTATTGGATAAAATCGTCCAAATAACGGGTAAAACGCCCCTCTTTTTCAATATCGATATCACAAATAGGGTAGAATTGGAAGATGTGTTTCGGTCCCATTGCATCGAAAGCATCATCCATTTTGCCGCGCACAAAGCAGTCGGTGAATCTATACAAAAACCCCTCATGTATTACCAGAATAATATAGTAAGCACCCTCAATTTGCTGTTTTTATGTGAAACGTATAAGGTCGGGCATTTCATCTTTTCTTCATCGGCTACGGTATATGGAAATGGCGAATCGCCGTTACCAGAAACGGCACCGGTGGGCCTACAATTGACGTCGCCCTACGGTAAAACCAAATATTTTATCGAAGAAATATTGGCGGATTTCCATCGGGCCAATCCCTCCACCAAAATCGTGATTTTACGCTATTTCAATCCGGTAGGGGCGCATTCATCCGGACTCATTGGCGAAAACCCTAACGGAATTCCTAATAATCTAATGCCGTATATTTTGAAAGTGGCCATGAAAAACAATCTCGACCCGACCATGGATGAAGTATATTCTTATTTAAATGTCTTTGGTAATACCTATGAAACGAGAGACGGGACGGGTGAACGTGATTTCATCCATGTCCTCGATTTGGCCGAAGCCCATAGTAAATCCTTGGAATACATCAAATCTGGTGGAGATATAAGATTTGATATATTTAACGTAGGAACGGGCAAATCGACCAGCGTATTAGAATTAGTTCGCACCTTTAGTGTAACTAACAAAGTCGTGGTTCCTTACAAAATATTGGATAAACGCAGTGGCGATATTGGTTCCGTATATTGTGATACTACTAAATTGGAAAACGTATTACGGTGGAAAGCGAAATATGATATTGTAGATATGTGCAAAGACGCTTATCGTTTTGTATTGCCAAAATAATTGGAGGTAGTAAGTATTTAGAGATATAACATATATCTAAATACAATATGTCTCAAAAATCAATCAACCGAATATCGCCAAAGAAACGACCTTCCAAAAATAAAAGCGTAAAACTGATAGAGAGAGCTACACCATGGACCAGACATCTAAAAATTTGTGAAGAATTATATAACGTGAAACAAGGATACGTGAAAAGTAATAGCCAAATGAGAGAAATATATTACTCCCCGAAATTAGATGAAAATGGTGACCGAATGTATCCAAAAACACTAACTATGGATAAGCCCATCGAAAAATACATATATGACAAGGAAATCGGTTGGACGGGTAATGCCATGATTTATCCTGACGGGGAAAGTGCAAATGTAAGATTATACGTCTAATAATTATATAATATTCGTATATCGTGTGCACAATTGTAAAACTCCATCAATTCGGGATGTTTTTTGTTTACGATATACCACATATTGATTTCCCACATGATATGATTCCGTTCACGTATGGTTCGTAATATTTCGGCTTTTGCTAAATACGCGAATTTTAATAGCGAATCGACGTCTCCGCCAAATACGGAACCGGCGAATGTCCACGTAATCGTTTCATATACATTATATGATATGGAATAATCTTTCCATTTACATGATGCAATACGCAGAGTATTATATGATTTGTTTACCATTTGGTGAATTCCTTGCGCCATTTTTTCATCATCCCGAATCATATGATATATACCAAAATCTATCCATATATATTGGTTGGTTTTCCAACAATTCAAATCGATGGCTCTCTGCACCCATTCGGTTTTATTACATTGCACAAAGATATAATCCAAGGTATCTTTCTCCGGATTACCCGTATTAATATTAAATTTCGTCAATTGGTCTTTATAATTATATAAATAGATTTGTTCCTTTTCATATACAATGAATTTGGTCAAGGGGTATACTGCTTCTTCATCGGCCTTTTTGAAATAATTATTATACGAATAACTATCCATAAATATAATTTTGGGGTTCGGTATAGAGAGCAATTTTTTACCATATTCAATGTAGGTATCGAGAGAACGAACCTTATTCACATTGATATTACTCATAAACGCGCTCACAATAGTGGCATTATATGATGAAGGGGGTGTAGATATAGCAGGAATAGTGGGAGGATATAATTCGGTAGAATAATTGAATATAACAAAATCTTGGGCATAGTAATCGCGAATTGTTTTTACCGCTTCCTCGTTTAATAGGGAGCGATAATCAATTTCTATACCGGTTCTGTTTTTATTGGTATGAACATCAAAATCCGTATATCCCAATTTATGCATGTCTTCTTTCAAATGTTCCGTGCGGACAATTTTCACATTTGGTAAGACATTACCAAATTCGTCTGTGAAAAATTTGAATTGGGGTAATTTATGATTATCATATGGATGTGCTAAATCTTTATGTAAATAAAAGACAATTGCCTCCGCCACCTCTTCTTTGGTAGAAGACGGGGTAATCCGTTTTGCCCAAAATAAATCCGATACAATTCGGTCATATGGATTTCTAACCGATGAAATGATAGTCATTTGGGAATTTTCTTGGAAATCGAACCATTTTTTATCCTTGAGTATTTCTTGATATGTGAAATGCTGTAAGGACCGTTCTAGGGGGACCCGAACCCGATTCAGTTTATCAAAATACCAACCGTATATGCTGTTTTCGTTTTTTTCGATACCGGTTTTATTGTAAAAATATTCTTCGATTGACATACCTCCCGTTTTGGGAACATGAATATAGAGGGTATTGATTGGCTTGAAATATGGCATGAATATAGAATATATAAAATATGTCGTTTATATATTTTTTATAGAACATTAGTTACCAATGCTTTTTTGATTTCTTTGGGCGGCTCGGCACATTTCGATGTATTTGGTATTTGGATGGCGGTTCTTCTCCGGAAGGTGTGATAATGAGCCAATTTTTTTGCAAAATGAACGTGTTTTTGTTTTTTTCGTTTGGTTTTATTTTGTTTGTTTTTTTTATTTGGATACATATAGATTGTCTAGATAATATATGCCGGAATTTCATCAATATTCATAAAAGTGATATTCGTTTTTTTGAAATCTTTTTTCTGTTGTTTGGAGGTCATTTCGAATTGCGTAAACAATGGGAATTTTAATTGTTCTTCTGGTGAATGTTTATGCACGGTTCTGGCAATCATTTTATATAATTTGAAACTAGGATATCTCTCTTCGCCGTTTTTCTTATACAATACATTTTTTTCATTATCGTCCATGCACCAACGATATACCGTATTTTGAAAATCGTCAAAATCTTGGGGGTCATCGTCTACCTCCATCACAAAATCAAATATAGAACAACCTAACCGACATAAATCGAAACTCATGTTGGGTTCTAGACGTGGTTTGTTATCGTCCATATATGGCTCAAAATTATATTGGGTAACCGCGTCGCCTCCCGGTGCAAAACTATCACTGCAAAACAATTTGCCATCAAATTTGTATATACTACGACCGAAATCGATGATTTTATATATTCTACCGTAAGTTGGGACCTTATAGTATTTGCCTCTAAAACAATAGTATAAATAGTCAATTTCGGTATTTATATACATTATATTATTGGTATGTAGGTCATTATGAGTAAATTGAAATGCTTTTTGATAGGTAATTAAGGTCATCACAATTTGGAACATGGCGGAACCGCATTCGACTTCACTAATGATTCCGGTTTCAAATAATTCGTCAATTGTTCCGTGGCATTTTTCGAGACATATCATTTGCATGGGGAAATTTTTAATATATGAAAAAATCTCTTCTTCCTCTTCCTCTTCATCCTCTTCCTCTTCATCCTCCTCCTCATCCTCTTCTTCATCTTCATCTTCATCTTCATCCTCTTCATCCTCATCCTCCTCATCCTCCTCATCCTCATCCTCTTCTCCTTCATCACTCGTATAATTCAAATCGCTTTTACTCGAACTAGAGCTTGAGCTTGCTGTAGAAATCGAATTATTCTTCGACGATTTGTTATATACCAATTCACTATTATCATTATCATTGGTTGCATTTGTAGTTGGTTTGTTCTCGTGGTCATCATCTACAATTGAAATGATTGATAAATTATGAGTATTTGTAAATGAAGATATTTGTAATTTTTGTTTATTGTTACGAGAGCCAAATTGCAAAAACTCGCTGGCTTGAGGTTTTGTGATGGTGTATAAACTCCCCACATTTTTATTGAAATAAGTCGAATTATGTAAATACTCTACATCATCGGTAATATTGGCTTTAAATGTTTCTTGAATTCCTAAATAGGAACCATAAAAATCAATACCGTGAACAAAACCGTGTTTGTGTAATAATTGACTACTCAAATAACTGAAAAAAGCGTCGACATACGAAGAATTGTTATGGTCCGTCATCTTAGATAAACATTCGCCCCCATTTTTGAATGATGGCAACAATACTACCTTTTCACTATTGTTTTTATATTTTCCAATCATATATCTTATCGGGTCGATGACGGGCGAATATTTGATGAAAACATTTTGTTTTAGCCGTTCGGTTCCGTCTAAAGATTCAACCGTATCCATATTTACGAAATAATATGGATGATTCAAAGTGATTGAATTGAAATTTGTTTCGTTTAATTCAAAGAATCGATTATAAATAGGAATATAGTTTTGCAAATCTTTGATGGCGAATGGTTTATATCCATGTTCTTTCTCTTCTGGAATATCTATATGTTCCATTTGTAAATATTCTAAATCTAATTTTCTTGCGGGACATTCATTTATTTTTATCCTTTTATTTTCATTATTTTTTTCATTACCTTGATTTCCTAAATCTGTCATTATAGTTAATCTGTATATTTAGTGAATAATATTAAAAGAAATCTATTTAAACTCATTTTATTTATTGATTTACGAGTGTAATACATTTCATATTGAATACGTTAGAATGTCCTTCTTTTAATATTATATGTGTGTATATAAATAGTATTTTAGGAAAATGACATTAGAATTAAAAAAATTTGATATGCGAACTATTACATTCAATCCGGATGAAAATAAAGGACCCGTCATCGTATTAGTCGGTCGTCGTGATACTGGTAAATCATATTTGGTGAGAGACCTATTATATCACCACCAAGATGTTCCGGTAGGAACCGTGATTTCGGGAACAGAAGCCGGTAACGGGTTTTATGCGAGCCATGTGCCTAAAATATTCATTCATGAGGAATATAATACTGCTCTCATCGAAAATGTGTTACGACGACAAAAAACTGTGTTGAAAACCGTGCATAAAGAAATCGAAATGTATCGTAGAAGAACCACTGACCCCCGGGCATTCGTCATTTTAGATGATTGTTTGTATGACCAAACCTGGACCAAAGATAAATTGATGCGTGCTCTTTTTATGAACGGGAGACATTGGAAAGTGATGTTGGTCATTACAATGCAATATCCTTTAGGTATTCCACCCAATCTGCGAACAAATATAGATTATGTTTTTATATTGAGAGAGCCCACCATGACAAATCGAAAAAGAATATGGGAGAATTATGCATCCATGTTTCCTACCTTTGAATCATTTAATTCGGTAATGGACCAAACCACCGAGAATTACGAATGTTTAGTCATCAATAATAATTCGAAATCGAACAAATTACAGGACCAGATTTTTTGGTATAAAGCGGAAAGTAGACCGGATTTTAAACTGGGTTCGAAAGAATTTTGGGAAGCGTCTAAAATGATGGGGTCTGATGACGAAGATGAAGCGTTCGACCCTAGCAAAACCAAAAAGAAGAACGCGGCACCGGCCATTAATGTTAAAAAAAGTAAATGGTAAAAGGATGGACAAGGTAAAAGAATGGACAATCACATAAAAAATGAGTCAAAAGACCCACTTTTTATTTTTTTATTTTTATTTTTTTAAGCAAGAATTGATGTTATTTTTTGTAATAATTGGTTTGATGCACTACTGCATTCTTTAATGGTAGAGCGACACATCGCGCAATCGACCGTTAATTTGTTCGTTGATTTGATTTGACCAATGATACAGTCGCCACAAAATGAATGGCTGCAGCCAAGTTGAACCATCGAGTCATTCGTCATATCGGTATAACAGATTGGGCATTCGTCATGAGTTTCCTTCATCAAATATAAATTATGATTTGTCTTTATTGGCATTTTTGCAATACCGCTTGATAATTGATGAACACGGTAATAGAACTCCATATGATTATTTAACCAATATCGAATACGGCTCCCGTTTAAGAGATTTCGTCCACTGTTTTGTATAATGATATTTAATTTATTTATAGCAAAACTCATTGCGTCTAGGTTTGATGAAAGATTGCCTACATTCGTGAAAAGTCGGCTGAATAAGTCGTAATTTTCTTGAAAATATATATCAATAATTGGTCTTGGATTGGTTGAATGGTCGTTACGTAATTCATTTTCAGCATACCCAAGGTAATACGTATGCAATTTTTCGTTATACTCGTTGAAAGTTGTTCGCGGAGTTGAATCCAATTGATTTAATTTTGCTAAGATTTTATAATCACTCATAGATAATTTATTTATCCATTTTTTATGAGTTTTTTCTGCAGTTGGATTACTTCGTAAATAACGGCAGGTAGTTAAATACATAAACTGAGCACATCTATGTAATTTTTCAATATCGGCATGATTACATTTTCGAATATTGTGACCGGTAGATTGGCAAAAGGAACAGCGGCGGATAATATTCACCCTAGAAGTAGGAACAACAAAGACAGTCGGGTTATCTTCGATTGAACTGAGGTCAATAATTTCACGTTGGGTTATTGCGGACATTTAAGTATTTTTAGATTGGTTTTTGGTGGGTTCTTTTATTTAGGTTTTTCGAAAAAGTAGTTCAATTTTTTGTAATATTTTTCTACTGTTTTCAATTCATGTTGAAGAATAATATATTTATTCACGTAAGTAAATATATTATACGTCAGTATCCATTTCAACTTGAATACTATCGGCACGTTGTTCATTTATAGCAGCGGCCTTGGTTTCGTCTTGTTTTAGAATCGTTTCACGTAACATTTCATTACGGATATTGGTGGTTTCCACGTCAGCCGCCTCGCGTTCCTCGAAATCAACCTTTTCGCGAACACCAATCAAATTACCCTCTTCGTCCATCGTTTGGGTCAATACGTTACCTGATTTTTCGGCCAATTTAATATTTTCTTCAATCGCCTTCTTCTTCGTGTCTTTAATACGTTGTTCGAACTCTTGTTTGGCCTTGGTTTCGTTCTTCAACTTTTCTTGATGAAGTTTATTCAACTCTTCCTCCATAAATTCGACACGTCCGGTTTTGTAAGCATCTGGGTCCCATGGAATCCACATACCCACTGGACCTACAAAGATATCATGGTTTGGGTCATATTCGCGTAATTTCTTGCATTGTATTTCGGCCTCTTCCTGTGTTGAAAATACACCACGAACTTTCAAACCTCTTACCGATGTTTGGAAAGCGTTTTCGCGTTGGAATTGGACGGCTAATCTATCTTCATTTTTATCCATAAAGGTATTGAAATCATCGTCCACTGGAGTTTCTTTTAATTTAGCTTCTTCTTCCTTCGAAAATTCATTTAAATCATTCATCACTTCCTCGACATTTAGATTATATTTGTAGGATAAAAAATGGACAAAATCCAAAAATTTATTCATAGATTTAGTAAAATCATATTGTTTTAAAAATTGGTCAAACATAAATAATTCGCGCTTCTTTAGAATCTTTTCTGGAGATACAAAAGACATGCACACGAATTTTTGTCCAGCAATTGGTGTATCTTCATCACATAAATCAATGTATTTAGGATTAGGTTTTCCATTTTCCAAATTTTTTCGTTCGAATGAAGACATCCTAGAATAATCTTTAGGAAAAAATATGTTTAAGTGTTTTTCAAAATAAATATATAATTTTATTTACAAAAATCGAATTTCTATTTTAATTTTCTAATTTCTATAAAAATATAATATTAGCAATATTATATAATAGGTATGAACGCCGATTTAACCGAATTCATTAAACGCATCATCAAATACTTAATTGAAGGTTTAGCCGTTGGTTTAGTTGCATTAATTGCTCCAAGAAAACCATTAAATGTTGAAGAAATCTTAGTCATTGCATTAACTGCTGCCGCCGCATTCGCCATCTTAGATTCATTCGCCCCATCCATTGGAACTTCCATGAGAGGAGGTGCTGGATTTGGTTTAGGAACTAGTTTGGTCGGTGGACTTAAATTAGCCGCGGTATAAACTCCAGTATATGAAAAATAATATTGTTTGCAATATTGCGAACAACATTATTACACTGTAGGAAAAAATTCCCAATCTAGGTCATTGCATACCTTCTTCCATATCATATCCTGCTCTAATTGTTTCTCTCGGTCCTTCATCATGGGTATATATGGTAAGTATTGTGTTTGGTCTAATAAAACACATAATTGATACAATGTATAGGTATAGTTGAAAAAATTCGTGCGATTGGCCGGACAATGCACCGCCCACGGTTTCTGTATCTCAATAAATAAAACACACAAAGTTTCATGCAACTCTTCATTCATGATGGGCGGTTTAATACCAAACATTGAATTTATATATTGAATGTGTTCGAAATATTTATTTAATCCTAGTTTACGTAAAATATCGCGCATTTTATCGTAATTAATGAGAGACATATCCGTAATACGTTCTTTCTTAATACGATTTCGAATCGCCGAAATGACTTCATCCGGTATTTGCGTAGTTTCTTTTGCCTGAAATTGGGATAAAATCTCTTTAAAATGGTTGAGACGAATATATGCCGTATATGATACTTCATTGGGTGGCTCTTTATTGGTGGGTTTAGAACTGTCTACAATATATGTAATGAATTTACCGCAATTCGTATTATTACATATTAAAATGCCTTCTTCGTCTTGTGGAATAAGCTCTCCTTGATGACATACTTCACATACGTCCGACGGAACCACAAAATCATGTATATTCAATATCTCGTTATTTACATTTTTCCAATAATTATTGTATGAATTCTTCGATTGACTATATTTTTCACTATTCGGGTTCGAAGATTCTTGGGTTTTTGCTCTTATTTTAAAAAAAGAATTGAGTATATTCACATTTTGATTGTTATCCCCGCTCGATACTTTTTTTTTCTCTTCAAAATATTCAAAAATGTGTTTTGAATTCTCTAACAAATATTCCTTCTTTTTTGATTTCAGTTGTTGAATTTCTAATTTGATTTTGCTGATTTTATCGCGAATATCCATACATATATCTATTTTACTGTTGTCCAATTCTTTCAATTTATGTTTCAAATGATTCTTTTCTTTTATTAATTGGGGAATAACATTGATTTCTAAATCATGGAAATAATTCAACATTTCGGTATGTTTTTCATCGATAGTATTTGCACTATGTGAATTTTTTACTATTATTTTTTTATTTTGGTTCATACATTTATTAGGGCGGCTTTTTTATGTTTTTATTTACATAATAATATTAATTTTTATGAATTTACCTGATTTTATACACTACATTTGTAGTTTTTATATTACAAATGTAATCCACACCATATATGCATATGCTTTAGTAACTTTATGTATACATATACTAATATGAATATTGTGAATTATTTGCTTTCAATATTTTTCAAACAAGAAATCGTAAATACAACATTGTTGGTGATATTTAGTTTTATCATAAATATTTTTCAAACCAATATAATATCATACATAGGTGCAAATATCATCGGCTTTGTTCAAAAAAATAATGAAAGCAAAACGAGAGATTATTTTAAATATTTTATGGCAGTTTCGGTATTGTATATGATTTTCTATTATTTTTATAAATATTTTCAAAATAAATTATTGACCAAACTACGACAATGGATTCGTCACGAATTAGTGAAAATGGTTTTATTGGTGAACAATGAAAATTTCAAAAATATCAATTTCACCAAATTGAATTCGCCCATCAATCGTATATCATCCGTCTGTTTTATGGTGTTCAATGATATTATTACATATTTGTTACCGAATATTACATTTTTATTTATTATTGCGATTTATTTTTTACAAAAAAATATAGAAATCGGTATTACATTTATTATTGGTAATATATTATTAGTCGGGTATTTATATTATTCGTGGACGTCGATGATTGACAAGAATGAAACGTATGAGAAAATGGTTAGTGAAAATGAAGCATACTTGGTGGAAATATTGAATAATATCGATAAAATTATTAGTAGAGGTCAAGTCGACAATGAAATTGACGTTTTTCTACAAAAGACGGAAAAAACGATTCATAGTGCATTTGAGTTCTATTCAAATACGAATAATCATGGTATTATTATGAATATCATTGCATTTACCCTTTTGTTTATATTGATTTTTCAATTAATCCGTATTTATTTTTCGAAAAAGATTGATTTGACCACGTTCGTAACCTTTTTCACAATTTTATTGTTGTATAGAGAGAGAATGACTACAACGATTCAGCAAATACCCGATTTTATAGAATTTTTGGGAAGGTCCGATTCAGTCATGAAACATTTTTATAATATGGACTCTGACCTGGAAAAAATATACAACAAGAATTATTTATCGAGAGAATTACAATTCGATTCTGTTACATTTGAAAATGTTACATTTCAATATGAAGGTCAGTCAAAACCGATTATCAAGGAATATAATATTCATTTGAATTTACGCGATAAAATTATAGGTATTGTTGGGTTATCCGGAAATGGTAAATCGACGTTTGCAAAATTAATGATAAAGATGTACACGCCAACCAGTGGAAAAATATATATTGATGATGTAGATATTCACGAGGTTGAAGGAAATTATATACGTAGCCAAATCATTTATATAAATCAAAATTCGAAGTTATTTGACCGAAAAATAATTGAAAACATTTTATACGGGTGCTATAATTTAGATGTATGTAATGGATATTTAGGAGAAATTATGAAATACCCCAAAATACGGGATTTATTCAAGAGCATGGATATACATCATAAAAAGGCGGGGTTGTTTGGAGAGAATTTATCTGGCGGACAGCGACAAGTTGTGAATATAATCGGTGGGTTAGTGATACCTTCGAAAATAGTGATATTGGATGAACCGACAAATGCTCTGGATGGAGAATTGAAAAACGAAATCATACAATTGATAACCGATTTTAAGAAATACAAAAAGTGTATTATTATCATATCCCATGACAAAGATACATTTGGATTGTTTGACGAGACAATACAAATCGAATAACGGTTTTCGTCAAAATATATTCGAAAAATGTATAACAAAAATATAGTAAGTTGTATAAAAATGTTTTCGGCATTCAATACAGTTGGTTCATTTGCACATTCTGCAAAGCAAAATGTAAGTGTAAGTGTTAGTAATGCAACAACTTATACAAGTAATGGTTATAATGTAGCGGTATTTACAACAACTGGTAGCACTGGCTCTATCACAATGGGGTCTACTTCAAAAACGGTATATTATATTATCGTTGGAGGTGGGGCGAGCGGTAGCAACGGAACTGATGGACAAAAAGGAACAAATTCAGTAGCACAACCTGGTGGTAATGGTGGTAAAGGCGGACAAGTAAAAACAGGTAGCACTACTTTATCGGCAAATACCACGTATACTGTTACTGTAGGTAGCACAAATGGAAATAGTATATTCAATTCGATTACTTCTACTGCTGCTGGTGGTGCAGCAGCTGGTTCAGGTGGTAATATAGGAGGTAACGGAACCGCTGGAACAACATTACCAACAACCATAACAATTACAATAAATGGTGTTACATATACTGTATTGGGAGGTGGTGGTGCAGGCGGTAGTCAAAGTGGACAAGGCACTACTGGAACGGGTGGTGCGGGTGGTGGTGGCAATGGAGGTTCTGGTGGTGCACTAAATTCAACCAATGCTGGAGGTACAGGTGGTAGTGGAACTACGAATACAGGTGGCGGTGGTGGCGGTGGTGGCGGTGGAGCAAGAAGTACTGGTACTGTAGCAGCCGGCGTAGGCGGAACTGGTGGAACTGGTGGGTCAGGTGTTGTTATATTATATTATCTATAGCCGATTATATCATATTTTCGTCAAAATATGGTATTTGTCAATATTCCTAAATAATATAGTATTTTTATGGATAATCAAAAACATTTAGACATACCGGATAATATTAAAATGGACCGAAAACATTTCCAAAAAATGATGTTTCTAAATAATGCTCTAAATGATGGGTGGACAATTAAAAAATCTGCCGAAAACTATATTTTTACGAAAAAACACGAAAACAAACGCGAGATATTTCAAGAAAACTATTTGGAAAATTTTATAATATCGAATTTGAAGAATTAGTTGGATGATGTGGCTGCATTCATCGTGTTGACATTGGAATTTTGTATGATAATGATGTATTATACAAAAGATAGGTATTAATTTACAATTTCATTTAATTTAGCAATTTCTCCAAATTATTTTCTTGGATTAGTATATAACCTATAAAAATGGGTGGAGCACTAATGCAACTAGTCGCCTACGGCGCACAAGACGTTTTCCTTACTGGAACCCCTGAAATTACCTTCTGGAAGGTATCATACCGCAGACACACTAACTTTGCCATGGAAAGTATTGAACAAACTTTCTCTGGACAAGCCGATTTTGGACGCAGAGTAACCTGCACCATCTCAAGAAATGGTGATTTGGCTTACAGAACCTACTTACAAGTCACTCTTCCAGAAATCAACCAATCCCAAGCCACCTCTGGAACCAATGGTGTCTATGCTCGTTGGTTAGATTTCATTGGTGAACAATTAGTTTCCCAAGTTGAAGTTGAAATTGGAGGTCAACGCATTGACCGTCAATATGGTGACTGGATGCACATCTGGAACCAAGTTACCCTTTCATCTGAACAACAACGTGGATACTTCAAGATGATTGGACATACTACCCAATTAGTATACATCACTGACCCAACCTTCGCTGATGTTGCTGGAGCTTGTTCATCATCTGGAGGACCAAACCAAGTTTGTGCTCCAAGAAACGCTTTACCAGAAACCACCCTTTACATTCCTCTATTATTCTGGTTCTGCAGAAACCCAGGACTTGCTCTTCCTTTAATCGCTCTTCAATACCACGAAGTCAAAATCAACATTGATTTCCGTCCAATTGGAGAATGCTTATGGGCAGTCAAATCCATGACCTCAACTGATGGCTCAACCCAATCAGTTACCAGTGCTTACCAACAATCCCTTGTTGCTGCATCCTTATACGTTGACTATATCTTCTTAGATACTGATGAACGCAGAAAGATGGCACAAAACCCACACGAATACTTAATTGAACAACTTCAATTCACTGGTGATGAATCTGTCGGTTCATCCTCAAACAAAATCAAATTGAACTTCAACCATCCTTGCAAGGAATTAATCTGGGTTGTTCAACCTGATGCCAACGTTGACTACTGCTCATCCCTTGAATCTGGAACCACCTTATACAAGACCCTAGGAGCACAACCATTCAACTACACTGATGCCATCGATGCTTTACCAAATGCCATCCATGCATTCGGTGGACAAGATGCTACTGGTGGATCCAATTCTTTCATCGTAGCATCTACTGGATTATTCCAATTACCAGGTGCATATGATATTGCCAGTGCTGGAGGAAATGCCGATTGGGCAACTGGAGGTGCTGATTACTCTGCATTCACTGCAGATGGAACCACTGCCGTTGCTTCTGGATTATCTGATGCTGGAACCTTCGTTCTTGCTGAAACCGCCCTTGACATGCATTGTTGGGGAGAGAACCCAGTTGTAACTGCCAAATTACAACTTAACGGACAAGACCGTTTCTCTGAACGCGAAGGATCATACTTCGATGTTGTTCAACCATTCCAACATCATACCCGCGCACCAGATACCGGTATTAACGTTTACTCCTTTGCATTACGCCCAGAGGAACATCAACCTTCGGGATCCTGCAACTTCTCCAGAATTGATAACGCTGTTTTACAACTTGTCTTATCATCTGCAACTGTTTCTGGAACTGCTACCGCCAAAGTCCGTGTCTATGCTCTTTCATACAACGTATTAAGAGTCATGAGTGGAATGGCTGGAGTTGCTTACAGTAATTAAACATCTTTCAAC
>JACCEB010936106.1_pt1 | contig 31649 bp, 20 predicted proteins | sample 7454761 | NCBI WGS metagenome assembly JACCEB01 (sample SAMN15323454, study PRJNA562643) | freshwater metagenome | isolation source: river surface water | place: USA:Blue River Watershed | collected 2017-08-18
CGTGTGGCGTTCGGCTTCTTCGACGGCGCGCGTGAGACGCAGCCCCGATTCCTCGTTGGACGTCATGCGACCTGCCCTCCGCGGCCCAGTCTCACCCACGGATCATGAGTCGCAGGGCGGAGCCCGGCATTGCAACCCAGGGTTGCTTGAGCACACCCCGAGTGGATCGGTCGGGTTGGGCAAGGAATCCCGCGACCATGAACACCCGTGGACAAATCCGCGTATGGAGGCCACAGCGAGTTCATGGGGAGGGGCGATTTCGGAAGGCGTGCGGTCTCGCGTGTGTTTTTAGTGATTTTATTGATCAACCAGACGAGCCCGAAACCCGGATGTCAAGGGAATCGGCCTCGTGGCGAACGGGGCATCGAGGCGTTGGCCTCACTTCTCGGCCAGGTCGGCGCACACCAACCCGTGGTCGTTGCGGGCATAGATGCGCCGGTTGGCGAAGGCGGGGTGCGACCACACGACTGGCCGGCCCGGATCACGATTGTCGGGTTCCAACAGCGGAGCGCGGCTGATCTCCTCGTATCCCAGCGGAGAGAGCTTCGCGATGATCAGTTCGCCGCGTTCGCTGAGGATGAAGAAACGTTTGCCCTGCTTCACCGTGAAGGCGTTGCCCCAGCGCTCCGATTTGCCGCTGGTCGGTGCGAAGGTCTCCCACAGGCGCTCGCCGCTGTCGGCCCGAAGACAGCGGTACTGCCCGTAACTGCAGGCGCCATAGATGTGGCCGCCGTCGATGACCGGCGTGTTCATCGTGCAATTCAGGTGGGTGGTGTCGCGTTCGCTCATCTTGGCCGTGCGCCACGCGACCGTGGGTGCGTCCTTTCCGGGCTGGAAACGCAGCATCAGCGATCCGTTGTAGAAACAGCTCAGGAAGAGCCGATCGCCCAGTGGCCGCGGTGTTGCGATGGCCATGCCGTAGTTCAGCTTCCAGGGCTCCACCCACAGCACCCGGCCCGTCGCCGGATCCAGTCCGTTCACCGCCTCGGCATGCCAGAGGATGAGCTGCCGGCGGCCGCCGAGTTCACAGATCGTCGGCGGGCAATAGCCGGGCTCTTTGGCCGAGAGGGCGCGCCAGAGTTCCTTCCCGGTATCCTTGTCGAAGGCGACCGCGACGCTGCCTTCACCACCGACCAGGCAGATGAGCCGACGCCCATCGAGCAGCGGATGCGCCGAGACTCCCCAATGGGGCACCTTCAGGCCGAAGTCCTTCTTGAAATCCCGCTCCCACACCACGCGACCCGTCGCCGCATCGAGGCACTTGAGGTCGCCCATGGTGCCGAGGGTGAAGACGCGTCCACCCGCCACCAGCGGTGTGGTGCGCGGACCGGCCGCGTAGCTGACGTTGTAGGGACAGTCGTAGGCGTGCTGCCAGAGCAGCTTCCCGTCGGCTTCGTTGAAGCACAGCACCCGCTCGTTGCCGGGGATCTGCGACGCCTCGAACACGCTCTTCGGCTTGGGGATCTCGGCGGGCACCTGCCGATCCATGACGAACACCCGGCCACCCGCGACCGCCGGACCCGAATAACCCGCTCCGAGTTCGACCCGCCAGATCCGCTTGGGTCCTCCTTCGGGAAACTTCTCGAGAATCCCCTTCTCCCGCCACACGCCATCCCGCTGCGGCCCCAACCATTGCGGCCAGGAGTCGGCGTGAAGCATCGATGACGCGATGCTCCAGAGCGCGGCCGTCAGGCCGACGGCTTGCAACCAATTCGAACGGGAGCGGAACTTCATGACCCCACTAGAGCGAATCAGGAAATGCCCATGCAAGCCCGGCCTATCCACCGACCCCATCGGAACGGAGCTTCACCTTCGATAAAACGTCCTTCCCTCGGCTGTGAACGTCTCCGTGGTTCCCTGTGCCCAGACCGAACGCGGAGTCAGGGGCAGGGCTTGAGCACGGGCGCAAACAGCGCCGAGATCTTGGGGTTGGCGTTGGTGACGGTGAGCGTCCACTCGCCCGCTGGGTTTCCAGCCCCGGCCCCACCCCACAAGGCAAGTCCATACCCGGGATCGGGCACCGCCATCACCCGAACCCGGGTTCCGTGGGGATAAACCTCGCGCTCCGGCTCAAGGACGACACGCCCGCCGCCCGTCGCCACGGTGCTGATGCGGGTGCCGAAGGTGGCCACCAAGTGGGCCGGGGCCTTCATTTCCCAGACGAGCGTGGGTTCGTTCCCGCCGTGATCACCACTCCACCCGAGGAAGGTCCAACCGTCCGGGGCGGTCGCTGTCACGACCACACGCTCCGATTCGGGATGATTGCCGTCGCCCGTGACCGTCCCGCCCCGCGACTCGACCCGCAAGGCGTGGCGAGGCACCGGTTCGAAAATCGCGCGCACCGCCCCGCCGTTCGTCAGGGTGAGGTTGCCCTCCGGGGCCGCTCCACTCAGGGCGCCTTCCCAACGGGCCAACCGCCAACCCGGAGCGGGGATGGCCCGGAGTTGCACCGAGTCTCCTTCGAGGTGCCGATCGCGTTGCGGTGAGCACTCGATCCGCCCTTCGCCGCGATGTGAAAGGTCGAGCCGAACCGCCGGAACCACCTGGATGGCGATCGGGGGCAGCTCCAGGCTCTGGGTCAACTCCTCGTTGAGGTGTAGCTCTCGGATCACCAGACTCCGATCGACGGTGAATTCGCCCACCGACTTTGTGGAGGTGACCGACGGCTGCGAACCATCGATCGTGTAGAAGACCTGCCCGCGTTCAAAACGAGGCACCAGACGGACGGCGGCCCGATCGCCCACCTTCAGGTCGGCATCGACCCCTTGCCCCTCCACCAGGAGCCGGGGGTGGCTATCCAAAGCCATCGTCTTGGACTCCGATTCCACCCAGGGGCGCGCCGGGCGCGGCAGGATCGACCGGAAACCTACCCGATTGTACACCGTGTCGGGGGTGAAGGCCCGGCGATGAGCGATTTCGCAGTTTTTGGCATTGTCGTACCAACTGCCCCCGCGGAACACCCGATTCACCCCTGCGGCCGGGCCACGTGGGTCGTGCTGGGGTTCGGAGGTGTAGTCGGCGAAGCGGTCCCAGCACCACTCGAAGTGATTGCCGGCCATGTCATACAACCCGAAGCCATTGGGCGGATAAGACCCCACCTTCACCGACCCGCTTTTCTCCGATTCGTCGTAATTCGCCCGAACGGGGGTGATGGTCTCCGAATCGGACCAAGGAAACCGATGCCCCTGGGCCCCGCCTCGGGCCGCCTTCTCCCACTCGGCTTCTGTGGGAAGACGATACCCCGCATGCCAATCCACATGGGGGGCAAGGCGGCCGCTGCGATAAACCAAGTTCAGGCTCGCATCCACATAGTAGGCCGGCTTCCGTCCTTCCATCTCACTCCGGGCATTGCACCATTTCACACAGTCGAACCAATTGACCGTATGGAGCGGGTGTCCGCTGCCAAAACTCTCACCGATGGGCAGATCCAAATAACCATGGTCGAGTGACCACTGACGGACCGAATCCCAGAGCTCTTTGGTGACCTCATACACATCCATGGCGAATTCCGAAACGAACACCGGATGCGGGGGCCCAGCCATCTCAAATGAGCCTTCGGGTATCAACGTCATGCCTTCGGGCGGCTTCCAATCGGTGACACCCACCTTGAAACGCATTGCCTGGTTGTATCGATTGGGGAAATCCGAAGCCGAGTTCCACCGGATTTGTTGCAGGCGCCCCGTGGGGATGCGACTCCCGACCGCGCCCTCAGCCGAACCGGTGGGGATATCCCAGGTCTTGCCGCCGTCGCCCGAGACGTTGAGATATACCGTGACGTTCTCACTATCGGGGTCTGCGACTTCGTAAGTGATATCAACCCACCGGTGTTTGGGATCCTTTTGGGCCTGAACCGAAAGGATCACCGGCTCCACCGCCGGCAACTCGGCCGACAGGAGGAGTGTTGCTACCAAATACAATGCCTTCGGCCTCATCGTTTGAAACATTCCGATCCGCTGAGACGATCGGGCTTTCGAACAATTCATCGTATATCCAAGGTTTTCACTCACATCCGATCCACACCACGGGCGAGCCCTTGTTGGTAAACCAGTCTGAGGGTGCTGACAACCGCGTGGCTCTCCAACGGGTGATCCTGGAGTTCGGCCGGCAACCATTGACGGAGTCGCGCCTCGCTCATGCCATTGATCCAAACGCTGAACGCCAGATCCGACTCCCGTCGGTCCAATTCCTTCTGACGAGCCCGATACGCTTCAAGGCGTTCGATGTTCTGTCTCCGGATGGAATCTGCTTGGGTTTCAAAATTGGCCGGAGGTCCATAGGGGCCGCTCTTGAGAATCTCCATGAAGCCATTGAGCAACCCCATACGCAGTGTCTTTCGATTGACTCGAATATCAAATGCGAACGCTTCAATCGACAACCTCAACTCGTCGAGACTCACATTGCCCCATTTCCAAACCTGCCGAATATGGCTGGGCCCGAACATCACCTGCTCTTGATGCAGCAAGTGACAATCCACTTCCAACCAATCATCGGGAATCTCAGACGACCCGTGCGTGATGCGCGCACGCGGGGCGCCTGCCACGAACAGCCGGCCGGAGCCTCCCGGTGCCCATCCGCCAACCCCCGGGCCTTCAAACCGAGCACCGACTCCTTCCAGTCCATTGGGGCGACCACCGGGTGGGGGAATCAGGCCCTGGTTCTGAGCCGACTCCAGGGCTTGCAGCAGGCTGGGCTCGATGGTGTAACTCACCCACCCTCCCCGGCCTCGCTTGGATTGGGCCACCGAAATCAACCCTTCCCGAACCATGCGGGCCAGGGTGGTCTCGACGGTGCGCAACGACGCCCCCACCGCATCCGCCAGCGCCCGAACGGAGATCGGCTCGGTCGAACCCGACTCGGCGCTGGTTCGAGAGGAACTCAGGAGTTCCAGCAATCCCCGCTTCAACCCGACAATACCCGTCAGTGTGGTCTTTGACGTATTTTTGTGGGGTGTTTCAACGGTTTTTCGTGGGGTGATCATCCTAGAAAAAGGCTTTTTTAAATCGGTCAATTCCTGTCGTTCTCCGTTTGTTGTGTTTTGACGGCTTTAAAACCCGCAGTCAAGACCGGACCTGATACCGGACCTCGATGGCCGAATGCCGCTTCCTGACTTCCATACGCCCCCCATGTGAGCGATGAGAACCACCCCCGGACGGAACCGATGGGGCCGCCCCCGGGCAACGCCTCAACCTGCCAACACCGGCACCGAAGAGACGCTTGGGGAGAGGCCGATTCCCAAGCCGGAGGAGATCCGTTGAGCGGCCCTCGAGCGGGGTTGACCCAAGTCCTCCGAACGCGGCCCCGCTTTGGGAGCCTTCGGTTCCCCACGGCGGCAACGGGCCCCGAGTCCTCGAGTCTGGCTCAGATAACCCATCCCACAGCCTGGCCCCACTCAGTCCACAGGAGGTCCCTCTGATGCAGCCAAGTCGCTCTGGTTGAGAGCCCTGCCACCTCAAACCGCCCCAGACTTGGCGGTCCCGAGGGTGTCGTCATTCACCCGGTCTGAGGCCCGGCCCGAGATCCGAAATCGGGTTCATGAACAGCGATACGCAGGACTCCGGAGTGACGGCACTGGGATTCGATGACACATCACCTACCCGCACTCGATTAAGCCATTCAAACCATGTCACCATGACCAAGAACCAGTGACACGTGCCCAGAATCCCGATCATCCAGAGTGTTCCGAAGTCGGGTCTCAGTACGAGGCCGTCAGCTTCAAACCATAACGATTGGAACGCTCAAATCAGATTCGGCTGATGTCACCAAAGCCGACTGGATTAAAACCCGTTAAAATTGAACAGAAGTGTTCAAGTAAAACAATATCCAATCTTCAAAAAACATCAACTTATTTGAACCCAATTTAAATTCCGATTTTTAAAAATCAATTAACCAATTGAGCTGCAAACGGTGTTTAAAAAATAGAATCACAAAAAACCAACAATGAACCTCAAGTGGCACTGCAATCCAATCGCCGCACTTGGAATCATCAAAAACCACAACACCGAAATATCACAGTCAATTCGGGCCCCGGATCACCCAGCTTGTGATGACGTTCCAGTGAGTCGCGGTATCACAAGCGGGACGGCACCGAATTCTCAGGATTGGATATCAACACAATTGCCTTGATCCAATCATCTTTTGTCACAATTGCGGGCCTGTCATATCACATCCAACATCAACGCACCCCTTTCTGTCCAGCAACCCCACCGGATTCCACGTGAGTGATCATTCGAGCCCCAGCCAGCGGTTCCTTGGATCATTCACGCTCATCATTTGTTGGATGCAAAGCCGGTGTTGTTGGTGGTACCCATCCATGATTGAAGTCAAACCTGCCTCAACGGCCCCGGTTCGACCGGGCCCGGGAGGGGTGTCAGTCCACGATTCATGTCATGCCCCCCTCGCCTCGTGATTGTGTGTCCCATCCCGTCACCTGACACCCGTATCCCCATCACAACACCATTGAGTCCAGAGCAACCCGATTGTGGAAACCACAGGATTCGCCTCTCGATGAATTACGGGCATCCATTCTCTTCAACAGGAATCCTGCGATATATTGAGAGCGATCGGGGCATCACAACACAGTTATTTCTGATCTGGAGAGCGATGGGGCGTGTTCAATCCCTCGAATTGGAACGAATAAGGGGATTCGGACGCCAAAAACCGAGGGAAGTCTTGGGAAGCACGAACCGCAATCTCCGTATGGCCAATCCCTCGAGGTGTGGGACCGGATCGGCCGGGTGCCGGTGACTGCCGTTGGCTCGGGAAGCGCCGCTGCTCTTTCCAAACCCCCATTTCGTGTCGCCAGTCGGCTCCAGAGACCGCTGAATCACCCCGCTGAGATCGCCATTGCCGGTGCATGAAGGCCCCATCGGCCGCGAGCAACCCCAAGGCGATGGCCTGCCTCTCGAAAGCATCTTGGGAAGCCCCAGAATCGGATTTCAACCCCAGGCCGCCCATCCCGGACACAGCAGGGGTCTCGAGTTTGGGGGATGCTTGAGGGTTCGCAGGACGGCTTTGAGTATTCGGAACCCCTGTTTTATTGCTGGTTTCAACCACCGCTTCAAGGGTGGTTGAGCCAACCTTGCGACCCGCCGCCGACTTGCGCCCACCGGCCGCCGACTTCTCCTTCCATTGGATCAAGCGCTCTTTCTGCCGCTGAAGTTCCAAATCCACCAATTCATCGGGATTTTCGGAGGCCTGGAACAATCGAAGCACCGAAGCAACAACGGTGGCTGAAGCACCCTTGCCCACCAGTCGAGCCGCCTGATCGGGATGACTGGGGACGGCCCCATTCTGCCAGCAGTAAGCCAGCAACCGGATATAAATACCCTCCTCTTCGAGGCTCAGCATTTGTATCTGCTGGTGCGCGAGATACTCGGTCGGTGAAAAGGTGAAACCAGAGGTCTTCATAGGTTGGGAGCGTTTTGAAGAAGGCCGAGGCCGTAGCCCTGTCTCAGAGCGCGAGCTGGACTCAGCCTGGGCATTCTTGTTTTCTACAAATCGATGACTAGGGACCCTGTTGTTGGATTTCAGATCGCTGAAATCAAACTTCAAATGCAGTCCATGTCCCAGAATTTGAATCTCTGAAACCGTCTCTGACACCAGAGATACAGAATGTGATTGGAGTGATATCAGCAGCTCGCTTTGAGCAATGGCTTGAAAACCAATAGAAGCCTGAGCCGTTTTCTGACTGCAGTCTGCTATGATAGGATGACTCACTGGGTTTTGTATCCCCTTTTGAGAATGCCACCAGGCAGCCACTTCGCGCCTCAACTGTCGGTTGTCATCCCGGACATCCACCATCCAATCCCGAACACTGCGAACTCTGGGGTGGGCATCGGAATCAGCGATATCAGTGGAGGCCGCCCGTGACTGGTAGCGCCACCGCTGAAGCCAGTGATGAAACCGTCGTCGACTCAGATAAAGCCCCAATACACATCCAATGAACCCCAATTGAATCCCAATAGACCCTGGATTCGAATGTGCAGGCACCTGAGACGGCAGGCCTTGTGATAGGAGCGGCTTGTCTGCCGAAGTATCGCTCGAAACCGGATCTGAAGCCGGGGGCTGAGTTGGCGTCGAGGTGATCGGGATGGGCGGGATGGGCTGAGGTATGACAACGACTCCGGCCGTGGCCTGAATGGGATCCTCCGCCACATCCGGCAGACGCCTCCCCTTGGCCGGACCGGGCTGCGATTGAACCCACGTCGCAGCCACCATCGGGGGTATTTGTTGAACTGCTGGATGGGCGGGGATTTTCAGCACGGCTCCCGCCCGGATCCGATGCACATTACCGGATTGGAATACGCCCGGATTCTCCCGGAGCAATGCCAACAGCATCTGGTCGGTGGTGACCGATTGCGATTTGTAACGGCGGGCAATCCGGTAGGCGGTGTCACCTTCTTGGACAATCACCCGTTGTTGAACCGCAGACATCCCACCCGAGGGTTCCTGAGGGGCGGATGCGGCGGTGACCGACAGCCCCAGAACTCCGGTCGACAACAACCCGGTCAGCAACCATGAGCATGAACCGCTCGACAGACTTGAGGTCTCAAGAGGCATGTGGATCGCCAGAATGGCTTTGAAGAAAGGGCCCTGTCCCCGCGCTGATCGGGAAACCCCAAGAGCGGTTGGCAGCGGAATCTGAATGAACCATCAGATCCATTTCGCTGTTGGCTATCATTGATACAGCTCAACTGCAAAATATTTATGCTCTCGCGCTGGGCAACCAACCCAATCGGTCTCACCAGACACTATTCGGCCCGTGGGGGATCCAAGGGTGGCTCAACGGTGGTTGATCCCGGGTTGCCGTCTTCAAGGCCGGGTGATGGCAAGAACTCCGTCTTCACGGGAACGGGCTCGGGAATGGGCACGGGTTCGGGCTGAGCGGGCCGAGACGGCTGGACTGCGGGAACCGTAGGCGGTGTCCGGGAGGCCTGCGGCGGCGGCACACTGCGGGCCATCGACCTCACCTCGGAACGGATCTCGCGGTTCATGGCCCGGATCTCGCGCATGAGGTCGAGTTTGACCTTCCGCTTGGGATCCCCCGATTTGACCCCCGGGTCCACGGCGCCCACTCCGGAGACGAACTGGATCTTCGCCCCTCCCGATGAGCGCATGAGCTCACGCTGGCGTTCATTCTCCTTCAGCAGGGCCGCCAATCGACGGATCTTCTGCTCCAGCATCTGGATCTGCTCGTCCTTCTGGGCCAGATCTTTTTCAAGCGGTCGATCGGTGTCGGCTTCCAACAGCTGCCGCACTCCCCGCAGCAGATCCCGGCTGTGACGGACATCCTGGAACCGCCCGTCGAACAAGCGCTCCAAGACCTTCTGCAGGCTGGCCTCGAGTTCATCGTCCTCCAACGGCCCCTTGGGCTGAGGAGCGACCACGGGAACGGGCACGGGACGCAACCGCCAGGCCATCCGGACGGTGCGTCGCAGGGCCCGCAACGCGAACAGGAGAACCCGCACGGGGCCGGACCGGCGATGGGCCGTGGCACGGGGCGTCCAAGGTGCGGGGAGCGACCCGGTTGCGCTGCCGATGCCCGGCAGCTCTCCCCTCGAACGGGAAATCGGGGGCGATGGCAGCGGCAACTCGAGCGGTTCGGCTTCCAATTCCTCGCGGAAGACCCGGCGAGGATGCCGGCGCCGGCGGGTCGGTGGAGTCAGGGCTGCCCCGCTGGGGCGCACCATGCGCGGCGCTCCCGAATCGTGCCGGGTCTTCCAAGCCTCCAAGGCCGGGTCGATCACCACCGCCGGTCGGCTTTCCGGTCGGCGGACACGGCGGCGCAGAGTCCGTCGCACCCATCGCAAGGCGACTTCGCCCGGATCAGGCCAACGACGGGCTGGTTCGGGAACCGCAGGAATGACATGCCCATGCGCCTTGAGCCAGGCCTGGATGGAGGTGTCGGGAGGGGGTGGTGTGATCCGCACCACGGGACGCTTGCGCCGACGCCGATCGATCGCGCGGGCCAGACGGCGCAGGATCCGAGCACGGCCTCGCCCGAGGCCCCACCGCCACAGCCAGGCGACCTGGCTCGAGACCGTCGCCGCGTCCGGGTCCGACCGGTACCCCGCCTCGGCCATCCACTGCAGGATCGCGGCCCGGACGAGGGCGTCGGGACGGTTGGGATCCATCCGGCCGTTGGGAGTGAAACCCATGGGGTGTGGGCGTGGCTGGATCTCGGGCGGGGATGGAGTCCCCCGGCTCCGGTTCAGGAAACCAGTCCGCTCATGCCTTGTGTCGCCAATTCGCGATTGGTGCGGAACTCGGCCCAGAACTCCGTGGGCATGTCCAAGGCGATCTTCAGAGCCCCATTCGAACCGGCGAACTGGGGTTCTTCGACGAGTGTCACTTTGCCGCCGCCATACTCGCTCAAGCCCTTTTCAATGGCTCTGCCGAGACCGCGGATCTGGCTGCCGCCGCCACCCAAGAGGATGTTGTTGCGCATCTTGGCCTGGAACTCCGGATCGTAGGTGGCGATGAGGTCTTGGAGCGCCTGGACGGTCGGCGGAACGATGGTGTAGCAGGCCGAATAGACCTGCTCGGTGAGACTGAAGGTCGTCGGCTTGCCGCCCACAGGCAGAATCTCCTCCACTTCGTCCATCTTCGGACTCACCGAGGCGTGACGCTCCTTGATGGCCCGCACCATGTTGATCGAGAACTGGGCTTCGGGGTACTTCTCCTGAATGAGCTTCGAGAGAGACTGGTCGATGGCGTCACCGGCCACGTAGTGGGTGCGCTGATCTTCGGCCGTGGGCATGGAGCCGTGGACCCGGCAGAGGTCGGTGGTGCCCGCGCCGATATCGATGACCAGCGTGTCATCCAGGAAATCCAACCCGTAGGCCACGGCGAACGGCTCCGAACACACGATGACCGAATCGATGCAGTTGGCCGCCGCCTCGAGGATCGTGGCCTTGCCCGCGACGCTGGCCTGCGCCGGAGCGCCGATCACCGCGTAGATCACCGCATCGGCCGGGGCATTGACCTCGCGGACGACATATTCCAGCAGGTCCCGGATGGCTTTCTTGACCGGCTCCGGATCCACAACGCCCTGTTGTTTGACGGAGGCTCCGGCCAGCGGACGGTATAGGTGCACGGACATGCGGTTCTCCAAGGCCTCCTGACCGTAGATGATCTCACGCCCCCCCAATCGCTTGAGGGCGACGTGGTCTTTGGGATAGCCCACATACGACCAGACGGTCTTGCGGAAGCCATTGGAGGCGGTGATGGAAGTCCGACTGGTTCCGAGATCGATTCCGACGAAGATGGTTTCCGCCATGGGACGTATAGCTGTTGGTTATGAGCGCTGAGCACCTTGGCTCAAGGATGAGATGCGGCAGCGGACCCGAGGTCTTAAGTCCGATCTTCAGAAACCACTTCGAGCCTTCGCCGGCCTGATGGTGAATCCGGAGTATGCGGCGTGACGGGCGCTTCAAGCCAAAGCGTTCGAGTCGGGCTCAGGGGCTGGGAGCCGCTCAGGCCAGCCCGGGAAGCTCTGTGCGGACGGCTCGATTCAAATCGCGCACCTCCAACAACAGGCGCAGTTTGAGATCCTTCTTCGGATCCGAGTCCTTGAGGCCCGGCTCGGCCAGCGCGTGTAAAAGCCACCGGTAGGACGCCGATCCCGAGGCCAACCGCCCCTGCCGCCGCTCGTTCTCCACCACCGAAGTGGCCAGGCGTCGCAGGCGGCTTTCCAAAGCCTGATCGCAGTCTTCGCGGAAAGCCTTCTCCTTGTTCAGGATCGCCAGCAATCGGGCCACTTCGGTCTCGTCTTGGGGGCGCTGCCGGCGCACGGGCTCCGCGGCCGCAGGGGACCGGGCTTCGGATTTCACCCGATGGGAATCCCTCGTGGATGCGGCATTGAACCGACCGGTCTCCGCGGGTGGCGCCGGTGGCGCCGGAGGCGTCGGGTGTGCGGGCATGGCCGCCATGGGGCCTCGCTGCGCCGCCTCCGAAGCGGGAGGCACGGGGCGAACCAGCGGCGGACTCGCTGGCTTGGGCTCAGGCGAACCCGATCGGGGCGCCTCCAAGAACCGAGCCTCCGACAGCTGCGGTGCCGATCCGGGGACGTCAGCGGCAGGCCTCGAGAGGCGCTCGTCCGTTGCGGCGATCGCCCCGGGATTCGAACTCGTCTGCTCCGGAAGCGCCGTCGATTGAACCCCACTCGGAGCCAAGGTCGACTCCGGGGCGTTGCGCAAACGCCGACGGTAGATCCACCCCCAGACCAACCCCAGACCCATCAGGCCGACGGCCCACAGGTACCTCCCCACGCCCTGCCCGAAAACCTCGGCGAACCCGGGCTCATGAGGCACTGGCGGGGCAACCGATTCGCGATACGGACTTCGTGTCGGCGCAGTCACCGAATCGACCACCGCTGTGACGCCCAGTGGCCGGAGAGCCAAACTTCCGGCCAAGCTCTGTTCGGAGAGTCCAACCGGGATCGGTGCGTGCAACCCCTCTCCCATGAGTCCATCGCTGTCCCTGATGACTGCTTGCGATCTCGGGGAAACCGGCTCCGATTCGGCGCCCGCCGCACGAGGCTGGATCGGGGTCGCAGGTCCTGGTTGAACCAGAGTTCCGGAGCGTTCGAGTCGGTCACCGGACGAGGTTCGGGATCGTTCGGCAAGCGCGGCTTTGAACGCTGCGTATTCCCGGTTCTGATCGGCGATGATCCGTCGGGCCTCGGACTCCGGAATCGCCGCAACCTGTTCGGCATCGGGTATCTTGAGAATCGCTCCAGCCGGGAGTCGGTTCACATTGTATCCCAGAAACACGTCCGGATTGAGCCGGAGCATCGCCACCAGCATCTGATCCAAAGACGCCTCATCCGTCAGGTGGAGCACACCGATCCCACTGGCCGTATCACCGGGCTGGACCTCGACTTCTTTCTCCGGCGTCCGGGAACCGAGGGCGATCGGCCGGGGCGGTGGCGTCGCGATGGCAGGGACAACCCCTTGCGCCCACACGGCCTGCCCGTTGAACAGCAGAGCCAGCCCGAGGAAGAACCCTCGGCACACGCAGCCCGCTCGACGAGATCGATCGGCCGTTTGGATTGGGGACTGCATGCTGATACCGCTTTGTCTGGAAAACCACCGGTTACCGACCCACCGAAGCCTCTGGGGTTCTGCCTCCCGAACGCATCCCCCCAGGGAGCCGGCAACCGAAACGGGGTCAGACTTTGCGCGGAAGCTGACCGAATGATTTCGGCGAATCAAGGGCGTTGGATCCGTCGGTTGGGCCGACCGCGCGAGCCGGGCGGGAAATCGCCCCGGTTGGAATCCCTGGGGTGGCGGGGCTCCCGCGCTGGCACGGCGGAGTGTGGATTCACGATCCCTCTGGAGCGAGGCTGATGCCCCCCGCTGGTTGCGGTATCCAGTTGCCTATTGCACCCATTCGGGGATGAGTTGAGATCAGTCACCCCACCCACAGCCGAGGGGCGTCATTCATCCGGAACTCCTTCGAAGTCATGCAACTCTACATCGCTCGAAATCAACAACGACATGGACCGATGCCTCTCGAAGCCTTGAATGCCTCGGTGGCCCAGGGAGAGGTGCACGTCGATTCCACCTTGGCCTGGTATGAGGGTTGTCCCGATTGGATTCCGCTGTCGCAGGTGCCGGGGATCATCCTCCCGGTGACCCCGCAACCGCCACCGGTTCCGGCGGCCACGCCTTCGACCGATGCCGATCTCCGGAATGAGCCGGTGCCGCGAGCGCAACTCCACGCGGTCATCCCCTACAAGAATCCGCTGGCTCTGGTGGCCTACTACCTGGGGATCTTCAGCCTGATACCGGTGCTCGGAGCGGTCTTGTCGTTGCCCGCGCTCGTTCTCGGAGTCGCGGGCCTTCGTCGTTTCCGGCGGTATCCCGAGGCCAAAGGTTCGGTGCACGCCTGGGTGGGGATTGTCGCCGGTTCGTTATCGGCCCTGATCCATGCCGTCCTGCTGATACGGTCGCTGATCTGAAGCCTGAGCCCACGGTCCCCGCCTAGGCGGGGTCGTTGGCCTTCAGAGCCTGACTTTGGATATCGGGCGGAATCAGGCCGAGGCCCTCATTCACCATTGCCGAGCCCCCCCGTTCCGGGCTGATTCTCCGCACTCCCTCGAGTTGCTCGAAGGCCATTCCGCGCCCGCCACCGCCCATCGACCATGAACGCTGCCCACACTCCCACCCTGCCCCGTTGGGCCTGGTTCACCGTGTGCCTTCTGGCTCCGGTGGCGCTGCTGAACTACCTGGATCGGCAAATGCTGGCGGCGATGAAGAGCTCGGTGATGGCCGACATCCCCGACATCGGCTCCGACGCCCACTGGGGGCGGATGCTGGGGCAATTCAAATGGGTCTACGCCTTCCTGAGTCCGGTGGGCGGGTGGATCGCCGATCGGTTCGGTCGTCGGATCACGATCTGCGGCAGCCTCTTTGCCTGGTCGGCGGTGACCTGGTGGACCGGGCAGGTGCACTCCTATGCCGAACTGCTCACCGCCCGATCCCTGATGGGCATCAGCGAGGCCTTCTACATTCCGGCCGCCTTGGCGTTGATCGCCGATTACCACAGCGGTGAAACCCGCTCCCGGGCGATCGGTTTCCACCAGATGGGCATCTACTGCGGAGTGATTCTGGGAGGCTTCACCGGCTATGCGGCCGATGATCCGCACCTGGGCTGGCGGGGCGCCTTCGGTTGGAGCGGTCTGGCTGGCATGACCCTCGCCATACCGCTGGTCTTCCTGCTCAAAGACCGGCCGAGGACCGACGCCGACCGAGCGAACCGGCAGGCCGGCTGGGGCACCGTGCGCGCGCTGGTCTCCAACCGTTCGTTCCTGCTGCTCGTGGCCTATTTCACCCTGCCCGCGCTGGCCGGTTGGGTGGTGCGCGACTGGATGCCGGCCATCCTCAAATCGGAATTCAAGATCGGCCAGGGCAAGGCCGGAGTTTCGGCGACCTTGTACTGGCAATCGGCGGCCATCGTGGGCGCGCTGGTGGGCGGTTGGTTGGCCGATCGGAGAATGCGTCACACGGCCCGAGGGCGGATCCACGTCAGCGCCGTGGGCATGCTGTTGATCATCCCCGCCCTGTTCGGTGTGGGGTTCTCGCCCCAAACGGGAGAACTTTGGGTGGCGGTGGCCTTCCTGATCCTGTTCGGGCTCGGGTGGGGATTCTTCGACACCAACAACATGCCGATCCTCTGCCAGGTGACCCCTCCAGAGCAGCGGGCCACCGGATACGGACTCATGAATCTGGTGAGTATCAGTTGTGGCGGACTGGCGGACTGGGGCTTCGGGCTGATGCGCGATCGGCACCTGCCGCTGACCCTCATCTTCAGCGTGTTCGCCTCGGCCGCCGTGGTTTCGATCGCTCTGGTGCTGATGATCCGGCCGACCGAAGACACGAACCTCAAACAATGACGCCTCGGGGGCTGCCGAGCCGCCGCCGGACCCGCATTGACGGCACACCCGTGCCTGCCTGACCGTCACAGGCATGCCCCCCCTTGCAGGAACCCGCCGCTTCGCCCGAATGGTCACGATCGCCTGGTTTGGTGGCGCCCTCGGTGCGATCCTCGGTGTCACGGCGGCCGACTGGCCTCAATGGCGCGGCCCCGATCGGACCGGGCACGCGGCTCCGACCGAACCGACCTTGACCCGTCTCCCGGCCTCTCCGCGCGTGGTGTGGTCCATTGCCGCAGGCCCTGGCTACGCTTCTCCGGTAGTGGCCGGCGGTCAGGTGTTCGCCCTGGAGGCCCAAGAAGGTCGGGAGGTGCTGCGCGCGCTCGACGCCGCCACGGGCACCGAGCGCTGGAAGAACGTTCTCGACGAAACTTTCACCGATTCGCAAGGGCCGGCCGCACCGCGTTGCACCCCGGTGGTCTTCGACGGTCGGGTGTATGTGCAGTCGTGCCGAGGCCGGTTGACCTGCATGAGTGCCGCGGATGGCAAGACGGTGTGGTCGGTCGACTACACCCGGGACTTCGGAGCCACCTTCGTGGGCGAGAAGGGCAATGCCCAGGGCGCCATGCGGCACGGCAACAACGGGGCACCCTGGGTGGAAGCGGGATGGGTATGGGCCTCGGCCGGATCCACCAATGGCGCCGGCATGGTGGCGCTGGACCCCAAGACCGGAGCGCTGCGATGGAAAGGCGGCCATGAGGTCGCCGGCTATGCGGCTCCCATGGTGGGCCCGCTGCTGGGGGTGCGACAGGTGGTGAACTTCATGGCCGACGCCGCCGTCGGGTTCGATGCCCAGAGTGGCCGGGTACTGTGGCGGCATCCGCTGAAGACGGCCTTCGCGCGGCACGTGATGACCCCGTTGATCGTCAACGATCGGGTGATCCTCGGATCCCACCAGACCGGCCTCATGAGCCTCGGGTTCTCCCGCGACGGCGACCGCTGGACGGTCTCCGAGGTCTGGAACTCCAAGGAGGCCGCTCCAAACTTCTCGTGCCCGGTCCTTGTCGGCGACCGCATCGTCGGACTCGGAGCACAGCGCGAGGTGGTGTGCATCGGCGTCGACGACGGAAAGATCCGCTGGACCCGGTCGGGCTGGATCACGAGCGCGGCCGACAAATCCCACGCCGGATTCATCGCGGTCGGCGGCCTGTCGGTGCTCATGCTCAGCGACAGCGGCGAACTCATCCTCTTCGATGCCGGAGGCGAGATGTGCCGCGAGCTCGGTCGGGCCCAGGTGGCCGGAGTGACTTGGTGCAATCCCGCGTTGTCGAACGGCCGCCTCTACTTGCGGGATGGCCTGCGGAATACCGGCCGTTGGCTGTGCCTCGATCTGACCCGGTGACCCGGTGACCTGTCAAACCGACGACCTGTCAAACCGACGACCTGTCGAGCCACGCACAGCCGGCACAACGGTCTTGCGAGGGCAGAACACCCCACTAGATTACGAACGCTCCGCGGGCTCACCCCGGCCCACCGTCCATCGGGGCTTCGTCGCATGACCCCGTTTCGCCTGCTCGATTGGAGAGCGTTCACCCTGCTGTGGATCCTTCTCGGCGCCCTGCCCGCAACCCGGCTTCAGGCGCAGAGTTCGAAGGAACCCACCCAGACGGCTTTGGTTCTGATCACCGCTCCGTTGGCGGGCGCACAGCCGGCCGCAGCTCCGCTGACCTTGGAGGCCGTCGCGGTCGACACGGCCGGCGGGCCCATTCCCGTGGTGGAATTCCTGGCCGATGGCGTCGTCGTCGCCCGTTCCGACCTGAGTGACCGTCTCTTCGCCGCGGTGATCGGTCTCAAGGTGTTCCACAAGGCCGTTTGGAATGCGCCCGCTCCGGGACCCCACGTGCTGGTGGCTCGGGGCTACCGCGATCAGACCCCGGTGGCCCAGTCCGAAGCGGTGTCCGTCACGATCGGGTCCCCTCTGATCCCGGTGGAACCTCCGGTCATTCCGATCATCGACCCTCCTGTTTCAACCGTGGAGCTGACCGCGCTCGATCCGATGGCTGTGGAATCGGATCCGAAGGACTTGATGACCTTTGAATTCCGCCGGACCGGAGACTTGTCGAAACCGCTTCGGGTGTATTTCAAGATCGGCGGATCGGCCGACTGGAACACGGATTTCGAGGTCGTGCCTGGCGGGTTGAAACCGGAACCGGTGGACGATGCCCACCTCGCCCCTTGGGTGCGATCGGTGGTGATCCCGGCCGGTTCACCCGTCGGCAAGCTGCCGTTGGTGCCGATCCCGGATGACAAGGTCGAAGGCGATGAACTGCTCTACCTGGCGGTGATTCCCAAACCCGCGGGCGTGTCGGCCGGCGCGGAACCGTGCGATTACCAAACCGGGGCCAACTCCGCCGCCCGAGTGATGATCCGAGACTCGATTCAGACACCGCCCACCGACGCGCCGACCGTCCGCATCCGCACCGTCCAGTCGGCCACTGCCGAGCCGAACCCGCGGATCCGGGTCATTCCGGGGCGCCTCGTTTTCCAGCGATTGGGCAACCCGGCCGAACCCCTCCGCGTCCGCTACGCTGTCGGGGGCAGCGCACGCAATGGCGAGGATTATTCCCTGCTCGACGGAGACCTCACCTTGGGAGCCGGAGAGACCGAAATTGAGCTCATCATCGGCGCCCTGGAAGACGGCCTCAAGGAACCCGAGGAAACCGTCGTCATCAAACTCCTCGACGACCCGTCGTACCGGATCGATCCATCCGGCGCCTGGGCCCAAGTCACCATCGCCGACTCCACCGAATCCACCACGGCCTTCTTGAACTGGATGGCTCCCACGGTGGGCGAGCGGTTGAGGATCGGCACCGAGTGTTCGCTGAAAGTCATCGCGGTGGACCCGAACAGTTACATCCCGGCCGTATCTTTCTGGGCCAATGGCAAACCCATTGGCGACTCGCGGATCCAGTTTTTTCGGGCTCCCGATCCCGGGACGCCGATCGAGCACACGCTGACTTGGAAGCCCGACGCCGAGGGACCCATCCGATTGGAAGCCACCGCCGTGGACGCCTCGGGCAGCAAACTTGTTTCGACGGCGGTCTTGATCCTCGGTGTGCCTGAGACCCGGCCCGTCGACCGGGATCTGCACCCCACCGACAATGCACCGGCCGATTCGGTCATTTCCGACATGGAATGGATGCTCGCTTCCAAGTATTGGCGCTATGGCATTCCGCTGCCACCGCAGACCGCCCCGCTCCCCCTCGGGCACCTGACCCGAGCCGGGTTCCTTTGGCGATCCGGAGGGGCCTATCGGTACGAGGCCTCCGTGGGTTCGCTCCCGATGGCGTGGATCCCCCTCGAGGACACCACGGGCAACGCCACCCACTCCGGCCTGTTGGCGCCGTTGTCCGGGTGGATCGGCGTTCTGGGCACCAACGGAACCCCGGAGCGCTCGCCGACCTCCTACCTCCTCGGTGAACTCACTCCGGGAACGAACCAGACCATGGCCTTGAAGATCCATCTGGGCCCGGCTCCGAACACTCGTTGCCACGGTGTCGAGGTCTTCGTGGGTCGCTCCGCCGCGGTCACGGCCATTTCGGATGAGGGGCAGTTCGACCCCAAGAGCGGAATCGTTCGGTGGGGGCCGTTCTTGGATGACGCCATCCGTGGATTGAACGCCACCGTCTCGGGCGCCAGCGCCCTGGAGTTCCGTGGTCTCGGTTCCTTCGATGGCGACGACCGAACGATGATGAGCTTGGGGTTGAAATCCGTTTCGGATGGCCCCGCGACCTCGGCCCCTCGCTTGGCGGCCATGGCCGCTTCTTCCCAAGGCGACGCCCGCATGGTGCTGATCGGCGCGAACCCAGGCAGTGCACTGGATCTGGAAGTCTCCGAGGACATGATCCAGTGGCGACGCATCGGAACCGTCTTCGGCACTGGTGAATCCCAACTTCAAGTCGACACCGATGCGGGAACCTCCCCTCGGCGGTTCTACCGGGTGATTCCCCGCAACCCTTGAGGCCCCCTCGGACCACCGCGAACGACGCATCCGTATCCGGGTTTTTAGCGGATAGCAGTAGACCATGCATCACGACCCCTCTCCGCTTCGAGTGTCGATGAATCGCAACCCAGCCAGGTCGAACGACCGGTTCGGCCTGTTCGAGCGGTTTCTCGTGCTTGTCGGAGTCTTCCTGGGCCTCCACGCCGGGCAAGCGGCCACTCCCCGCTTCGAGCCCCTCACCCCGCCTGGACCCGACGCCACCCTCTGGATCCGCGGATCGGGCAGCACCAACGCGGTGTATCGGATCGAACGCAGCGCCGATCTGGCCCAATGGGCCGAATGGCGCCGGCTGATCCCACCCGCCGGAGTGTTCCAGATTCCTGACGGTTCTTCTGAGGGAGCCCCTGGATGGTTCTACCGGTTCCGGACCACGGCGCTCACCGCCACTGATGACTGGAAGAACCAGGTCCAACTGCCGAGCGATGCCTTTTTCACATCCAGCGATCAAAGCCAGGTGCGTTGGATCAAATTCCTGATCCTCACCCAGGATCCCACTCGGGTGTACTTCCAGGACGGCAACCGCAATGTCCTTCACTACGACTTCGCCAAGGCACGCCTGCCTCGATTCGCCGGCCTGAGCCGCAGCGCGTTCGATGCGATCTCTCTGCGGACCAATGATCAGCAGGTCGTTCTGGGAGCCATCCTCTTCCCGCCGGACCCCAAGATTCCCGAATGGGGAATCCAATTCGCCGGATTGGATGCGTATCCGACAGAATGGGTGGCGCGTTATTTTCGTACGGTGTGCGATGCCGTCGAGGCCGCGCCGGGATTGCGTGCCATGTACTTCCCCTCCTTCGAACAAGCCGAGGCGGCTCAGGCGAGTGGCCATGCCCTGGTGTCCCAGGGGATTGCCTTGGGGAGTGTCTTCCGTTGGATCCAGGGAGATCAGGTCTACTCCTCGGGATGGGCTTTCGGACGACTGAATTTCATTCCCGGGGCGCAGCTCGCGCAGGCCTATAACGAGGGCCGCCTGAAGCCGTCCGACATCCTCCTGACCGATGGCATTCCGGCCGAGATCCCCTATGTCGCCGGCATCGTCTCCCTGGTTCCCGCCACGCCGAATTCCCACGTCGCGTTGTACGCCGGGGCAAACTCCCTGCCCTTCGCCCACGTCGCCGACACGAATCTCCAGCAACGCATCCGACAACTCGTCGGCCGGGAGATCGTCCTGCGGGCCGGCATCCGCTACGGCTACAACCAGATCTCGGTGGCCGACGTCCAGGGATCCTTGAACGATTCGGTGCGCCGGATGCTCAGCGACTTGAAATCGACTCCACCGGTCAACCTCCAAGCCAAGGCGATGCTGGGGGCCTTCAGCGCGGTCACCACCACACTGACACCGGCCAATCGGAGACACTTCGGCGGGAAAGCGGTGAATTACGGCTTGTTGCGGCGGACCCTGCCCAACAATTCCGAACCGGCCATCGCATTCTCCTTCGATGTGTGGGAGGGGTTCATGGATCAACCCATTCCGGGCGAAGGCACCTTGCGGCAGGCCATATCGCAGCGGCTTTCGGGTTTCACGAATTTCCCGCCCGACATCAACACCCTGCGGATCCGATTGGCCGCCATTCGAGGGCTGATCACGGGTCAGGCCAGGTTCAGTCCGGCGTTGCGCAGCGTGGTGACCAACACTTTGGCCGGCTTCGATCCCAACCGCAAAATCCGCTTCCGAAGTTCGAGCAATGCCGAGGACAGCACGAGCTTCGTGGCCGCGGGCCTGTACGACAGTTTCAGCGGGTGCCTCCTCGACGATCTGGATGGCGACGACACCGGGCCGTGTGGTTGCGATGCGACCGAAACGCAGGAACGCGGAGTGTTCCGAGCCATCCAAAAGGTCTACGCGAGCTTCTACAACGACAACGCCTTCCTCGAACGACTCCGCCACCGCATCGACGAATCGCAGGTCGCCATGGCCGTGTTGGTCCACTACTCGACCCCCGACGAGTCGGAACTGGCCAACGGTGTTGCGCAGGTGGCCTATCAACCGGTCCGCTGGGGGCCCTCCTTGTTGACCGGCGATCTGGTCACACAACTCGGAGCCGTATCGGTCACCAATCCCGACGGGGGCGCTGTTCCGGAGAAAGTGCGGGTCAACAGTTCATGGGCCGATGCCCCCAGCCTGAGGTCCAGCCTGGTACCGCTGGGATCCACGGTTCTCAACTTTCCGTCCGACTACACGCAACTCTTCGGTCTGATGCAGAAGGTGCATCTGGCTTACGGGAACCCGGGAGCCCTGCTCGACTTCGAGTACAAAAAGGTGCGGCCGGGGCGTCTGATCATCAAACAGGTGCGGGAACTGCCCCAACCGGTCACCGCTCCGGTGGAACCCTTTCTGATCAACGAGCCTTCCACCTATTGGGTCTTCAACAGCGAACACTCCAGCGTCATGGCCGACCATCGGCTCAAGTGCTTCCTGCAGTTGGAGACGACGAATTTGCGCCTCAGTGCCACCAATTTGGCTCAATGCTTCTATTCCTCGGGGCGCCTGGAATACCGCACCGACGGATCCCGGATCGAGACGTTGACCGGATCCCCGTCGACATGGCCTGAAGCCGCCCATCAGGTCGTCCAGGATTGGCCCTCCAGTCGGATGATCCGAGACAGTTGGACCGTCGGTTCCGGAGCGCTGCGACGGCGGTATACCCTGATCACCGAGGTTCCCCTGGTGGATCCCAACGAAGGCCTGGTGGTCAGCTCCCGGGATCTCAAGAAATGGCTGGAAGTCACCTACGAGAACCCGGTCTCGAATCCCGAAGGGACACCCACCACCACCGAAACCGCCCGCCTGGTCCTCGCCCCCGATCCGGCGAAACTGGTCCCCAGCGCCGCCGAGACCTTTCAGGCCGGAAAACTCGGGGTATCCATCGCATTCCTGGTCTCTACCGAACCCAATTCAGGACCTCCGCTCACCATCGATCCGAATCCGTATGGGGCCTTTCCGGCCTATTACCCGTCCTGGGCCCATACGACGCTCACCGGCCTGTTGCCAGAACCTCTGGTGCTCAGCGCCTACCATGCGACCACCGCTTCGGTGGGGCATCAGCGTCGATTCCAATGGTTCCTCTTCGAACCGGGCGCCGACCCGTCGCTGCCAGCGTCCCAACGACAGGCGTTGGACACGGCGAACATCCAGCGTCTCTACATCTACCGCGAACCCTACGGTTCACTCACGACGGTTCGAATCCAAGGTCTCGACGGTGTTTGGCGCACTCCTTGAACCCCGTTGCAGACACCCGAGGAACCCGACCGCACGATACAGACGGAGGGATTTCACCGGGGTTTGCTGGCGATGCAGAAAAGGTGCTGGTCGCCGCGAAGGAACAATCGATCGGCCGCGGGGACCGGGCTGGCGATGATGCGCTCTCCCATCGGATTCTCCGAGAGGATCTCGAACCGCGGCGCGACGCGGATTGCGAAGACCACCCCATCCTCCCGGGCAGCATACAGAATACCGTTGGCCACCACCGGCGAGGCGTAGTAGGGGGCCGTCGCCTTGGGCAAGGTCCCTGTCCACAGCGTCTTGCCCGTGGTCGGGTCCAAGCAGACGACTTCCCCACGGTGACGCAACAGGTACGCACGCCCATCGGCCACGGCCGGAGCGGCGACGAAGACCCCGAGATCGTGGCGCTCCCAACTGCGGTGAGTCTGGCTCACATCGCCGGTTCCCCCCAGGCGGACCCCGTAACAATGCGCCTGACCTGGACGGTCATCACGCCCCACCGGCACCAGAACGGTGTCGCCGCTCAGGACCGGGGAAGCGATGGCCGGCCAGTAACCGGTTCCCGCGGGGTTGAATCCTCCGGCCGTCCACAGAACGCGCCCATCCTCCACGGCATGGGCGGTCAGATGGTCCGCTCCCCAGATGACCACGGCCGGTTTGCCCGCATGATCGACGCGCAAGGGGGTGGCGTACCCGTTGTTGTTCTCGGCCGGAACGACAAACTCGCGGGCCACCTTCCAGCGCAAGTCGCCGGATTTCCGATCGAAGGCGGCCACCCAGGATTGACCGTCATGCAGGCGGCTGAGGATGACCGCATCGCCGACGATCAACGGAGAGGTTCCGGAATCCCAGAACAGCTTCTCGGCGCCGAAACGCTCGGTCAAATCGACCTTCCAGAGGACCTTCCCCTCGATACTGACCGCCGCGAAATGACCGCTCTTGAACTGCGCATAGATCGCCTGACCGTCGGTTGCGGGAGATCCGTTGCAACTCGATCCCAAAGTCCGATGGCGCGGATCCACCAAGGGACCCACCGGGGTTTCCCACAGTTTGCGTCCCTGCAAATCGAAGGCGATGAAGGCATCCTGCCCCGCCAAGGGCGAGGTGAGGTAGATCCGTCCGCCCGAGACCACCGGCGTGGAGGTTCCCTTGCCCGGAAGTTCGGCTTTCCAAGTGACAGAGTCCACCGACCAGCGTTCCGGAAATTGTCCGGAAGCCACGCTGCCTTGCGCCGAGGGGCCGCGCCACGCGGGCCACTCTCCCGGAACCGCGGCCACCAGCGACAAGCCGACCATGCATCCAGCGCACCAAGCATTTTTCCCCGGGGTCATGCCGGGGAGACTAAACGGCTTGCGGCGATTGGGAAGCCCTGTCCCCAACCAGCCCACCCGGCCGGGCCCTTTGCGAGCCTCCGCGACCCCGGATCCCCAAGATGGATCGGCCGAGCTGAACACCCATCAGCGAGCCGTCTGCAGGCGTTCGTACTGGGCGACGGCCGCTTTGGCACGGGCGTCACCATTCTGAGCTTGAGCGTACACTTCCTGCATCACCGACGCGATACTGTCCTGAAGCGCCATGCGCTGTTCAGGCGTCATCGCGGGTTGTGCGCGCAGCAATTGGAGGCGGGTCACGGCGTCTTCCATCTTGCCGGCCTTGAAATCGGCGATGGCCTTCTTCACCTGCTCGGCGGGAGCCGGCCCGGGATTGGCCTCGGCGCCAGCCTCGGCGGGAGCCGCCGGTGCCTTGTCCATCGCCGCGGCGGATTTCTCCAACTCGGCAACCGGGTCTTCCTTTTTGCAGGCGGTCGCGGTGAGGACGAGCAAGGCCAGTCCGAACAGGGTGGATGCGCGAGAAGTCATGGAAGGATGGCAGTGTGAGGTCAACGGCCGTTGGGAGTGGCCGGGTTGCACCACAAGCGGTTCTTCGCAGCGAGGTTACCCTCGGCATAGAAGAGCTTGGTCTTCAGGTACTCGGTATGACCATCGACGACCCCCACCGTGGTGCCGATGGAGTGCACGCGCGTGATGCCCTCGGCCGGACTGCTGGAGCCATCATTGAAATCGCCCGGATTGGTCTCGAGGGCCTGCCACAAGATGATCGCGTTGGGATCGAACTGGGACGACTTGTACGACCCCGGAGAAACACCCCCGAAACCACAAACGGCCCCGTTCATGAGGTAGCTCGACATCTTCTGGGAACGGCTCTTCCAAGCGGGCTTGTTGGTGCGATCGGCCGGGCAACGAAACACCGCGGGGCTTCCGATGTTGGCGTACAGGAGTCCGGTCTCGTAGGCCTTCACCATGTTGGTGCTCCAGCGGGGAGTGGTGATGTCCGGAGGCGCGCCCAGCGTGGCGTCGTAAAGCCAACCTTTCCTGAGCCACGGAGAATTCCAGTTGGGTTCGGGCAGATAGTCGGACGAGTCGCCCACGTACATGTGGGTGGCCAGCGTGATCTGCTTCACGTTGTTCTGGCACTGGATGGTGATCGCCTTCTCCTTGGCCTTGGCCAGAGCCGGCAACAACATGCCAGCCAGGATGGCGATGATCGCGATGACCACCAACAATTCGATCAGGGTGAAGGCGGCCTGACGGTCGGCGGAACGGTGAGTCGGAGAGTTCATGACGATGCTGAGGCTGTGGGGCAGCGGCTGGAACGCACCGTTCGTACACACGGTCCGTGAACGCGCTGCATCGGCTATCGCTTCATTCCAACCACCCCTCCAAACCAGTCAAGGCAATCCTGCTCCGTCGGAGAAGTTCACCCCACGACCGGAGCCGCCCGTGCCCGCCGCGGCACCTCTGGTTCAGGGAGCGGTGAAGGGCACCCACCAGGCCCCGGAGACGCCGCGGGCCACCCACATTCCCTGGGGGGTCGGGGGCGTCAGACTGGGACGATTCAACCAGAGGCTGCAGGGGCGCTCGCCCCGGGCCACGACGCGAAACGGAGCCGCCTCGGAAGCCTCCACGAGAACCAGTGCGCCGTCTCCGTCTCCGAGCAGAGCGCCATTGAACTCCAGGAACCGAGTCACGGTGAACCCCAGCTTCACGGCCGGCGCAACCGTACCCAAGGCGCCGCCCGAATCGAGAGCCCACGTCTCGAGGCTCACCCCCTGCTGGGAGGCGACCGCGATGCGACCATCGGCCAGGACACTCACGGGATAGGCGCCGAGATCGGGCAATGCGCGCTCGGCAATGCGGCGGGTCTTGACCCCGTCATACCCCAAGGCCTGAAGACCGACCGAGGTCAACCCCTTGGCATCACTGGATTCCACCCGGCAGTAGACCACCGCCCCGCCGTGGGACACGCCTTTGAGTTCGCCGGGAACGGTCACCGGATCGCGCATCACCGGTTCGGAGGCATCGGAAGCATCCAGAACGTGCAAGGTATGCGTGGTCACCCAGCTTCCCTGCACTTCCCACCAGGCGAGGCCCGAGCCGCCGGCCGGTGCATTGGTCACAGCCGGCACCCACTGATACCGGGCCACTGATGCAAAGATCTTGCCGCCACGAACCGAAAGCGAACCGACCGAGCCGGCATCGCCCGGGGAGAATTCTCCCACGAACAGCGGACGTTGCGGTTGCGAGACGTCCACGGCCAACCACCGGGAGTTGAATCCTCCAAACCACCCTCCGCGACCCGGTACGATCACCATGTCGCCCCCGATCAGCACATCCCCTCGCAGCCACATTGGCGAAAAGAAACCGCCTTCTTGCACCCAGACGAGCGACTGCGGCGTCGGCCAATACGCGGTGTACTGTCCCCAACTGGCGGCCGTGAACTTCGAGGGGGCCGAACGCCCCACCACCTCCAGACGATCCCCTGTGACCGACACCACCTGCAGTACGGTTTCGCCCGGAACGGTCGTCCAGACCTCGTTGGTCGTTCCCACGTTGTCCACCCGGGAAACATCGGGGCCACGGTGGAGGAGGTACAGGCGGCCGTCTTTCAGATCCGCACCCACCAGAGGCATATTGGTGAGCGACAACGATGTGATGGTCGCCTCGGGATCCGTGACCGGGCTCAATCGCAAGATCGGGGCCGTCTGGGCCTGCAAGGAGGCATCCCAGGTCCCGAGCGAGAGTTGCAGCAGACGATCTCCCAACGTGAAGACCCGATCCACCGACTGGGAAAGCGTCACCACCGAACGCACTTCCGGATGATCGCGATCGGCGATGGTTGCCGACATCAACTCCCCGCCCGAAAGACTCAGCACGTGGTTGTCGACGAGCATCGCCCGCCGGGCGGCCGAGTTGTGCTCGATGGTGCCCCGAAGCTTGAGCGTGTCGGGCGTGAAGTCGAGCAACTGGACTCCTTGGAACCAGCCATTGGTGCCTTTCCGTCCATGCCAGGGCAGCAGCACCAATCCCTGTTCCGGAAACACCCGGAACGCCTTCTCGTCGGCATTGGCCTCGCTCCACGACCAACCATCCCCAAGGAACACCTTGGAGGCCAGTTTCGGAGCATCGGGATTGGACACATCGAACAACGAAACCGCCGCCCTGCCAAGTTCGACGCCCATGGCGATCAGGCGATCGCCCATCGGCTCGATGTAGGTGGACCATCCGGGTACTTCCAACTCACCGCGGATCTTGGGGGCCTTGGGGTCGGCAAGGTCGATGATCCACAGCGGATCCACCCGGCGGAATGTCACCACATAGGCCCGTGAACCGTCGTATCGGGTGGCGAACACCGACTCGTTGGTCACGAGGTTCAGTCGAGCCAGCCGTTCGGGCCGGTTCGGATTCTCGAGCGAGAAGGTCTCAAGGCTCACCACCGACGGGTCCCAGGTTCCGGTCGAGCGCCACCGGGCATCCACCTGGGACACAACGCTGAGCACATCGCCATTCAGGCCGAACTTGAACTTGTCGGCCACCCGTCCCGCGGTGTTGAACGCCCCCACTTGGCGGACTTCTCCGGATCGATCGGAGAGGTCGAACACGGTCACTCGATAGGTGGGCGGCAGATACTCCTTGGGATTGGCCGGATCCATGGCACCGCCGGAATCCTGGGTCGTGGCGAGGAACAGGTACGAATCGGTCGCGTGGATCGCCTGCGCGATAGCCTTGATCTCCACGTTGGCCCGGAGCACCGGCTTGGCGGGATTGGCCAGATCGATGGTGCTTACCCAGGTCAGCGATTCGAACACGCTGGGCCCTTGAGGATCGGCCGCGGAAACCGGGCGATTGGTCCATCCCTGGCTGGCGACGACCAACACCTGGCCCACCAGGCGGCTTTCGACCGGGTATCCCGGCAGGGTGACCCTCGCCCCTTCTTGAGGGCCCTGATCGGTCGATTGGACGAGCAGGATCTCGGTGGCATCCCAGCGGCATTCGGGTTGGGTCAGGAGAGCCAACCACTCACCCGAGGTCGCACTGGCGGGCAGCACATACAGCTGCTCGCCGCGGGAAACGATGGGCAGAAGCCCGCGAATCACCGGACTGGCCGGCCGGGTGACATCGATCACCTGCAAACCCCGCTGCTGATTGAAGAAATACAGTGTCTTGCCCGAGAATTTCCAGATATCGGATTCCTGGACCGTGGCGGGCGAAACCGTGGCCCGGTCGGTTGCCAACTGCCCCGGCACCGTCCCCTCATTGATGGCAATGGTGCCGCTCGCCCCGGGTTGCGCCGGTGGGGTGGGACTGATCTGCGGAGCCACCTTGTCGCTGCCTTGGAAGAATTGGGCGGGAACCCCGAGGGACAGCACGTCGTCGGTGACCACTCGCATCACCTCGCTCACCTCGACGGCCGGGACGGTCATCGTGACCTCCGGCAGATCGTTGGTGGAATTCACCACGGCCCGGGGTTTCCACGTGCCACCACCGATCCTGGGGCGGGATTCGAGGGTGATCCTCCGGACACCGGGCGGAACCTGGACAGTCACCGACAAGTTGGTGTGGATCGAGCGGATGCCCGAGATGCGGGCCGCCGACTTGGATCCGCCGGCTTGCTGCGCCTGCAACGGCAACAGGACTCCGAGCGCCAACACCACGGTCAGCAGCCAGTGAGGGAGGGTTTTCAAGGTTTTCATGAGTTGATCGTGATTGAGGGATCTTTCGCTCCCGGATCGGATCGTCCGTTAAAAGGCTATTAGGGACGCCCCAATCCGGGAAGCACAGGATTCTGCCCCCCAACCAGGGGGCCAGTGGGTTGAATTGAACCGCCAATGGGCTCGAGTGACAGGAACAGCCCGTCGGCCGAACTGCGTTCAAAGGTGAAGACCGACACCGGACTCGGCGACGCGGTGAGCACACCGAGGCTGGACACGGTGCCATCGGAGGCTCGACTCCAAAGCTGATACTGGCCCGAGGTCGGCGCCGTGGGAACCGCCACGGCATAGACGCCGGCGTCCGGAGCGCCAAAGACGATGGGGCTGACCGACACCGGTGCAGACCGGAGCATGCCCCTGCCGATCGAAACGACATCGGCCGCTCCACTGACGGTCAGGCCCGGGATTTCGGTCGAAACTGTCTCGGGGGGTACAGGCTGGGCGGGAACCAGAGCCACTTTGCCGACAGGCTCCGCGACCGTTGGGCTTCGGGTATTCGCGTCGGGAATGGATTGCCCCGGAGGCTGGGATTCATTGGCGGTGGTCAACCGGCCTGCCGCGTCCTGAACCGAACCGGAACCGGCGGTGCCGCTCAAGGCGACGACCATCCGCTCTCCGGCCATTCGGGCCAACGACTCGACCAGGCTGTTGGTCCGGGCCGATCCGTCGACCAGGTTGGCGGGGATGGCGCTGAGGGGTTCCTGTTGACCCAGCGGGAACACGTGAAGGCGCGTCACTCCCGAGGGGACGAGCACCGCCTGTTTCAACGATTGGCTCAAGTCGGCCACTTGGGCATTCAGTGCCCTGATCTTGCCTTGCAACGCCGCATTGACGGCTTCGAGGGACCCTTCCGGATCGACGGGGAGTGACGTCGACCGGGCGGCAGCATCGGCGAGCGCGGCGGAGGCACCCGGGGATCCCGGATCTGGATCGGTGACCGTCGAAGAGCGGCTCTTGCCCGAATCCTGTGGACCCGCGATCGCCGGCGTTCCTGAAACGGATCGGGTTGAGGAATTGCTGTGTGGGAGGCCCGTTGGCGAAGAAACCGCGGCGATGGTCGTGGCCGGATCTCTGGGCGAGGCCCACCAGGCATGGATGAAGAACCCCATCAACAGGCATGCGGCCGCGGCCAAAACCGGTGGGACCCAAGGGGATAAAACATGGACAAGGGGCCGTGGAAACAGCAAGACCGGCCCGCCGATGTCGCGCGTCCGCTCGAGGATCTTGCCCCAGATCCGAGCCGGGGCCGGCACGGCTGACTCGCCGAACACTTCGCTCTCGAGCCCGGACTGAAGCCCCTGGACCAGCCCTCGGAGCTCGGCATCGGTGCGAAGCCGCGATTCGAAGAGGCGCCGATCAGGGGCGTCGAGGAGCCCCAGCACATACAGGCTGGCCTGCTCCTCGATGGTGGATGCCATTGCTCGATGGTTGGAGTCAGTCATGGCGATTCTGTAGTCGGAAGCGCAGCGACAACATCCCGCGCCGGATTCGGGCTTTGATGGTGCCCAGAGGTTCACCGGTGGCTTGAGCGATCTCCTCCTGGGTGCATCCGCGATAGAAGGCCAATTCGATGGCCCTGCGTTGCGGTTCGGGCAACGCGCCGAGGGCGCTGCCAAGACGGCGGGATCGTTCTTCGGCCTCCAAATGCGCATGGGCCGTTTCAACCTCCACCCGAAAATTCGTCTCGGAGGCCTGGAGGCGTTCGGTCCCCACCCGGCGTCGCGACCGTTGCCGCAGACGGTCGAGAGCCAAGCCGCGGGCGATCATGATCATCCAGGTCAGAGGCCCCGATTTGGCCGGATCATAGGTTCGCGCCCGGCGCCAAATGCATACGAAGGTATCCTGCAGGACTTCCTCGGCATCGGGATCGTCGCTCAACATCCGTTGGAGGAATCGTAACAAAGCGCCGCCTCGTCGCCGATACAGGTCGGACAGGGCGCCCGACTGACCGTCGGCGATCTGGGCGATGAGACACACGTCATCGCCGGTGTCCAGACCGTCGGTCAGACCCGATCGCTCCACGGCTCCGCCCGGGAACGGGATCGGCGATCGGGAATCTGGGTGCGGTTGCACGGTTTCGAACGAGGTCGGTTTTGGGATTATCCGTCCCGAATGCGGCCTTGGATGCACGAAATTTTCAGAAGGACCGACTCAACCCGCGGCGCCAGGGCCGCATCCCATCGCCCTCAGCACGGCTGGGATGGCTTCCGGAAGATCCTCTGCGATCAGACCGGGCCCCAGGAGTCGTCCACATTCAAAATGCAGTCGGACTCCGTACCCGGCCGCCTCCAGCGGTTCCATCCCGCGGGCCATCAACCCGGTGCAGAACCCGGAAAGAACGTCCCCGGATCCCGCAGTGGCCAACCAAGCAGCTGACCCGTCGGGCGTTGCGCTCACACAGCGCACCTCACCCTCCGGGGAACTGATCCAAGTATCGACTCCCTTGAGCAACACCGTGCAACCGCACCGTCGCGCCGCCTCAGCCACCACCTCGCCTCGCGACCGTCTCGGGGTAACAACCAGCGGATTGTCGGAGGCGTCGGGCAGGGCCAACTCCGCTCCCAGATCGGGGAAAACCCGGCAAAACTCTCCTCGGTGCGGCGTGATCAGACAGCGCGGGTGCAGCATCCGGAACAACCCATCGGGATGGTCGGCGAACGCCGTCAACGCATCGGCGTCCAGAAGCGTGGACCTCCGAGCACTCAAAACGGCTGGCACCAGCATCCGGGCTCGTTCCGAGCCCAAACCGGGCCCGAGACACACCGTGTTCACCCGCCGATCCCCTAGGAACCCTGCCAAATCCTCGGGAGAATCCACGGGAGTGAGCATCACCGCATCCAACCGGGCGGCATTTTCCACCAAAGCCGAGCTCGGGCAGCCCACCGTCACCAACCCCGCCCCCACCCGCAACCCACCCCGAGCAGCCAACCGCCCGGCC
>JACCEB010563209.1_pt1 | contig 31647 bp, 28 predicted proteins | sample 7454761 | NCBI WGS metagenome assembly JACCEB01 (sample SAMN15323454, study PRJNA562643) | freshwater metagenome | isolation source: river surface water | place: USA:Blue River Watershed | collected 2017-08-18
CTGGGAGCCTGCTAGAATATGCCATTCGACACGCGGAGAGATGGCAGAGTGGTCGATTGTACCTGACTCGAAATCAGGCGTACGGTTTTCCCGTACCGAGGGTTCGAATCCCTCTCTCTCCGCCAGGTATCATGAAAATACGCCCCTTTCGGGGCGTTTTCATTTCCTGCATACCATAAAGCATATCAATAGATTCGCCCTTCGATGCTTGGTCAGACCTCATTAAGGCTGACTACACAAACTTGTACTGCCTTGAATCCATTTCGTTGAGCCGATCGCCACGGGTCAGTCTTATGGTCTCTCCTCAAGTGCTCTCGGAAGGCGTTGATTGCATCCGTGCGGCTCGTTCTGATCATGCTAGTTAAAAGCGCTTTGTCCGGCCTTTGGATTGCCCAAGCAGTTTGTGGTCGTTTCATGCCCTTAATTTTCGGCAAGGGATGGTTCAGGTGTTTAAGTTGAACTTATAAAAAATTTAAGTTGTACAGCCCAGAGCGCGAAAAAATCAGTCTAAGCTGACTCCCACCCCCCAAAAAGCCGTTTGGAGTCCCTTACAGACCAAGCATAGTAATCAGCAGACCCTGACACTATCAAATTTAGTTTCTGAGCCCAACCTTCTAATGAAGTTTCTGCCCTTAAGGCGAAGTTGTCTGCCAAAACACCCCCGGTAGATATTTCAGAGAAAACACCCCGGGGGATATATTTGACAAAAATGAAAATGTGCAAACGGTTTGTATTTTTTATGGGATTGGCACCCTATTTTTAAGTAGCTCGTATTTACACACAGCATTTAATGTTACAAAACTGATGGAGCGCTGTTCTACTCCAGTTTCATTTGTAGGAGTTGTACATCTTTAAAGCCTGAGCGATCGCCTTTTGTACCTTTTGCCGCAACGCATGTGAGCCGATCACTTGTACCTCAGCTCCATGGCGCAAAATGTCGCCCATCAACTCGCGCTCACCACTGTAGTGTACTTTCAGCATATAGTTTCCTTGCGGGTCATGGCCGCTTTGCTGCTAAGGGTGCCACCGCTAGCGTTCAACCCAGCTAACGTGCTCTGGGGTGAGGCGTAATCCCCTGATTGCACGGCAGTGCCTCTGAAAATGCCGAAGCCCTTGTTGACTTCAACTTCGATGTCGGCCAGTGGAAATTCGATGGCGGATAAGTCCAACATCTTGATTTGTCGGATCGCGTCGATGGCAAAGCTGTGCAAGGCACTCCTCAGGCGACAACATGCGTCAACGTACCAGTTGTAGGGGTAATGAACCAAATGTTGGGGTGAGTTGATGCGCCGCACAAACTAACCAGTTTGGCGATTGAAGTGTTTAATGCTCAACTGCTTGCGGGTCAGGGTGGCCTGGGCCACCGCCTGAAAAGGCTTTAAACGAAAAGCGCGCTTGCCCGCATGCACCAGTTTTACCCGTTGACTCAGCATACCGGTCACGGCGCCTTGACTGGCCAAGATATCGTTTAATCGGTTTTGCGGGAGTTTCAGTCTGGGACCCAAGACCCCGAGCTCTAATTGGCCGATCATGTGTTGAATGAGCAACAAGGTCAAGATTTCTTCTTGTTTGAGCCACAGCCCTGGCAGCTCGGTGCGGTCGTCCTGACGCCCCAGCTTGTATCCAACCAAGTCACAATCAACTATCACGGACATGTTGCAGCGGTCTCAGAGCACCGTCAGATCCCGCTTGAAAGTGGCCAATGAGATCTCCAGCTTATTTAACAAGTCGGATTTGGCGATGGCTCGGCGATGAGAGAACAGTGCGCGATACTGCATCAAACTTTCAAACTCTTTCATGACTCAAGCAACCACACAGAATTTGTAATTTTTTTAATTGGCTTGAATCACAATTCGTATCATTCATTCTGTTCAGCTTTCAGTTTTTTCAACCACTCGGGTTGATCGGGCCATCGCTCTTTGATCCATGCCATGGCCTCTTTGTGGCCTTGGGCCGCGGCGGCACTCATCAGGCGCCTGACATCAGTTTGATGCTGTTTGTTGTCCATCGATTCGAGCAAGAAGGCCAACTCGTACTGCCCGCTGGGATGATTTTGCTCAGCAGCGCGTTTTAACCATTTGCGAGCTAAGCGTTTGTTTTTATTGACACCGGTCCCCGACCGAAACATGAATCCCAGAAAGACCTCGGCATCTGCCGACCCTAAATTCGCCGCCCGTTTGATCCATTTCACGCCTTCGGGTACATCTTGAGTGATGCCATCGCCCCAGAAGTGGTTCATGCCGACTCGCAGCGTCGCCTTTATCGAGCCCAGTTCGGCTGCTTGGGCATAGCATTCGTGTGCTTTTTTCAAGTTTTTGGCGGTTCCGTCGCCACGCTCGTAGGCAATGCCCAACATGAACAGGGCATCGGGGTCTTCTTGCAGGCTGGCCAGATGCAGCAGGTTGAATGCACGAAGCTTGTCTTGCGCGATGTCCTCACCTCGCATGCAGGCGATGGCCACGGAAATTTGGCTTTCTGGATCTCCCAGTGCTGCGGCCTTTTCATGCCATTTCAATGCCTCTGTCGGATTGATCTTGCACCCTTTGCCTTGACGGAGGAGGTTACCCAAAAGGCTCATGCACAGCACATCGTCGGCCTGTGCGCCTTGACGTAGCCAACGGATGCATTCTTTGATTTGGTTCGGCCGCCTGCCCTGAAATAGTAATTGCCGCGAGAGTTCGTAGACGAAGAAAGTCGTGCCGAGTAGGGCGCTGCGGCGCATCTGGCTGATGGCCTCCCGTGGGTTGCGCCGCACCAGCAGTCGGCCATACATGCCGCAACCGAAGGCGTTGCCAAGGTTGGCGGCTTTGGCAGCCCAATGCAATGAGAGGTCGAGAGATTTGGATATGCCAAGTTGACCTTGCCCGTGGGCATATGACAACCGAACGCAGGCTTCAGAAACATGTTTTTCTGCGGCCTGGTACAAGGCTGCCAAAGCCCCGATTGGATCCCTGTGGACGACTCTGTCAGACCAAAAAAGCTGGGCCGTGGGGTCCTCTAAGGCAACTCCCAAGGCAAGTTGCTCATCGGCTTCATCGGGGAAGCATTGGGACCAGTACGCATGCACCATGGGGTCACCGTTATCGTGAGCCTTTTGCAGCCAAATGCGGGCTTGTAGGGGCTCTTGTTCCAGAATCAATCTGGCCAGGCTAATCATGCAGCCGGTGTGCCCGAGTCGTGCTCCCATTTCGCTCCATTGGATAGCTTGCTCCAGGTCTGGATTACATCCGATGCCCAACCGGTGCCACCGCCCCAAATGGAAAATTGCCAGAGCATTGCCGGCTTTAGCTTCGTTCAGCAGAAATTGCCGAGCCTGAGGCCAAAGTGAAGCAGTCTTGTGATGGTTGCGGTCGCGTTCGGCTAGTTGTAACAACCGGTCCTGAGGGCCTGGTCGGTTGTAGATGTGTTTAACTAGATTCAAATGGTCGCTTGAGCAACGGCTGTCGGCCAGCAGTTGAATCAACGTTGAATCCAAGGTGCCGTAACTTTCTAGGGTCATCACTCCTCCCAATCCCCGACTGGTGTCATTTCAATCTTGTCTTTGGGACATAGCGGAGGACCATAGGCCAAGAATTTGCGGAACATGGGCACTTGAAAACCACATTTTGAGCACTTGGCTTTTGGGCGAGGTTTGGATACGCTTAGCCGGTGGCTGACCTTGAGCTGGCCATGCGGGTAGGCTCGCAATTCGTGAGCGATGGCTTCGAGCTTACGGCGCAGTTCGGGGCCAGCATTAGCACTGCGCATGGGGCCTTTTAGCCCCAAGCTCAAGGCGATTTTTTTGAATTCCTGTCCATGCTTGTGTTGACAATCGTCCACCGCGTGAACCAGTTCGTGAACCAAGGTATCTAGCACCTCGACCGGGTCATACAAGACTGGCGAGATGAAGATCTGGTTGTGGCCGTTGCTGCTGCTTTTTCGCGACCAGCATTGCCCCACATGGTGGCTGCGGGTGCCTGTGCTGGCAAAACCGCAAGACACCTGGATGGTGGCGGGAATTCGATGCCCCTGTTGTTGGAACAGGGGGCGAAGCAAATCGATGGCGGCCAATAACCAGCCTTCGCGCGATAAATATTTTGTCATACAGCCTCTTAAAGTAAAAGCGTAAGTTTGAAAAATCAAAAGCCTAAGGCGTGAGCCTAATAAGCAGGAAATTTGCACAGTATCGGAAAGCGCGATGTATTCAACGGTCTGTCATCTGTGCATCGCCATTGGCATCGAGCCGTTTGCTATCCAGTAAGGCCCAGTGGTGTATGGTTTTGTCTAGTAACCAAACATAGCCTGTACGCAGCTCAGGATTGCCCAAAGGCCCCAGCCAACTGCATTCGAACGACCACAGCTGCGCGCCTTGGGGTTGTCTAGCAAGGAATTGGGACCAAACCGAGTTCAGATGGCCAAAGGGCAAGTTAGGAACAGAGTTCAACGGATCGTGGATAAGATTATTTTTTTCAACTGTATGTATTTCGGTTAGTTCTTTAAGGTGCTTTCGCTTTACGCAGAAAACTGCATTTTTTCGGCGATTTTTTTCGACGATTTTTTCGTACAACATGAAAGCCGCCGCGGTCCAAACTAAGGGCCATAAGGAAACCATAATGGCAACAGCGCACATTTTTGAGAATACGTTTTTGAGCACACGACTGATCAGGGGTTGCTTGGGAGGTGGAGGCGGAGAAATCGCTTGCAGCAAAGCACTGGACTTCGTTGCCCGGGGTACTGCAAAACATATGAAGGCTACGCAGGTGACGGCCCCCAACGCGCCATAGCCCTGGAGGTAGGGCAGCCAATCGGGATCAATCATCGCTCAGGTTTTTCAAATTGAACACCGTCATGGCGCTGGGTCCCTTGTACGCGGTGGCGTTGCTTGGAGCCACCCCGTTGATAACAGTGTGCTTGCCAATCACCACGCCATTTCTAAAGAAGATGAATAAGTCACGCTCGTAGGTGCTACCGAACCCCATGTGTTTGTACTGGATGCGTTTGCCCTGCGGCAGTCTGACCTTGCCACTGAACCAATGAGCGAAGACACGCTCTGGAAACCCCGGAAAAACGCTCTCCAGGGTTGCTGTCTCGCCGTTTGTCATCGTGCCAGAGAGTCGGACCAGATACAGCAGGTCGTTTGTGATCTCCCAGGTTCCTACGTAGCCGCGCCGGAGGGCTGTGCAGTTCGACTCGAATGTTGGTGTACTACCCATTAATTCGAAGAAATCGCCTAAAGGGGTGCTCATCATCGAATGGGTTTCACCGTCAATGTTTAGGATTTCGGAAAATTGCGCTGTCATAAATTAGTATTGCTGATCAAATTTTTTCTTGAGAACTTGCCGGATTTAAAAAGTGCCAATTCAATATGGACAATTTGGCATTTCTCTTCTCCTACAAATTGACGGGCTTTGCGTAATAAAAGCGGCCACTGTATCGATTGGACTTGCCTCCGCAAACAAAGCGAATCCTTTTGTCAGCGAGTTTCTTTAGCGCACCTCTTTGGTTCAAAGGTAAGTCGACAAGACAGCTACTACCGCTACCGTAAAGCTGGTAGTCCCTAGCATCGACAGTAAAAAGAAGGTATCGGTTCTTTTTTGCAAGTCGCTTGAATTGGGTAAGCAATTCAAATTTGCGAGTTCTCCATTGCGCAATAGATGGCATTTCCTGCAGAGATATACCAACCTCATCGCAATGGCAGTCTGGTATCTGATGCTCTAATTTAATTGCCATAGTGCACGTGCCTATTTAGTAAATCTTCGCTGCTCACGGTTTCTGTATGAGACTTACAAGCTAATAAGTAAAGTCTCGGATGATTTCTGCGCAGTAGATAAGACATCCTCTAATCGCCTTGCGACGAAGCTCCATCTTTAAGTTCAGCGAACTTAGCAGCCATGGTCGGATTTCCCTTCGTTAACTTCTTAATCGTTACGTCCTGAGCCTTTTCGTTGGCCAACCGTAAGTTTCGATCAGTTCCAAGCAAAGCCTCTTTGGTCTTTTGAAGATGATGAATTGAATTGTCGATTTCGTTGATTGCGGCATGGAAGCGACGAGAAGCAAGCTCATAGTTTTTTCCAAAGGCGGTCTTGAAGGCCTCAAGCTCTGTCTCAAAGTTAGTGACGTCTATGTTTTGAGCTTTGACAATGGCCAGCTCCGACTTATATTTGACGGAATTAAGCCCTGCGTTACGAAGCAACGTGATGATCGGAATAAAAAATTGTGGGCGTACCACATACATTTTCGGAAAACGATGCGAAACGTCTACGATACCGCTGTTGTAAAGCTCACTTTCAGGCTCGAGTAACGACACAAGTACAGCGTACTCACACCCCTTTTCAGTTCGATCTCTGTCGAGTTCCTTCAGAAATTCTTCATTCTTGGTTTTTGTCATGGTTCGATCTGCCTCGTTCTTCATCTCGAACATAATCGAAACGATTTCAGTCCCAGACTCATCAGCATCACGAAAGATGTAGTCACCCTTGCTACCGTTCCTGATATCGTTATCTTTCTCGAAATACGCCTTCGGAAACGCGGTCGAGCGAATTCGATTGAACTCAGTTTCGCAATGTCGCTCAAGAGTCTCGCCAATCATCTTGGTAGATAGTCGGGCTTTAAGATCTCTAAGGCGGTCGATCATGTCGTCACGGTCTTTTATTTGAATCTCATATCTCTCCTGCAACGACTTTTCGGAGAGCTGCTTTGTAAGTACCAGACGATCGAAATCACCCTGTAATCGATCGCGCTCTTTTTCAATAGCGCTGACTGCCTCGGTAAGTGCGAGGCGCTGTGAAAGGTTTGCGGCATCGACCTGTAACTCCAGGGTTTGGATTCGCAAGTCCTTTTCGGCTGCGGCTTTTTGAAGCTCACTCAAAAGACGAGCCTCGGCGAGCTCAATCGCCAGCTTATTTTCTCGCGCTGCTTGCTCTAGTCGGTCGTGCAATTCCTGCTCATACTCACTATCGCGTAACTGCTTAAAAAAGTCAGCGTAAGCTGCTTCATCGACTTTGAAAGCCTTTGCGCAGTGTGGACAGAGAATCTCATTCATTTTTTTAATCTTGATTTCGTTCTATTTGGTTTTGGAAAAACTCGGCTAATGTGTTCTCTCTAGCGTCATGCAATCTAATCCGCGGCTATCAATTAATTTGAAATTTTTAGCTCTGTACGGGCTGCCTACGCCAGGAAAATTTACGCATATGCCGATGCCAGTTTCCTTCGCTTATCAGCCTATTTATGCACTTTTAGTCTCGTTGCTTCCCCCATGTGCTTTCTACTAAATCTACGGTGGCATTTACCAGCTTACGTACCTGTGCTTCCCGATTGCATTTCTCCGACTTCTTGTGCAAGACAACAATGCGCTCAAAGTTATCCATTGAAAAAAGCTCAATTGATTTCTCACAAGGGTTGACATACTTCGATTCACGCGCAACAGAACCAAATAGATTGAGCTGCGCCGCGATCATTAGCGTTAAAAGCGCCATTGATTTTTCTGCCTTTCCATCTTGGCCGCTATTTCCTAGGCCACTCGACACGAAGGACTCGGCCTCCAGTAACAAGGTGAGGGACAACATAACGACCGTGGCGCGCATGGGCCCGAATGTCCCCAGTGTGCTCGTCAATATGCCGAGGGCTCCAGGTGTCGGTCAGCAGCACAACGGCCTTAGCCATTCGCTCGCAGTCGATCAGATACTCGCGTACGGACCGCATGACGGTGGGGAAACCCAATGAACCGGCTGGCGAGATTCCAGTCGACATCGCTAGCGCCATTCGGGTGCAGGCGAGTCTTTGGTTGCCCGGGATTACACTGATTACGTCACCACCCTCAGCATGGTGACCGAAGACACCGTCGCGCCGAATGATTTGGTCGACAAGGCGGTCGTACGGAAAGTCAGCCAGCCAGCGCTCAATTCTCTCAATCAGGGGTGACACCTCGCTGAGGATTTCTCCGGGGATTTCCAACTCGCCAAAGGGCTGACTTTGAATGCCAGCGGTGATGTTTGCCATCATTTTTCTATACATAACTTCCCTCTCAATGTGCGGTCTGACTTGCGCTGTCATGGCCAGCGGCTAGGATGTCCCGCAAGCGGACCCAGCTTTCTTCAGGTAACGTCCTTAGTACCCTAACAAGCCTTGCATCGCCGCTTTTTAGAACCATTTGTCGGACCGCGGTCGCCATTACCTCGGAGTCCTGAACCTCTTGCTCATCGATATCTAGTCCGCGAACAATTGCGCCAGTCCGCAGTGCCTCATCCAAAGTAAGCACGAATCCTGATGCGAACGCCTTACCGCATGACTGGCAGCTCACAGCGGTTACCGGGTTGAGTGCTCCGCAGTGAGTGCAGGGTTTGAAACGCTGAGGAGCTTTCGGAAATTCGAAGCCACAGCAATCACAAATCGATGCGCCAAGCGCACACTCTGTATGGCAGCTTGGGCATTTCTTCGTCTTTGGTTGTGTTGATTTTTCCCGCGACGAGGGGGACATCTCTTCTTCGACTCGGCGGGCATAACGTTCGAAAGTATCGAAGGCCGGCATGACCACGTAAGCACGCGTGTCATCGCTCGGACCCGCAGTTCTCACAACGCGTCCAATCGCTTGCCTGAACGCTAGTTCGGTTAGTGCATTCGGCAAATAGATCAGCACTCTAAGACGTGGGATGTCAACACCCTCGGAGACCATTGCCACCGATACCAGCCACCGTTTGTCGGTGTTTCGAAAAGCGCGAATACGCGATTCGGGATTAGGAAGCTGGCTGTGGACAAGAACAGGACGGTCGCCCTCAATCTTTTCTATCACATCGACCATGTACTCAGCCATCTCAATGGACGGTGCAATGATCAGTCCCCCGGCCTCAGGCATGCGGTTACGAAGCTCATCGAGCTTTGTACTAGCCCATTCAACCATCGTGGATTGGTAGCCTGTGGAAAGCGGTGTTACACCATCTTTTTCAAACTGCGGGGTACAGGCGAGCCGATAGAAGTCTAGCGCACGTTGAAGGCCTCCGATTCGTTTGAGATCATCGGGCAGATCCGCCGGCTTGTCCCCGGCTACTTGGAGTACGTTTCCATCCTTCAGATCAACCGTAAAGCGAGCCTGATGCCGATGAAAGGTGACAGGGCGGCAGTATGCAAGGTCGACCGCCTGTCCGTACGTCAGGGTATAGGTACCAGCTTCCGGGTGAGTTATCGCACCGTGGTCATCGTACGCCAACCAGACAGATTGCGATCCGTCCGAACGGATTGGAGTACCCGTGAGGACAAGGACGAAACGTGCAGCATGAAAAGCGCTGTCTGCTGAGTCACCCCATGCAGCTTCCACGGCAGCGTGATGGTGCTCGTCGCAGATGACTAGCGTACGCTGCGCCAGACAGACGTCTTGTAGCGCATCTAAAAGGCCCTGCACAGCCGACCATGTAGCGCAAACATCAAGGCCCATCGAAGCGACATCCAGGTCGCGTCCGGTGACCTTCGTCATGAAGCGGCCCGTAACGCGCTTGAAGTCCTCAGCCCATTGGTTAACAACCTCAGCTCTAGGTGCGATGACGACCACGCGATCAATCTCGCCCATTCCGAGCAGCTTCTGCGCGATAACGCTGGCACATAGCGTTTTGCCGGCACCCGGCGCAGCATTGATCAAAAAGTGCTTTCCGCTCGCAGGATTCAGCAGCCAATTTAGAGCCTTTGTTGTGGCGTCCTGCTGCCAGGGGCGCAGTTGGATGCTCATAGCGGACCCTTCTTAAGATTACAAGAAGGACAAAGTGCCTGACCATTGCTAAGTGTTGTAGTACCACCCTTGGCAAAGGGAAGCACGTGGTCTCCGTGAAAGCCGCGATGAAGGGAACTTCCGCAGCGCTCACACAAACCACCGGCCCGGATGGCCAAAATCATTCTTTGGCGTTTACTAAAGTAGCGCTTCATTTGCTCATCCAATACTCAGTGAGGCGAATCTCTCGGATCGGCAGGTTGGCGGGTGGTGCAAACTTCGCCACCTGGTTCACCCGGGCAAGTGCCGCCATGTAGGGGACCGTTTGTGACTTTATGACCCAACCATCCCGACGCAGGTCTGATATGACCTTAGTGAGGCCGGGTACGCCAAACATGGTCAGTGCTTCAAGATGTGTGATCGGTTTTCCCTCGGCGAGGTGCTCTCGCACAGCTAAAACCAATCCGTTCCGAAATTTCTTCATAGAAATATTCCGCTTTCGATCGATGCCAATATCGACCGTGTGTTGATGGTGTCCGCGCAGTCGGCCGTAGGGTCGTCGTCCTCCCAATACCCGCTTCCTGCGAGCGCCCAGCTTCCTTCTTCCAAAACGCAGTCCATACCGCGAGCTTCCAGCGACAGCCCCCCTTCCCGGAGGCTGTACTCGGACCCTTTCGGAGAGCCGTTCATCAGCTCGTCAAGCGACTCCGCGCATGCCATCAGAAGGCGCGGCGTGTACTCCTCCCCCGTGGTTTCACGGAGTTCGGCATACAGGGCGAGGATGCGTTTGTTTCGGTACATGTTGTGTCTCCTTGATCAGGACCGAATACAGATACGAATTCGGTCCAACATTGCCTCGAGGATCAGCTCGAGACATAAGAGACGTTGCAATGACCGTGCCAGGTCGTATTTCCGAAAAAATTTGCTAATTCCCCAATGAATATCTCAGATTATTTTGGTTTTTTAGGAGACTATCTATCTAGTTATAATAAGAAAAATATCTAAAAGATAATTAATATTATGATTTTGGTGGATGATCCTATGGTCAGTTGCCATGGACCTCCACACAGGGTGATTCGCGAGTCAACCCCGCATCTGGCGCGATGAGCAAACCTCTTTGGGCGCGCCGATGGCTCCGTTAGGCTTCGGCTGGCTCAAGGCAGGCATAGAAGATGGGCCCATGTGCCGAGATCGGCGCTGAGCAGTAACAACTTAACCTTCCATCGGGTCATGTCCGTACACTGGCGTAATCGACTTCGGTCATTGGCATCGTCCACACCCTGAGGGGTGTCTCGCGCCGAACGGACTGCGCAAAGGTGATTTGCGTCGCCGCGGCGCCGTGCGGGTTTGGAGGGCGTAGGTCTGGATATAGAAAGAGCCATCACCAATCGAGGGTGATACATAAATCCTAGGCTGCGTGCCTGAATTGGAAACGGGGTTCTGGACAAGACAGCTCACGTGCATTCGCGCGTTACGAGAGCTAAAAAGCCAAACCCGAAGTTGAGGTTAGGTTAGTCAAACTCGAGAAACTGTTCGCGCCCCGGTGGCCAACAGCCCGAAGGTAATCGTCGAAACTATTGAAGCAGTCGTAACCGCCCGTGTTTACAAGCTTACAAACACCGGGGCGGGTGGCTGCGGGTTTACAGTTCGTTCGGCAGTTCCCTAGTTAACGCTGCAGCGAGCTCAACGCAAAGGTGTAGAGCGGAATAAGCTGTTCCCGGATCGATTGGCGCTCCCTCTTGGTGCTGCCCGAAGTCCCCGAAGGCATGCACCGCATTCATCAAGACATAGGTTGACTTGGTGACGTACTTTGCACATGGAGCACTTTTATCGGTTCCGGTCATGAGGTTGAGCAGGCGCACACGGTGGACCCCCTGGGGGAATGTCGTCTCCCACTCCTCTATTCGGCGCTCTTCGTTACGCTTCCAGACTGCCATCCACCCGGAAGGTATTCGCTTGTCTGGAACCTCAGATTTCCAGATTAGCTCGAACGCCTGGTTCACGATGCCACGGACGTTGCTAAGGAACACATCCGGATGTTCGGGTAGATCCTCTGTTCCACGTTCAAGATAACGTTTCAGCGTCAAGTCGATGCCGTTGAGCTGCCCGAGCCGTCGCTCTAGTACGCCCTTGAGATTCTTCCGGTAGACATCGGTCGTACCAAACAATCTAACAAGCGCATTGCCTTCACCCGGCTGCTCCCCTAAATACTTGCCGAGCAGGCGACTAGGTCTTTGCAGCCTGTTTGCCGCTGAATGCACGAACCCGCGCTCAATCAGAGTCTCCGCGTCGGCGGCAGCGATACCGTTCCTTGGTACAGAGCCTTCGTCTAGAACTCGCCACATGAGATCCTGGGACGAAGGGGGACAGTCGATCCAGAGTGCATCCAATTTGTCATGCAACGTCGGGAACGCACTTTCGTATGCGGCTTTCATGGCTTCGGGGCTCACGACACCCGATATGCCTGTCTCACAAACAATGTTTAGGATGCCGAGCACAAATACGGGAAACCCGTTGCTGGCATTCCAGAGCTCTGTATGAGCTCCAGCCGCCAGCTGCAGTTCCGGCATCGTTGAAAACACAGCACTCAAGTCGTTATCATCGAAGCAACCCACCCGTACCGGAGTAGGGTCGAAAATGTTCCAGAAGTCGCTGGTTTGCGAATCTGGATGGCGAATCAAGTCACGCAGGGTACGACGACTTGCCGTCACCAGTCGAAGGCTCGGACTGAGCGCCAGTTCGCGGAGCTGATCCCAGAGGTTGCGCGTCAATTGACCGTTTGACAATGGCTTATCGAAGCCATCCATGATCGCAAGTACCTTAGTGCCTTCGCCCTCTAGAGCGTTTAGCACCTCCGCGATATCTTGATATGGGGTATCCTGAGTGGACCGAAGATGCTCTGCGTATTCAGGATGGCTCGCGCCCAAAGCGATTGAGAGCTCACGCGCCAGGCGCTTCATGAAAAGAAAGTCAGTCGCCGGAGTCTGATGGCCAAGATCCCAAATCAGAATGGCTGAATAGGGTGCACCTGCCTGCCGTAGGCGGTCAGCCAGTTCGTGCAGGATTACCGTCTTGCCGGCAAATCTAGGGCCAACCACTTGAAGATGATCTGGAATACTTTTGCTCAGCGCAGCCACCATCTTCCGCAGATAGGTTGCACGGCCGAGCAAGGGGGATACCGTTGTGCCCAAAATGTTAAATCTACTTTCAGGCATGTTCTTCCTCAGCTTCCGTGCGTGCACGGCTGGACACAACGTCAATATCTTGTTGTTGTTCGATCCAGTCAGCCATGAGCGGGATGGCCAGGCGATATTCACCTTCACCAATCTCACCTGTGAATTCGATTAGTTCGAGCTCGCGCAGATAGACCAGATCTGTATCCAGAGGTTCATTTTCGACATCAACACCTAGCTGAGACAAGTGTTCGCGGAGCGTGCCGAATGCGATGTGCGTGCCCTGCTTAAAGCTCAATGCACACAACATCAAGATGAGCTGTCGCCGATATCGACCGGTGGTGGGACCCTCTGCCGCGTAACGCCACAAACTTGCGAAGTGCTCGTTGTCCCGCACAAAGGAATGTGCGGCATCGTTGACCACGCTTGCGGTGATCGACCTACTTTTGGTATCGACTGCGAAATTGAACACACAGTTGCATAGGCATTGCATCAAATAAGGGTGCCGTGCTGTGACTTCAATCACTCGCTCTATGGCTTCCGTGGAGAACGTTAGTTGACCGCGCACTGGTTCCGTTACGATCTTCCGTGCGCTATCAATATCGAGTGAGGTTACTTGGATGCTTGTGCCAAGGCCATACAAAGCGGACCAGTACTCTTCGCGTAGCCGCTTCAGGCGGCGCGATCCGGTCAAGATCGCTGAGAACTTGGGATAGGTCTGAATCAAGAAGCGGATATTCTCAGGCACCTGCGGTGAAGTAACGTGGTTATCGATGCCTTCTTGCAACTTGTCAAACTCATCTAGCATCAATACTAGACCAAGCCCCAAGGGCTCCAGAACTGTTAAAACAAGTTCTAAATACTCGCGAAAGTCAGTGAAAGGCGACTCAATTCCGATTCCCGCGCGGCAAGCTCGCGCAACACCAATTGCAGGCTTACCAGCTGCAATACTGTGCCCGTTGGGTAGAGGAACGTCAATGTTTAGACCGACCATCGCCGTAGCGATGCTGCTGGCGATCCCACGAAACACTTCTGCTGTTGGTACACCTTCAACGTGTTCTGCACCTTCGGTCCCTTGCAAGCTAGCGTAGACGGCCAGCCAGCCCGGGATCGCAGAAGTTCCTTCCAAGTGATTGAGTATTGAAGTCTTTCCCGCCCTACGATTTCCTTCCAGCAGGACAACGTTGCCCTTAGTTTCGATCTGGCGAGCGATCTTCCCTAAAAGTTCTCCACGACCATAAAAGATATTGTGTCCATGTTGAGGCTTTAATGGGCTACCGATTACGTAGGGACTACCTCCTAGTGCCGTCGCCGAGGCACTACCTTCCGACTCGGGTTCAGTCACGCGAATTACCAGCTCGATTTCACCTTGGACTGGTTGCCCAGAAATAGTGCGAGCCTGCCAAAGAAGTCGAAGTGAAGCATCTACACCTCGCTTTGAGATATCTCCCCTCAGATGCAATCCAAAGACCTCTCGCTCTGCGAGATAGGAAACCTCTGCGTTTCCCCAGTCTGGCTGCGTTTTTACACATACGTTGCGCAATGGCAGAGCGCCTGGGTTTACAAGCTCCACCGAAAACTCGGAAAAGCTTCCTGCGACCAAGGATGCTGGCGAGGATCGCACCTGCAGTCCATTGGCGCCTATGAGGTCTGAGATACTCGCCCGGAGCCATTGGCGAAGACGATCGAAAATTGCTCTGGCTTGCGAATCAATAGGCAGATGGCCAATGGTTTGCTCGATAACAGCCTGCACCCCGCGCTCGGCATCCTGCAGAACGGTAAGTAGCCCAGGACCAGGGGGAATCTGGTACACACCAGATAGCGGATCTAATGCCTCATTCAGCGGAATCAACCAGCGTGCTGCCATAGTTCCGACCTGCCCGTGTGTCGCCCAATTGCGAGCTTTTCTAACCAATGCCACGACAGGCTCGAGACGAGCGAGCGGCGGCGTGTCATCCATGCCATCTACAAATCTGGGCACCCTACCTTCCAGATCAGCTAGCCAACTGCTAATGCGATCCGAATCGCTACTGCCGATGGCTTGCGTGAGGAAGGCGAGTGCATCAGTACCTTTATCGCGAAATTGGGCGGCAGCCCTTGCTTGCAACGGAAGCGGTGGCAAAGGAATTGGGAGCTCGTCCAGAACCGCGCGATTGAGGTGCTGAATCACGGCCCCTCGCGACTGCGCCGACAGCCAGTTTTGGCACGCTGGGCTGGCCAGATAGGCAAGTAAGAACCCTGAATCCAGTTGCTCCTGGTCAGCGCGCAAGACATAAAGTCCATTTGCCGCGACGGCGCCAACAGCACCGTTACTTACGATAGCTGCCTTACCGATGGTCCCCGATTTGGAAAAAAGTACATCACCTGGCAGCAGTGCCCACCTTTGTTCGAGGTTAGCCAACTCTGGTCGTAACCAACTTGATGTCCGCCCAATCTTGCCTTGGGTCAGGTCCTTGATGCGAACGTAGCCAACTCCCCGCTCGAGCGGCTGTTCATCCAGCAGATCGGCTGATTTGATGGCACGGCCAGCCGTGACCTGGGCAACACTCGCCAGCGGGACTACCGATCCGGCTTCGCCCAATACCTCCTTGAAGCTGGCCAGCAATTCATCGAGGCCGCCCTTTTCGCGACGGCGGGGGGAAAGATCCCAGTCGGTCGCAGCCAACTCGTCCATGCCCACTTCCCAAACCGATTGCGCCAGTACACCTGTGCCTGGCGTGCCATCGGGGACGCCGGGAGGAAGCTCACGCGGCTTGCGTAGTTCAGTACGGCGAACCTCATCCGCTAGCTGCTGCGCTATGACAGCACTGATCACAGGTGCCTTGCGATCCGAGCGCTGCTCGAACATGGGGGCAGCATCCACCATTCGAACTCGGCTCGTGCCGCCTTGCTTACGAAGTACCAGAAGACTGCCCTTGACACTGGCGTAGGGGGCAATTGCACCCGCGGGCAGTCCGATGACTGCCTCGACCAGCCCCTGTTCCAACAGGTGGCGGCGTAACTCCCTCTCCGCTCCCCCGCGAAATAGAAAGCCCTCGGTCACAGCAATCACTGCCCGCCCGTTCCGCTTGAGATGGGATAGCGCATGCTGAATGAATAGGCCTGTGCTGTCCGCAGTCATGAACGCGAAATGCTTGTGCCCAGCGGCATCGCGCGGCACCTTCGCTCCAATGGGTGGGTTGGCCACAACCAAATCAAAACCCTGGCTGCTTGGACTGCTAATCGGCTCACGTTCGAGGCTATTTCCAAGTTCGACGCAAGGAGCCTCAACCCCAGCAAGCAACATGCGAACTAATCCAACCAAGAATGAGATCTCGTTGATCTCCATCCCGGCAACATGCAGCTGATGATTGCCCCTAAGGGGCGATTCCTGCTTGCCGTTGGATTTTCGATTCGCTTCGATTAGTAAGTTTGCAGACCCGAAGCACGGATCGTAGATTCGCTCGCCAGGCTGTGGGTCCGCCAGAGCAGCGACTAGTCGAGCAATATTGACTGGTGTGCTGTACAGCGCGTGGTAAGAATCGCTACGTTCGTCAAGATTACTATCAAAAAACTCTAGCACCTTAAGTCGTTCGCTAGCGGTCTCGAAAGGCAACTCAGCCACCCGCTGCAATTCGTGCAGAAGGTAGGTGCTGTTGACTTTCGAAAGACGCTCGAAGACTGGCGATAGCCTGCGAATCCAACCAGCTGGCTTAGGCTCGCAGGAAGCAGACTGGCCTGCCAGATGCTCGCCCAGCGCACTTATTCGCTCGGCTAACTGGTCGGCCTCGGAAAAGTCGATAAGACAAAGAGTACGCCATTGCAAATTGGATGGAAGTATCGAATTGAACGGAACACCATCGAAGATCGCAATCGCCTCGCGTTCAGCTTCCGAGTAGTCAATCCATCTTAGGAGCAGCAGCGCAGCAATGGACTCACGAATAATGGAGTGAGATTCCGCGCGCATGTAGTTCCGCAATTTGTCTTTGGACAATGGCTTGCGATCTATTGGTTGAGAGTTGGCGCCCACGATCACAGCCCCCCTGCAAAAGCTTTGCGGAGGACGGCTCCGCGAAGCACTTCAACTTCACCGGGCAAAGACTCGGCTGCCAATTGACTCATCATGTTGTGAGCTGAGTCCAGCCTACTGATGATCTTTGCTTGCTCGACCAAGGAAGGAACCGGAATGCTGACTTCCCGGAGCCGTTCACCAGAGATCTTTACCATTGTTTGGCTAGATCCAAGTGCACGAGCCTTGATCTGCTTCCGAGAACTGGCGCTGCGCAATGCATAAGCCAGATACCGTGGCAGGATCAGCGCAAGATTCACCTTGAGTTTGATGAGCAGATCTGGATAGATAAGTCGCTCCGTGGGTGCTTCCGTCGCCACGGCAGAAAGGCCGACTAGCTCAATCGTGTTCGCACGAGAGACAAAAACGTCGCCCGCTTCGATGCTGAATTGCGTGGCAACCTCGTTTGGCAGTGCAATGGGCTTTTGATATGCTATGCCAAGGTCGATGCTGCGAACAGCAGTTAATGTCAAAACCGCTCCATCGGCCAAGCCTTCGGTGTCCTGGGCAATGGACCTACCATTGCGAACAGTGGTAACTAGTTCCCCGACAGTGCGATTGGTCCAGCCCTCGATGCCCGTCAGATCCGGATGCAACTCCGATTCGATCAAAGATGCAGAGAGGTACTGCTGCTGAATCCGCGAGTTTATTTTCAGTTCTTCAATTTCCTCTACCCGCTCAAGGCACTCCTTGATGCGGGCAACGATGCGGCGCTGTTCAATAAGCGGAGGAATGGCAACCTCAATTGCCTCAAACTTGACTTTGGTAATGTGCTTCATAGCAATGCCATGGGCGTGACTAGCCATCTCCTCCAAAGTTTCCAGCATCAAAAAATGCAGGAAGTCCCGATCCACAAGTTCAGCGTTTGGGATCGCCTTGAAGATGTGCTGGTTGAGTACGGCCGGGCCGCGATCCCAGATGAATGATCCGAGTGTGGCTGACCAAGAAATCAGCAGATCACCATCATTCACTTGGTAGCGTGGTTCGACGGTTTGGTCGCAGTAGTTGAACGGCTTGCTGCTATTGGTAAGGTTTTGAATGCGAATGATCGGCAGGCCAGAGGTCTTCCAGTCCTCCGGCTTGAATGCCTTCCCATTGATGTACTGGGCAAGTTCACCCAGCTTGTGGGTTTTCCAGGTCGCCGGGAACGTCATTCAGAACGCTCCAGCAAGGACTCAAGCTCGTCCAGCAACTCGGAGATTCGAGCTTCCTTGGTCTTGATGGACTGCACCAATTCAAGTGCGGGTCGATGCTCGTAGTCATCCACCTTGTTCGGGTTCTTTGCCGAGAGGTCGTAACCCATGGCCACAATGTCGGCCATGGGTATAGACCACGAGTTTTCGCCCTCCACGCGTCCTTTCCACTTGGCCAGGAAGTCGAACAGCTGGTTTCCTGCAATTGGCTTGCGCGTCTGCTTGAGTTCGAAGCCGTCGTTGGTCAGATCGTAAAACCAGACTGTCTCCGTGACCGAGCCATCTTGTGGTCGGTCGAAGAAGATCACATTGGTCTTGACTCCCGTGTATGGCAAGAAGCAGCCTGCCGGAAGCGATAGGACGGTGTGCACGTTGAACTGCTCCAGCAGTTCCTTGCGAACCTTTTGGTCCGGCCCGCCTCGGAAAAGCACACCCTCGGGCACAACGACTGCTGCGCGGCCGCCCTTTGCTAAGTTCGCCATGATGTGTTGTAGGAACAGGCATTCCGTGGCGCCGCTACGAACGCGGAAGTTGGTTTGCAACTCCTGAGCCATCTTGCCGCCGTAGGGAGGATTGGCCAAGATAACTTGGTACTTGTCCTTTTCGGCGACATTGCTGTCGTGCACCTCGAGCGTATTGGCTAACTCAAGGTTGGCCCCCTCGATGCCATGCAGGATCATGTTCATTGAGCCCAGCAGGTAGGTCAGTGGCTTGAGTTCCAGACCGAAGAAGGTCTTGGTCTGTAATGCCTCAAGCTGCTTGGCCGATAAGGCGCCGTGGCGACGGATGTAATCAGCCGCCTCACCCAGAAAACCTGCGGTCCCCAAGCACGGGTCGTAAGCGCGCTCGCCGATCTTGGGCTCTACAACTTCCACCATCGTCCGGATGATGTGTCGCTGTGTGTAGAACTCCCCCGCATAGCCGGCCGAATCCGCCGCGACGCGCTTGAGCAGATCTTCATAGATCTCTGACAGCACGATGACGTCCGTCTCGTCGGAGAAGTGCAGCTTGTCGACCTGCTGCACCACCTTGGCAAAGCTTGCGCCACGCCGGCTGTAATTACGCACATTGTCGAAGATGCGTCGGAAGCGCTGTGCGAGTCCATCATTACCCAGGCCAATAGCCGGATCTGGACTGGTCAGCTTGATCCACAGCTTGCCGTCGACAAACTCCAGCATATCGTCGGGATGGTCAGTATTCTTAGCCCAATGGCTCCAGGCAAACGGCCCGCTCAAGCGACGGACATAAGGCTTATCGTCAAAAGCGCCTTCCTCTTCTTTTCGGGTCTCGGCCTCGTCAAAGGCTTTGAGGAAGAACAGCCAGGCCAGCTGCTCGACGTAGTTACGTGCATCCACCCCCTCAGCATTGAGTTGGTCGCAGGCGTTCTTGACAATCTGCTGGACTTCCTGGCGGCGGTGATCGCTTTTCTTATTCATGTGTCTTTTAGATGGAATGGCGGATCTGAGCTCAGACCGTCATGGGCACGTAGATATGCTGTTTGATGAGCTCGAGGTCGGTTTTGAGCAGGGCCGGACCACCGTAACGCTGAGTCAGCGTGGTAAAGCTGCCGAACTGCTCGGAGAACTGCGGTGCGCTGTAGGTACGCGCAATCTCAAGGTCGTCAATGCCGAACAGGCGGTAATGGTCTAGGGCTGTCTGCCAAACGTGGGTCTTGAAGCGCTTTTCTTCCGGCAGGTCGCGCTCGCCAAGGTGATCCAGCAACCAGACTTGGTCCTGATCCCACAGGCGGTTTGCGCGGTCGGCACGACTGGGGACACGCGGCAACTGAAAGCCGATCTTGGCCAGGATGTCGACGTCGTCAGCATCGGGAAGATCGAGATAGTGGCGGAATGCGGACGCATAGATGTCGCGATCTCGCAGTTCCTCGCGGAGTTCTTCGCGACTCTTCTTATCTGTCCAGATTCGCAGAAGTTCGTCTACGCCATGATGTGCAACGCTGTGAATGAAATCACGCGACTTCTCTGCGTACTCCTCGAAGGGCACCTTGCTACCGTCAGCCAGGCAGACGAATCGGTTGCTGGCCGAAATGACAATTGACAGGCCTTCGCCTACCGGTTTGGGTATCCCCTCGCCGGTGTCCGCCTTAGGTTTGACCTTACTGGTCGAAGCAGCCTTCTGTTTGTTCGCAGGGTGCCCGTCAAACTCTGCATCCTCTAGCTGGCTCGCACCTGAATAGTCAAAGATGGTGAAGTAGCGCTTGTTGACGTCCTCGCACAAGCGTGTCCCGCGACCTTTCATTTGCTTGTAGAGGATCGCACTGCGCAGGGGCCTGACGAATACGATGTTCTTAACGTCGGGAGCGTCGAAGCCTGTGGTCAAAAGGTCGACGGTCACTGCAACCCGTGGGTTGCTGGTGCCGACCACAGCGAAATTGCGCTCCAGCTGATGACTGTTGCGTTCAGCTCGAGTGATGCGCGCCGCGTAGTCAGGATTGCCTGACAAGCGACGTAGCTCCTGTGCCATGAAGGCGGCATGAGTGTCGTCGACGCAGAAGACGATGGTCTTCTCTTCACGTAGCTGGTATTGGCCTAACACTGCCCACAGATCCTCCGCGATTACACGTGTGCGATCCGGCATGCGTATATCGCGCTCGAAGTTGGCAGTAGCGTAGTGCTTACCGTCCGGGCCGGTAAAACCGTCCTGGTCGACGTTTGTGATCCTTTCCTCCAGCAGATAGGGAACGAGGTATCCATCCTCAATGGCTTGCTTGAGGCTGTAGCTGTAGACCGGATCCCCAAAATAGTGCTGCGTATCGCGGCGCTTTTCTTCGTCGGTGAGGTCGCGAACACCTTCCTCGATTTCACGCGGCGTGGCTGTCAGACCCAATTGAAGTGCACTACCAAAGTGCTCGAGAACACCAAACCAGTCGCCAAATCCTGAACGATGGCACTCATCGATCACAACGAGGTCGAAGAAGTCTGGATCGTAGTGCTCGTAGACCTTCTTGCCATACAGGTCCTCATCTAGGCTCTGGTAATTGGCAAAGAACACCTTGCCTACTTGGTGCTGCCCCTTAGCGACGGTGTCCTTGTCGATCTGGACTCGCTCCGATGCTGATAGTGCGGAGAAGGCGCGGTAAGCCTGATCTTTCAGGCTGTTGCGATCAGTTAGAAAAAGAATGTGCTGGCGCTTTAGTGCATTGCCAGCAAGGAGTTTCCACGCAAGCTGGAAGACTGTGAACGTCTTACCAGTGCCGGTGGCCATCAACAGCAGTACGCGATCATTACCCTGGGCGAACTGCCATAACGTTTTATGAATCGCAATGTCTTGATAGGGTCGCACGGACTTCTGCGTAACTTGGTCAACATAGTAGTTAGCAGAAAAAGTTGCCTCCCACTGCGCCCAGTCGATGGTGACACCCATGCGGGTAATCAGTTCCTCAGCCGTCGGAACAGCATTGAGCGTTTCAAAGGCTCCTGTGTCGTTATCGGTCAGGATCCAGTCGCTACCATTGGAAGCTAAAGAGTAGCGCAATGAGAGTCGGCGGGCGTATCGCGAAGCCTGCTGCATGCCATCCGCGGCACTTTCGCTCTCGGCCTTGGCCTCTAGCACGACCAATGGAATGTCGCGGTAGCGAAGGACGTAGTCGGCGACAACCTCCTGGGTCTCGTCGTACATGTTCGCGCCGGACAGGTTGACACGCCCGCGCCCGATTCTGAGTTGAGCCTGCCACGCCCAGCCAGCCTTTTCGAGCTCGGGCTCGATCAGTTCGGTGCAGGTTTGTCGTTCGTTGCGTGCCATTGGATAACTTTATTGGTCGATTAGTTTACTGGTCAGATAAGAATAAAATTTGTGCTCAGCTGTCTAATGCAATACGCATGCCAACTAGGTTACCTCGTATTTCTGCAACCAGTTTGTCAGGGTTTGGTAGCTTCCGAGGCCTAACAGGTGAGCTGCCTCGGTCTTGTTCCCGTGCGTCTGCGCCATAGCGCGTTGGAGGTAGTGGCGCGACACGGTACTAAGAAGCTCTGGAAGAGAGATCGGGTCCTCTAGTGAGCGCCCCAAAACCGTTTCGCTCGCTGGCGGTACCGTTACGGCGAGCGACTCAGCGATGTCTTCTGATGTGATCTTCTCGCCAGAAGCCCAAATGCTGGCGCGCAGCAGGGCATTGTGAAGCTCGCGGACGTTGCCTGGCCAACTATGTCGAAGAAGAAGATTTCTTGCGGCGACATCCAATTTTTTGTTTTTGTAGCCAGGCTGACTGGACGCCTCCGCATTGATGCTTGCTAGCAGCGATTCAATGAGTAAGGTCAGATCGCCTTCGCGATTACGCAAAGGAGGGAGTTGAAGTACTCCGACCGCCAAGCGGTGGAAGAGGTCCTCCCGAAATCGGCCACCCCGAATCTCTTCGGGAAGGATGCGATTGGTTGCGGCTATGACCCTAATGTTGATCGACTTGGGCATGCTTGCGCCGACGCGAGTGACCTCTCGCTCTTGCAAAACACGCAGCAACCGCACTTGCGAGGCCAGTGGAAGCTCTCCAATTTCGTCAAGAAACAAAGTGCCGCCGTCTGCTGACTCAAAGTGACCAGCCCTTGCTATCGCAGCACCCGTAAATGCCCCCTTCTCATGTCCAAAAAGCTCCGCATCTACGAGCTCCTGAGGTATGGCTCCACAGTTGACCGCAACGAAGGGTTTGCCGTTGCGGGGGCTGGCTTGATGTATGGCACGAGCAAAGAGTTCTTTGCCTGTGCCGGATTCGCCTTGGATAAGAACAGGCACTTCCCGAAGGGCAAGGCGGTGGGCCTTTGCTACGGTTCGCTTCATTGCCTCACATTTGTGGATGATCGAAGTAAAAGCCGGGCTTTCAGGTGGAAGGCCCTGCATTAAGCGAGTAAGTGCATCATCCGCTGCCTTGTCTAGACCTGGATTGAACTCAACCGATAGCTCGAATGGAACCTCAACTTCTCGAACGCCCGCCTCTATAGAGGACTCGATCAAGCGAGCTGGAAACAGGGTTTTTGCCAGCAGCAACCAAATTGATGCCATTGCGGGCGTCCCTGGACTTAGGTGCAGCGTAATCTCAGCGCCTGGCGTTTGCTTGCGTATCTCGCTCAGAACTCTGGACGCTTCTCGATAGATGTCTTTGTGGTCTGTCGGAGAGGTTAGCTTCGTCTGATGCTCGACGACTAAAACCTGGCCCTGGTCCCGCAACCACGATGCATAGGCCCTCGTCTTCTCAAGCGAATGGTCCGACAATAGGTGGACACATTCAAAGGTGTACGCTTTGACCGCCCCGAGCACTGGACCGCGCTCAGTGTCAGGCTTTGAAGTCGCGGCGCGGAGATCAGTAATGCCTAGCCAAGTAACCAGAATGGACATTTCATAAAAATTATTGTGTTGTAACAATTTTCATTGTAAGGGATCTTGGTTGAAAACGGAAAGGCCGTTCGAACGTGGGACCACCGAGCTATACCCTTTACCTTCTACGCAGTCTGGGGCACCTAAAACTTTAGCATCCTGATATACGCTTACCGTTTGACGAGTAACAAAAACTTTCGCTTTCCGGATACAACGCAAGTACATCACCAATGAAAAATTTTTCTTTCGCATCGGAAAAGTGAGCACGGTTTAGCAACTGCCACGGATGAGGCTTATTCACCATCTCAAAACCATAATCCATAGACAAACCGCAGTAATTCCCCAGTAAATATCTGTGGTGAAGACGATTCCGCTCATCATTGACAGCAATAAATCTAAACGTTCCACCAAATCGAATTCGGTTTAAATATTTTATTAAGAGTTCCTGTTCATAGGGCCAATTTGCACGAAACGGTCTCGGATCGTCATGTTTCTCTATTGATGAACGAACTACAGTGAAATCAACCCCGCCTAGTTGCGCCCAATGCTGAAAAACAGTTTCAAAAAGATCACGCTCTTTCCTGGTTGACATCAACCATTGATGTCGATGTACCAATACAATCTTTTTGTGCTTCTTGAGAAAAGGGTCCAAGATCGGTATGAATTCCCTCGCTTCCTTTAGCTTAGAAACATCCAGGTAACCCACTCGCTCCTCTGAATTCTGGATGTATTCGTCAATATTATTAGAAGAATATAAAGGGTTAAAATCGGCGCTTTCGTCTGTGACCAGAACATCAAAAGCTGTTTTAACTGATTCGCTGGATGCCGCTTGAATCCAAGGCTTGGTTCGATCAAAAGCAACGCTTTCTTGCACCATCGCACCGGATTGATCAATGGAACGAAGAATATCTTTTAATTTTCTTTTTAAATTTTCATCCGTAACAGAGTTTATTTGCTGCAGAGCAAAATTAATCCAATCCCTAGGGACTCCTGCGATAAATCGACCATTTGATAGACCAAATTTGTGCTTTAAAATCGTACATACGATTTGATTTCTGGCGATGGCAGGATCGATCGCAACTGACTCAAATAATTTACTCTGCATCACATTAACCCCACAAGTCCTCATCGCGCTCATCGAAGAATCCCTGAGGCCACCCGTCGATAAACTCCCCGAAGGAATCCACACGAATCAAGAAGACTTTGCTCCTATCGACCTCGGGTTTGACATAAATTAGCGACAACTCACTGGGATACAGAGTCAATGATGAATGTAGTAATGGGTCTTTGTAGGAGTCCCGTATCCTCCGCAGAAATCTAAGGACTATGTGCTCACTATGGGTCTCAACGACGATATTTCCTCCGTATTTTTCTTCACGGTCTTTCGCGACGCTATTGACTATGCAATCCGCCACTCTTGACTGTAGTTTTGGGTGAAGGTGTACCTCCGGTTGGCGAATCAGGTAATTGTTCGAAATACCGAGGTAGGTAAGGATAGGCAGAATCTGAGAGAAACCAGTTCCAACTTCAGAGAATCGGAGTTCTCTTCCCGCTTGATCAACCAAATAGATACGCGCTAAAAATTCTATTCCCGGATCCAGCTGACGGACTGTAAACGACCCAAATTTTGAGCGGTTTTTCTTATCGCCACTTACTTCAAACTTATCATTAAGATCAACTACACTCCAGTTATTTGAACTGTGATCTTTCAAGGGCATACAAATCTTTAGCCCTACCTTTATCTGATATCCTGAATCTAAGAAAGCCTTACCACCAATCCAATTGTTTATCTCCGCCAACAAAATTGAGTTTGGGAAATCGGGGTCCTTGGCCTTTGCAATTGCTTCGCAGATGGCCTCGCGTGCCAAAATGTATTTTCCGGAAGATCGTTTTCTATCTGAGCTCTCCCTAAACTGATTGCCTGCGTGCTCTCCTTTACCAGACTGTGAACCAAACTCACAAAAAAACCAATCCGAATCGAGATCTCTAATAGGTTGTGAACTGAAGGTCCAAGCGTATTTTCGAATGAGTGAGGATAAAGGGTAATGAAAAACTGCTGTTATCAATGCAAAGGCTTCATCCGCAAGCACAGGCGAATTATTTTCTAGTGGAGAAATTTTATAGAAAAAATTCGCTGGATCGCCAAAAGACGGCCACGCGGGTCCCATTTCAGGCGCGTGCGGTGACCAATCGCCATAATAATAGTTCCAGTTAAAGTCTGCTTCTTGATCAGAAATTTTGGCAAGCTCACTGGATTCGGGCAATAGAAACTCTCTAGCAAACTTCTTTATGCTAATTTCTTGTTGACCATCCCTTGATTTCCAAGTCGCAGCCAACCTCCCATCCAAATAAACCGAAACATCAAGACTTTTCGATGTCACGTTTTCAAAAGCCACGGTGTAGATGGTCTCACTTAGGTGCTGTAAAAACTCCTTGTCTGAAAACATTCTCCCGAATAATGGAAATTCACCTTTGGTCGCTATATCCGGAAATAAACTAACTTCGCCTGATGTGGGCCTAAGTTTTTTGTCGATCCTCTCTTCAATGAGACTCAAGTAATCACCAAGCTCTTCAGTGTCCGCCGGATATTTAGCTGACAATCCATAGGCGGGAGAAATTTCCCCGGATCGCGTGGCATCGTTGATCAACTCTAATTCTGCCGAGCCGTAAGATTGGGCCCTTGTAAACATGCTCAAGATATCAAAAACTTCGTAAATACTACTTTTCCCAGCAGAGTTAGGACCAAGAATTACTGATATCTTTGATAGTGGAATGAGACTCCATTCAGCTAACGCTCTATGGTTTGCTATTAACAAAGACAAATCAAATTGTGGCTCTTGATAAGCCTTCCTCACCAATAGTTCTTTTGTTGGAAAAGTAAGCTGCATATGAATCTTTGATTTTGATTGTGCTTATGATTTTAGGTTAGTAGATCGAAAATTGGTACGCGAATGTTCCTTACATCACCACCATGCCAAAAAATTAAGCGCTTTAAAGTCACCGTTTTAAGAAGATCTGATAAATTCTCAGCCAGCAAGGGCACAAGATGAGCCTGCATACAGCCTAAAGCCTCGCCACAAGCTCGGTCAGCCTATGCCTCCGCGTAAACCCATAGCTTCAGTTCCGTAATTGACCCAAACATTCCTTCTGATTGACGTGTCGTCTTAGGCTTGAGCTCTGAAGCCGACCAGCCTGCAGATTAATCTTAAAGTTGACTATAGCTTCTAATCTTGCTTCCGGCGCAGCTACCAAAACAGGGCTGGGCCGAATCGTTGCTCAGAGAGCCAAGTCCAAGTCAGGTGTCAGGTAAGTCTCAACCTCGACTGACGTAATCGGAGGAAATGCTTGTTCTCAAAGGTTGTCATTTATGATCGCCCAGAAGCCTGTTAGGCAAATGTAGAAAGCGCCGAGCCAGGATCTTTAGACACCATGCAAAAGCCCTTTAGCCGCTTGCCTTGGTCAATCGTATGGTGCGGAATAGAGTTCATGATGGCACTCAATAAAAACACGCCCTAGTATCCAGAAGTTCAGAAAGCCAGCTCACCGTGCCTAATTTGCTTCGGTTAGCGCAGGCAAGATTGCATCAAACAATCTACATCTCTCGGTTTGAGCTTGAAACATTTAGATAAATTAAAGAAAATATTAATTTTGAACAAAATTTTCCAAGCCATATGCAAGCTTACCTGATAAAAGCAAATGGAAAAATCAAATGCCTTCGATGCACGGCAATAAGCTCGCGGTCAGGCGAGCAATGTGGGCGGCCAGCATTGCGGTCAAGTAGAACTCAAAAATGCCAATTTCATGGAGGAGGGTCAACTGGTCCGCGAACAGAGGTTGGGCGTGAACGGATTCGCCAGATCCATTGGATCCACGGGGAAAGAAGCGCAGCTGGTATGGCGCAAGCCTCAAGGATCTCAGTCCTGATCAGAAGCTTGGCAGATTGCGTCCAAGTTCTTTGGAATGTCCGTGTAGTGGACTTTCGCGGTCGACACCCATCAAAATACAAAAAATTGACTACCGAAGATGACGTACGTAGGTTCTTATTGAACCATTTCAATGGTTAGTTCAAAAACCAAAACATATGATGAAACCTGGCATTTGATAAGGTTCTTTTATTTATTCCGCTTAAGTCAATAACCAATAGTTAATAGTGAACCTGGTGGAGGGCCCATTGTCATGAGCAACCCCACTTTTTTGCCATCAAACAAGTGTGGCCACGCCGTTATTGTTAACCATACCCGAGGATTTCAAAGTTTGAAACAAACCGTCATTTGGTTCGGTATCGTCCCAGTACCAGCAAGAGGAGTCGGGCTCTCCAATTGGTCGTTCAAGGATGGTGTTGAATTTGATACTTGTTAACTTCGAAGACCGTAAGTCCTTGAGCCCGAAGCTTCGCATTATTTCGGCGACACAATTTGGGTTTAACGGAGCGAAACGTGTGCCAATGTAATTTGGATCTTCAATTTCCGGATCAGTTGTTTTGGCCAGAATCGTGTAGCGCCAGTAGCGATCAACTGAGGATAAAGCCTCTCCTGAGTAAAGCCTTGAAATGTGGTATCCGCCGTTTTTAGCCGGGGTAACCCAATAACTGCCGTCTTCCTCAAACATGTAGCTCCATCCAGGCTCAGGAGTCCAGTTATCACCATTCCAAATGCCTATAGATTTAGTTATTGCTTTACTCAAATGCGACACGGTGTCGCTTTTGGATTCTGTCAACCTTTTCTTAGGTGTCTCCCCTCTGGCAGCTTGCAAATACCGTTGTGCCCGACGAGGTGGCAGGCCAAGATGCTCTTTCACCCATTTTTGAAATTCACCATGTGGTAGGTTGGATTTCGCTTGGAGAAGTAGTTTTCCTGCCTCCATGGCGTATCTCACCGCATCCTTGGCAGATGTTTCGGCCAAGTCATGCAGACGCCTGATCTCCGATACCAGTATTATCAATTGATTGTTTTCACTCATGCTATTTCCTTCTTGCCATTTTCGGCAAAAGCTCACCTAATCAAGGCGAACCTTGGTTAATAAAAACACCAGCAACCGTCGATAACTGGTGCAATTGCCTCAGCCCTTGCGAGCTGAGGGTTTGTCTTCATTCGGTTGAATTTGAAGACCTACTCTCTATGAACTTTTTATCAGGTCGCAATAATGGCAAAATCAAGTTTTCTGGTCCATGTGCCACTACGTATTCGGACCAGCCCTTTGACCTGTAAGGAACAACGGCACTTTGTTTGTCAATCCAATGTGTTTGCGCAGCTGCCTCTTTGACAAATCCAGCCAAGTGTTCATATTTGATGTTTTCTGGCTGGGCTAATGCAAGATGTGCATGTGGGCTGGAGCCGTATGTACCCCAATCAGAAAGCACAAACGATGCTACGTATTCCCCGCGCCTAACTCTGCTGCGACCAAAGCAAGAGTAATCAATTCGCCTGAGGACATGTCTAAGGGTTTCGTTAAGGATCTCTTGATTGATGGTTTCAGCGATATGAAACCGCTTAAACGTCAGGGTCGCTGCCAATGTCCAGCGAGCCAATGAATGGAGCCATTCCGACCATGCTTTTCGGGTCTCTGATTTTGTACGTAACGAATGAACAAAGTTATTCCCCAAGTTCGGATTGCGCTCCTTTGCCGCAAGTTGGGCTATGTCCCAATTTTTTATGGGTGTTTCCGTCTTGGGTACTGTTTTGGTAGACCTCATGCGTCTTCTCTATGGAGTTTCGTTGCCACTCGCACAGATTCACAGTTATGGCGATACCCTGCAGGATCTTTTGTCCAAGCGCGGATGTCGGAGACTCGCCAGGCGGTGATCTGGGGCGAAACTTTGATTGGGGTCGGAAAGTCGCCGCTACGGCATTTGCGCCACAAAGTTGCGGGGGCAAAGCAAATGATTCCCCATGAGGTAAGTTGGCTGAGCCTGATCAGTGCGTCGTCGGGAAGACTGTCAAAATTGATGGACGTCATGTTGAACCTTCAAGGTATTTCATGTAGTACCAAGAAGGTTAATCAACAATGGCCGATCAGCCGAACGATAACGAATTACGGAAGAGGTAGCGTCACACTTTTCTCAGGATTCGGTAATAGGTTGACATTTTTACGGGAGGAAATCTTACGGCGCATTCATATGCAGCCGCTTTCTTCGTTTTGAATTTTGAATGGTTATCTTGGTAAAAGGCCATGGCGTTCTTTATGGCTTCTTTATGGAGACGGTTTTTTTCATTACCTCCCTTTGCTCCAGTTTCGCGGATCGCGCCCCTTGCAATCTCTGCGTCATCTGCCAGACGTTGTGAAATCGCTTTGTCAATATATTCGTGAGCCTCTAGGAGTCGACCTGAGAAGAGGCGATTGATGTATTTTTGAATGTGTGCAAATTTTGGCTCTTCTGTGTCCCACTCCAGACCACTCACAATCGTTGACAATTGGCTCGCTCCTTCATTCAGTTTTCCTTCGGTTTCTGAATAAATGGCAATTAAATCAAGCACTAAATTTTGAATAGCATGACCGTCTTTTGCCCCATCATCGGATGTGTCTTCTTGGAGGAATTGCGCGATTCGGCTGTTTAACTTGAACCGAACAGCATGCGAAATTTCGGGTGAGTCTGGCCATGTGATCATGCTGTCCTCCTGATTGGTTGTATTTTGGGATTGGTATGTATTGGCAATAGATCGATAAAGTTGGCCCATTCATTCATTAAATTACGACGCTTTGCCAAGAGGTCAGTGCGCTGGTAGGCCGCTTTGACAGCGTCCCCAACAGCGTGTCCAGAGGCTGCCTTGCGAATTTCATCTGGATATGTTGTCTGCTCTGCGGCCCAGTCTCTGAACGTTGATCGAAAGCCGTGAGGAACCGCCTCGACTTTAAGTTCGCCTCGTTCCCGCATTCCTCTCATGAGTTGGCTCAATGCCATGTCTGACAATGGTTTGTTGTTGGGGCTTGGGAAAATCAGGTTTGACCCGGGAGTCACTTGCAACGATCGAAGCAACTTGATGGCTTGTGGTTGTAGTGGCACCTTGTGTTCTTGCTTCGTTTTGGTGTGTGTTGCTGGGACCGTCCAGACCTTTTGATCGAAGTCGATCTCGTCCCATGTTGCCATCCGCACCGAGCCGGACCGGACACTGGTCAAAATCAGGAACTCAAGGGCCTTTGCGCTTGTGCTGGCATTTTTCCTGAGGTTCACCATGAAGTCTCCAATTTGTCGGAACGGGACGGCTGGTTGGTGTTTGACCTCTTTGAGGCCTCTGGGAGAGGGGAGTTGGGTATCAAGATATCCCTTCCAGATCGCCGGGTTTGATCCTGATCGGTATTCGTTCACCGTAGCGTAATCAAGGACCGTTCGCATCCGGTCCAGTAACCGTTTGGCGGTTTCAGGTTTTGTGTGCCAGAGTTTCCCGCTCAATCCATTACGGTGGGTAGTAGGTTGTAGCAGTACATCCAACACTTGGCGCATCGAAATATCAGCCACCAACAATTTTCCGATGACCGGGTAGGCATATGCCTGAAGAGTTGCTGACCACTGCTTTCTGTGTTTGTCATTGGTGTAGTCCGATGCGTGAACCTCGATGTAGGCGTCAGCACACTCTTGAAAGGTCTTGTCCTTTGCGGCTGATGCCAAAAAGGCGCTTCTTTGCGCGCGTTTGCGCGCAACCAGATTGACTCCCGCCTTCGCCTCATTGGACAGTTTCCGAGCTGTCTCTCGTGCCTCGGCAAGGGTCACTTGTGGGTATGCACCAAGGCCCACAGGGCTTCGCTTGCCTGCAACCTGAACTCGCAAAATCCATGAGCGTGAGGATTGTGCTCCGGGTCTTGAGGGCGGTTTGACTTGTAGGAGCAGGCCTGCAATGCCCCCAACCGCATGCCATCCGGGCTTCGTTAGACGCTTTACTTCAAGGGCTGAAAGTTCTTTTGCGATCTTCGGCATTTATACCATCCAGCATATCATAAATATTGAGATTGGATGATAAGACTTGATATTCCATGACGCAATGATTTTCGTTTTTCAGAACAGAAATGCCATTTAAATGATGCTAGTTGACATTTGATGACACACTATTTGAGCGGACTCTCTCTCCGCCATGCAAACTTTCTTCAAAGTTTCAATTCTTCAATCCCCATCTGCAAGGTGTTGATCTGATTGGGCTTTTGTCCATCAGCTCCTGACCAGCGATTGAAGAAAGTGGCCTCACACAGGGTCACGATGCAGATTGAGACGCTGTTCTGCTCAGCAGCTCCTGACTGAGCGAGTTCGAA
>JACCEB010759626.1_pt1 | contig 31626 bp, 21 predicted proteins | sample 7454761 | NCBI WGS metagenome assembly JACCEB01 (sample SAMN15323454, study PRJNA562643) | freshwater metagenome | isolation source: river surface water | place: USA:Blue River Watershed | collected 2017-08-18
AAGATAACACCAATATTGGTTTTACCTTTGGTACGAGGTCCAAGTGAAGAAGGATCTGGTAATACGGCTTTTAAAAATTGTAATGGGACGATTGGTTTACCTTCATACATGATTGGCTTTACAGAGGTCATACCAATATTCACGAGCACGCGAAGGTGCGTTAAATATTTTTCTGAAAAACTCATATAAAATCTCGCTCTTTTAACTTCTGGAATAAACTTAACGATCGATTCTAATTCTTCGTGATACATCAAATACATATCTTTAGGACCGATTTCATCCAAAGGATACGTTTCTTTAACGGTTAAGGCTGGTATTTCTTTCCATTGTCCTTGTTCGTAATAACGACCAGGCATGGTAATTTCTCTAATGTTGATTTCGGGATTAAAGTTAGTAGCAAAAGGATAACCATGGTCTCCGCCATTGGCGTCTAAGATATCAATATAATCAATCGTGTCAAAATAATGTTTTTTACCATACATGCAAAAAACACTGGTAACGCCAGGATCAAAACCACTTCCAAGTAACGCCATCACACCAGCTTTTTTGAAGCGGTCATGGTAAACCCATTGCGTACTGTATTCAAAACCAGCTTTTTCTCTAACTTCAGCCGCCGCCGTATCTAAGTAATGTGTTTTGGTTTCAATGCATGCTTCCATGATTGGAATATTTTGATAAGGCAACGCTAAGTTCATCACTAAAACAGGTTTGTATTTTTTGATAAGGGCAACAACGTTCTCTTTGACTTCTGCATCCACTTGTTCGGCGATGGAAATAACCGGGTATTTCTTGAGTCGTTGAACAATCGCTTCACATTTTGATTTGGTTCGACTGGCAACAATAATAGTTTTAAAAACTTCGTTATTTTGGGCACATTTTTGAGCACCAACCGAAGCAACTCCGCCACTACCAATGATTAATACCGTTGACATAAGAAACCTCCATTTTATTTTTTGATTGGGTGGTTTATCAAGTGAAAATAAATGACAAACCATTTCTCTGGCTGTCATAGGAAGGTTCCTTTAGACCCTAATAGTTCCAACGACCTTACATTTCTATAAGTGTGTTCAATCAAATTTTACGTAATTTATTTCATAAGTCAATCAAATCACAAGCAAAACTAAATTGATGTTATTTATTATTTAAATTACAATAATATTGTTAACGCAATTTAAATTGCGATAACAAAAGGTGACATAACATGCTGGCTCAAGTTTTTGGAGAAAAACATTTATTTGGAACGGGATTTTTATTCATTATCATTTTTTGTTTTTTGTTGACAGTTAAGAAAAATTCAAATGCAAAAACTCAAAAAAAATATCTCAATACATTCACGATTCTTTTTTTAATGATTGAATTAATCAGATTGATTTTACTTGTCAATCGAGATGGAAGACTTGCGATTTATCAATTGCCACTCAATCTTTGTTCAGTACCTTTGTATCTTTACCCAGCCATATCACTGGATCAAAAAGATGGCTTACTAAAAAAATGGTTGATGCCAGCGGCATTTTCTACTGTTATGCTTGCAGGTCTCATCGCATTGTTAATTCCAAGCAATATACTTGGTGCAGAGTTATCGTGGATACCGATTGAAAACAACTTAGTTGAAATCACAAGTTTTGTATTCCACGCACTGATGATAGCTGCACCCCTAGCATTAATTAAATTAGGTTATTATAAACCCAGCATAAAAGACATTCCAAAAGCTTTTCTTTTTACAGGGGCATTCGCTGGATTAGCAATGATCGTCAATGCTTTTACAAACCAAGATTTTCTGTTGTTAAATTATGGAACAGGTAGTCCTTTTCAATTTCTAATTTCTACGTCTAAATTACTGTATCAAGTGACGATGATAGGTTTAGGAGCTTTTTTGATCAGTTTGTTTTTTATTGTCGGAGAGCTACTTCAAAAAAAGACGATATAATCGGTACTTTGTTTTTTTAAATGTTTTCACAGGTTAGAAAATGCAACAAATCTCTAGGTTGAGAGTATAAATAAAGTAATAGGAGGAATGTAACATGGCCACTCCAACAAAACCAGCGGCAAAACCAGCACCAGCCCCAGCTAAAGCTCCTGCTGCTCCCGCAAAACCAGGTAAGAAGTAAATTCTTAGAAGTCACATTGGAATACGATGTGACTTTTTTTATTGGGTTTAATGCTTGTTACAATAAAGACATGAAATTAAATATACAATCCGTGATTCAACATCCTGGGTTTATTCTTGCTTCTTGGTTTGTATTTGTATTCTTTATGGTGGTGATTCTGCCAGCAGTTTCCATGGCTACCGTTGAACAAGGCCTAACAGAATCCATTGATACAAACTTTTCTTTTGATCCTGCTGCCATCTATCGAATTGTCGAGGCTTACGGACCATCAGGTCGCGCTTACTATATTTGGCAACGCTGGACCTTTGATTTAATCTGGCCACTTGTGTATGGTCTACCGTTATTTTCAACATTGAATCGTTTTATTCCTAATCTATTTAGATTTAGAAATGTGATTGTTTTTCTTCCCCTCATTGCAACACTTCTGGATTACGTAGAGAATGTGACGTTTACAGTTCTGGTTAGTCTATTTCCCACAGAAATCCCACTATTAGCAGTCCTTGGTGTCACCATCAGTGCTTTCAAATGGTTTGCTTTGGGTACATCCATGATGATTGTATCGATCTTACCAATCATTGGACTTCTTTCATTATTAAGAAAACTCCTCAAAAAAAGTTCTTCATAAACTTTGGCCCAAACGCTATACATTCCAATTGCAGTGGTTATAATTTAATTAGAGGATGGGAATTTCTAAAGACCATCGTTCTTAATTAGCAAAGTTCGATTCGTTAGCTTAGGTAGATGGTTGAGATTCCGTAAGAGATGCCTCTGACAAGGTCCTCTAAAGCCGGGTTCCCATCCTCCGCGGCCTAGATATCAAGAAAAGAAAAAGTGGTCATTAGACCACTTTTTTACTTAGGTTAATTTTGTAACCAATGCCCCATTTGGTTTCAATGATGTTAGGAACATCAGGATTATGTTCAATTTTCTTTCTTAATCGACGAATATGTACATTCAACACATTCCCGTTATCGTAATATTGATCTTGCCAAATCATTTCATAAAGTTCTTTTTTCATGAATACTTTATCTGGATAAGTTGCTAGCGTTAACAAAATATTAAATTCTAATTTGGTTACAGGAAGAATTTCAGTGCCTCTTTTGATTTGATATTGATCTGTATCGAGAATCAAATCTTGAATCATGATTTGTTTTGAAGTTTTTTGCATTTTTTGAAAACGCCTTTTTAACAACGCTTGGGTACGAATGATGAATTCTTGTTGTGAGAAAGGAGCATAAAGAACCTCATCAGATCCGTGGTGGAAGGCTGTTTCTAACAAATTCTCATTCTTTGGAATAATCGTTAAAACAGGAATATCCTTTACCGACTTGACCTTTTTGATTACTTCCAGCTTGGTGTGATCTAAAAGATTAGATGCATGGAAAAATATCAAAAAGTCTGCCTTCATCGTATGCATTTGTATCTCTAGTTGATGAATTGGTACGTGATGATACGTTCCCGCTATTTTACTTTTAAGAAAATCCAAACTCGTTTTTAAATTAGACTCTGTGTGTATGACAACAATTTCCATCCAAGTTTCCCCCATTGGATTTAGTTTAGCTATTCATATTTTATTACATATTTATTACTATAATTATTAACGCTTCATTAAGTTTCTCTTAACTTCTTATAATTGATGATAAAAAAGCTAGAATTAAGCGGGGGATAATGGATTTTCTTCCTTGATCATTGGATTTAATTTGGTTAACGTACAAACTTAATCACTTTTTTCGACCATGATAAAACTTCTTTACTAAGGGGGTTAGCTAATGCGTGTTTTGCTGGCATGGTTGGATGAGTTAAATAAAAATATTGACCATACGTTTCCTTAACTGAAGGATCGGCGGCTAAATAATACAAAGCCTCTGCAGAATTACTTACGCTTTTTAACATCCGATTAATAATCAATTTTTTAAACATCCGATAGAGCCAACCATTGTTTAGACCAATTTCAGATTGAACTGCGCCAGGATGCATGGCATTGATGGTAATACCTTTGCGGAATAAATTAGGCGCTAATGCCCATACCGTATGCAATTGGGCGGACTTAGAGGCACCATAACTTCGTAATCCGGTATACCATCGCTTTTTAAAATGAGGATCGTCTAATGAGAATCGACTAAAACGATGGCCTTCAGAATTGACTTGAATGATTCGCCCTTTGGATTGACTGAGTAAAGGGGTTAAGGTTTCAGTAATCAATAAACTCGACAAATGATTCACCGTTAAAACAAGTTCGGTTTGGTCTTTGGTAAGTACTCGTTTGGTAGAGTAAACACCGGCATTATTGATTAATACGTCGATTTGTTTTTCTTGATTGATAATGCTTTGTAACGTTTCTTTAACAGATTTGAGGTTCGAGAAATCGGCTAAATAGTAGCGAACTTGAATGCCATATTGATGCTCTAATTCTTTTTTTAATTCCTGAACTTTGTTTTCATTACGAACGAACAAAATTAAATTTGCTTTTCCTTTGGCAAATCGATGTGTCGCCGATAACCCGATACCAGAGGTTGCGCCTGTAATTAAAACCCACTTGCCTTCCAAAGTAACCTTGGTTTGATGAGGTGGTTTATTGCCTAATTTTAAAAATTCGTATTGCGGTTTAAGTGCCATGATTTATCCAAAAAAGGTTTTCATGAACCAACGATAAAACTTTTTCCAAACAGGAATATTGTTATAAATATCACCCCAAAGATCATAAAAATCTCTTTGGTGAAGAATGCGACCATCTGGATGAAGTGTTAATTGGGTTGCGCCATATAAAGGAGTGCTAGGAGCTTTTTTGTAAACAATGGTCATCGTCCATGTGAATAACAATTTATTTTCAGTATGGGTTACCGTGCCAATATCCATCACTAATTTTTGACTGCGCTTTGTTAAACGTTGGCACATTTGAAGGAAGGGTTCTCGACCCTTGATGATTTGAATGGAATCATGAAACGTCATATCGGGGTGATAAAAAGGGAAAATATGAGCCCAATCGGGTTTACCTTTTTCGTTATAGGTTTTAGACCAATAACGTCTCAAGGAATCGACGGTAAGAGCTTCGGGTAATGCGCCTATTACTGGCTGAGGTTGAACATTCTTTTTCATAGGCATTATTATAACGAAAAGATTGCTTATGTAGAAATGAATTAAGTTTGATAAAATATACCCAATGAACCATACATATGATGTTGTCGTTGTCGGTGCGGGAATGGGTGGTTTAACCACCGCCACTTATGCAGCTCGTGCTGGTCGCAAAGTTTTACTGTTAGAACGGGGTCCCGAACCCGGTGGTCTGTTTGGTAGTTTTAAATCAGGCCCTTACACCTTTGATCATGGCGCTCGTGCTGTTGAAAATTCTGGGATTATGTTCCCAATGTTCAAACAACTCGGTTTGAAATTAGACTTTGTCAAAAGTCCTGTCAATATTGGTTCTGGTCAACATTTTGTTCCCATTACCTCCGATGTTGAATTAGAGCCATATGCCCAATTTTTAATCAAACTCTTCCCTCAAGAAGAAAAAGCGATTCGTTTAATCTGCAAAGACATCGTCAAGATTTCCTTACAAATGCGCGTTCTTTATGGGATTGAAAACCCACTCTTTATTGATGATGCTTATACCAATATGACCTATATTACGAAAACCCTCTTACCTTGGGCCCTTAAATTTATGGTAACGATGCCAAGAACCCAACGTTATTTCACACCTATCAAAGAACACTTACTCCAATTCACAAACAATCCTTCACTCATTGATTTTATTTCTCAACACTTCTTTGAAGAAACCCCTGCGATCTTTGCGATGTCGTATTTCTCGCTTTATACGGATTATAACTATCCTAAAGGTGGAACAGGTGCCGTTGTCAAAGCAATGGTGAAGTTTTTTCAAGATCACCAAGGCGAATTAAAATTAAAGTCTGAAGTGACAGAAATTGATCTAGACCAACAACAGGTGACGATCAAAACAGGTGAAACCTTCTCGTATAAAACCTTAGTCTGGGCTGGTAGTCCACCGATGATGCATCGCGTTGTAAAGAGTCTTAAACCTAAACTCATTAAGAATCAACAACTTGCCATTAGCAAAACCAAAAAAGGTAAAGGGGCTGATTCCGTGATGACGGTCTTTATGAAAGTGAAGGATCCCAAACGTAAATTAGCAAAACAAGCTGGGATGCACACCTTCTTTACGCCTTACTTAGATGGTTTAACTGCTCACTCGATCGATTTAATCAAACAAAAAGATGGAACCTTTGTGTCTGATAAAACCAAAATATTTAACTGGATCAAAGAATGGTACCGTCGTAACACGTATGAAATCTCTGTACCCGTATTACGTGATCCGACACTTGCTCCAGATGATGAATCCGGCTTCATTGTGTCTTTATTATTAGATTATCAATTAACCAAATTTATCGCTGATCAAGGTTGGTATGAAGATTTAAAACAAATCAGTAATCAATATTTTGTCGATATTCTTGATCAAACTTGGATTCCTGGTCTTAAAGCAGGAACCTATGAAACCATGCATGCCTCACCTTTAACGATGGAAAAGTTTGCCGCCGTTCACGAAGGATCATTGAGTGGTTGGTCATTTGCGAATAAACCGATGCTTTCTGAATTTTTATTTACCCGTGTGGCAAAATCCATTAACACCCCTTATCCAAATGTCTTTCAAGCCGGCCAATGGGCATTTGCGCCAGCAGGTTTACCAACGTGTGCCTTAACTGGTAAATTAGCCGCAGATAAAGTTATCAAGCTAACTAAGGAGAAATAAAATGAAGTTAACGCTTTCGATTCGTCAGTTCCTTGCAGAATTCTATGGAACATTTATTTTGGTGTTTATAGGCACCGGATCTATCGCCTTTGGCTTAGGACAAGATTTACTCGGTGTTGCATTCGCTTTCGGTGCCGGCGCGTTGATTGCAATTTACACGATTGGACATATTTCTGGCGCGCACTTAAATCCTGCTGTGAGTTTAGCCATGGTCCTTGATCGTCGTATGTCTTGGAAACAATTTGGTATTTACCTTCTTGCGCAATTCCTAGGCGCTTTATTTGCCTCATCAACGCTTTTGTTAGGTAGTGAAGCAGATGCATTTACAGGTTTAGGTGCCAGTGGATTTTCTGCTCCAACCACGGCGATTGTGGTGATCATCTTTGAAATGTTTTTAACCTTTATCTTGGTTTACACCGTTCTTGCTGCTTCTCAACGTAAACCATTACAACCTTTGATGGGTTTGATTGTAGCCTTTACGCTTATTGGTTTAATTCTCATCGGAGGGCCGATTTCAAGCGCATCCTTGAATCCGATTCGATCATTAGCACCAGCCTTACTTGAAGGTGGAACAGCGTTATCACAAGTATGGGTTTATGTCGTAGGTCCATTATTGGGTAGCATCCTTGCGGTGATCTTTTATCGAATTTTGAAACTGAAAGACTCCAACACAAACTAATCTCATCAAGTCAAAAAGCAAAAAGAACTGGTGTCCCCCACCCAGTTCTTTTTTCGATAAGGTTCGTAAACGAATTATTTTTTCTTTTTGTCTTTTGCTTCTTCGTTACCTTTGATATCTAAAAGTTCTTCTGCAAAGTTTGAGTCGTTATTTCGATAACGGAATAATGCCTTTTCCACACCTTCAAATTGACTTCTCATACCTGCTTTGGAATATACTACATTTGCCGTTCGCGATTCTTTAAATCCCATGTTTTGAGCAGTTGCAAATGCATCGATATTGGCACCCAAGAACATGAACTCCCATCCATACTTTTCTTGTTGTTGTTGAACCAAACGTTTTAAGGTATGGGAATCAAATTCCTTGGACGCGTTTTCATGACCATCCGTGGTGATCACAAATACCGTCTTTTCAGGAACGTTATCGTCTCCAAGCGCTTGATAAACATTGACGATTTTTCGAATACCTCGACCAATCGCATCGACGAGTGCTGTTGAACCTCTGACAAAATATTCTTTATTACTTAATGCCGGAATCGCTTTGATATCACGACGGTGATACACCACTTCAAATTGATCATCAAATAAAACTAAACTCACGAGCACATCTCCTGGCGTTTCTCTTTGTTTTTCAATTAAAGAGTTGAACCCACCAATCGTGTCCGATTCTAAGCCACGCATACTGCCACTACGATCGAGAATGAATACAAATTCGACCAATCCTTTTTTCATACTTCTTCCTTCTTTCTACAACTAGTCTACAAGTTGGAATAGCGAAAATTGTCAACGGTAAATTGACATTTTTACTTAAGAAAAAAAGACTAATTTACGGAAGAAATATTAGCGTGGTGATATAAGAATAAATCGATATGTTGGAAATTGGATGCTGACTCAATGGTGAACGTATCAGCGCCATATAAAGCTTCCTTTGCTTGAAACATCGCCTGATAGGACTCCGTGGTGAAATAGTCTCCAGTAAGTGTCTCATTGATGTTGTTTAAGTAGATTTCTTGATAACCTGCAATACGTGGATAGCGATTGGCTTGACTGACATTGCCATCTAAAATCGTGTACCAATAAAGCGGATTGCGGATGGTTTGATCAAAAGAATCTTTGGTGGATAAAGCAGAATGGGTTGCCATCTTTTGTGTAAGATTTTCATCCCAAGTCAAACCCAAACTCCAATCCATATCGTAAGGAATAAAGTAGGCTTGTTTGGTGACACCATGAAAATAAATATACGTGTTGTTGGTGAGATTTCTCATATCATCTGGGTTGCCAGATACATAACTAATCGCAGCATACTTTAAGAACGCTTCGACATTTAAAACGGATTCTAAAGTTGATGTTTGAGTCGCTACATCTTGAATGGAATTCAACGTATGAAGTGTTTGAATCAATTGCATTAAATCATGATGTGTTGATGTCAGTTGATTGGTTTTTAAATCATAAACTGGATGATAAAATTCCTCAGTATTTTCAATGCCAACCTTTTCAAGTTTAAAGACATAGTCTCCAACACCTGAATCAAATCTTGCCATATCTTCTAATAAAAGTTGGTTCGACCATAATGCTTTATAAAGGTCGCCCGTCGCAGCCGCACCAGAAAAATTTCGTTCGATAAAGGTTAGATCAATCGCCTCATTCACAATGTAAATACCGACATCGTGACCTTGAGACTCGGTCATTAAACTTACTTTTGCTAAGGTGGCAGAAGGAGCCAAAACGCCTTCTGATTTGAATAATTGTGAAGCATAGAGTTGATTAATTAAGGAAGGATCTTGGGAACGATTCCATTTCATTTCTAAAGATTTCATTCCAAAAAGCCTTCGATTTTGTCTCGTTTCGTATTCGGGTTCACCGTTTTGCCAGGACTTTTGCAATCCTAAAGATTGGTAAAAGGGTTCATCAAAGGTTTGATCAAATGACAAACGAAAATGAAACGCACTCACTAAGGTTCCGTCTTCATTTAAGAAAGGACCGCGAGAAAAAATATTACCTTTCTGACGAATACCAACTTCTTCAATCTCATACGTTTCATTGTTAACCGTAAGGCGAAGAGACATTGGAAAATAATAATCATTATATGGACCATTCTTCTCTTGACCATAAGTTTGGATGAATCCTAACGTGGCATCACTCATCGTCATCTCAAACGTTACACGGCTATCTAAAGCCCAAAATTGATGAAAGTCTTCATTTTGAATCGGTGGATTCATACCTTGGCAAGAGAAAAGGACGATCACCCCTAAAGGTAAAAGGAGAAGGGGCTTTTTCATTGTTGAATCAGATTCATTAAATCGGATAATTCTTTAAGTTTATCTTTAGGTGATTTGTTTTCAATTGCTTCTTTAACACAGTGATCCATATGGTCACGAAGGATCAGATTATTCGCCTTCTTTAATAAAGCTTGAAGGGCTAGAACTTGTTTGGTGATATCAACGCAGTACCGGTGATCATCATACATACTTAAAATAGCTTTAAGTTGACCTTCAGCAGTTTTAAGTAATTGTTTTACTTCAATTTCAGTGGTTCTTTTTTTCATATACACCCTCCATAGGGGGGTAATTTATTTTAGCATGTTTGAACGCTTATGTTTGATGCGAATCGCCCAATTTGGGTCTCGAAAGGTCACATCAGTTCGATATCCATTCATCAATGCGTAACTCACCAACGTGGGTATGTATTTCTCATCTTTAAATTTCAGACGTAAGTCCTTCATGGTAAATTCACCTTTTTTCTCAAGGTTTGTTTCTAACCAATCAATGACTTGAGGAAAATGCAGGATACTTCCATTTGCAACATACCGGAAATCTCGATAATTCCCATCCAACATCGCGCATCCATATTGCATCTTTTTACAATAGGCAATCATCGTTTGGTATTTTTCAATGACATCCACATGTAAAAAATCTAAAAGATGTTTAATTTCTAACATGAGGACAGTGCCGTCTTGGAGTTGGGCGAGGACATCTGGATAAAAGCGTTTGCCCGATGGGGTGATCAGTTCCACGACTTGGGTTTTAATCGTTTTCGCTTCCAAAATCTTGAGAATGCGATAGATCTCTCTTTTTTCTCGTTTGGATTCGTATTCAATCTTTTCGTGATCTTCTGAACGGATGGTACCTTTGCGTTTTCCACCCACCACTCTTAATGGGGTTAATCCATCGAGGTGTTGAAGGTCGTAAAGTTTGATACCACCGGGAAAATCAAAGCGATGAAAGTAATTTTCAACTGAGTCTTTTTGAATACGTTTCATGTCTATAGTGTATGCGAAGAAAGCAAATGTCGGCAAGAAAGGATGAAATAATTACGCTATAATTAGATGCAAGACAGGGAGACTATGGAAACCGTTATCATCATTTTAATCAGTGTTTTAATCGCTCTAACGATTGGTTTAATCGTGATTGTTTTACTTCGCTCCAAAGATCAAAAGGTTCACATTGATAAACAAGACCTACAAGTGACGACCGATCAACTCGATAAAACTATTAAGCAATCTAACCAGGCCGTGAATGATGTGTTGATGATGATGCAACGACAAGTGGGTCAAACTCAAACCGACGCCATGCAACAGCAAACCTTATTAAGACAAGAACTATCCAAGCAACTTGAAACCTTAACCTCCACCAATGAAAAAAAATTGGAGTTGGTTCGCCAAACCACCATGCAAATGTTGGAAAAATTACAAAAAGATAATGCCGATAAACTTGAAAAGATGAGAGAAACCGTCGATGAAAAACTCAATAAGACATTAGAAGAACGTCTTACCCAAAAGTTCCAACTCATTAGTTCGCAATTTGAAACTGTTCAAAAAGGTTTTGGTGAAATGCAAGGGTTGGTCTCAGGCGTTGATGAACTTAAACGTGCACTAAGCAACGTCAAAACGCGTGGAATCATGGGAGAAATTCAACTTGGAAGAATCCTAGAAGAAATTCTTTCTCCCGATATGTATTTAAAAGAAACCCCAACGAGACCCGGTTCTTCTGACCGTGTTGAATATGCCGTTCGTTTACCAGGTGATGGCAATCGCTCGATTTTTTTACCCATCGACTCAAAGTTTCCTTTAGAAGATTACTATGTGGTGTTATCAGCCTATGACACCAATGATAGTAAACAAGTTGAAGCAGCTTTAAAGACTTTAGAAACGAAGATTGAAAGATTTGCCTCTGATATTGCCTCTAAATATATCGAGGTTCCGTATACAACAAACTTTGCAGTGTTATTTTTGCCGATTGAAGGTTTATACGCTGAAGCAATTCGTCGTGGTTTGATTGAAAGATTACAAACCAAATACTCCGTGGTCTTAGCAGGTCCTACCACCATGTCTGCATTACTCAATTCATTACAAATCGGCTTTAAAACACTCGCGATTCAAAAGAAATCACAAGAAGTTTGGCATGTCCTTGCCAACGCCAAAAATGAATTTGATAAGTTTGCCGAAGTCCTTGCCAAAGCCCAAGAAAAGATTCAATCTGCGGGCAGTGAACTTGATCGATTAATTGGAACGAGAACACGGATGATTCAATCTAAATTAAAAAATCTTGAAACCTTAGGAGAAGCTTTGAAAGTTGAAGAAACAAAGGTTGATGAAGAAGAATAAGTAGTTGTTTCGTCTATTCCTTTGTTAAAATAAAGATATGAAAGCCTCAACCCAAAGTTTATTCCACGATGTTTTAACACATCAGTTTCCAAGAATTGCAACCTTACCTGTGGACAGCACAGATCGAATGGCGTTGAATCTAATTTATGCATTAGCCGATCAATATTTAGTCATTCATCCTTTGGTGAAATCAACCGAGATTAAAACTTATGTCATCGACAATATTAAAAACTTTTATACAATTCGCCAGTGGCAAAAAGATCAGGATTCCATCTTGTTTTTATTGTTACTCGCTTTAGGGAACAAACCCTTTGATGCCATCACTAAGTACAATTTCCACCGATTTAAAATCTATTTTCCAAATGCCTTTACAGATGCCCAACTCACGAATCCTAAAATCGTAGAGCTCCTCAATCGGATTCCCGATAATAAACAACAATATCCTTTCCTAGATTTAATGAAAGGGATTTGGTTTACCTTGCTAAAGGATTATCCAAAGGCGAAAAGTCATCTCAAGAATGTTATTCATCCTGAACGAAAGAAATTAGCATTATATTATCAAGCGATGATTGACCTAGCGCAAGGAAACTTCTTAGATTTAAAAGCAAAGTTGATTGAACTCAAAAAACAACCCCTTTCCATCGACATTCAATCCTTTATCGATGAAGCAGAAAAAACAATGCATGATTTCCAACATCTAGATTTTTTTAACGACATCAAAACCATTTATGATGTGGACAAGATTCAAACGTATATTGAAAAAGTATTTGATTTAAACATGTGGAAAAAAGCTGACTCTAAGACGAAAACGATGGTGAAAAATGCTTTTTATCTTACCTCTCGTATGTCACGGTTATTAGAAGAAGGTACGATTCAAGATTATTCATCTTTCGCCTTACCGTTTGTGAAAGCTTATGAACATGAATGTTATAAATTGTTTTTTAGAGATTTTATTAAATATTTGTTGAAGGAAGGGGTTACACCAAGTGCCTCAATTCCTCCTCATTCCAAAAAAAAGCGATACATGGCGATTGTGGATTTTGATCAAGAACCGCTTCAATACCAAGAATTAATTCCGGAAAACTTTTCGATTGGAACCATTCCTTTTATTCTGGATATCAGTCATAAACTTGCCAAACAAGAACAAGAACAAATGGATCCTACAGGTCTTGCCATTGCTCCTCACTTTGAAACCTATTGGAATAAACGCACCGCTTCATTACCGTTGAACGGCCAAGGTAAAGGTAAACTCATTGAAATAGCCCAACACGCCTTTACCATCTCGAAGTTAAGAAATAAAATAACCCACGCAGAAACCTTAACGCTCGCGGAATTTAAAGAAATTGTGTCACTTATTCTTGAAAACCGGCAATTACAGGAATTGATGATGATTAATGGAGGATTAAATTAAGCAAGCGTCTTCTAGATGCCTTTGCTACAATAAAGATATGGAATCAAGAAAAAAAATAGCCTTGCTGATCGATTACGATAATTTTAACCAAGAAAAGTATTTCCCTATTCTCTTTGAAGCTTTGAATGACATCGGAGATGTCATCATGAAGTATGCTTTCTATTCAAACTTCAATGATGCGACGATCAAAAACAAATTTATTAAATTTGGTATTGAACCACGGGCCCAAATCGCCTATTCTTCAGGGAAGAATGCAGTCGATATCGGCATGACGATTGAGGCGATGGAATTATTAACCCACGATTATGTGGATTGTGTTTGTCTTGCCACCAATGACTCAGACTTTACCCCTTTAATTAAAACGATTCAAAAGCATAACCGTTATGTGGTGGGTGCTGGTGATAACAAAGCTTCGGAAAACTTTAAAGACGCCTGCAACACCTTTATCTCAGTTGAAAAGATTGCGTCGAATCAAAACACCACTTCAAAAGGTTTGATCTTAAATGATTTAATTGCCGTCGTCGATAAAATTATTGATGATTTAACCGATGGTGATGAGTTTGCAGACTTTGCATCCGTGATGCATGATTTACGCGTGCAAATGAAAGACTTTAATCCTAAAAACTATGGGGCGAATAAACAAAAACCAATTTCCTTTTTTCAAAACGAATTAAAGAATTATTATGAAATGTCTAAACAAGGCACCACGCATATGATTCGTTTGAAGAAACGTACTAAATAAAATAGAAATGTAGAAATAGTTTTTGGTAAGGGGAAAATTCGCGGATCACCTCGATGGTGTTTTCACCGTCCTCAATCGTAATCACATCTGGCACATCCACATAACTTGAAACCCCTTCATTGCCAAAGATTTTTAAGTAGGTATCGTTAATCCATGTGGCAATGTCATCCAACAGATCATATTGTGACCAATAAGTGTTTTGGAATTGGTAATCTCTACGAATATCGATGGATAAAGTTTGATACATGGCCCCATAAGCATCGGGATCGCCGATATATCTGAGTAAATTCATCAGTGCATAAAAAGAGTTAAACAATCCCGAATAACGTAGATAAGGATTCGAACTTGATAAACACACGTATAAGGCTACTAGATTGGCATCCTCTTCACGCATCACTCCTTTTGCATGGGCGAGTTCGTGGGCCATGGTGAAAGGAATTAAGGCATCGGGTATCAAAGCATTGATGGTGGCTTCCGTTGTTGGCGCAAAATGCACACCAGTGATATGAAACTCACGATATAAAAAAGAAGTTAATAAAGGTTTAACTTGTGTTGTGTGGTCGGTGAAATAGGTGGCGTCTAAGTCTGCGAGTTCAAAGGCTTCTTGCATCAAGACATTCAATTCACCAAGGGAATAAGGATTGATTACGGATCCAGATTCAGTGAAATTGAGTTGGTCGCTTAATGTATTAAATTCATCACGGTATCTTCCAACTACATCTGAATAGGATGTATAAGGAATACTGGAATTAAATTGAGGCACAGGAACGGGTAAGCGAGCATACGCTAGACCGGCAGTTCCTAAATAAAGATTAGTCATGATCAGTAACCAAATCATTAACTTTTGTAATGCTTTTAAAGAACCACCTACGTTTTTTTGGATTGCAAAACGAAAGAATTTTAAGAAATATAAAATCACAAAACTCAACCAAATCAAGAACACTAATTCAAGCATGGAGATGGGGATAGCTGCAAAAATCCAGGCAAAAAGAATGTGGTAGAGTCTTGCAACATGAATCGTCCACCATTCTGATACTTGGGGTGAGCTACCCATCATCACAAAGACGATGCTCAAAACCAATAAGATGATAAGTAAAATTGTTAATTTTCTGAGTTTGAATAACTTCATACTTATATTTTAGTGGAGTTTCTATCATAATGATATGGAGTCAAAAACGAAAGTAGGCAATATGAAATCACTCAAGACCACATACCTCGCATTGATGACCTTAATTCTCGCTTCATGTGAGATTGTTTTACCAAGCGTGCCCAATAATTCTTCCTCAAGTATTACCAGTATTGAAACAACGAGTATATTGCAAACATCCTTGCCATATTCTTCAATTACTTTAGATACAAATGAGTATCGCTTTATTGGTGGTCAAGCCAATATTGGTAGCTGGATTCCAGCCAACGCTCCAATCATGACGAGAGCAACTGGGACCAACTCATTCTCTTGGACTGGCGATCTTTATGAAGATTCAACTTGGAAATTAGTCATTGGTACTGATTGGGCAAACGGTGAAGTTGGCCCACTTTCTGCTGGTTTAACCATCACCGATAAGGGTGTTGCTTGGACAAAAGACGCTGAAGGCGCATTAGTCATTCCAGAAGATTCAAACTCTGGTTTTGATCCAGGTTTAGGTGGCGTTGGTAACTTTAAGACACTAGTCGATGGTAACTATACTGTTACATTTGTTTCGTTACCAGCATTAACAAGAACCTTTACAATTGTTCGTAATGGTGATCCAGAAGTCTTACCTAACTTAGGTTATACAAAACAAACAAACCCAACTATTACGATGGATAGTTATCGCCAAAGTTCTGGTAATTATGGATTACCGACAACGGGTGATGTGAAATTACTAGTGATTCCTGTGACGTTTACGGATTATCGTTGCGGTAATCTTTGTGTCACTCGCAAAGAACAAATTCGTAAAACCTTTTTTGGAACTGCTAATGAAACTTCTTGGCACTCCGTTAAGTCTTATTACGAAGCATCTAGTTATGGCAATTTAACGTTAACCGGTGTGGTCACGGATTGGTTTGATTCATCTTGGTCTTCCAGTCAATTTGCATCCTTAACAACAACCGAAGGCGATTATCCAGAAGCTTTTGATCCGACTTGGGCGATGTTAGACGCTGCTGTTGCTTGGTACAAAAGTTATTCTGGAAGTGATTTAACAGAATATGATACAGATTTTGATGGGTTTATTGATTCTGTTTATTTGGTTTATAACAATCCGAATGCAACGAATGCAGTTTATTCCACTGCAGGAGAAGATGTCTATTGGGCCTATACTTATTGGCATTACAACAACTTTGGCAATCAAAACTTAAGTAGCCCTGTCGGCATGACCTTAGTCTGGTCTAGTTTTGATTTCATGTTTGAAGGTTATGGCCCCAATGGTCTTGATGCTCATACTTATATCCACGAATTAGGCCATGCGTTTGGCTTAGACGATTACTATACTTATTCGGAAAATGATTGGGGCGCTGCCGGTGGTCTTGATATGATGGACTATAACATTCTTGATCACAACGCCTTCTCTAAATATTTATTGGGCTGGACTAATCCTTACGTATTAACCACCTCTCAAACTACAACAACCATCACCTTAAATGCGTTTGCATCTTCCGGTGATTTCTTCTTGTTGGGAAACAATTGGAATGGATCAGCTTTTGATAATTATTTAGTGTTTGAATATTACACACCAACCGGATTGAATGAAAAAGATTCTCTAGCGGCTTATCCGGGCAATAATGTCAGAGGATTTACAGTACCTGGCGTTAAGATTTATCACGTTGATGCTAGATTGGGTAAATATGCGAATAGTACGGGCGCTTTTGGTGGATATACCGATACTTTAAACGTAGGTTTTTCAAATTATCCTTATATTGCGCATAGCAATTCCATCGAGTATTCTCAAAATGAAAACTTTAAATTATTACACCTGCTTGAAGAATCGGGAACGAATACTTTTATTGATGGAGAATTAGCATCCAACTCCACCTTATTCCGTGCTGGTGACACCTTTAATCCTGCCACCACTCACAGCGGTTTATTCTATAACCAAGGCGGAAGATTCAATGATAATAGTCTGATTGGTTATTCGGTGAGCTTCTCAAATTTGACATCACAATCCGTCACCTTAACCGTTACAAAAATTTAAGATTTATCTCTGCCGATTGCCTGAAATTCAAATGATATAATGAAAGAAATTTCATGAAAGATTTATCGCATACTTTTTCAATACCAAGATTAGATCGTGTTGATTTTGTCATTGCCCCCAAAGCCTATCACCCTTGGTATTTAAAACAAAAACAAGGACAGTGGAATTTATCTTTTCAACTGATGACAAAAGAGACTTTTTTAAGAGATTTGGCATTTGATATTGATGAAAATCAAGTACTTCCGAAGATTGTCAAAGACTTGAACCTTACCGTTCAAGAAGCGAATGTAGGTTTAACACTGCTTCAACAAATACCTGAAAATCAACATCATTTACTGGAGCCAAGTTTAAAGCTCGACTTGATTTGGCAGTATTTAATATCGCAAAAACTGATCCGCAGAAATCCATTTATTGAAAAAAAATATAAGGATAAAGTCATCTATGTGGATGGGTATTTGCAAGAAGACCGGCAACTCAATCTCGCGTTTCATCGTTTTAAGATGCCCACAACATTTGCCTCACCCCTTGCTTTTCCTAAAGCTTTAAAAGTTAAAGAATTCGCCACCATTGAAGATGAAGTTAGTGCGATGTTCAATCGCATCAGTGCTTTCACTGAGCAAGGTGTTTCTTTAAAAGATATGTATTTATTAACACCGAGTGATTCGTATCTTTACGAACTTGAACGCCAATCTGCTTACTTTAAAATCCCAATCCAAATGCCGATGCGACACACGTTGTTTTCCTTACCGATTACCCAAAAATTTTTGCAACGCTTAAGAAAAGGTGAAAGTCTAGAGGCGATTTGGGAAACATTAACAAGCGAATCACAAGAAGAAACGCAATTACTTCAATCGCAACTTAGCAATTTATCATTAGCATCATTACCGCTTCAGACTAGAGTTGCCTTGGTGGAGCATCTTAGTCAACAACGGTTTCTCAAACCTCCGATTTATCAATCGGCTGTCAACGTCGTTAAAGATTTAATGCCTTCTGAAAACCAATATGTCTTTGTCCTTGGTTTCATCCAAGGTCAATATCCAGCAACTTTACGAGATCACCGTTTGTTGGATGAACAAACGATGAGAACTTTAGGATTATTAACGACAACGCAAAAACAAGAAGAAAGCCAACTTCGTTTAACCAACCTTTTTGCTCGCTCCAAGCATCTCTATTTATCTTATCCCCGCCTTATCGAAGGAAAAGTCACCATTCCCTCTCCATTCATTGCGATCCATGGCTTAAGCATTCAAGCAGGGGAATATTTGGCTGATGGTGTGGATTATAGTGGTAGCTTGGGCGCGATTCGTAAGGTCAAATACACTTTTATGGAAAAACAGTTTCATCAAACCCATCCTTATTTAGAAGCCTATCGACAACAATATCCCGATAATGAAGCAATCTTCAATCACGCTTTTACGCCATTTGACTTTGATCTACAAAACAAACCTTTAAAACTTTCATATTCTGCACTTAAAGATTATTATCAATGTTCTTTTAAATATTTTGTTGGGCGAATATTAAAAGTGAATCCGATGGATCAAGATCAATTCTATATGCACTTAGGAACCTTTGCACATGAAGTTTTTGAAACCATGAAAGACGACTTGAATCAATTTGATGAAGTGTTTGAAACCGCGCTTTTGAATCAAAAAAATCTCTCTGATAAAGAACAGATTTTATTTGCAAACTTAAAACCGCAATTGCGAAAAGTTTGTGAATTTAACCTCCTGCATCAACAACACATGCAATTGCAAGCGATTGAAGTTGAAAAAGAAATTGTGTATCAACACGATTCACAAACCAAACTAAATGGTTTTATCGATAAGATCATTTTGTTAAGAACACCCGAAGGTAAAGAATATATTGCGGTTGTCGATTACAAATCGGGCGGGGAAAGTTTCGATGAAGATCTCATTGAATTTGGTTGGTCCTTACAATTACCGATTTATGCGTTGATGTTAGAAAACCATCCCGACTATCAACACAGGGACGTCCTTGGTTTGTTTATTCAACACATCATCGAAACTTCCTTGAATGCAAAGACGATTGAAATTGGCGATCAAAATTACCCCCGTTCTTATCAACTGGATGGCATTATCGTCAATCAAAAAGAAAAGATTCAAATCCTAGATAACACCGTTTTGGAAGGTAAAACCCAATTCATTCAGGGAGTCAGTGTTGTTAAAAAAGGTGGATTTCGTAAATCCAATCACTTAAAAACCTCCCAAGAAATATCTGGTTATGCTTCGTTAGCCAAAGAAAAAATATCAGAAGCGAGTCAAGCAATCAGGCGAGGTGAATTTGCGATTAATCCCAAAGAGATTAAAAACAAATCCTCTTGCGATTATTGTCCATTTTTAGATACTTGTTTTCGTAAACCCCACGATGTGAAGTCGATGAAGATTACCAGAAAAACGAATGAAGAGGTTACCGATGGCGACGTTGACTAAAGCTCAACAATTAGCGCGCGACCATCTCCAAGGCGATGTCTTAATTGCCGCGGGTGCTGGTAGTGGTAAAACTAAAGTTCTTACGGAACGAGTAATGAAGCTTTTACTGATCGATAAAATTCCTTTACAACGCTTATTAATGTTAACGTTTACCAATGCTGCCGCCGCAGAAATGAAAGCAAGAATTCGTAAGGAATTATTCAAGGCAAACGCATTCGAACTCGCTTCACAAATTGATGCAGCATTTATCATGACTTTTGATGCCTATGCGCTTTATTTGGTGAAAAAATATGCCCATCACTTAGGGTTCAGTAGCGATATCGGTGTCTATGAAGAAACCCTTTATGGAATAGAAAGAAAACTGACGCTTAACAAACTTTTTCAAGAAGAGTATCACCAAAAGCGTCCAGAATTTTTATCCCTAATCAAACAATTTGTCATCAACCAAGATGAGATGCTAAAGGCCTTTATTTTAAGGATTGATCAAAAAGCAGATTTACTCGTGGATAAGCTAACCTATTATCGCGAGTATGTAAAAGCTCACTTTAATGCAGCATTTAAGGACCAGGGTCGAGAAGATTTACTCCGTTATTATCGAAGAGAAATTGAGTTTATCCAGCATTTAGCGATTCAATTTGAAAGTAGTGAACAAACTGAATTTTTCTATCAACTCACCCACAACTTATTGGCGCTTCCTGATCTCGACTCACTGTTGTTGGGATTAAAAGCCATTAGTTTTCCCCGATTAAAATCGAAATCGATTTCTGAAGACGATAAAGACTTAAGAGACAAACTTAAAGAAGCGTTAAGTTTATTGAAAGCTGATGCGGCGATGGTACCCATCGCCGGTCAATTGGAATATTATGATGAGACGCAAACGCACGTCCAAGTCATCTTGGATCTATTATTAGAATTAAATCGGCGCCTTGATGAAAAGAAACAGCAATACAAGCGTTATACCTTTGCTGATATTGCCAAGTTAGCCATGCAGTTAATGAAGGTTGAATCTTTAAAGCAAAACATCCAAGAACAATTTGCTTTTATCATGGTCGATGAATATCAAGATACCAATGATTTACAAGAGGCGTTTTTACAAGCACTATGTCGGCAAAACCTCATGATGGTGGGTGATATTAAACAATCCATTTATCGCTTTAGAAATGCAAACAGTAATATCTTCCATCATAAATTTGTCACCTTTACGGATTATGAATTAAGTCAAGATCATCACCAAACCAAAATCATCCTTCAAGATAATTTCCGTTCAAGGAAAGAAGTTTTAGAAAGCATTAATCATTTGTTTTCCCACGTGATGTCGAACGAGGTTGGTGGCGTGCATTATAATCACGAACAAGCCTTAACGTTTGGGCAGAAGACTTATGATAATCTTCATCAATCGGGTCAACATTATCATATGGATGTGATTCGCTACGAGAAAACGGAAGCGGACGCTGAACTTAATGAAGCGGAAATCATTGCCGCAGATATTCTCCAGAAATTAAAGCAAGGTCTTGAGGTCGCCGATTTAGACCAGCAAAAGATGCGAAAAGCAACGTACCAAGATTTCACCATATTAATTGACCGTAAAACCAACTTTGAGTCTTACATTGAAGTGTTTAATCGTGTAGGCATTCCCTTGGAAGTTTATGCAGAACGAGATTTATCGGACTCCGATTTTTTCCGAGTCATGAAGAATTTCATGACCTTAATGGTGCATCATCAAGGTAGTACACCTGTGCCAAGTATCATGCAGGCTTACATCTCTGTACTAAGGAGTTTTATCTTTCAAGAAAAAGATGAAGCCCTTTATCGCTTAGCGTTAGGTAAAAAATCCCTCACCGAGTTTGCGCTTTTTCCCATCCTTGAAAAATTCCAAAAACTGGGAAAACACCAAGTGCTATCGGTTTGGATGCATGCCTTTATTCAAGAACTTAGGCTGGAGACTAAATTGTTAACCTTACCGGATTTACCCGCCAATCTTGCTCGACTTGAGGGTTGGATGAAAACGGTGGAGCAATTATCCTCGTTAGGATATTCCCTAGCAGCATTTGAAACCTTTTTAAAACAAACCGATAACATCGATGTGGATTTAACAATCACCGCGAACATTGAAACCGATAATGCCGTCAAATTGATGACCATCCATAAAGCAAAAGGTTTAGAGTTTCCATATGTGTATTATCCTGGACTGACCAAGGGTTTTAATATGGTGGAAACCAAAGGAATGTACCAATATTCAAAAAAATATGGCATTCAACTACCTTATCCTGAAGCATCGTATGCTCGACCCATTTTTGCAGATTTGATTCTCAATGAAGAGAAGGAAGCAATTCTTTCTGAACAAATGCGTTTATGGTATGTGGCCTTGACTCGGGCGAAAGAAAAAATCATCTTGGTGATTGAATCCAGTCAACCCAAAACGATTGTCGATATTGAAAAGGCAAGATCCTTTGCTGATTTCATGCAGATTTATGATCAAATGACATCACGCGATTTGAGTAAGGATCATCATGTTGAATTTCCAATTACATTTGATCGAGTTGTTATGGAAGATAAACCTTCAAAGATGGTCCCGATAAAGTTTAAACAACAATCCCATTCTTTTGAAACCATCACGCCTAGAAGAGCGAGTAAACCGCTTGAAGAAGAAGTAGATGCAAAAGTACTCCTATATGGGACCTACTTACATGAATGCTTGTTTTTATTAGATTTCACCACCCTTGATACGAGTTTTATTACCAATCCAAAGGATCGGGCTTTGATTGATAAACTTGTTGCGCATCCTATTATTCAAAACGTTTCCCTTCAAGTAAAACAAGGGACAGCTCGCGTTTACAAAGAATATGCATATCTTGATGAGAAAACAGGTCTTACTTCGATTATTGACTTGTTGATTATTGAAGGCAATCAAGCGACGATCATCGATTATAAAACGAACCAAATCGATGATGAAGCATATGTAAAGCAACTGCAAACCTATGGTCGTTACCTTATCACCCAAGGTTTGAAAATCAAAGCCCTCATTTTACTTTCCATCCAACAATCAAAATTGAAGCTTATTCCTTTTGAAAATAAATAAGTTAACTAAATAACAAAGTAAATACTTTTTAAATCTGATTTTTAAAATTAACTTAAATTTAAGGAATTTTAAATCAAAATTAAACTCATGAAAAAGTTCAAACTGTCTTTTAGTTTTATTTTGTTAATTGCAATTATCAGCACTCCTTATTTCCTACCCGTTCAAGCGACTACGATTTCATCCTCCATAGATCCTACTTCCAGCGCACCTGTCTCATCAGAAACGCCACCTTCCAGCGAGGACAATACGATTGTTTTGGCGGTCAATGAACCTGTTGGTTTTCAATCTGCAACAAACTATTCAACCAATTACCGCGCTGTTGGAAGTACTTTTTTTAACAATAATAATAAATATGTGTATTTATCTAATGGAGTTGGTTATTCAGCGGGTTCTTTCTTCACTAAAAACAAAGTGTTTTTAACCAATTCAACGAGTGCAGGATTTTCAACATTTTTTGAAATGAGTGTCTTTGGTGCCGATGGATATGCGGATGGATTTACCTTCATTGTCTCTCGTGACATCAATGTGTTAGGTCAAGCAGGTGGTGCAATCGGATATGGTGGTATTACCAATTCCATCGCGGTTTTATTTGATAATTTTGATAATGGTGGTCAGCCACCCATGTGTCTATCTTTGGGTGTCAATGGTGGGCAAGGTGGTTGCCAATACTCAGGTTTTTACTCTGGAAACTTTAAAATTTGGGTTGATTATTCACGAAACACGAATGGTGGCCGACTAGAAGTAAGAATGCACAATGCAAACAATTTCAATCGCCCTCTTAACCCATCCCGAGCATGGGATAATATAACCTTTGATCAAATCGGAAATGAATTTTATACCGGATTTACGGCAGCAACCGGTGGTTTTTCTCAATATGCCTATTTGAAATCATGGTATTTCTCTGCCAGTTATTCTCCCAATGGTATTGATCCAACTGACGCTGCCAATTTTGTAACGGACAATGTGCCACCTTCTAATCCAAAAATAGAACCCTTTAAAATTAACGATGAATGGTTTTTCAAACCCGATCCAAATTTTGATTCCGAAACAAACTTAAGTTATCTATACACTTTTGGAAATAATCAAGAATATGCTTTTTACAATCCAATCACAGCTAGAGCTTCCTTTAGTTCTAACGACCAAACTTTATATCTATATGCGTTGGATTTGGCAGGTAATCGTTCTCCTGGCGCAGGAACCTATCCATACTTTAAGGCAAATTATGTGTTAAATTACCCAGGCTCTCAAAACTTTACGAACTTTTATCCTGGATATAATGCAACATATCCTGTTACTGAAAATATTGATTTACTCACACCTGTTAGACCCGGTTATCGCTTTGAAGGTTGGGCTTTAAGTCCAGTTCAATCGACAAACCTTATCACTCAATATACGTTCAATAGCAACGCAAATTTCTTTGCCAGATGGACCTTTTTGCCTTACACCGTTGTCTTTGATACAAATGGTGGGACTACCATCCATGATATAAATACCAACATTAACCTTGGTTTTACACTTCCAGATGATCCTACTAAAGCGAATCACCAATTTGATGGTTGGTATCTTGATGAAGCGCTTACTCAACCATTGGATTTAAATCAATTTCCTCATACGAATCTCACGCTCTATGCAAAGTGGATTGTCAACACTCACACCCTTAAGATTGATCATCAAAGTACTGAAACCAGTGAAACTTTTACGTTTGACTATGGTACTTCTTTAAGCTTAACATCCCTTGCACCTGCCCCTAGGGAAGGTTTTGTCTTTGCCGGATATTATCAAGATGCAAATTTTGAAAACTTGGTGATGGGATCAATCGCCATTACCGGTGATCAAACGATTTATGCAAAATGGATTGATTTAAGACCTGTTTTCCAATTTCAAAACGATGTTCAATCGATCTCTGAACCTTTAACAACATCCTCCGCAAACCAAACCGCATTACAAAACGCTAGAGACGCCTATAACCAATTAACGGATGAACAAAAAGCATATGTGAGCGCTCAATCCTTAGCGGATTTAATGGACCTCGAACAACAAATGATAGACCTGCTTGCTGTTGAGGCTGTCGTGATGATGATTGATCAACTACCAAGAATTATTCAACTTGAAGATGAAGCACTATTGGCTAATGCGATACAAGCTTACGCTAATTTAACCCCAACCCAAGTTGCATTATTTCCATTAGATCGTTTCCATCACCTCCATGACCTAAGTCAGCAATATTCCGACATATCAGAAGCACATTATGTTGAAACACTTGTCTGGGATATTCCAACGAATTATTCCGTTGAAAACATTGAAGAAATACAGGCTGCAGTTGAAGCTTATGATGCTTTACTTCCCGAAGAAATTGCCATGATGAATCCAGTAGCAGTAGCAAAATTAAACACTGCAAAAGGTCAATTAAATCTATTAATTGCTTGCAGAGGTTTAATAGAATTAATTGAAGCAATCGGTCCTGAAGTAACGCTCGACGATGAGTTACGAATTGCAGAAGCTTTTGCTTACTTTGAAAGCATGTCTGCAGAGGAATTGAAATATTTAGATATTCAATTTTATCAATATTTATTAAGTTACAGCAAAACTCATCAAGATATGACAATAGCTTTACCGGTCAACCATCTTTTATCTAATTTACCAACGACGATTACCTTAAACGATGAAACTAATATTCTTCAAGCCCTTACTGCTTATGAATCTTTATCTAAGGACCAACAACAATATATTGATGAAGCGCTCATTGATCAATTGCGATTTGCCCTTTTAGAACTAGAACGGCTTAAAAATATTGATGGTGGTGGAGGCGAACCTGTTGATCCACCCCCCGTTGATCCTCCAGTTGATCCACCTGTCGAAGCTGCCTACTTTCCCTGGATTGTGATTATCGTTGTCGTGACGTGGCTAGGCGCATATGCGTTGATTCAAAAGAAACCCATTCTTATTCCATAAGGAGGAATAACCATGAAAGTATTTAATAAAGAAGGTCTGAAGTTTATCATTGGTACGCTGGTTGCGTCCGTAACAGCAGTGCTGGTTGCCTCGATTATTTCGACCTCGCTTGGAACGTTAGCAGAAGCGATTCGTGAATCGAATGCCAATACGTCTGCACCTACTTCAAGCAGTAGCAGTTCATCTTCTTCAAACTCTTCGTTGAGTTCATCATCTGCCAGTTCATCTATTGAAGAAGTTGAAGTACATCAAGTAACCTTTAACGCATCAGGTGGTACGGCAGTCAATCCTGCGACCTTACAAATTAATCATGGTGAGTTTATTTTGAATTTTCCAGCCACAACCTTAGCCGAACACACCTTCTTAGGTTGGTATACCGGTATTACACCCAACGACGTCCTTTTTACTGGAACGATGCCTGTTGTACAAGATATGACCTTATTTGCCCGTTGGCAATTAATCGTTGATGAACCCGTTGTTGAACCCGGCACGATTACTTGGAGAGTTGCATTTAATGCCAATGGTGGAACCCCAGTGGATTTTGTTCAAGTCTCAGATGGCAAAACCATGGAATTACCGATCACAACAAGATCTGGATATGTTTTCTTAGGATGGTATACGGGTAACTTACCGGGTGATGTTTTATTTACTGCTTCAACTGAAGTCATTCGTGATATGACACTTTTTGCTCGCTGGGAAAGAGAATCGTTCATGATTACTTTCTTAAGTTATGGTGGTTCTTTTGTCGCTCCTATGACTGCAAAAGCTGAAAGTACCATCAGTGCTCCTGCGAATCCAACCAAACAAAACTTTAGCTTTGGTGGTTGGTTTACCGATGTTGAGAAAACGAATGAGTTTGTCTTTGAAACCATGCCCACCGAATCCATCACCTTACACGCATTGTGGTTAGATGGTACCTATGAAGGTCTTCAATATGTTTGTGGTGCCAATGAATGTATTATTACCGGTTATGATGGGATTCACACTTCGATTTATATTCCTGCGGAAATTGATGAATTACCCGTTACGCTGATTGCTGATCGTGCATTTGAAGGCAATGAGCAATTAGTGTCTGTTACGTTTGAAGATGGAGAAGGATCTGCCTCCGCCTTAAAGACCATTGGTATATCCGCATTTGCCAATATGCCAAGTTTACGGTCCGTTACGTTACCGGAAACATCTTTAAAAACGATTAAATATGATGCATTCCGAAATAGTTCATTATTAACCGCACTTGATATTCCGTTTGGTGTTACAACCCTTGGCACCAATATTCTCACAGGTGCTGATTCACTTGAAAGAATCACGGTAAGACCCGCCAATAATAGTGTTAATACTCCAACATTCAACTTTAAATATTTATTTGGTGGTACGGTCTATAACTCTGTTGTAACCGTGCCTACGTCTTTAGAAACAATTGTTGTTACCGAAGGTGCAACCGTCATTCCTAATGATTTTTTAAGGGATTTATCGATGGTCAAAGAAGTGGTCATGCCTGCCACCGTTACTTCGATGGGAACCAACGTACTCACTGGGGCAAACGCATTAACAACTTTAACGTGGACATTTACCTCAAGTGTGGATGCCGCAGCTAATTCGTTCTTAACTTATGCTTTTGGTTCAGTTCACGGTGGGGTTTCTAACTTACCTGCAACACTTGAAAATGTGACGATCAATCAAACCAATTTGGTTCGTTTAGGATCTTATGCTTTTTATAACATTCCAAACTTATTGCAGATTGAATTACCAAGCAATCTTACGGAAATTGCCCAATTTGCATTTGCGCATGCTGTAGTAAATACCAGTAGATTACAATATTTAGATTTACCATCTGGGTTATTAACGATTGGTAACTCTATTTTTGCCAATAGCAGTGCCTTAAAAGAAATTACGATTCCAGACACTGTGATTTCCATTGGTTCGTCTGTATTGATTAACACCTTAGGTTTAACGAAATTCCGGGGCAGTATTGATAGTCCATTATTAGCAAGCCGCTTTTTCCGTTATTTCTTTGGTGGATCTAGTGCGACGGCCGGAGGCATTATTCCAACGAGTTTACAAACCGTTGAACTAACAGCCGGTAATACTTTAGCGACAAGTTATTTCCAAAGCTTTACGACGATTCAAACAATTTATCTACCCGCAACATTGACCACCATCGGAAACAATGCTTTCAATGGTGTCACTGGATTAAAAGAAATCCAAGTGTTAGGAGCAGAAGCAGTTACGGATCGAGTGATTTTTCCAAGTTCTGTAACAAGTTTTGGCACGAATGTGTTCCAAGGTGCGACTGGAATTAAACACGTTACTTTACCAAACACCATCACCACAATACCTGCCGATTCCTTTAACGGTGCAACTTCATTAGAGACCGTTTTGACCGGTTCTACTATTACCACGATTGGTAATAATGCTTTTTTAAATACTAAACTTTCAACCTTTACATTCTCTTCCGCATTAACCAGTGTTGGTTCCGCAGCCTTCCAAGGCACTTTATTGACCGAAGTTGTTTTACCCAATACGGTTGTAACCATTGGTAATGATGCCTTTAGGAACAACACAGCCTTAACAGCCATAACGTTCCCAAGCACGGTACCTAGTGTTGCCCCACTGTTCTCTTTAGGAACGAACGTTTTAACGGGATCGCAAGTATTAGTAACGATGAATTTCCACATTGATGTGTTACCCGCGGTAGCTGCGAATCGTACGGTTCGATACTTCTTTGGTGGATCAACCAGTGTTGCAGGTACGATTCCAACCACCTTAACAACCCTTAATTTAACTGGGGGGACGACGATATACGATTTGTTTGTGAATAATATGACCACCATTACCACTATCAGTCTTCCCACGACACTTACCACGATTGGCACGCGTAGTTTTGAAGGAGCTTCGAGTGTGACGGCATTAACGATTCCTGCAACAGTCAATAGCATTGGTAACGATGCCTTTAGAGCGATGACAGGGTTATTGTTATTAACCTTCTTAAGAGAAACTTTACCTGCAGCGATTGGAACGAATTTATTTGCCACAAGTTATACAGGTTTATTACCTTCAAACTTAAACCCGTTAGCCAACCTATTCGTCGTTGTTCCTTCTCAAGCCGCCTATGACGCTTATATTCTCAATGCTCAATTTAATGCATTGGCAACTGCCAATCCCACAAGATTAGTGATTGCAGAACCTCAACAACCCATCTTGCCCTAATGATTTTTTTCACACTCAATAACATGTCTTTTATGGAGTTTATTAAAACGCTATTAACCATTTTATGGATTCTTGCCGGGTTCTTTATTTTCTACGAAGATTTGACGACAAAAGATATTGAAGATGATGAAATGGTCAGCAATACTGCATCACAATCATCATTAAAAGTGGTTGATAAAGTTGTCGAGAAAGTCGCTCAAAAAACAACTGTGATTCGTCAAACACTTAAAGCGGAAATACCTAATCTTCCTTCGGTGAGTGTCCATGATGATGAAGAAATAGAAGACAATGCCTTCAAAAACATTCAAATTTTCTCTAAACCGATTCAAGGTCGTGAAGGTTTTTATGAACAGCTTCAGCCTAACTTACAAAAAGAGTTTAAAAAACTATTTGTGGATGAAGGTCCAGACCATCTTTCTAAAGATTTAATCTATGTGATTGGTGACAAGAACCCAGCATTCTTTGAATACGTCTTTAATGACATTTATGATTATCGTAAAGTGATCTCTCCCGAACTCCTGAATGCCTTGATGGTGGAATTACAAACCATCGCCAAAGATGATCCTCAAGCCCAATCTTATTTATTTGAAGCCGGTTCAAGAACCGCTTATACCCAAAGACAAAAGCAAGGGTTCTTAGGATTAGTGGATGAATGGACAGCGCAAGATATTGCCGTTCAAAAGAAACATCTCAAACCTAAAGGTCGTTATGTTTATAGTTATGCACGTCGAGCCATCTTGTTAGAAAAACAAGGCAAGATCGAAGAAGCGATGCAATTGGTGGATGAAGCCATTCCATTACAACTGGACGATCGCACCAAGGGAAACTATCAAGCAAGAAAAGAACGTTTACTTGGTTTGTTGAAACCGAAAGTCACCGTCTTAAATTTACCAACACCGACTGAAAAGAAAGCAGCTTTACCTCCTGTCAGATCGAATGAATTTGATGATGATGGTGAAGAAAACGCCATGGAAAAGGTTGTCTTCTTCAAAGGTGATATCAAAGACCGTCCTGAATTTTATACTTCTTTAACCGAAACTGAAAAAGCTGAATTCCGTCGCTATTTCGTCGATGGCAAAGAAGAGCAACTTGTCAAAGGACTTGTCTATACCATTCAAGGTGATAATCGAGATTATTTCAAACGTGTGTTCAACTATATTTATCTCTTTAGAAAAACCATCTCATTAAGTCTATTAACCAAATTGACGAACGAACTCATAGCCTTATCAGGAAACGATGCACAAACCCAATCTCTGATTTATGAAGCGGCATCTCGAACGGGATATTATCGTCGCAAAGATACAAGTTTCTTAAATCAAGTTGAAGCGTGGTGTTTATCAGATATTAATCTTCAACAAAAGCAGAATATTAAAAACGAATACGCCTATAGTTATGTTCGTTATGCCATTCTTTTAGAAAAGGCAGACAGAATTCCTGAAGCTTTAGAACTCGTTGAAGAAGCCTTAAGTCGTCAATTAGATGATCGCACTCAAGGTAATTATCCTGAACGTAAAGTTCGCCTTTTAGGTAAGATGCCAAAAGTAGTCGAACCCGTTAAGGAAGAAGAACCTGAAGAAGAAGCTGATGAAGCTGCTTTAGAAAACATTCAAATCTTTAAGACTGAAGTCAAAGAACGTAAAGGGTTTTATGAATCCTTATCTTCAGAAGAACAACAGGAATTTGATCGGTATTTCGTTTTACCAGGCGACCAACATTTAGCGAAAGAACTTCAATACACCAAGGGTGGTCAAAACGATGCATTCTTTACGAAAGTGTTTAATTTCATCTACCGTTATCGTCGTTTGATTTCGTCTGGTTTGTTGATTAAGTTATCCGATGAATTACAATCCTTTACCCAAGGGGATCCTCAAGTTCAAACCATTCTCTATGAATTAGCGATTCGCGTCGCCTACTTTAGAAGAAAAGATGCAGCGTTTTTCCAAACCGCAAAGTTATGGGCGGAACGCGATGTTAAGCTACAACAAACCACTTTAAATGCCCGTGATAAATATGTCTATTCGTTTACCAGACTTGCGATTATTTTAGAAAAACAAAAGTCATTCAAAGAAGCATTAGCAATTGTGGAAGATGCCTTATCGAGAAATCTCAACGATAAAACAAGAACCGGATATCCAGGTCGTAAAGTAAGAATTCTAAAGAAAATGGCGGCTAAGGTATAAAGCATGAATATCAAAAGTATCCTTAAATTAATATGGTTCCTATTAGCGATTCCACTCGTCTTAATGTTTATTTTTCTTTAAAGTAAGATTTCAGTTAAATCGTTGGTTGAGGTTGTAAATTCGGTTAAATCTGTCATATAGGCAAAACCAGTTTCCACCACTTCACCTTTTGCATTATAAAAACGATAGTACCCTAACGTACAAATGAGATTTGGATCAGTGTCTTTAAAGATCGCTTTGATGTTTTGTGGTGGGTGAACAACTTTGACTTCTCGAACATG